>Ga0265760_10000056_pt1 | contig 32393 bp, 29 predicted proteins | sample NZIome_2_FD_200831 | JGI IMG/M metagenome (GOLD analysis project Ga0265760, IMG submission 200831) | Metatranscriptome of rhizosphere microbial communities from Maridalen valley, Oslo, Norway - NZI1 (Metagenome Metatranscriptome) | ecosystem: Host-associated > Plants > Roots > Rhizosphere >...
CCTTGAGTTCCGCTGCGCCAATAAGAATCCTGTGCGTCGAAGACCACCCGGTTTTCCGGGAGGGTTTGGCCACCGTGATCGCATCGCAGCCGGATATGCGGCTGCTAGGCTATGCGGGCAATGGCGTGGAGGCTGTGTCGGAATTTCGCCGCCATCAGCCGGATGTGACCCTGATGGACCTGCAACTTCCCGGCTCCAACGGCACCGACCTTCTTGTCGCCATTCGCGGCGAGTTCCCGCGCGCTCGTATCATCATGCTGACCACCTCGGACGCCGATGGTGAGATCCAGCGCGCCATGCGGGCCGGCGCCGCCGCTTACCTCTTGAAAAGCATGGCCAAAGACGACCTGCTGGCGGTGATCCGCTCGGTGCACGGAGGCCGGCGCCACGTGCCGCCGGAAGTTGCCGCGCGTTTGGCGGAGCATCTTGGCGAGGACGACCTCACGGTGCGCGAATTGGAAGTGCTCAGGCTCATTCGTGACGGGTATCGCAATAAGCAGATCGCGGACCAGTTGGCCATCGCCGAGACGACGGTCAATTTCCACGTCAAAAATCTCGTCGCCAAGCTGCAGGCAAAGGACAGAACGCATGCGGTGACGATCGCGCTGCGCCGCGGCTTGCTCCAGATGTAGCGATCGCACCTGTAGATAACGATAGGACGGATGCTCTGAGTTCTCACGGGGCAACAGTGGCGCGCCGCAACTACTGTCGAGCCGTTCTCGAACCGGGGGATGCTCTGACCGAACATTTCGAGCGTGCATGAAACACCGTTGGAATTCGCCGTCGCTTGGTGCTTGGCCGCGCCGCCGCGCAGCCCTGTTGATGGGCGGCTTGCTGCTGCTGTTCCTTAGCGCGAGTGCCTCGGCGCTCGATCCTCACCGGATGATTTCCCAATATGCGCACACCGTCTGGAGAGTCCAAGACGGCTTCCCACACGCGCCACAAGAATTCACCCAGACAACCGACGGCTACATTTGGATTGCGACCGCCGCCGGTTTGCTGCGGTTTGACGGAGTCACCATGGCCCCGGTGCCGACTCAAAAATCCTTCCCCACGAAGGAGGGGGTCAACCGGCTCGTGGGTAGCCGCGACGGAAGTCTGTGGATGGCCACTTATCGGGGCTTGAACCGCCTCAACAAGGACGGCGAGGGATTCAGTATCCCAATCAAAAGGGGCAGTGTGGCGAACATCCTCGAGGATCACACCGGAACGATCTGGATTGCTCGCAATCACTTGGACGGCATCGAGGGCACGCTTTGTCGAATGGTTGGAGACGATCTGAAGTGCTATGGCAAGGACAAGAGCGATGGCAATCCCGCCCAATCTGCAACGGCGCTTGCCGAAGACAGTTCAGGAGACATCTGGTTCGCATGCCGAATGCTGTGCCGCTGGAACGGGCATTCGATCAGCCACTACATGGAAGAGCAGTTGGAGCATCCATCGGGTGACGGCGTAGTAGCGGTTGCCGCAGGGGCAGCGGGCTCGGTCTGGATCGCCCTGGACGGCATAGGCCCCGAGCTGGGAGTGCGCTATTACAGCAGTGGAAGTTTCTCGAGCTATGTGGTGCCCGGGTTCGACGGCGCGACCATACGGGCGGAAGTGCTGTTCGTGGATCGTCAGCAAACCCTATGGGTCGGAACAGAGGCTCAAGGTCTCTACCACATTCATGACGGCCATGCGGACCACTATGGTGCCGAGCAGGGACTGACTGGTAATGAAGTGCACTCAATTTACGAAGACCGGGAGGGAAATGTATGGGTCACCACTGACAGGGGCGTGGATCTCTTTCGAGACGTCGCCATTGTCAGCTTCTCCACGACCGAGGGCCTGAGTGGTAGTGATTTCAGAGGCGTCATTGCCCGAAACGACCATTCGATTTGGGCCGGGATCAGAGGAGCCGTGGCCATCATTCGGCCGGACTCGGTTTCAATGATCACGTCGGCGGATGGGCACCTCATTCAAGACGTGTCCGCGCTGCTTGAGGACCACTTGGGCGAGGTTTGGCTGGGAATCAACCGCACGGTAATGGTGTACCGGCTGGGGAAATTCTCCGAGATCAAAGGACAGGACGGGCGCCCTTTGGATCAGATCGGAAAAATCGTCTCGTTCGCTGAAGACAGTGACGGAAATATCTGGGCCATCGCTTTCGACGATCCGGGACCCGGAGCGGATCATCTATTGCGCATCAGAGATCGCCGGGTGCAAGAGGTCATTGAACTCGGGTCGCTCGTGCCACGACGCGCTCATTTTCTCGGCGCGGATCCCGCCGGCGGAATCTGGATCGGCACCGGAGAAGGGAAACTTGCGCACTATCAGAATGGCGTGGCAAAGATTGTCTCGAGCGGACGCAGCGGCACCGCCAAGGTCCTGGTGTTCAGTTTTTCAGTCGACCCGGCAGGAGTCGTATGGGCCGCTACCAACCAAGGCTTATATCGATGGGACCATGACAAATTGAGTGTCATGGACTCGCACAACGGCTTACCGTGCTCCGACTCCAATGCGGCACTCATCGATCGCTCCGGATCGCTGTGGCTCGAGGGAAGGTGCGGCTATTTTCGGATTTCCGCGGCGGACCTGGCACATTGGACCGCCAGCCCCGAATCCAAAGTCACGGTGACAACTTTGGGCACGCTCGATGGGGCAGACCCCGGATGGAATGCCGACCGGATCCAGCCGAACGCGGCAAGGTCACCCGATGGTCGACTCTGGTTCGTCGGCTCAACATCTCTCCAAATGATTGACCCCGGGCGTTCGTATAGGAACCCGATGCCGCCCCCAGTGTATGTCCAAGGGCTCGTTGCTGACGGCAAAAGCTACTCGCCAACTTCTCCCATCACACTTCCAGCACTCACGCGAGACTTGCAGATCGACTACGCCGCCCTGAGCTTTGTCATGCCGCAAAGGATGGGCTTTCGCTACAGGCTCGAAGGCCGGGATAAGGACTGGGAAGATCCGGGATTGCGCCGCCAGGCGTTCTACAGCGATCTTCGACCCGGGAGTTATCGCTTTCGGGTGATCGCGTCCAATAACGACGGCGTGTGGAATGAAAGCGGAGCGACGCTCGATTTCAAGGTTGCCGCCGCGTGGCATCAGACGATCTGGTTTCGCTTGCTGTGTTGCGTCGCCGGTGTGCTGTTGCTTTGGGCGATTTATCGATTGAGGGTGCGCCGGATTGCCATGGCCATGAAAGCTCGTTTCGACGAGCGCTTGGCCGAGCGCACCCGAATCGCGCGCGACCTGCACGACACATTCCTGCAGACCATCCAAGGCAGCAAACTGGTTGCCGACGATGCGCTGAGCGCCACTACCGATCCATCGCATATGCGTCATGCCATGGAGAAACTCTCGGCGTGGCTGGGACGGGCGACAGAGGAGGGCCGGGCTGCCCTGAATTCCTTGCGCACCTCAACCACGGAGGCGAATGATCTTGCGGGCGGCTTCAATCGGGCACTCGAGGAGTGCCGAATTCTTGGTTCAATGGAAGTCTCGCTTCAAGTGTCGGGGCAGATTCAGGACATGCATCCGATCGTCCGTGACGAGGTATATCGCATCGGATACGAGGCAATCCGCAACGCCTGCGTGCACTCGCGGGCCACGCAGCTGAGGGTTGAACTTTCTTATGCGCAAGATCTCAGCCTGCGTATTGCCGATAATGGCATGGGCATCGACCCCGAGATCCTGCGCCGCGGCAAGGCAGGGCACTTCGGCCTGCAAAACATGCGCGAACGTGCCGCCCGCATCATGGGAAAATTCTCAGTCGAGAGTTCCGCCGGTTCCGGTACAGTCATCACCCTTACGGTTCCCGGCGGGATCATCTATCGCGCTGTGAACAAGTAGCCGCCCGCTGAAGGCTACGGCGGCTCGCGCGCAACCGCACATTCAACGCGCCCGCAGGATTCCACAAGGCGGCCTTCTCTACGTACAAGCGCACCTGGTGCCTGTGGTCTAGTCTTCGAGACATGTCATCTTGCTCCCTAAGGCGTAGCCGATCTCTACCAACATGAGGTTCCAGAATGTCTCAAGAGGGGTTTGCTATGTGCGGTCATGAACGATTCAGGGTCCACGTGTTGGGGCGCTTTCGCTTACTCTCCGGCGACTCTCCCATCGCCATTCCTCCGCGCTTACGCAAACCACGGGAGCTGCTGCAGGCCTTGATTGCATTTGGTGGAACCGAAGTGAGCGCGGGCGTGCTGATCGACGCGCTGTGGCCGGATTCTGAGGGCGATGCCGCGTACCACTCGCTCGAAAGCGCACTTTATAGGCTGCGCCAGATGCTTGCGGCGCGCGATGCGGTACGCATGGAGGGCGGCAAGGTCAGCCTGAACCGGGATCAGTTTTGGGTCGACATGTGGGAGTTCGAGGAGCAGCTGCAACGGCCTCTTGATTTCGAGGCGCATGGCATCGAACGGATTGGGCGTCTGCGGCGTCTCTATCAGGGGCATTTCCTGCAGCACGAGACCGAAAACCCTTGGGTCTTGAGAGCGCGACATGACTTGCGCGATCGTCTGCTGCGCGCCATTCGCGATGCGGCGCATGAGTGCGAACGCGCGTGCCAATGGGAGGATGCGGCGAACTTGTATCTATCGGGGATCGAACTCGATTCGCTCAACGAGGGACTGTATCGGGGCCTGATGCTCTGCCACCAACAGCTCGGAGATCACAGCGAGGCCCTGCAGGCCTATCGACGCTGCCGCGAGTTGCTCACGCGCTTCCTCGGCATACCGCCAAACGCCAAGACGCAAGCCCTCTATCACAGCGTGCGTGAGTGCGCCGGCTACGCCACGCTCGGAAGCGCGGCGTGAACGCACGCGAGACCGGCTACTGGCCGCAACCTAAGAAACCCAGTTGGGTTCGCACCTTGTCCCGCCCGGACGCGGCTATCTGCATCAGGGCGGCTTGGTGCCAGGATAGGCGAGCTCGGTGACGCGTTCCTCGATAGTGCCGTGTCGTGTCTGCCGCCACGAAGAGGGCGCCTCGCCGACGATGCGCCGGAACGAACGGGTAAAATGCGATTGATCGCTCATGCCGCAGCTCAAGGCAATCTCACTCAGCGAGGCGCCCGTCGTTAGCATGAGGCCTTGAGCGAGCTCGATGCGCCGTTGTCTGATCCAGATACGTGCAGGCATCCCGAAGGTACGCTTGAACGCGCGACAGAAGTGGCCGACGCTCAAGTCGAGCGAGGCGGCAAGGTTCTTGATGACGATCTTGCCGGCGAGGTTGGCGTCGACATACGCCGCGAGCCGCCGCGATTGCCACGCCGCGAAACCGCCGCGCGGGATCTGAGTTAGGCGTAGGGCGCTGTTTTGTCCGCCCAACCTGGATCCTGACTGCTCGTCCAGTAGCGCCACGGCACGGGCGATATGGGCTCGGGTGCCGTGGCTGTCACCGTCCTTTGCGCGGCACGCGGCCTCGATGAGCTGTGCAGTCACCACCGAAAGATCGCGCGAGCTCTGCTCGAGCATCGAAGCACGCTGACCGGCGGCATCTCGATGCGTCCGACGCCATGCAAATGCAGGCATTACAAATTGTGCTGGCGTCATTGACGTCCCGGAAGTATTCGAACCAGTCAGAACTACGTAACTGATCTTGATCCGCCAACCCCTCTCGCACCATCCCCTTAAAGGGGGGACGGATCTTAGTACTTTCGGATCATGCGGTTCTGGCGCCCCCCATTGGGGGGATTGGGAAGGGCATGGTATTTCCGCAGAATTCCAACGCATGTCGAACCGCACCAATGCATACCGATGGAGTCCGTGATGCACGCCAGTCCCGATCGGATGTCCGCGCAGGCCGCTAGAACGCGAAGCGTGTCGGCAAGGCTGCGAGTGATTTCGATCACGAGTGCGACGATGTTGATGGCGTCGTGTAGCGAGGGTGTGCTCGACCCGCACGGCCCCGTGGGCAAGGCAGAGCGAGTCATTCTCTACGATTCGACCGCCATCATGCTGGCCGTGATTGTCCCGGTGATCGTTCTTACGCTGGTATTCGCATGGTGGTTTCGCGCGCGAAATAGACAAGCTCGTTACCGGCCAGATTGGGAATACTCCGGTCGGATCGAGATGATCATCTGGTCCATTCCGGCCCTCGTTGTCCTGTTTCTCGGCGGCATCGCGTGGACGGGTTCACATGACCTCGAACCCTCGGTTCCGCTTAAAGAAACCACGGCACCCCTCGATATCGAAGTCGTCTCCCTCGACTGGCGCTGGCTTTTTATCTATCCGCATGAGGGGATCGCAAGCTTAAACCGTCTGGTGGTCCCAGCGGGAGTGCCGCTGCGGTTTCGCCTGACCTCGACGACGGTCATGAACAGTTTTTTCGTGCCGCAGTTGGGCAGTCAGATCTATGCGATGCCGAACATGGTCACGCAACTCAATTTGAAGGCGGACGAACCCGGCACTTTCGAGGGTCTCTCGGCGATGTTCAGCGGCGATGGCTTCTCCGACATGCGTTTTGATCTCGTCGCGACTGAACCGGAGGCCTTCAAGGACTGGGTCAACGCCACAAAGGCGCAGGGCGGCGTCCTGGATGCGAGGACATTTGAGGAGCTGTCGAAGCCTGCCAAGGCCGACGGCGTGCAGACCTACGCGCAGGTGAGCGAGAGTCTATTCGACAGGATTTCATCAGGGTCTACGGCGACCGTCTCGCCGCAACGAGGGCAGTAAAAATGTTCGGCAGGCTCAGCTGGGCGGCAATTCCATTCGATGTACCGGTTGTGATGATCGCCGCCGGCAGTGTGGGCTTCATCATCTTTTGCGTGTTGGCGTTGGTGACCGTCAAGGGCTGGTGGCCCTACTTGTGGCGCGAATGGATCACCAGCGTCGATCACAAGCGCATCGGTGTGATGTACATTTTCCTGGCGCTTCTGATGCTGGTCCGCGGTTTCTCGGATGCGATGTTGATGCGCAGCCAACTGGCGCTTGCCGCCGGCCATGCTCAGGGATATCTGCCGCCCGAACATTACGACCAGATCTTCTCGGCACACGGCACCATCATGATTTTTTTCGTGGCCATGCCGTTCGTCGTCGGACTCATGAATTTCGTGCTGCCGCTGCAGCTTGGCGTGCGCGATGTCGCTTTTCCAGTGCTTAACTCCGTCAGCTTCTGGCTGACTGCGGCGGGAGTACTTCTGGTCAACGTATCGCTCGTGGTCGGCGAGTTTGCCCGCACCGGCTGGCTTGCCTATCCGCCGTTGAGCGAGATCGCGTACTCCCCAGGGGTCGGCGTCGACTATTACCTTTGGTCCCTGCAGATTTCGGGCCTAGGGACGTTGCTATCAGGCATAAATCTGCTGACTACCATCTTGAAATTGCGGGCGCCGGGCATGGGTTACCGGCAGATGCCGGTCTTTTGTTGGACGGCGCTTGCATCGAATCTGCTCATCGTCGCGTCTTTTCCGATCTTGACGGCGACCTTTGCGATGCTGCTGCTCGATCGTTATTGCGGTTTTCATTTCTTCACCAACGAGCTCGGCGGCAATCCGATGATGTACGTCAACCTCATCTGGTGCTGGGGCCACCCGGAGGTGTACATCCTGATACTGCCCGCCTTCGGGGTGTTCTCGGAGGTAGTTGCGACGTTTTCGGGCAAGCCATTGTTCGGTCGCCGCTCGATGATCATGGCAACGATGGTGATCTGCGTGCTCTCCTTCCTGGTATGGCTGCATCATTTTTTCACCATGGGCGCCGGCGCGGACGTGAACGCGTTCTTCGGCATCGCGACGATGATCATTGCCGTGCCGACGGGTGTGAAGATTTTCAATTGGTTGTTCACGCTGTATGGGGGCCGCGTCCGTTTCACGGTGCCCGTTTTGTGGACCATTGGATTCATGGTGACCTTTGTCATCGGGGGCATGACGGGTGTGCTCATGGCGATCCCGCCGGCCGACTTTGTCCTGCACAACAGTCTGTTCTTGATCGCTCACTTCCATAATGTGGCGATTGGCGGCGTGGTCTTCGGCGTCATGGCGGGCATTAGTTACTGGTTTCCCAAGGCCTTCGGTTTCACGCTGAACGAGCGGCTGGGTAAGGCGGTGTTCTGGTGCTGGTTCTTCGGCTTCTATCTCGCCTTCATGCCGCTCTATGTGCTGGGACTCATGGGTGCGACGCGGCGCATGCAGCACTATTCGAACACGCATTGGCAGCCGCTCATGCTCGTCGCCCTTGCCGGCGCGGTGCTGATCCTCCTGGGGATAGCACTGACGGTCGTGCAGATCGCGGTCAGCATCCGCCAGCGCGAACGTAATCGCGATCTGACGGGGGATCCGTGGAACGGCCGTACGCTCGAGTGGTCGATTCCGTCGCCGCCGCCGGCATGGAACTTCTCGCTTCTGCCGCAAGTGGACCGACCGGACGCGTTCTGGGCCATGAAGCAGCAGCGCGGGATCGCGCAGGATCGCATCCTCAAGCGTACCTATCAAATGATCCAGGTCCCCCGGAACAATCCGACGGGCTTCTTGCTCGCCTTCTTTGCAGTGTTGCTGGGATTCTCGCTCATCTGGCGCATCTGGTGGGGCGCCGGATTAGGACTACTGGGGGCGATCGTGGTTTGTCTCATGCAGGCGTGGCGCACCGATGGCGAGACCGAAGTGCCCGCGGAGAAAGTCGCAGCCTATGAGTTGCTCCATGGACCGAAGGAGAGCCCGGTATGAGCGCCGCGGAGCAAACGCTTGCGATCGATAGTGAAGTGCCGCTCTCGCTTGCCGGCCCTGCGCCCAAGCGCGTGGTCGCGGGCTACGGCTTTTGGTTGTTCTTGTTATCCGACATCATCATCTTCGCCGCGCTATTCGCCGCGTACGCGGTGCTTTCAGGCGAGAGTGCCGGCGGCCCAACGGCCGCCGATCTGTTCGACAAGAGGCATGTGCTGATCGAAACCGCTTGCTTGCTGGCCTCGAGCGTCACCTGCGGATTTGGCTCGCTCGCGGTACAGAGCGGAGACAGAAACTCCACTTACTTTTGGATGGCGATCACGTTCATTTTAGGCGTGACGTTTTTGAGTCTCGAAGTGAGCGAGTTCAGTCACATGCTTAGCATCGGTGCGGGGCCTTCCCGCAGCGCCTTTCTCTCGGCCTTCTTTGCCTTGGTGGGAACCCACGGGCTGCATGTGACCCTCGGCCTGTGCTGGCTGGTCGTCATGCTGTTGCAGGTGGCAACGCTCGGATTCCAACCGATGGTAAGCCGCCGCTTCTTCTGCTTTGGCCTGTTCTGGCACGCGCTCGACATCGTTTGGATCGGCGTTTTTACCATTGTGTACCTCGGAGCTCACTTATGAGTACGGAAATCGAAGCCCAAGGCGTGGCTCCGGGCGTCAACGTGCGCACGCACGGCACGCGTCAAAGTTACCTGATCGGGTTAGGATATGCGGTCATTTTGACACTGGCCTCCTTTTGGGCCTCGTCAACCGACGTTATCTATTCGCCCGGCGTCCCCATTCTGTTGGGGGTGCTCGCGATTGCGCAGATGGGGGTTCACCTGGTGTTCTTTCTGCACATTTCGAGCGCGCCGGACCAGACCAACAATATTCTCGCGCTCGCCTTTGGCATTTTCGTCGTGGGTCTTCTGGTATTCGGATCGATGATCATCATGGCTCACTTGAATCACAACATGATGCCCATGGATCGACTGATGCAGCTGCAGATGCAGCGGTAGCGTTGCAGCCGAAACCAAGGCACCGCTCATGGCGATCGCCCCCAATGATTCGCTGATCACCGCCCTGTCCCGGCGGCCAGGCTGGCGTGACTACCTTGAGCTCACAAAACCTAAAGTGAGCTCGTTGATCGTGTTCACCGCGATCGTCGGGATGGTGCTGGCCTCACCCGGGATTGTGCCGCTGCCGGTGTTGGTGTTCGGCACGCTCGGCATCGCAATGGCATCCGGTTCCGCGGCGACACTCAATCACATCCTCGACCGGCGCATCGACAGGCAGATGGCGCGCACCCGGCGGCGACCGTTGGCGACGGGGAGTCTGCGGACGAGTCAGGCGCTGGTGTTTGCCGGGGTCCTGGGTGTTGGCTCAATGACGGTGCTATGGCTGTCGGCCGGCGGTCTTTGCGCGCTGCTGACTTTCGGCACGCTCATCGGCTACGGAGTCGTCTATACCGCCTGGCTCAAACACGCGACGCCCCAAAACATTGTGATCGGCGGCGCTGCCGGCGCCGCGCCACCGCTCCTTGGGTGGGTGGCCGTGACTCACTCCATCGACGCGCAGGCACTGGTGTTGTTCCTCATCATCTTTACGTGGACACCGCCGCATTTCTGGTCGCTCGCAATTGCGCGGCGCGAGGAGTACGCGAAGGTGGGCATACCCATGCTGCCGGTGACTCATGGCATTCCCTACACGCGCCGACGAATTCTGCTCTACACGGTCTTGCTCCTTCTATGCACGCTGCTCCCGGTACTCATCGGCATGAGTGGATTGATCTATCTGGCGGCCGCGCTCGTGCTTGGTGCCCGCTTTCTCTTTCTGGCTTTGGCGCTTCAGCCGGGCGATCGGCCCGACCTTCCCATTCAAACCTTTCGTTACTCCATCACTTATCTGATGGCGCTTTTCGGTGCCTTCATCGCCGATCACTACTGCGGGCTGCTCTGGTAGGGATGCGATGGCGGCATCTCACAAGGGGATCTGCCTTTCACCCATTGGGGGGATGGGACTGCCGCAATCCCCGCGTCAATCTTGAGGTCGAGGGACCATCCCATTGCCCCTACATAAGACGGAGATCTCATGAGTAAGAAAGTAGCGCAGGTAGTAGTCGAGACCTTGCAATCAGCCGGCGTCAAACATTGTTACGGCATCGTGGGAGATACGCTGAATACGTTTGCCACCGGCCTGAAAGCCAGTGACATTAAATTCGTTCACATGCGCCACGAGGAGGCCGGTGCCTATGCGGCGCAGGCCGAAGCGCTTTTGATGGACCGTCTGACCGCGGTGGCCGGCAGTTGCGGACCGGGCAGCTTGCATTTCATCAACGGGTTGTATGAGGCAAACCGCAATCGTGCGCCCGTGATCCTCATCGCGAGCCAGGTGGTGCGAAGCGAGCTTGGATTCAATTTCATCCAAGAAGTGAAATTTGAAGACGTCTATCAGGGCTGCAGCGTATTTTGCGAGATGATCTTGACCCCGGAGCAGGCACTGCGCAAGACGGTCATGGCGTGTCAGGCGGCGATCACCAAGCGGGGGGTGGCGGTGCTCATTCTCCCCGTCGACGTTGCGGATTCGGATGCGATCGACGAACCGCCGTTTCGTGTCCACGTCAACAAGCCGGTCATACGTCCGAGCGACGAGGATTTGGACCGGATCGCCGCGATGCTGGCGGAGGGCACGAACATCACGATCTACGCGGGCTCCGGTTGTGTGGACGCCCACGACGAAGTGGTCGAGCTCGCGCAGCGCCTCAAAGCGCCGGTCGCACATACCTCGCGCGGCAAGGATCAGATCGAATACGACAATCCGAACAATGTGGGCATGACGGGCGTGATTGGGAGCGAGTCCGGCTATCACGCCATCTTGAACTGCGACACGTTGCTGCTTCTCGGGACCGATTTTGCCTGGCGCCAATTCTACCCGGACCACGCCAACATCATCCAAGTCGATATCGATTCCACCCACGTCGGCCGCCGCCATCCGGTCGATCTTGGCGTGGTGGGAAATATCAAGGACACGCTTCAGGCACTGCTGCCGCGCGTTGCGCAGCGAAAGGACGCCGCGTTCCTCAATACGTACGTGGAACGTCACAAGAAGGCGCTCAAAGCGCAGGCGGGCAGGGCCGTACCCGGTCCTCGCGGCAAGATTCCCGGCCAATACTTGACGTCGATTATCAATCGGCTCGCCAACCAAGATGCCTTGTTTTCAGCCGATGATGGGACACCGCTGGTGTGGATGTTGCGAATGGTGGAGGCGAACGGTAAACGGCGCATGTTCGGCAGCCTCCTGCACGGGACCATGGCGACCTCGATCGGAAATTGCATCGGACTGCAGAAGGCTCAGCCGGGTCGCCAAGTCATCGCCTTGGCCGGAGACGGCGGTTTCAGCATGTTGCTCGGCGATGTGATCACCACCGTACAAGAGGATGTGCCGATCAAGATAGCGGTCTACGACAACGGCAAGTTGGGATTCGTGGAGCTCGAGCAGAAGGGCGAAGGCTTGTTGCCGGTCTATACGGATCTCAAAAATCCGGATTTTGGCAAAGTCGCGCAAGCCATGGGCCTCTGGGGCAGGACTGTCAGCAAGGCAGATGAACTGGAAGGCGCGGTGGCCGAGTGGCTCGGGCAGCCCGGACCCGCGTTGCTCAATGTCAAGGTCGAGCCGATGGAACTCGTGATGCCGCCGCACACGGCACCCGAGAACGTTTATGGGATGGCCATGTATTCAATCAAGGCCGTCATGCATGGACAGGCAGGGGACGTTTTCGAAATGATCGGCGAGAATCTCTAGGGACTCCGCGGTGCCGCGGCGGTGAACACGGTACTCATTTGTCGCGATTGCGACACCGTGTATCGTGCGATTCCGTTGCGGCGCGGCGATGTGGTCCTGTGCCGACGCTGCGATGCAGTTCTGGCGCGCTATTTTGCCCTGGACGTGGAGGGTGCATTGGCGCTGGTCTGCGCGGCGGCGATCTTTTTCGCCATCGCCAATCTCACGCCCATCTTGAGCATTGACATCGCCGGGATAGAGACCGAAGCCAATGTCTGGTTTGCGGTGCGCTCGTTGCAGCAGGGCTGGGTTTCATTCGCGGCCTTAGGCTTGGCCTTCACCACCTTTCTCATCCCGGCGGTGCAAATAGCGCTGCTCTTCTGGGTGCTGCTGTTCGCGCGCCTCGGACACCGGCCGCCTGGCTTCGGACCGATCATGAAGCTTCTGCACCGGGTGCGTCCCTGGAGCATGACCGAGGTTTTCCTGCTGGGCGCCTTGGTGGCAATCGTGAAACTCGCCAACTGGGTCCCCATTACGGCGGGGGCTGGCATATGGGCGATCGCGGCCCTCACAATTGTGCTGGCACTTCTCGGGCGCTGTGACCCGGCGTCTTGGTGGTCGATCGCCCCGGCGGTCAAGACATGACGGCGCTCCGGCAATCATTCGAACTTGGGCTGGTTCGTTGCCGAACCTGCGGTATTGCGGTGTCCCGCGCGTCTCTGCGGATAGATCGACGCTGTCCGCGCTGCCAAAGTCGCGTCGAGCATCGCACGCCCTTCAGCACCGAGATGACGCTTGCCTGGCTGATTGCCGGTATCGTCTTGTATGTTCCTGCGAATCTTTTGCCCGTGATGCACACCAGCGGATTGATGGGCGAGGAGGACAGCACCATCCTCGGCGGCATCCTCGAATTCTGGCGCTCGGGGGATTGGGACATCGCCCTGTTGATATTCACCGCCAGCATTGCGGTGCCGTTCACGAAATTCATCGCCATCGGCTTGCTGATCTTCACGGTGCGCAAGAACAGCGGATGGCAGCAACATCAGCGAACCGTCCTCTACCGGATCGTGGAGTTCATCGGCTATTGGTCGATGCTCGACGTCATCGTAGTCGCGTTGACCTCGGCGCTGATGCAGTTTCAGGTGTTAGGTGCCGCAGAACCGCGCGCCGGCATCGCGTTCTTTTGCGCCGTTGTGGTCGTGACCATGTTGTCGGCCTTGAGCTTCGACCCGCGCTTGATCTGGGATCGCCAAACATGAGCGCGGCACCCCCGCCACCTTCCGCAGAGGAGCTTCCCGCGCCGGTGATTCGGAACCGGCGCTGGATTCCGCGCTTGGTGTGGCTGGTGCCGATTGTCGCGGCCGTCATCGGTATTTCATTGCTGATCAAGAACTGGCAGAACGCAGGCCCGCAGATCAGCATCAGCTTCTTGAGCGGCGAGGGGGTTCAAGTGGGAAAAACGCTGATCAAGTATCGGGATGTCACGGTGGGGCACGTGTCGGCCGTCGGCTTGAGCGCGGATCACAAAACAGTCGTGGTGAGCGCCGATTTGTCGAAAGATGCGGCGAGCTTGCTGCAGGCGGACACCCAATTCTGGATCGTGCGGCCGCGCATCGGCGTGGGCTCCGTGTCGGGGCTCGATACTTTGCTATCGGGGGTCTACATCGGCATGAAGACCGGCACTGCCGCGAGGCGTGAGCGTCAGTTCGTCGGGTTGGAAAATCCGCCGGCTCTGTCGCATGGCCCGCGCGGTCGCGAGCTTGAATTGCACGCCGCACGCGCCGGTTCCCTCGGGATCGGAGCGCCGGTGTATTTTCGGCAGTTTCAAGTCGGTCGGGTGATCGATGAGAATCTGCTCCCCGACGGCAGCACGCGAGTAACCGTATTTGTCGAGGCGCCTTACGATAACTTCGTGAAACCCGTGACGCGCTTCTGGAATGCGAGCGGGATCGACGTCAAGCTCGGCGCCGATGGATTGAGCGTGCAAACCGAATCGTTGGCGGCGGTGATTGCCGGAGGCCTCGCCTTCGACGATGGACCCACCGAAGCCGTTCCGGCGGCAGCCGGCGCACCGGCCGAATTCACCCTGTACAAAAACGAAACTGAGGCGATGGCGCCGCCCGATGGCGAACCGCAGTATGTCCGGATGCGATTCGCACAGTCGCTGCGCGGCCTCGAGGTCGGCGCGCCGGTTGAATTCGTCGGGGTAAACATCGGCTCTGTCATCGCCGTGGATTTGGGCTATCAGCCTCAAGATAGATCTTTTCCGGTCATTGTCACGGCCAAAGTCTATCCGCGCCGTATGGGAGACGCCTATGAAGTTCTCACGGCGCAGGGGAAGACCGAGAACGATGAGACGATGGCGGCGTTCGTGGGAACCATGGTCAACCGGGGACTGCGGGCACAGCCCCGATCGCAGAGCCTGCTGACCGGCAAGCTCTATATCGCGCTCGATTTTCTGCCGGCGAGCCCGCACGCCGCCTTTGACTCATCGATTCGGCCGCTCGAACTGCCGACGGTGAATGGAACTTTTCAAGAACTGGAAGCGAACGTCGGCCGGCTGATAAAGAAAGTGAACGATCTGCCGCTCGAGCAAATCGCGGCGGATTTGCATACGGACCTGACCGATCTTCACGAAACCTTGAGCGAGCTGCACGGCCGGGTGCTGCCGAGCGCCGTGGATACGTTGTCGGCCCTGCATAGCACGCTCGATTCCGCCGGCCGGACTTTGGATGTGGAATCGCCCCTGCAACGCGGGCTCACGGACACCTTGTCGGAAACCCGCAGCACCCTGCAGGCGGTGCATGAATTGGCCGATTATCTCGATCGTCACCCCGATGCGCTGTTGCGCGGGAGGCGGCCGCAGAAGATGCCGCACAGTCCGGCGGCGTTGTCCTCGGAGGCCAGACCGTGAGCGGCCGCTTACCGAGGTTCGCTCTGGCGTTGCTCGGGGGCGTAGGGGTGTGGGGCGCCGGCTGTACGTCGGCGCCGGTTCGCTACTACACCTTGACGCAGCCGCCCGACACGGCTGTTCCAGCCTCGCAGACAACTCTGGCCGTCGATGTGCGCGTCGTCCATGCCCCGCCGCAGCTCAACCGCGCCGAGCTGATGGTTCGCAGCGGACCGACCGAGGTGACGCTTCTCGAGAACGAGCAATGGGCGTCGCCGGTGAAGGATGAGATCAGAAATGCGCTGCGTCTCGAACTACAGCGCCGCTTAAGCCGCATGGGCGGGTCGCGCCCGGCCGCTACCAAGCTAACGCTCGACCTCGACGTGCAACAGCTGGAAGCGGAACTCGGGCAATACGTCCTGCTCCAGGCGTCTTGGAGTGCAACCTTATCCGCTACGGGCACGCGATCCGCCGGCACGCGGCCTACTGCCTGTACCTTCCAGGCGGACGAAAAGATCGCTGGCGGCTACGCAGGAATGGTTGCGGGCTATCAACGCGAGATCGCGGCGCTTGCCGACTCCATCGTGGCCGTGTTGACGAGCGCCACGAGCGCTACCGAGGCGTCATGCCAAAAATCGATCGAAGGTTCGGCCGGCGGATCCGGCGCGAAGGACCATTAGATTCACCCATTCGGAGTCAAACATGTTTCGCCGAGTTCACCGCGTCCAGTCGATTCTTCAGTTTCTGCGAGAGCGAGCACCGTACTACGGCCCGCTCGCCAGAGATGATCTACACAAGTTCCGCGACGAGATCGTCAAGGCGTCCGTTGGCGCGAGCATCTCTGCCGCCGCAGGCCTCATTTTTGCCTGCTTCCTGTCGGTGGCCGTGATCGTCTCGGCGTGGGACAGCCTGCATCGGACTGCGGTGGCGTGGGCGGTTTGTTGCGGTTGGGGCGTGCTCGCGCTCAGCGGACTGTGGTATGCGCGCAAAGCCATTTCGGGGCCGGCGCCATTTCAGCTGATGGCGGCAGCGCTCGCGCGCGATTATGTAAGCCTCCTCGAGGTGGCAGATCGAGACGAGTCGTAGGCGCGGCGATCGATCAGGGCTCGGTTCCCGCGGTGTCAATCGCGCCCATGGAAAGCGCCAGTGCGGCCGCAGCGGTGTGCGCATTCGCGCGCGCATCTTCTACCTGCGTGTCACCTTGCACGACGGCGTTCTCCTCGGTGGCAAGGTCCGTATAGGTTCCGACCCCTTGGCGGTACGAACGCAGCGCCGCATCGTAGGCGGTGTGGGCGGCCTGACTTAAAACCGTGGCGGCGTCATATTCGGCCAGGCTCGTCAACAATCCATTGTAGGCGCGCACCACTTGCTGAGACGCGGCGTCGCGTGCAGCGGCCAGCTGTTCTTGCGCCTCTCGCGCCTTGGCGTCGGCCATGGAGATGCGGCTGCGCCGCATGCCGCCGTCATACAGGGGAACACTGAACGACAGGAGCAGGCTTTGTCCGGGCCGGTCAATATTCGAATAGGGGCCGCCGTCGGAGTTCAACGAACCGATATTCTGAAAGGCCTTTCCCGAGAGTTCAATCGTCGGATAGTAGGAGCGCCGCTCGCCCTTGAGCGCTGCCTCGGCCGCATCCACCTTGCCGAGCGCCGCAATGACGTCCGGCCGATGAGCGAGCGCTTGGTCGACCGCCTTGGAGACGCTGTCGGCCGGAGCGGGTGGCAGCGGCAACTCTGCGCTATCTAGCACATCGATCTCCGTAGCCGCGGGCACGCCTAAGGCCGCAATGAGATTTGCGCGCGCGGTTCTCTCGGCACCTTCGGCTGCCGCCAGCGTATAGCGTGCTTGAGCCGTTTGTCGCTTTGCCTGCGCGACCGCAACCACGGTGGCGAGGCCGTTATTCTGCTTGGCAACAGCGGCATCCTCGGTGGTAAGCGCGGTACTCAAGGCCTTCTGCGCGGCATGCAGCTTGCCGCGCGCGGCGCCCAAATCAAAATACGCTTGCGACACGTCGAAGATAAGTTTCTGATGGGCACCGGTGAAGGTCACGTTGGCAACAAAAGAGTCTGCGCGCGCGGCTTGCACTTGGGCAGCGCGCTGCCCGAAGTCGAACAGCAGCCATTTCAGCGCCAGCTCGGGAATGATCTCGCGCGAATCGGAGACGAAATAGCCTGCCGGCACCAAATTTCTAGGCATCGGCAACGGCGTGTGCTGAAACCCGCCGATCGCTTGCAAGGAAAGCTGCGGAAGATACGCGCTTTCTGCGAGGCCGATGGCCGCAGCCGCTTCACGCGCGGCTTCCCAAGCTTGCCGCGTTTTTGGATTCGCTCTTTCTGCCAGATCGACCAGCGCGGCCAGATCGTACTGCTTATGCGCAACTGAAAAACCGTTACCGCCGAGCGCCTCGGCGCGGCGGATGGCCGATTCTGGAATCGCCCAGGGGTGCTCGGGTCCCGGCGGTGCTTGCGCGAGCGCGGGATGCGCGCTGAGCACGCTGGCAATGAAAGCCCATTCGAACGTCGAGCGTTCAGTGCGCTGCCGAAGCGACATGCTGAACCTCCGATTCGAGTTGTTCGATGGCGCGTTGACTCAAGCGTGCGTCGGATTCCATTGCAGTTCCCGGTGAGGCGGCGGTCGGCGCAGGACTCGCAGGAACCGGCTGACCTTTCGAGACGTTGTCCGCGGCGGACCCAGCCCATGCGGCCAGCCGGGCGGCGGATTTGGCGTACGGGGAAATCGCATCTGCCGACACGACGAAGGCCGCCCCCGCCAGCCGGTCAACACTCGCGACAGTGGGAATATTCAGGCTTGCTCGCGCATGGCTCGACAGCATCCTCAGTTCGAAGAGGCTCAAGGTGCGTAAGTGATCGGCCCGCACCAGCGCTTGAATGGTTCGCAGGCGCGCCTCCTCGGCATTGGGTGGCCGACGGATCACTTCCCCTATCGCACGCAGAGCGTCCGCAACTGCCGCACGAACCGCGGACCTGGCTGATTGAGGCCAAAACGAGCTGAATATGATCGTGATCACGATGTTTCCAAGCAGAATGCCGGCGATTCGGTCGCGCAGTACCGTGAGATCCGTCGCGGGCGCGTAGCCTTGCAAAATGCCCAAAAAGAAGGCGAATGCGATCTGCAAGCCGGCGTAGGAGAGCAGTTCACTGCTCGTCGCTACCCATGCGGCGCCCAGCGAAACAACGAAAATCAATAGACAGAGCTGGCCGATATCAGTGAGATGCGGGAGAACGAAGACGATGCACAGGCCGGAGATAAGTCCGCCAATGACCGCGCCGGAAAGCCTGAGCAGCAATTTGTGCACAGTCTCGCCCAGGCTCGAGAGCGCGACAAAAAAGCACGTGACGATCGCAGTGCGCATCCCGGGCCAGTTAAGAAGCGTGTAGATGGCGTAGGAAATCATGACCGCCATCGTGGTTTTTAAGGCAAATTGCCAATGCGCTGGATTGCTGAAGGCGTCGGCGACGAAAAGTCGTCGGGGCGGGAGATTCGCTTTGGCATTGTCAGGCAGGGGGGCGGGGCGAACTAATGTATCGAAGACGGCGGACAGCGCGCTGCACGCGACGGTCACCGCCGGGGTTTGTAGGTTGCTCGCGGCGACGAATTGCGAGGGCGGCGCCAGGGATTCATGCGTCGCTGCAGCGGCGCCCGACTCGATGGCCTGTCTGCAGACTCGCAACCGGCCGGCCAGCTCTTCCCGAAGTGCAATCGGCAGATCGTCGGGAAGGGCCTCGAAGACCATAAGCGCATCGAGCAGTGCACGGATCACCGGCGCCGTGATCCGGCCGGCTCGCGGCCGCTTTTCGGCGCTATGTTGTGCGATCTCGAGCAACGGTAGCAGCCGTGCGCGCCAGTCAGGGAGAGATTGACGGTAGTCCCCATTCGCCAGCGCGGTCTCCCACTCCCTAAGGACCTTGAGGACCGTGCGCTCCATGAATGCCACCGCGCCCTGACCAAACAGCAAACTGACGATGGCCGTCACCGCCAGCGGCACGCATACGACCACCCATGTCCACAAGGTCAGGTGTGTCAGGGCCTCGGGGCTGCGCGCGTCATCGACTACCGACTGCAGCAACACGATGATGAAGCCGGCCAGGTAGGAGATGGGACCGAGCGCAAACGTGCGCGCGGTAAGCATGCCGGCATAGGTCGCCAGTGCCATGAGGGGCAACCGCAGTGCCGGTTCGGCCGTGTCGATGATCTCCAGGCCCAGGGTCAGGAGAATCGCGAGGGTGACGGCGATGGCGGCGCCGAGTGCCGCCGTCACGGTCGCATTCTTCTCATCCTTGCTGATCAGAAAAACGATATAAGCCATGTAGGTTGGCTCGGGTATCTGAAAAATCATCGCGATTACCACGGCGATCGCAGATCCGGTCGCGATGCGCGCGACTGCCGCCCATCGGCCCTCTCGCCACGCCAGTTCGGCGGCGAGCACCTCAAGCAGCGGGCGGGATCTTTGCGTCTCAGCGAGCGCCGTCATGATGCACTTTGACGGATGCCGTTAATCCCACGTGCATGGCAAAGGGGGGCGGGCTGTCGAGCCGAACCCAGACAGGAAACCGCTGCGCGACCACCACCCAATTGAGGTCGCGGCCGACGACGGGTAGACCAGGGCCGTCTTGATCGGTCGGCTGCACGCCGGCGCCCAAGCTTTCCACGCGCCCCGCAAAGGCGCTGTTGCTCTCGGACATGGTCCACACCGTCGCTCGATCGCCGACGGCGATTCGCGGCAGTTCGGTTTCTCGAAAGTCGGCGACGGCATACCACGCATCGGACTTGATGAGACTGAAGAGCGGGCGGCCGGCGACGGCAAAGGTGCCCTCCGCAATTTGCAATCCGACCACCTTGCCGGCAAACGGAGCACGCAGCGTGGTCAAATCGTAGTTGCGCGCGGCATTGGCCTCCGCTGCTTCCGCGCCTTGCAATTGAGCTTCCAGGCTCAAGGTGTCGCCCACCGCTTGGCGGGCTTGGGTGGCGCTTTGAGTGAGCTGTTGGAGGGAGGCCCCGGCAGCGGCTTCGTTGGTCTTGGCCTCGTCCAACTGCTGTTGAGTAACGAAGCCGGGTTTCAGCAGCGGCTCGAGGCGCTGGCGCGTGTCCTGCGCTAATTTTAGCTGGTCGCGCGCCCTCTGTACTTGGCTTTCGGCCGCTCGGACGCCGGAACCCTGGGAAGTGACTTGACGTCCCGTCAAAGCGATCTGCGCCTTGAGCGCGGCCACCTGAGCACGCGCCTCGCGCAGTTGAAATTCATAGGGCGCCGGATCAATGACGATGAGCGGCGCACCCTTTGCCACGTCTTGATCATTGGTTATGGGGATCTGAATGATTCGTCCACTGATCTCCGAGGCCATCTGTGCGCTATAGGCAAAAATGTAGGCATCGTGTGTGCGAGGGCGCCGATCGATCGCGAAGAGGACGAGAATCCCTAAAACGATGGCCAGCCCGATTGCCGTCGTTGCAATCACTTTGCCGCGCGGCGACTTGCCTTCACTCATGGACATTGTTCAAGACAGCCATATCAGCCACATCAAGAAAGTGCTCGCGCACGCAATCGCCAGCATGACGACGAAGGGGACGGGCAGTTCTTCGAGAATTCCCGAAGCCTTAAAAATTGCGCGGGCTGCGAGCGCCAACGCAATACCCACCAACGCGCAAACCATCCAAGACGGAAAATACGAGCCCAGAATATTGCGCGAGGGCGCGCCGTCGCAGCCACTCAGCAAACCCAGCAGCGGCGCCGCGCACCACAACCGAGCCAGCGGCGCAATGCGGTGAAACGCGCCCTCTCGTTCCGCGCAACTTGTCGCGATATCCATAGGAAGCCAGTCTCATCGGTTTATTCGTCGCAAGCAGCCCCCCCTTTGGGGGAGCACCCTCGGCAAGGGAAGGTCCATTAGCGTGGATCGTCAAAAAATGCGCGAATGCGATGGAGCAGTGATTGGTGGGCGCTGTCATCGCTAGCGCGAACCGCCACGCTTCGATGGAGAATTGCAAGACCGCGGCGCGCGGATCGATCAAATTCGGCAAACAAGTCGGAATTTGCCGCGAGCAGGGGCTTCAGAACATGGCAGTCGAGCCCATACACCTTGCAATGCGTGCGAGCTGCGGCCGTGGCCGCATAAGGCGCCCCGGTCAGCAGACTGACCTCGCCGATGTAATCACCGGCCCCAATGAAGCCGACCGTCTGCTGCCCGAAAAGCTCAGTCTGTTGGCGGATCTCAAGAATTCCAGAGAGGACGATGAAGAGCGCCGCGTCAGCCCCCCCTTGCGCGAACAGTATCTCTCCGGGTTCGAGCGCACGCGGCTTTAAGTGGGCGGCTAGTTCAGCCAATTGCGCCGCTCCCAAGGCTTCGAAAATAGTGACGTCTTGAAGCAGCGGCAGCACCGGCAATGGCTGCTCCGCGGCTTCTTCCGGTGTTCGATTATCTTGCGCAGTGCGCGGATAGTAGAAACCAGAATAATAAAGCTGGCGCCTTGCATGCCGAAATAGCAGATCCTTGGTCGTTGAAAGGTGTTCGGTATCAGAGACCGAAAAATTCACTCGATAACGGTTTTCCTGAGACCCAAGACGTGTCAGCACGGCGCTGGATATGGGAGCGGGAAGAATTGGCGGGCATAGCAAAGTGGCCTGTTGAAGCGTATCGATCACCCGTTCGGGACTAGAGGTGGCGGGACACGAGAGCTCTATGAACGCTGAACGAACGCGAGTCGGAAAGCTGCGGTTCACGATGTCGGATTTCGCAACCACACTGTTGGGGACAATCGCGACATCATCGCCGTCGGTGAGAATGCGGATCGAACGCCAGTTCATCTGCACCACCGTGCCCTCGGTTTTGTCGCCGAGCGAAATACGATCGCCCACATTAAAGGGCGCTTCAATACCAAATGCGATTCCCGCAAACACGTCCGCCAGCGTATTCTGCAGAGCAAGGCCCAAGACGATGGCCAGGACCCCGGAGGTCGCGAGCAGGCCGCCAAGGGGCAGCGCCAGCACGGAAATCAGGACAACCGTTACCGCAGCCGTGTAAATCGCAGCGGCGGTGAGATCGGGAAAGAGCCGTGCCTCGCGCCAGCGGCGGTTGTGATTGAGCGTGAACGACATCACCGCGACGAGCACTCGCGCGCCGAGGAGCCACCAGATACCGGCCACTGCGTGCAGCCATAGCGGGGTAGTGCTGGCTATCCCGCCCGTGCCCGGCCAGGGAAGAGTGTGATGCCGAAAAAGTACGAAGCTCGCGCCGACGAAACACAGAAAGTCAAACAGGCGGCGAACCCGCACGTGGAACGGTCGCAGCGCTATGTAGCTGAGCAGCACGAAGCCAAGAATCAAAACGGGTAACAGAGCGGAAGTCACTGTGCTGTGCCGCCTAATAAGAACGCGTGCATAACGCACGATCATCGTAGTGCACGCGCCGCTCTTCCCAGCTCCCCCGAAAGGGGGGAGCTAGCTAGGTACCCCCCCAACTGAGGGATAAAGATTTCTTAACGAGAAGGGCACGATGCCGGCACTTTCAGCGGCGACATTACTTTCAGGAGGCGTTCGCAAACATGCTGTACGGATTTTCAGTTCCTCTCACGCCGCAGGGCAAGTCTCCTTTGGCCTTACCGCCTCCCTGGCATTACTCGAGCGACTGCCTCGCTATCGAATATTGGACCGATCCTGGCGCTGTTGCGGCGCTGTTGCCGCCCGGCGTGACGCCGGACGAGAAGTCGCGGGGTCGGGCGTTCTTCTGGTTTCTCGACTGGCAGTTCACGGGCTCAAATGATGAGGTCACCGATCCCGCGCGCTACCAATACCGTGAGGCCTTTGTGCTTATCGAGGCCGTCTTCGAGCGCACACCCGTCAACTACTGTCCCTACATATTCGTCGACAATGACGCGGCCATTGCTCGGGGATGGGCGCAAGGCTTTCCCAAGAAATATGGCAGCATCTACCAAACGCGGAGCTTTTCCGCGCCCAGTGCGGCCGCGGCCCCTCTGGCGAAGGGAAGCCGGTTCGGCGCGAGTGTTGCGGCGCATGGCGAGCGATTGGCGACGGCGCGCGTACAGCTCGAGGAGAAGGTCAGCGATCCTGCGCAAGTGTTCAACCGCCCAACGGTGATGCGTCGGTATTTTCCGCAGCTCGCGGCTGCGCGCCAGACGAAGCCACCGGTCGATGAACTTACGATGTCGCTTACCGACAACTTGGCCATTGTAGATGTGTGGGCCGGCGCAGCGGAGCTGACGATTCCAGAAGTGCGCGGTGAGGACATGCATTCGCTCGCGCCGTTGCGAGTCGGGCGAGGGTTTAGGCTCGGCATGGCGTACTCGGTTACCGATCTGCGCATTCTGAAGAACTATGTCGCTTGAGCCCTTGCGACGTGCGGTTGGCCCACGGCGGAGTTAGGAGGCGCTTCGATGCCCTTGTATACGATCACGACGCAAGCCGGCGTCCTCGACAGCGCTGCCAAGACAGATTTGGCGGACAAGGTCACGGCCTTTCACGCCGAGTACGCCGCGGTGCCGAAGAATTGGGTGCATGTCGTTTTTCATGAGTATCCGAACGGAAACGGGTTTACCGCAGGCAGGCCGTCGCCGACGGCCGCCCTCACACTGCTGATTCGGACTGGGCGCTCCGCGGAGTACAAGCGCGAGATGCTCAAACGCCTCTGGACGCTGCTGCAAGCCGCGACCGGCGCGCCTGATGAGGAGATCGTCTTGGGGATTCAGGAGGTTCCATCCAGCCAGGCGATGGAAATGGGACGGATCATGCCCGACGTCGCGAACTCCTGACCGGCACTCACCCGATAGGGGGATGGAGGTCTACGCGGCGAATTTGCTACGGTCGCATGGCGGCGATCCGATTGTGCCTACGCCGCCACTTCTATGCGGTGCACAACGGAGGATTGAGATGGCGAATGTTGCGGATCGAATAGTTGAGGCGCTCGAAGCTGCCAGCGTGTCCCGTATCTATGGACTGGTGGGTGATTCGCTCAATGGCATCACCGAGTCACTGCGGGTGCGCGGCAAGATCGAGTGGATTGCCGTCAGACATGAGGAAGTCGCGGCGTTTGCCGCCGGCGCGCAGGCGCAGCTGACGGGCGAACTCGCGGTATGCGCCGGAAGCTGTGGCCCGGGCAATTTGCACCTGATCAATGGGCTCTTTGATTGCCATCGCAACCGCGTGCCCGTCGTGGCCATTGCAGCACATATTCCCAGCACCGAGATTGGTTCCAGTTATTTTCAGGAAACCCATCCGCAATCGCTCTTCAAGGAATGCAGCCACTATGTCGAGCTGATTTCTGATCCGCTTCAGGTACCGCGAATCGTCGAAACGGCGATTCGCGAGGCCGTCGCTAAGCAGGGTGTCGCTGTCATCGTTATTTCCGGTGATGTTGCACTGAAGGAGGCGGGACCGCGGTCACCCACCCCTAAGCCGGTATCGCGACTGCCGCGCGTTTGCGCAGCCGAGGCGGACATCGATGACTTGGTCAGCCTTCTGGACAGCGGTGAAAGAACAACGCTCCTCTGCGGCGCGGGTTGTGCAGGTGCCCACGATGCCGTGGTAGCCCTCGCCGCCAAGCTCAAGGCTCCCATCGTGCACGCATTTCGCGGCAAGGAACACATCGAATGGGACAACCCATATGACGTGGGAATGACGGGGCTCATCGGGTTCTCTTCCGGGTATCACGCCATGGAGGGTTGCGACACCTTGCTCATGCTCGGCACTGACTTCCCGTATCGGCAATTCTATCCGACCAAGGCTCGAATCGCGCAGATCGACATTCGCGGCGAGAATCTCGGAAGGCGCTGCCGGCTCGATCTCGGCGTGATTGGGGACGTGGGCGAAGTCTTATCGCGACTGACCGGGCGCGTGGCAGCGAGATCTGACGATTCGCACCTAAGTGCCGCAGTCAGCCACTATGCCAAAGCCAGGAAAGATCTTGACGCATTGGCAAACGAGCATTCGAAACACACGCCCATTCACCCGCAGCTGGTCGCGAAAGTGGTGAGCGATCTTGCCAGCGAGGATGCGATTTTCTCTTGCGACGTGGGTGAGCCGGTTGTATGGGCTGCACGATATCTTAAGATGAACGGCAAGCGCCGGCTGCTGGGCTCATTCCTGCACGGATCAATGGCCAATGCGATGCCGCAAGCCATCGGTGCGCAGTTCGCGATGCCTGACCGGCAGGTCATTTCGATGTCGGGCGATGGCGGCTTCGGCATGCTCATGGGCGATTTGTTGACTGTGCGCCAGCGGAAACTGCCGATCAAAATTGTCATCTTCAATAATGGCCTCCTGGGTTTCGTCGACATCGAAATGAAGGCGGGCGGATTTTTGCCAGTGGGCACGCGGCTCGACAACCCGAATTTTGCCAGCATGGCCGAATCCATGGGTATTTATGGGGTGCGTGTGAAGGACCCGGGCCAATTGAAATCTGCCATTGCAACAGCCTTTGCTCACGAGGGTCCAGCCGTCATCGACGTCTTGACAGATCGGCAAGAGCTCGTCATGCCGCCCGAGATCAAGCTCGAGCAAGCAAAGGGCTTCAGTTTGTGGATGCTCAAGGCAGTGCTCAATGGCCAAGCGAACGAGATCGTGGATGTGGCGAAGACAGCCATCATCCGCTGATCCGAAATCTAAGGACGCGCCTGCTTGAATGTAACCACCAGCAATCTGCCGCGAACTCAGACTGACAGGGCGGCGCACGCTTTCATCGTCGCTTGGCTGTTCGCGCTGGCATTCTATTTTCTCGAATATGCCGTGCGTTCCTCCCCGGCGGTGATGATTCCGCAATTGGCCAAGACCTTCGGTGTCTCGACGCTCGGTGTCAGCGACATCCTCGGGACGTACTACTACACCTACTCGACCGCGAGTCTTGTCGCGGGAGTCCTGCTTGACCGGTTGGGGGCCAAATACGTGGTGTCCATAGGGATGGCAATACTTGGGGCAGGGTGCCTCTTGTTTATGGTCCCGCAAGAGGGAGCTGGATACCTGGGACGATTGTTGCAAGGTGCGGGCTCGGCCTTTGCATTCACGGGGGCGGTATATCTCGCCTCTCACGGCTTGCCGGCCCGGCGTCTGGCAACCGCCATCGGAGTCACGCAGTGCGTGGGTATGCTCGGCGGCACTGCCGGTCAGCTCGTGGTCGGCGGCTGGATCGCTGACGGGCTGTCAATCCCACACTACTGGGGCCGAGCGGGGATCATCGTGCTGCTGGTGGCGGTATGTTTGTGGTGGGTCACGCCCAAGGAAACAGTCGGCGCATCGGCTGGAAAAGCGCGTGGTGGAATCCTGGCCACGTACAAAATCGTCTTTTCGAATCCGCAGTCCTACCTTTGCGGTCTTGCCGCCGGGTTGCTGTTTGTCCCAACCACGGTTGGGGACATGGTCTGGGGCGTGCGCTTCTTCCAGACCGATAAAATGTTTTCCTTTTCCGACGCCGTTTTCGCCATTTCGATGGTGCCGCTCGGATGGGTGTTCGGCTGCCCGCTTCTCGGCTGGCTAGCGGACCGGCTCGGTCGCCGCAAGCCAGTGTATCTAGGCGGAGCAGCAATCATGCTGATCGGCTTCGTGCAACTGATCTACGTTCCGACACTCCTTCCCAGTTGGCTCACGCTGTTCATCCTCGGTGTGGCTTCCGGCGCCGCGATGATTCCGTACACCATCATCAAAGAGGTGAATCCCGACGAGGTCAAGGGGAGCGCGACCGGTGCGATTAATTTCTTGACGTTCGCCGTCACCGCGGCGATCGGCCCGATTTTTGCCGGGCACTTCGGCAAGACACTGGGTGCCCAAACCATCGATGTGGCCTCGCATTTCAGGCACGCCGGTCTTTTCTGGATCGCCATTCTAGTTGCAGCACTGATCGTGGGATCGATGCTTCGGGAGACGGGCCGAGTTCATCTGAACCAAGCTGCTTAGTCGAAGCGCCGCAAGTGGGTCCGGACTCAGAACACAGTTGGTGCACCGCGTGCGGAAAACCGGGCCTCTTCTGAAGTTTCCGGCAGGTGTTCCTCAGTCGGCGACATGGGACCTGCAAAGACGCTTCTCGACAACAAGTCATGAACCACGCTCAAGAATCCGACGATCAGCAGGACTGCCGGCCCGGCGATCAAGACGCAAGTAACGAATACGCGCATAAGCGATGGTCCCTCGTGCGATTCAGACATCTGTCCGCCGGTGCGATCGACGCTGTCACGCTAGCGCCAATTCAAATAGCGCGCTTGTACGTCCGTGATCTATCTTGATCCAAAGTGCCGTCGCTGCCCGGAGCGCAGATCCGAAGGCCACCGTACGCCCAGAGAGGGGATGTCGGAACCGAACTGCGCATGCGCGTGAATATCTCGTTACGGACGTAATGACAACAGAGGCATCGACGCAAGACCATTGGACGATGGTATAGCCCAATACCATCGTACGATCGATTCGTCACCGCACCTCTGATGTGATCGCACCCGAGTCGGGTTATCTGAGGAGCAAAGGTGAGAACGCAACAATCCGTGGCGTCGAAACGTTGCTGCATTGTCGTCGCCAACGACCAACGCGGAGTGCGGCTGAGCGGAGCGTTGCTTCAGTGCGCCCCGAGTGCCCGGCCCGCGCCAGCCGTGACCCAGGGATTCTTGCGGCTGGCGGCACGTCGCGCAACGAGACTGGCCTCTCCGATCAACGTGCTCGTGTGCGCCCAAGATGCCGATCGGCACATCTGGGAGCGGCCGTTTTGGTTTACCCGGCCTGTGAATCGCTTTATTTCAGATCCGGGCACGCCGACCTCCTTGTCGACGGCGGGCGCCGCGTTATCGATTGCGACCAAGGATCCCTCCTGCCTCATTGCCATCCTACCCAGTGACTTTTGGGTCGCCCGGGAATCTGTGCTCATGGATGCGATCGAAAAAGCCTTCACACAGATGCGCGTCATGCCGGAGAGTGTCGCCACGCTCGGCATGATTGATTCTCACCAGGAGAATCATGAAGACTATCTTGTCGTCGGGCCGATCCATGCGCAAAAAGGCGCGGTGATTCAGGCGCGGGTGAATCGCCCGGAAGCGCGGCTCGCGAAGCAGCTCATAACCGAGGGCGCCATGGTCGCCTCCGGCATCCTCCTGGGATACGCGCAAGCCTTTGCGGCGCGGATCAGTAAGTACTGGCCGCATATTGCGCAGCAATTGCTCGGTTCCATGGAGTCGGAATGCCTCCCCGCAGCTGAACGCAAATTCTCCACGAGTGCGTACCAGCAGATTCCGCGGTCGGCCATGAACTCGATGCGTCTCTCGCCGCCCACTTTCCCCATGCGGGCGTTTCGCGTTCAGGGCAGCGGTTGGTGCAGCCGCAAGGTCAGCGAACTTTAGGCGTTTGCAGAGTCTCCCGCGGTTGGTCCGAGTTCGCCAAGTACGGTGGGTATCAATTCCGCGACAGTGGGATGGATATGCACAGTGTTTCGCAGAGTGGTATACGGCACTCTCGCGGCCATGACGTCGATGATCGAGTGAATCGCCTCATCAGCGCCGACACCTAGGATTGAAGCACCCAGAATCAGGTTGGATCGCGCATCGACCACAACTTTCATAAGACCTCGCGTTTCGCCTTTTTCGACGGCCCTTGCGATTCTTGTCATTGGTCGACTGCCGATACGAATCGCGTGGCCTTGCGCAAGGGCGTCGCGTTCGGTCAGTCCGACCCGGCCCAGCGGCGGGTCCACAAACAGGGCGTAGCAGGGGATTCGATCACTCAAGCGCCGCCTTGGATTCCCTTCGAATAGATTCGCGGCCACAATTTCGTAGTCATTATAGGCAGTATGCGTGAACGCTCCTTTGCCGTTGCAGTCACCCAAAGCCCAAATGCCGGAGACATTGGTGCGTAGCTCATCATCCACTTTGATAAATCCGGCGTGATCTGTCTCCACGCCGGCCTTTTCAAGGCCCAAGTCGTCGGTGTTGGGCGTTCTCCCCACCGCAACGAGTACATGAGAGCCGGTGACTTGCGGAGAACCCTCCAAGCACTGCACGTTTGCGGTTACCGACTCGGCATGGTGGGCGAGTTGAATGCATTCGGCGCCAAGCCGTATCTGAATGCCTTCTGCTTCGAGTGCGGCTTGGATTGCTGCGGCCACTTCCGGATCCTCGTGGGACAAAAGACGGGGCTCCTTTTCTATCACTGTGACATCGCTGCCAAAGCGCCGATACATTTGCGCGAATTCAAGGCCGACGTAGCTTCCGCCGACAATAACCAGATGCGCCGGCAGCACCTCGAGTTCGAGAAGCGATGTGCTGGTCAAGAACGCGACCTTGTCAATGCCCGAGAAGGCGGGAATTCGCGGGCGACCGCCTACGTTGATAAAGATCTGTTCAGCAGTCAGTACCTGCCCCTCGACACTGACAGATCGAGCCGACTCGAATCTTGCCTGACCTGTGTAGACCGTACAGTTCTGCAGGCCGCGAATCCAGGTCTCCAAGCCGGACCTTGACGCATCGACTACGCGCTTCTTTCGAGCCTCAACAGCGCGCATGTCGACTGCGATGCTAGCCGTCGGGAGTTCGATTCCATAGCAGTGTGCACGGCGTGCATCGTAGGCAATGCGCGCGCTGGCGATCAGCGCTTTGGTCGGGGTACAGCCGGTGTTAACGCAGGTGCCGCCAAGGAGATGGCGTTCAATGATCGCGACTGACTTACCGGCACCGGCGAAGCGCGCCGCCAAGGCAGGTCCGGCCTGGCCAGCACCGATTACAATGGCATCGTATTTGCGGTTCATCAAAGACACAATGCTAGCACGCAAGCGCGCCAGAGTCGGACGCAAGGTCGCCTCTTGCGTCTCGCCCTATCAGGCACGCTGCGAGAATGCCCTGCACCAGCCGCGGGACGGAACCGAGTGGCCGGCGTAAATGCCGCATGCAGCCGCTGCGTCGGAGGGTTTACCCTGGTATTGCGCGCATACACCGCAGTGTTGACCGGGCTTGAACGTCGGGTTCGCGTCCGCGGCGACTTTCGATGCATCCGAGACGAAGCCGAGCGACTGCGCGACAGGATCGGTCGGATCGAGCGGCGGTAGGCCAGTGGCCCTGGCCTCTGCTGCGCCCAGGACTGGAATTACCACGGCAGAGGCAAGCGCGCACTTTAAAAACTCGCGGCGGACGATGGTGTGATGCATGGGATTGTTCCTCAGGCAGTTTGATGAACTCAATTCCTAGCTACGCTAGAAATTTCACGAGCTCCGCATTGACCTGCGCCGCATGAGTCCAGAGCACGCCGTGGGGGCCTCCCTGCAACTCCACGAACGTGACATTCTTGATCAGCTTCGCCTGTCTTCTAGACGACGCGTCTGCCGGCAGGATGCGATCCGCGTCACCGTGCAGAATTAGCGTCGGTAGGGTGTTGCGAGCGATGTCCTGACGAAAGTCCTCAATCCATGCATCGACGCAAGCAACCGTACCGATCGCAGATGCGCCGGCGGCCACGTTCCAGTCGCCCTCGAGGACGCGCTCGCTCACGAGCTTGCCTCCCGTTACATCGTAGTCGTAGAAGTTGCGCAGAAATTCCATCAATGTGGCGGGCCGATCGGCTTTGAGGGCTGCCTTAAGACCCTCGAAGACACTCCTGTCCACGCCTTCCGGGTTGTCAGCCGTCTTCACGAGATACGGACCGAGCGTGCCGATGAGCACGGCCTTGCGTAGCCGTTTCGTGCCGTACTTGCCGATATACCGGGTGACTTCGCCCGTGCCCATCGAGAAGCCGACGAGAGAGACGTCCGTGAGATTCAGTGTCTTTAGCACCGCGTCGAGGTCGGCCGCAAATGTCTCGTAGTTGTAGCCGGTTGCGGGCTGACTGGATCTGCCAAAACCTCTGCGGTCGTAGGTGATAACGCGATGACCCGCGGCAAGCAGTGCCGCGGTCTGCTTTTCCCACGACGCGCCGCTCAGCGGCCAGCCGTGAATGAGGACCACCGGCGATCCGGCGCCATGGTCTTCGTAATAGACTTCAATAGGCGTTGAATTTTCCTGGCCGACTTTGATGTAGCTGCTCATGGTTTCTCTCTTTCTCTCAAGGTGCGTTGACTGTGCTGATTCACTGAGTGGCTTGCTTCGAGACGTGTGCGGCAGCAGCGAGGCTGCCATCCCCGCCGCGACGAGCTTGAGCCCGTCTCGGCGGCTGATCCTGCGTTCGGAACTGCTTGCTGCAACCCTCGCGACTTCCTTCTCGTTCATGCAAACCTATCTCTGTAATTCCGTATCAGATGCGGCCGGGGAGTCGCGTTGTGACCTCCTGGACCAGCCAGGCATTGCCGTCGGGATCATTGAAGGCGAAGAACGATCCGTAGCTCGTGCGTTTGGGGTCGGGGCCTGGAATGCGTGCCTCGACGGGGAACGGCGCGCCGTGCCACATCTCACTCGCGGCGATGCCGCGACCGACGAGTTCGGCGTGAGCCGCCTTGATGTCCGAGACAATCAACGCGCCCACGGCCGAGCCTGGCGCTGCCGCGGTGATTCCCTTGCCAAACGTGACCGAGCATCCTGAGCCCGGGGGCGTGAACTGGACGATGCGAACGTCTTGCGTCGGGGCGACATCATCGTCGAGCCTCCAACCCAACCGTTGATAGAACTCCTTCGATCGTTCGACGGCGGACACGGGGATGACGTGGACCTCGAGGTTCATGGCGACTCTTGTTACGCCGGCGTCAGATTTCTGTTGTTTCATACTGGTGGTCGTTTGATTCATGTGATTTGCCTTTCGTTAATCCGGAGTGATCATCTAGTCGGGCGCAAACAGCTCTACCGGCTGCGCCGCGCGAACGAGACGCCATAGGCGGCAGCGCGCACGCTCGGCAGCGGATCATCGGAGAGCTCGATACCAGGAGTGAGATTCGTGGGTAGAAACAGCAGCTTCTTCTGTGCCTCCAAGCTGTTGGGCGCGATTCTAGTCAGCGTCAGCACGCCGAGATCGACAACCTTGCGGTCATCCGGCCAAGGTTGGCTCGCATCCTTGGTCTGATCGCCGGGCTCAGCCAAGATCGCCTTCACGTGAAAAACCACGGGCTTTCGCGCGATCCGCCGGGCTAGGTCGTCGAACAGGTAGTCAGGTGACTGCTTGGCTGCCTCTTCGGGCGTAATGTGCAC
>Ga0265760_10000057_pt1 | contig 32234 bp, 19 predicted proteins | sample NZIome_2_FD_200831 | JGI IMG/M metagenome (GOLD analysis project Ga0265760, IMG submission 200831) | Metatranscriptome of rhizosphere microbial communities from Maridalen valley, Oslo, Norway - NZI1 (Metagenome Metatranscriptome) | ecosystem: Host-associated > Plants > Roots > Rhizosphere >...
CCAACAACGTTCGCTGCTCCGGACTCAACGTAATGGCTGGGGCAATTCGCATCGGCAACGTCTCCTTATCATAAGACGCGCACCGATTGATAAAGGTTGTTAGTTATGACGCACTACACTAGCTAAGAATGTTCAGGAGATGGCTGTCTGTGCGAGGCAATGGAATTCTTTGGCTCCAAGACCCATGGCTTTGGCGATGACCGCAAAGTCGTCGCCGCTGATCTTGAACGAACCCCTACGAAACGATGAGCTCCAATGGTCACGATCACGTGTAAAGGAGAGAGAGAGGAGCAACGACCGTATTTCTATCGTTTCCGTGTCGTAGTAGCGAACCTTGCGGCGGTAAGGGTGGAACCCTTCCGTCTGTTTGGCCTGGAATGGGGTCTCGTCGGTCACTTCTCCGAGAGCCGTGAACGCCTGTAGGGGAGCGGCATCTCCCATCCGCTCACGCGGCGAATAGAAAATGATCACGTCGCCTTGATGAAGTCGCCGAACCAGCGCTTCCTTGCCGTGGCTGAGTTGGCAGAAACCGCCATTAACCGCCCGGAGCACATGTTCCCGGCTTGCGACACCGATCCAGAACGTTCGCATCGGTCACTTCGCCGTCACGGCATAGCGCAGATCGTAATCGCATCTCTGCACTCTTTGACCATCTCTATGTGCTTGTCCATCTTCCGCCGGTCTCATGTGGCCTCGTTTTGCAGTAGGCCGAAGGTTGGGGTGGTAGGCCAGCCCACGTACTCGTAGGTCGTGTGTTGCACGGTGGGGCTCAAGCCGTTATTGCGAGTCGTTCGTAGAAGGTCATATCGCCCAGATGGAAGATTGACAAGGTCGGGCCCGCCCTTCGTTGCCAGGCGTACGTCCTCGTTGGTCTTTGCTGACGCGTCCAGCTTGGTTCCCGCCGTGTTGTTGCACGCCGCGCGCAGGTGAGAAGGAGCTCATGACCGCCGACGCTTTGCGGTGGCACGTGCTCCTTCGAAAGCGGACCCATCGTAGAGCGCCTCGACTGTGAACGGCTTCCGGCAAATCGGGCACACGTACGTCGGCGCAGCGTATATACCCGGACACGCATGACTGTACGCTTTAGCGCCGAGATCAAACCAATCGCGCTTCTTGCCTTGTAATGACATCTCTAGGTTAATTATCGCAAAGAACAAATTGGCACACACCTGCTTGCGGCTCGTGAAGCGGACTACGCGCTATTCGAAAATTTGGCAGTCACCCGAAGTCAAGGTGGGGGACTTACCGTGATCGGTACCGATAACGCGCTTGTGTTGACCAATCCGATCAACTCCCGGCTTGTCGGCAATCATTCCGCGCTATTTTCACAATCTCCGATAATCGAAAATAGCGAGACTAGCCATTTGCGGCGGGGTGGGGGGCCGCACTTCCAAGCCGGCGGGACCAGTCCTCTCTCGACACAATAGGATAAAATTGGTACAACGTAATAAGATAATATTAGAACAGCGCAATAGTATAAATACAGCGCAACACAATCGGATAATAGAAACACGAAGGCTGAAGGAAAACCGCTACCCAACCGGCGACCTGCTTAAGAGGACCATTGCTGCCCGTTTGCGGATAACTTCCCCTTGGACGCAACTCATTCCTTAAGGTCGTACCCGAGCAAGGCTTCTTTCTTCCCCATGCTGTTGCAATCCTCGCGGTTCGAGGCGAAGTGGGAGTGTTCTGCTTCTGTATAACATCGGTATAGCGGCTGCGTGTTGGGCTGCGCCGATGAATAAACGAAGCCGGCGCTGCGCAGACGCTGATAGTCTTGTGTCTCACAGACTCCCTGTTGAATCAGGATACGATCGGGGTGCCCCGGCCACTTGCTAAGGCACTCTTCAAGTTCGACCGTAGGTTTCGATGGATCCGGTGCGGTCATCATATAGCCAAGCTGAGCGACGAGCCGATAGGCGGAGTAGTTGCCCGGCACAGGAGCTATCGTGGCCCAGTGGTCGTGGTGCGCGGCGTCATACCAGTGAGTGAGCATTTCGCCGACCTCCGGCTCGCCGGCCTCGCGCGACCACGAGACGTCGACTGGCCGAAAGATGAGATACCGCTTGCCGAAGTTCTCTCCGGGATTCAGATACATATACGCCAGCAGCCAATGGTCATCGAGTTGGTTGAGGCCGGTCTTGGCGTCGACTAGATCGGCATAAGAGACGAGTTCGAGACCGTTTTTGCGCGACCAGTCGCCAGGCTCTGTCAGGAAGAGAGGCTGCGACAATATGGGTGTGAAATGCAGGTGGTCCTGGGATACGACAAGGCCCATGCCGCCTTTGACCCAATTGAGGCCAATGGTTTCGCCAGTTGTCTTCCACCAGCCCGACCCGCCGCCATCGATGGGGCTCGCTTTGCCGCCAACACCGGGCTCGCTCCACGAGCCATTGAAATACTTCTCCCACTTGCCGGGGCCGGGATCAGAGATCGGTGCGCGCGCCACGAAGCCATATCCTCGGTCCCACGAGTGTCCGCCATTGTGCACACAATAGGCATAGTAGTACCCATCCTGCCCGCGCACAACGTTGCTGCAACTGTCCCCGGTCATTTTGCTGTCGTGGGGAGGATCGGTTCCGGTGATGATGAGTCCCTCGATCTTCCACGTGAGTCCGTAATCGGAGGAGCGGGCCATGGTCATCGACGCATGAGTCTGGCCGTACTTGGCATAGTTGCAGGCGGTTTCATTGTGATTCCAGCCGTAGAGTGTCTTACCCTCCAATTCGACGTGCACGATCCACTGGCCACAAGAATCAGAACTCCCGGACGCGCCGGGCTTCAGAATCGCAACTGCCGCACCGCCCATGTCGTAGGGATGATTGCCATCGATTGCCCATGTTGTTCCGGCAGCGGTGAAGCCGCGGAATTTGTCGTTGGGAAGTTGAATCGCAGTGAACGAGCTATCGGCAATATTCGGGGCGGGACCGCGTGCGACCAGGGGAACACCGACGCGGAAGCGCAGCTTCGCATACGGATCGGCTTTCTGCACGTCCGTCAACGGCGCCACGGCCAATTTTCCGGCCTCGGTCAGTTCTCCGCAACGATAGACGCTGTCGGCATCCGGTTGTTTCGACCACGAATCGGAGTTCCACGCGAAATAAGAGATGGCCGCCAGCCGATGCTCCGCGGCAGCCTTGCCAAAATTCACACGCATCTCCTGCACAACTAGCGCACGAGCGGAGTCCTCGGGAGGACACGAGAAGTCCTTGTTCGGGAAACCCCATTCGGTTACCCAACACGGCTTTCCTCCGGACTGACCCGCCGCGCGACACGGAGCGAGATCTACGCTTTCGAAGCGCTCAGTTCTTCTCGCCGCAAACACAGGATCTCCCGGATGATCGCTCGAAGGATAGGTGTGGATTCCGTAGCCGTCCACAAGCGCATCCAGGCCATGCGCGCGCAGAAACGTCATCGTCGCCGACAGACTCACCATGTCTTCTCGTTTGTTGTTGTATAGTTTTCCTCCATCCGGTGCGGTCACCATTCCTGCTGAAATGAGGGGCGTATTGCGATTCAACTGCGAATGATCGCGGACTTCCTTCAACGCCGCCATGACCTTCACGTACTGCAGGAGGCCTTTGGCAATTTGTTTTCCTTCGGGATCGTGGGACAGATCGGCGAGACTGAGGATCTTGCCTTCTCCTGGCAGGGGAAACTCCGGATTGAAAGCCGCCCAGTTGATCTCGTTGCCCAGCTCAATGCCTGCCAGCACGATGCCGTTGGCGTCGAGAGCGTCGAATAACTTCTGATAAAAGGCTTTCGAAAGCTCGGGGTCCGCATACGAGAGCGGATGTCCGCTCCACATTGCGGGAAACTTATCCGGCTGATACGGACGCGTCGGGGCATTCGGGGAATATTCTGCTCCTACGCCCAGCAGGATCCGGATGCCCTTGGCTTTTGCACGTTTCGCATAGTCGATTCCCTTGTCGTCGTTGCTAATGCCGCATCGAATCACGTGCACATGTGCAGCCTCGAGTTGGCCGAAAACGGCATTCTGATCAGCGACGCTGGCACGCATCGGGTTGACTACGTTGACGCCGACAACTATGTCTTGCGCGCGTACGGGGCCAAGCAAGAGCATCAGAGGTGTCAACGTTCTCAGGACGGAAAACATCAGGCTTCGCTTTCTTCCAACCTTGCCCTTTGCCACCCGCAATTTAGCTCCCACTCTCGATCAGAGCAGAAGCTGCATGCACTGGCAAGAACCCAAACCTCGTTCTAAAGCGATCGGGGTGTTTTTCAAATTAACATTAGCGATCTTCTTTCAATCTCTCCATTTTCCGAAGAGAATAGCATCCGTGGAAAACGCTCTGCCGGATGCCGCTTTTCGCGCATCTGCCTCAAGCCCGGTAATGGATTTGTTCCCGGAAAATCTATCCGCGCCGATGAGCAGCATGCGATCAACGCCGTTGACGAGCCTGCCATAGTACTGCGCGGCGTTCAGACACGAGCCGGAATTTTCCTGCGTGACCGTCTTGTAGAGACCGGCGCCCTTCGCAAAACAGGCGTAGTACTGTACTGCCATCTCGATTGATTGCCCGTGAGCTCCGCGATAGCGGTAAGGATCAAAACCGGCGATTTGCATGAGCTCCGCCGCGTCGAAGAGCCGTTCCAGGGTAAACATCGGGTAGCCGATACCTTGTCCCGCCTTCGCGTTGCGGAAGCGGTCAGCTATCTCGCCCGGTGCGGCGCGCGGTGTCTGATAGTCATGATGATTGTCGAGGCTGCTCTGGCTATCCGGCTCATGGTTGTTGACACAGCCGGGAGCTGGTCCGTCCGCTTGTCCGTAGATGAGGTGATCGAACAAATGCGTCCAGGGAGCCAGCACGGGAATGACATGGTCGCCGCCGAACAGGACCGCATTGACCTTGCTCTCGTCATTCAAGAGGCGTGCTGTCGCCAGCATGCCGACCATGGCGTTGGTCGCGAGGTTGGTGGAGCGAGAACAGTCCGAGTAGGGAAATCCGACGCCCGCGTAGAACACATTTTCCGATTGTCGCAGCAGTTCGAAAATCGCACCGTGAAAGGCATTCAGGCGGCCTACTTCATCGGCATTGAGCGCGCCCACCGATTCGAGCAGGTCCTGCGCGTGGACTGAATAGATGACCCCTCTGCCGAGCGTTAGTCCGAGCCCCGAATCCGGCCTCCCGTGACCATCGCGGGTGAACGCGCCCAACTCCAGGAAGTGGCCCTTCGCGTCGCGAAATCCCCGGTCTGCCCAGGCGAGGAGGATCCGTTTCGCGAGCGCGACTGCCTCATCGGAGCCCGGCGAGCCCCCAGGCGGCCTTGCCCCTGCCTTCACCAGGGCCGCATAGAGTGCGAGTCGTGAAGCGACGACGGCCGCCCCAGCCGGCGCCTTCGCCCCAGGCGGAATCGTCAGAGCGGCGCGAGTCTCGGCGTCATGCTGATCTTGAGGCTCGTAAGAAAACGTGTATTCATAAACAACGGGGAGTGGCCCGGAGTAGGTCACGTCCCAATCGATTCCCGAGTTGAGATCCTGTTTGATCCGTCGAGCGAGCAGGCCAAACCGCAGCTCGGAGTAGCTTCCCTTACGGCTAATGCGCGAGGCAATGTTTTGTAGCTCTTCGGCGGTCATAAACACGCCGGGGTGCGTCAGACTGCGATAAGCGCCCCCGAGCTTAGGAAGAGTGGGATACGGTGCGTCCAGAGGCCGCGCCGCAAGTTGTTCGCCCGAGCCGGCGATCGCATCATTCGGAACTCCGTCCACAATGCGAATCCCATGCATCACCGGCTTGCTTTCTGGCCCATAGCCATATGGCAGTACGAGGATGAAGCGGTGCTTCCCGTCTCCAGAATCCCGGCAGAGCTCGCCGACACCAGCTTCGCTGAACAAATTCGCGGCTTCCGCGAAAAGAGGGCCTTCCTTTGTCACTGCGTTCGTCGTCTTCGGAGTGAACAGCTGAACATCAATGGATTTACTTTGCCCTTGCTGACAAGCCCAGCCTAGGAGAAAGTAGTGATCGCCATCCTGGCTGATTCCGTCGATATGGCCAACGATGCGGCCGACAGTAGCCTTTTGAGCCAGGACGTCGAAAGACGTCAGCAACACCCAAATCAGCCCCAGGATGCACGCTTTTCGTTGCTTGTTCTGCAGAATCAATCCCATAAGCGTAATTATGTAACCCGAATTGGCGGCGGATGTTGCGATTGCCATTACCCCGATTCTTAATCACGTGAAGGCCGACTCTTTCCCCGGGCGTGCACCAATGCCACACATCACGTCCTGTGACGGGCTAGCGCGAAGGGATATTTGGCGGATCCCGCACCCTGAAATGATCCCAAGGTAAGGTTTGCGACATTTCACGAACTGACCCGACACGGACAAAATCCTCGGCCCGATACTGCCCGCATTGATTGAGGTTGCTTTGTTTGCCTGTTATATCCCAGCCTGCCGCGCAGGCAAGGTCGATCCGGTGGTATCGCTACCCTCCAAGTATGCCTTCCTGGCAAAGATGAAATGACATACAGCTGGCCTCTCCGACGCGGAACCTCACATGTTCGTCGGCCTTGGCTATTCGTTTCTGCCGCACGTGGCGAAGTAAAGGCCCTGCTTTTGTTCAAAACTCTGCCTCCGATGGCTTATCCTGAACTTTAGCGGATTGTCGCAATCGACAAAATCAACTTTAGCTTTCGAGTGAAAACACAGAACCCCGGGTTGGTACAGGAGAGCGAGCGAACACTATGACGAAACGCATGCTTCCTCTCTTTGTTCTTTGTGGTTCCGCCCTCATTGCAGTTTCGACGGCCCAGAGTTCGCCCGGAACCAGCACTTTGGATTCTCTGCAAGCCCAGGTCGGCAAAGTCTCCCATAATTCTCCGATCTATTCCGAAGTGATTCCCACCCAGTTTGTGCCCCCAACCCCTGGGCCGAATGATTGGAAGGAAGAGTTCACGGCGCCCAATGGAAAGTTGGTCACAGTTCTGGTACAGGCTCCAAGAGGCACCGGCGTCTACTCCAGGCCAATTGGAAACGGGGAGACGCCTGATGAATACTTCCCAAGCGTGGTAAGTGAGGCCATGGCACGCGGCGCCCACAAAATTGTAATCCCCTACGGCACATATAACTTCAAAGGCCCGGCGATGACCGAAACCGGCCCCTGCACCGTCAATACGTGGCCGCTTTGCACCCCTAATACTCATTGGACGATCGGGAACTATCTGGGCTTCGGTCCGACGATTGAAGATCTAGACATTGATGGAAGCGGCTCAACCCTGAATTTCAACGCTCCCTTGACCGGCATACAGATGTACAACGTGCGCAGGATTCGATTTCACAACTTCACTCTGGACTGGCCCAACGCTCCCGTCGCAGCTCTGGGGACAATCGTCCTCGATCCCACAAATCCAGGCCACAACGCCGTCGTGATCGACAACAGCTTTCCGGTGAGCGCAACCAACCCCAACTTTACCGTGAACGGGTATCCACAAATTCAGGCGATCAATACCTGGGACGGGGACGACTGGACGGGGCACTTCAACTCGCAGGCTGGGAACAACATCCCCTCTGACGAGGTTTATTTTCTTTGGACTCCCAGCAACAATCTTCCAGTTTATGTCGGAAAAACATCAGCGGGAGATCAAACCTATTCCTGCCAGGACTGTAACTTCATCAAGAGCAAGAACCCAAATGATTGCTCCTATTACGCCAATTGCGCAAACTTCGATTATTTTCGCCTTGGAGCGCGACTGGTGGTTCGCTACCTCACGTACAACGGATGGGCGATCAATGTGAGCTTTTCCGATGACGTCGACTTTGACCACCTTACGGTTCTTTCCAGCCCCGGCAATGGAATAAATTTTGGAACGGGCGGAGGTTACCGCGGAGCCCGAGTGGCCGACTCGATTTTCACGCGAGCCCAGGGCCGTCCTGTGTCTGTGGCTTCAGGTCCGGTCAATCTCTCGCAGTTTACTGGCGATATCATTTTTGAGAACGATGTAATTGCCTACCAAGGGGATGATGGAATCAACATCGCCTCGTGGACGACCAATATCAATCGGGTTGAAAACCTCAGTGCTCACGGCGGCACAGTTCTAACGGCCGACGTCTGGGATGGTAACCCGAACGACTATGCGACGACCGGGGATTGGATCGCGTTTTTTGATGAAAATCAGGACTACCTTGACTCGGCGCGGGTCACGTCGGTTCCAGGTTGCACTATATCGAATCCTGTCTGCACGCGGTTCAGCTTTGGGCCATGCTCTTCTGGAGATTGCGGCGCAACCTTAAGCGTACTGAACACACTCAACGGCCTGGGAAATTTTGCCGACCTCACCCGTCAGTCGGCGGCACGCTTCGTAGTTTCCCGGAATTACATTCACGATTGCCGATGCCACAGTATTGTCACGAGTTCTCCCTACGGCCTCATCAACAGAAATAATTTTGTAGACAACTCAGCCGGCAACATCAACCTGTTCGCAGGAGCGGGCAATGGATTCGGATCCAGTAACGTAATCATCCGCAATAACATTCTCGCGCAGTCCGGAAAGGCAAATGCCTCCGGGATGTTTGCGCTCGCCCTCTCGGCTGCCAATGTGACTTTCCCAACCACTCCCATCTTTCAGAACATCATCATTTCTGGAAATACGATTCGCCGCTCACAAGGGCCTGGCATTTTTGTCGATGGCGCAGCCGAAATCTATGTGCGAAACAATACGATCGATGATTCCAACGCAGACGCACAAAATGACATTGGCTGGGGAAGCCTGACAACGCTCGATTCCATCATGATGCTGGATATGAACAACGGGACCGTCTGCGGCACCACCCTGACTGGAACTTCCGGAGCTATCGGCGTGGATCCGTCTGCCACGAATGTAACCGTCAGCCCCGCCTGTCGTTAGTTCCGCATTTGCCCTGGTAGATCTTATTGTTTCTTTCAATGTCTCTGCCACATCCCGGGTTCGTACAGGTTGTTTGAGTCACCAAGAATGAATCGATTGGAGACCTATTGTATGAAAATGAGCAAAGCGCCGCGACTTGGAATCGGCCCGGCAAGGAATCGTGCGAAACCTATTATCGTTTTCGTTATCGCTTTCCTGATGGTTCTCGGCATTGTCCAGAGGACGTCAGCGCAGATTACCAGGTTGCTTGGGACCGCCAGCGGAACTCCGCCGACTGGCACCTGCGCGGACATCACGGCGTATGGCGGCTCGCCGGCGAACCCTGACAACAGGGCTGCGTTGGCGGCCGCCTTGAATGCGTCTTCGGGTAGCGGACGTTGCGTCTGTTTTCCGCCGGGTCAGTTTGCCTTCGCAGCCAACTTCAAGTTTGTGTTGCCGAACGGCAGCGCCTCAATCACGTTGACAGGCGCCGGCGCCGACGTCACACAGCTCTACTGGCCGGCGGGCGGAGGCTTGACCATCGACTACGTCGGCGCGGAGAACTCAGTCCATCTTCGTGATATGTCGCTGACGACCGGCTCGGTGGGTCTTGGAAGTGCGGTTGTGCTGAACCAAACGAACGGGAACGTTGGCGTGGCTGACAATGCCTTGTCCGACTTGTTCGATATTACGATCCGCGGGGCTGACGGCTATAGCCAGAATGACTATTGGGAGCGGGCCGTGGAGATTAACCAGATCTCCAACGTGAATCTCGTGGGGCTCGTCATCTCTGGCCCAGGCGGCGTCGCCTACTCCACCAAGGGTATTGGCGTCGTCGTGGAAGGTAGCACCAATAATCCGGCCGTCGTGTTCAACGTCACGGGTGCAACTTTCGATTACCTATCCAAGGGAATTGTCTACGGTCAACAGGTGCAGGGGCTCACCGTCTCGCAGTCGAATTTCGTTGGCGATGACTATGGAATCTATGTTCCGCCAGATATCAGCGGTCTGGATCAACTGACGGTAACTGGCAGCCAGTTCAATTGCCAAACCGCCGGAATCTACGTTGGCAGTAGTCTTTCGAACACGCTGTTCAGCGCCAACCTATTTATCGTGCCGAACACAGGAACGGGAATTCATCTGCAGCAAGCCTATCTTTACAGTGCGACGGGCAACTCTTTCAATATCGGCAGTCGGTTAAAAGGTAACACCCACCCAATCGGCATCCAGGTCGGAAGCACGGCGGGCGGCGGTACCATCACAGGAAATCTGTTCGACAACATGCGTACAGCGATCGTTCTGGATCGCGCCTCGACTGGCGCCAACGTTCAGTCCAACGAATATTCAAATGATTCGACCATGGTGAAGAATCTGGGGACTGGTAATACGGTTGGCGGCGGAACGCCTTAATCGTCTAATTTGGGCCGAAATGGCAAAATCGGAACACAAGAATCTTTGACGGCGCAATCCGGAAGTATTGCGAGCCTGCTCATGGAAACTTTGCCTGAGCCCTTAGCAGCCCGTGGTAAAAGTCATCCCATCTACGAAGCCTGAAGTCTCTGAAGGTGCGCTGGTGGATCGGCAGGCTTACCTCGCACTTTTCGACACGTCTAAGTTGCTATGCGCCTATCTCGATCATGGCTCGTGGCATGCATATTGGTGTGTTCTACCGCTGCTGGTGCGCAAGGCGGATCCGCCATCTCTCCGCTTCCGCACTTCGAGAAGACGACGTGTGCGGGTACTTTAGCCCAAGATGACAAGGCTGAGTGCGGAATCCTCAGCGTGCCGGAGAACCGCTCCACCGAAAAAAGTCGCATGATCCACCTCCCGGTAGTGATCTTGCATAGCCGCGCGCCGGGAGCACCGCGCGATGCGGTGCTCTTCATGACGGGCGGCCCTGGGCTCAGCAGCACTTTGAACGTTCCCACCAGCCGTGATGTGATCTTCACCGAAGACCGCGACTACGTGGTGTTAGAGCAGCGCGGAGCACCCAATGCCGACCCAGCGCTGGCATGTCCTGAAATGGCCCCGCCAAAGAGCGAGATAGCCGCGGGCCGCCTCAAGGGGGCTCCTTCTGCCAAGGCGTTGGCGGCAGCGGCACGCAGCTGTCGGAATCGACTCGTAACCGAGGGTGCGGATTTAGCCGGGTACACCAGTGCTGAGACCGCGGCGGACATCGAGGATCTGCGGAAGGCGCTCGGTTACGAACAATGGGATCTCTATGGGATTTCCTACAGCACCCGGCTAATGCTCACGGTGGCGCGCGACTATCCGGAACGCGTTCGGAGCATGGTGCTCGATTCTGTGTTGCCGCTGGAGGTCAACTTCGAGGAGGCCAGCGCGGCGAATATGATCCGGGCGCTGAATGTTGTCTTTGATCGATGCGCAGCATCCCCCGGATGCGTGCATTCCTATGGCGACGTGAGAAAGAAATTCTACGATCTAATCCACCGTGCCGATCACACTCCGTTGCCCCTGGGCATCACAGTGCAGGAAGCCGGAGGTAAGCCGCCTCGGATAGCCGGGGCCGAGGTAGCCAAAGCGGTCTATAACGCACTGCACGACTTGACTGCCATCCCCGACCTGCCTCACATCATGGCTGAAGCCTCCCGGGGAGATTACGGGCTCCTGACCGGGTTGGTGCGGAAGAACCTGGGCGCATCTGGATTCGCGTGGGGATTGCGGTATTCGGTGTGGTGCAGCGAAGAATTTCCCTTTGAGGACCGGAATGCGATGGCCGCACAAGTGTCGCCGGCACAGGGCTTGGGAGGTCTGAACCTGGGCACGTTGCCGCCCGAGGTTTGCGATGCCTGGCAGGTTCCTCCTGCACCGGCAAAGGAAAATCAGCCCGTGGTCAGTAGCGTGCCGACTCTCATCATGGCGGGGGAGTTCGATCCTGATACTCCTCCGGCCTGGGGCCAGCAGCTTGTCGGCCCGTTGAGACACGCGTACTTCATCGAGCTCCGCGGACGCAGACACGTGGCGGGGTTTTATCGCTGTGGTCAGCAAGTCGCAGCCGACTTTGTACGCCATCCCGAAAAAGCTCCTGCGCTGGATTGCGCATTGGGTGCGCGTGGTGTGGAGTTCGCCGCCCAACCGAGAACGGAATAGAGGGCGCGATGCGCGGCCTATCCCCGATCTCAGACGGCCTCGAATAATCCGTGGTAAGAATCCGGATGCTGGGAAGGAGAAAGTTGATGTGATCCACAGCTCGGGTCCGTAGACTGCCGACATGGCGATGGGGCGAAGAATGAAGCAGCGGCAGGAACAGACAGAGTTCTGGATTGCGCACACAGAGTTGCCGCGGACGGTGGCGCATCCGTTTTTTGAGCGGCTGAACCAGTTGCTGGAAGAACGCGGGTTCGACGAGTTCGTGGAGCAGCAATGTAAGCGATTTTATGCAGAGGCGATGGGGCGGCCGTCGCTGACACCAGGGCGGTATTTTCGCTTGTTGCTGATCGGGTATTTCGAAGGGATCGCAGGAGAACGCGGGATTGCGTGGCGGGCGGCGGATTCACTGGCGCTGCGCCGGTTTCTGGAGCTGAGCGAGCAGCCGCCAGATCACTCAAGGATTTCGCGGACTCGCCGGTTGATTGCTGTCGAGACTCATCAGGCGGTATTCCGCTGGGTGTTGGAATTGCTGGCGGAGAAAGAGCCCAAACCCAAGAGTGCGTGCTCGCCTTGGAAGAGATAAAAATGCGCCTGTCAGAAATTACAGCTCATTCAGCTTCGTCAGGAATGATCCTGCGCGAATGATTTAACGAAGGTTTAACACGCCTGGAACCGGCGCGTAACAAAAATCCGCTAACGTCTGGCTTCCTGAACACGGGGCGGTCTGCTGCCATCGAGGCCGCCACTTTTTCAGCAATCTCCTGTCCGCATGGAGGTCCGATGCTCGACTTTTTCATCGATCCCAAGACTCGCAGGACTGATTGGTGGACGATTGTGATATTCCTCGTAACCGTGATGAGCTTTGCGGGAGCGGCCGGTGCATTCTGGATGAAGTGAAAATGGCACACCGCCAAGATCTGTGCCCCGCTGTCCCCGTCATGGTTGAGCGTCGCCTCGTCGTTTTGAGGTATGAAGGCAAGGTGCCAGTGATGGCGTCATGCAGCAAGTGCCAACGCAAGTTTTTCACTCCGGCACAGTTCGCAAGTGATGCTGTACTTGCCGAGCGGTACCTAACCCACAAGTTCGATCTGCATCGATGCCCAGAAAACGAGCGCAGCCCCTGGCCGAACAACGCTTGATCCAGCATGGGCAGAGGCTTGGTATCCCTTTGGTCGGAGGGTGACGCAGCCTGCTTCGTCAGGAACATTGGTCGAAAGGAAGAGAGAGATGGAACATCCGACGATGACCGATAAGCAAAAGTTCACCGAAGGAACTGGTGGGCCGTGTTTGGAGTCACGGGCACGGTTCATCACTCGACAAGCTGCGATACGACGGATTGAACAGCAGATTCTATCGGGGCATTTTACCGAGAAGGACCAGAAGCGTCTTTGCGAACTGAAGCGTGTCGATTGCGATAAGTCGTGATCTTGAAGAACATGCATCAACCTAGTCTTTCCGCTTCCCCGGCACATTGCCCCTGTGTGCACGACAAAACAGCGCATTACAGCGAGTAGGCGCTCTTGTGCTGTAGCCCAACCGTGCCATAGGCACCCCACGGAGCTTGTGCCAGAGTGTTCCTCGCCATGGCCGAACGCAGCTTCGTCGTTGTCAGATCCGTGGGCAAAGTTCCCGCGATGGCTTCATGCGCCAACTGCGGGCTCAAGTTCTTCACCCCCGCACCGTACGCCGGTGATGTTATTGGCGCGGAGGAATACTTGAGGCGCAAGTTCGATCGCCACCGGTGCCAGGACGAGGGCGACAGGGGCAGGCTGTGGCCAACCGGCGCTTGAGAGAAGAAAACTGTTCACCCTTCACACCTTGGCCGCGATGATCACACTTGCTGCCTGAAGTGCCGGCGAAATGGCCTTGACCTGAATCCGACCTGCTTTGCCATTCGATTTCACGATGGCGAGGCACAATCCGTTGAAAGCCTTTCGACGGTTAGATTTGTAGTCCTCGTGACTCGCTGGGTCTCCGTTGTCTGTTCCTAGGAGTGATCCTGGGCCCTCGATCTCGAAAGTGATTTCATTGTTTGCGGTAGGCACGACCTGGCCCTTGTTATCCAAGATGTAGACGGCGATGTGAGCCACATCACGCTGATCCATCAGAAGGAACTCTCGGTCAGACGACAAACCGATCGAAGCCGCCTGCCCCGTCGTGAAAATCTCGGCCGTTGCGACGATCTTTGCGTCTTTGGTTCCGACCGCTTTCAGGGCGCCCGCTTCATAGAGCACGTCCCAGGACAAGTGCAGATCCCCTGTGGTCCGGAGGACTTTCGCCCGGTCCGGCATGTTGCCCCACCAGCCCTCCATACCCAGGCGAGGAAACGCGTAGCCTTTTACTCCGATCGATCGGCCGTTTAGGAACAACTCAACCGTGTCGCAATTTGTGAAACAGGTTACCGGGATGATGTTGCCCTCTTTCCCCTGCCAGTTCCAATGAGGAAATAGGTGCAGCACTGGCTTGTCTGTCCACTGGCTTTGATAGAAATAGAAGCCATCTTTCTTAAACCCGCAGGTATCGATCACGCCCGACGACGAGCTTTTCATTGGCCATCGCGCTTCGCCCAGGTGATCGATGCCGGTCCACATGAAATCTCCGGCGACGTAGTCATAGGTGCTGACAAACTTCCACAGCTGCTCGACGTCGACGTTTCTTCCGCGCAAGAATTGGAAGAAGAAGCCTCCGGACGCCGGAGCGTTCGCGGGGAACAGATCGGGATACTCGCCTCGAATGCCACCGATGGCCTCGCTCTCAGTTCCAACGAAGCGCCTTCGCGGAAATTCATGGCGGTCAATGCTGTAATACTTTTCCCTTCGGTCGCGCCAGCGGTCCACGTAGTTGTAGCCAACAACATCAAGAAGAGCGAGAAACTCGGGAGTCGCCGCCTCAGAGGCGGGCTCGGAGTGAATGTGATCGCAGCCAGCAGTTACCGGCCGGGTGGGGTCCTCTGTGTGAAAAACCTTGAGCAATTTTTCCAGCGTCTCCGGACCCTGTGGGCTACCCTGGTCGCCGATTTCGTTTCCGGCGCTCCAGAGCACTATGGAGGGATGATTGCGATCACGCCGGACAAAGTTTTGTACGTCGCGCTCGTACCATTCGTCGAAGTAGTTAGCGTAGCCGTTTGGACCAATCTGTCCCTTGGGCACTTTCCATTCGTCGAACGCCTCGTTCATGACGAGGAACCCCATGCGATCGCATAGGTCGAGAAATTCCGCCGCGAATGGGTTATGGCTGGTGCGGATGGCGTTGCAGCCCATGTCGCGCAGGATTTCCAGCCGCCGCTCCCACACTCTTTCTGGTACGGCGGCCCCCAGGCAGCCGCCATCATGGTGGAGGCAGGCACCCTTTAGCTTGAGGCGTTCACCATTCAAAACAAAACCCTTGTCAGCATCGAAGACGGCTTCGCGAATGCCCAAGGGAGTATCGTAGTCATCCATGGTAGCGTTCAGAGTGCGCACGCTGCTGTGAACCTTATAGAGATACGGATCGGCTACCGACCAAAGGTGCGGTCGGTCCACATTTATCTGCTGCACGAATTCGTATTCTGACCCGGGTGGGATCTCGTGTGTCGCCTCGGCGGTCTGGATTACTTTACCGTCATGATCGATCAAGCTGCTGATGAGATTGCAGTGCGCCACGTCTTTCCCTTCGTTCTGGATCTTTGTGTTAACACGAAGCGTGGCGGCATCGTTCGATACCTGCGGCGAGCTGACAAACGTGCCCCATGGGGCAACGTGAACTTTATTCGTGGACAACAGCCAAGCGTGTCTGTAGATGCCGGACCCGGAATACCAGCGGCAATTCGTCTGGTGCGAGTTGTCCACTCTGACCGCAACTACGTTCTCCTCATCGAAGTTGATGTGCCGCGTGAGGTCGTAGAAAAACGGAACATAACCGTAAGGACGTTTGCCCAGCCACAGGCCGTTAATCCACACGTCGCTATTCTGGTAGACGCCATCGAACTCGATCGTGAGCTTCTTGTCTTTGTAGGAATCGGGCAGGTGGAAGCGCTTGCGATACCAGCCAATGCCAGTCGGCAAATATGCGCCGCAAAAGCTGGACGCCTCTTTCTCGCCAAAAGGTCCCTCGATACTCCAGTCGTGGGGAAGGTCCAGGGCTCTCCAACTCGAGTCCGAAAACTCAGGCACCTGCGCGCCCGGGAAATCGCCTCGACCAAACTTCCATCCAAAGTCAAAACTGGCCCTACACCTCGGCGCAACCACTTCGGAGCGAGACTGGGCGTAACCGGCGCCGATGAATGAGGACGCAGAACCAACTGCAGCTGTGCTGATTGCCCCCTTGAGCAGCTGGCGCCGACTCAGGGAGCTCCGCACCACGCTCTTCACCAAGCCATCCTTTTTCATCAACGGCTCCTTAGGGCGTGAAAGTGTTCGTTCTAACCCACTTCTTTCTGACGCACCAAGACCCATTAGTGCCCGCCGAGTGCATCCAACGCTGGAAGCGGCGTGGAGTAATTCGGATCATTCACGTTCGCGCTCCCCGACGTGTCGGCGTTGTCAAAAATCGTCAGACCGTTCCACTCGTAGATCGCATCCGGCAGATTGGTGCCGCCATTGAACCAACCACCCGTGAGTCTGGGTATGTTGACGCCCTCGGCGTCCCAATATTCGAGGCCCATTCCTAAATTGTTGGGCAGATCCTGTTGCACGGTTTGAAGATCAGTCAGGAATTGCGCCTGGAGAGACTGGCTAGGTGGGCTATACCAGGGATCATTTGAGTCGAAGCCACCTTCGTAATGCTCTGCTGTTTCGATGATGAAGATGGGTTTCCCAATGCTGTTGGCGGCGGTTACGAGTACATCCTGCTCCACCGGTTGGTTGTTCGGATTGGCTGCGGCAGCTTGCGCGTCGGTCAAGGGGCCGTGAAAAAACGGATAGTAACTCTGGCAAATCGCGTCATAGGAAATATTATTCTGATTAGCCAGTGTGAAAAACTGGGTCAGATTCCAGGCTGGGGTAATGTGGATGCAAGTCAGTGGCGCGGGAATCGCGGGGCCAAGCGAAGTGTCTGCGGCGGCGTCAGCGACCGCCTGCATGGCCTGGATCTGCAACGCCGCAAAGCCGCTGAAGTCAGCCCCTGTGGGGCTGCCGATGGATCCGAGGAACCCGGTATCTACTTCGTTGCCTACCGACACCAGATCAGGCATGGTACCGGCCTGGCGATATGACATGATCTCGGCTTTGACGTAGTCGTAGACGTCGGTTTGCAACTCGGCCAAGGTTTGGCCGGACCATGCGGGAGGAACGCTGGCGGAGCTGCCGCCATCGAAAAGCAAGGTCAGTTCCAGGCTCATGCCGAGGTTTTTTGTCCGCTTCGCCAGGTCGAGATCCTGGGAGTCGGTTTCGGCAAAACAGGTATTGCCGGTGCATCCCGCCTGCGACGGGTCGGAATAAGGAGGCGCAGAGGTCGGTCTGACTCGCACCATGTTCACGCCGTGGTTCTTCAAGATTTGAAGCACGTCCGTCTGAACCCCGGAGGTGTCTTTCCACCACACCAGGCCAGTGGCGATGCGCGCGGCCTCCTGCTTCTCCAATAAGGCATTATCCACGCCTCGGAAAAATGCCGGCCGCAGCAGCCACTGTTGGCTTTGCGTCGCGCTCCCGGAGAGTGCGGTCTGGTCGAGAAATGCGCCGCTGGAGGCGGAAAGGTCGTCCATTAACAGTCCTGTGCTGTTGTTCGAAATCGTGTAATAGCCGTTCGTCGTGGCGGTGAGGACCCACTGTTGTGTGGTGGCAATGCCGCATGGATTCTGCACCACATACATCACTCCGGAAATGTTTGCACTGTCAAGACACATACCGTTTTGAACATTGCTAATCTGCCAGGAACCTCCGGGAGCCGCCGTGAAGGACCATCTTTGGCTCGTGGTCGTGAAACTCCGTGCTTGTTGGACCAAGTGATCGCCGGCGGTCGTGGAGTTGTTGTCGAGGTCGACCTGTAATCCGCTGAGTTGATTCAAGACGTAATAGACTTCAGTATTAATCGGAGTAATGTCGGTGGGTTGCGGAGGTTGCTGACTTGGTCCGGCCACGATGAGGGTGGCAGAGGCCGTTCCGCCGTTTCCGGCTTCGGTAGAGGTTACCGAGCTGGTCGTGTTGTTCTGGGTGCCGGAGGTTGTACCGGTCAGATTCACAACAAAGGTGCATGACGCGCTCGCGGCGAGGGACGCGCCTGAAAGAATGACGCTGTTCGATCCGGCGGCCGCGGTGATCGTGCCGCTACCGCAGCTTCCCGTCAGACCATTCGGTATGCTGACCACCTGTCCAGCGGGTAGAGTGTCGGTAAAGCCGATCCCGGTTAGAGACAGACTGGTGTTGGGGTTAGACAGGTTGAAGGTCAGAGTTGTGGTTCCATTTAATGCCACGCTGCCGGCTCCGAACGCTTTCCCGATGACGGGCGGAAGGTTTGCGAGAGGAGGTGAGCCGCTGGATGAACTCCCGCCGCAGCTGACGTTACAGAGAAGGCTCGCAGTCATCACAAATAAGAGTGATGCGGAGTGGGACGGCACCTGGAACCGGCGATTCATCGGGACGTCCCTTGATCCCCCAGGTTGTCGGTCGCCTTGTCGATCATGTTATCGATCATGGTCTGGCTCTGGTCCATCAGCCGCCTGGGGCTTCTTATTCATCTGCCGATAAAGCACTTCCACCTGGTCCTTCGCTTTCTTGATCTCCTGAAACAGGAGCACTTCTTTGTCCGCCATATCCGTCATTTGCAGACGTCTGTATGCCGTGCCCAACTGGTAATGAGCCGTGCCGTTGAGGGGATCGGACTGCACCGCCAGGCGCAGATATTTGACGGCTTCCTGTGGCTTTTCCTGCATCATTAAGAGCTTCGCCAGACCCATCTGCGCCTGAACTTCGTACGGGTTGAGTTGATAGGCGCGTTGGTAGTGCTCGAATGCCTGATCCGGATGGGACTGCGACAACGCCATACTGCCGAATTCGCATTCCGTCTTGGCCGTGTCGCCATCGACGGCTACAGCAGCGTCGAACTCTTTTTGCGCTTCGGCTTGGGTTCCAGCATCAACCGGGGACGACTGCAGAATGGCTTCTCCCAATTCAAAGTGCGCGCCAGGCAGGCGTGGCTCGATCTGCAAAGCTTTTCTGTAGTGCTCGATTGCGCCCTGGAGATCACCTCCATTCACCAGGCGCTCGGCGATCACTTGTTGCATGCGGGCCGAGCCGGGCGCGAGTACGGCCAGCTTATTCAGCGTGTCATCGGCCAGCTCGGAGTAGACGCGTTGTGCCAGGAACAGCACATCCACGTTGTCGGGATCGAGATCCACCAGCGATCGCATCAGGCAGGCCGTAGCGCCCGAGTCTCCTTCTTGATCGTAAAGAGCGGCCAGCTCCATGCCGACCTGCAGGCGCAACTGCTTGTCTTTTAACTTTTGGAAGGACTTTTCCAATAGCGGGCGAGCGGACGGATCTCCCAATCTCTTCTGGCAAATTCCCAGAAGAGCTTGCGTTTTCGCCAAAGACGGATCAATCGCCAGAGCCTTGCGAAAATACTGTGAAGCCTTCTGATAGTCGCGCTGAACGAACGCAATCACGCCTAAGTTTGCGCATGCCTCGGCGTTCTTGGGATCGAGTGCCAGGACAGCATCGAACTCCTTAGCGGCGGAGTTTGGATCTTTCGCCTTGAGGTACTCCGCCGCCTTCCGCAGGTGATCGTGAATCTCGGCGGCGCGAGAAGTTCCGGTTTGTGCGGCCATGACTGCAGGCGCGCTCACAAGCAGCGCGAGAAGCAAAACCAGCGGCCGGCTGCCTACGCGGCCCACCATCTTCGCAGCTATGGCCGGAGAGGTGCTGAGTGAGAACGCGGATTCGTGTCGCTTACTGGGGCGGGGCTCTTTCATGGAGGAACGATAGCGCAAAACTGCTGCTGCGGGGGAGGCGCCAACGACTGCTGGATGCGGAAGGGAAAGCTCTTCCGCACCCTGCACAGTTTCCGCCAAACTCCGGCCCTGGGATCAGAACCTTACGTGTCCCCCCAGCTGTATGATGCGTGTGCCTCCGACGGGGCTGGTGATTTGGCCGGCGGTGCAATCGGCCAAATCGATGCCGGCGTTAGGACCGTTTGCACACGGAGCGCCGCCGTATCCGACGTTGGCGTCCGGGTTGGCCCAGCTAATGTGATTGAACATGTTGTACGCGTCGGCTCTGACGTCGAGCGTTATCGCTTCGTGAAGGCGAAACTCTTTTGCGAGACTGAGGTTGACGTTCGCAAACCCCGGCCCAATCAGGGTGTTGCGTCCGGCATCGCCAAAGGTGCCAGCCCCCGGGTTGGCAAAGGCCGCGGGATTAAACCACATGGCATGGGAACGATTCGACACATTTGGATCGGCAACTCGCTCGGGATACAGGTAGGAACCGGCGGCGAAGGATGGGGTTAACCCCGGATCAATGCCCCCGGAAACAGAACTCTGAATCACCGGAGTAAACGGAACTCCTCCGTGCCACTGGAAGAGACTGGCCAATCGCCAGCCGCCCGCGATCTGGTCGAGTGGCCCGTGAAGGACAAACTGGCGTCCATGACCGAAGGGCAGTTCATAGGTGATCTGGCCAACCAGAGTATTCGCCGCATCGAAGTCAGACTTGCCGTAATTGCGGGAGGGTGTATAGGCGTTCTGGTAGATATCGATACCCGACCCGTGACCATTTCCGGTGCCGGTATCGAGCGATTTCGACCAGGCGTAATTGAGCTGGTAGCTCAAGCCATATGACATTCGCTTCTGCAGGCGCAATTGCAGCGCATTGTAATTCGAATACCCGGTGTAGTACTGGGCGGCGATGCTGTTAAAAACGGGGTTGGGGTTTCCGCAGTGATAGAAGCTGGTGCACTCAAAGCCGCCTACGGCAGTCGAACCGGGGGTTGTAGCCTGGTTGATATCGGTGGCAAAGTTCAGGTTCCTGCCGCGAGTGTAGACGTAGCTTGTGTCCAACAAGAGGCCATGTCCGAACTCGCGTTGAACCCCCAGGAGGTACTGCTCGACGTAGACAGTCGGCATGTTCCGCGGGTAGTATTCCGCGCTGCTATAGTTCGCGAAGGTCGATGAAAGAGTCTGAACGGTCGGAAAGATGACCGTGCCGGCAGGCGGTCCCACGGACAGCGGGAATGCGGCACTGCCGTTTGTGTACCCCCCGTTGCCCTGGTTGTGAGGATTAAAGCCCAGGCCGAGCGCGCCGTCGGTGTAATTCTCGGCATCGCGTGGCGCATCAAAAATACCGAAGCTTCCGCGGATGACCCACTTGTCGCGGGGCGACCAAGCAACGCCAACTCGGGGTGCGAATTGCTTGTAGTTGCCGTTTTGGATTGCTGACAGGTTGCCGATCTTCCCTGCAAAAGCCTTGTCGCTCTGTCCCCCGAAGAGAATGCCCCCGGGGTATGCGCCGCCATACTGCGTGGGATCAGGGATGACTGGATCGTAATTGCCAAACAGGTTGTTGCTCACAGTCCAGCCACTCTGCATCTGCCAGCGCAGTCCCAGATTTAACGTGAGGCGCTGGGAGACCTTGAAGTCATCGCTGGCAAACAGCGCCCCACCTTTCAGGTGAGCGCTGGTTGGGTCGGCCTCGAAAACGTACCAACCATAAACGTTCCCGGAAAGGAAGTCGGCGTAGGGAATTCCGGTGACGCTTCCGTTGAACTCGAAATGACCGGAGTCGATGTCTCCCCAGCTTGTGTAGTTCTGATAAAACTTATCGAACTCGCCGCCCACCTTGATGGTGTGCCTGCCGCGAATGAGCGTAAGGATGTCGGAAACGCTGTAAATTCCTTCGCCCAGAGTGGCATCGATGTTACCGTTACCGAGGCCGGCACCCAAAACCGTCGCTCCTTCTCCCGCTCCCTGATCAATCGCGATATGGGGAAACACATTGGCCGGAGCGTTGGTGCCGTATTGCGGCTCAAGGCCAAGCGTCGTTGGATTGTCCTTCCCAAGGGAAGGCGGCGTGTACTTGTCGAGCTCGCGGCTTGCGCCCACACGAAACTCATTCAGCACGGTTGAGCTAATCGTATAGACATCAGAGATTTGGCTCGTCAGATCGTCGGTCTTCCCCACTTCATACGCCGTAGCGTCGTTGGGAAACAGAGGATCCGCGGGGACGTAAGAGGTCGTGGTGGGGAAATAGTTGAAACTAAAAAAGATTCTTTGTTTGGAGGCAGGAGTGTAATCGACTCTGCCAGTGTACCAGGTGTCCGTGTTCGGGCTGCTCCCGTTAAACACAAAATTGTTAACAATGGGGCAAGTTTGTGGAGTGGCTGCCGATACATTCACTGGGCCGGGGCAGCCAGCAACCCATCCCCGAGCGGATGCGGCGGGGAAGTAGGTCTGAAGCTTAGACGCCACAGCATCCGAAGGCGCCAGCAGCATACCTGTGGCGGGGTTAAATGCGGAGCCAGTGGCGCCTGATATCCCGTAAAAGTCCCCCGCTTCCATGGCCGCGGTCGGGTAACTATACAGTCCGGAAGTTGGGGTAGAGGAAGGGTTGCGCTGGTAGAGAAAAAAGAAAAACAGTTTGTTTCTTATGAGTGGGCCGCCCAGGCTGCCGCCGTATGTGTTCCAGTGCTCCACGGACTTTGGTCCGGTACTATTAAAATAACCTCTGGAGTTGAAGGCAGTGTTCTGAATGTATTCATACGCGCTGCCGTGCCATCGGTTCGTCCCAGGCTTCGTGCTCACGTTGACAGAAGTGAGACCACCACCGTACTGCGGGGGAGCGTTGGCTGAATTGATGCTTACCTCACCAATCGCATCAACCGGCATATAGTAATTGCTGCCGTTGAAATCCCTGGGAGCGGTGGCGGGCCCTCCGTCCGACAGAAACATCACATTGTAAGACTGCGTACCATTGACCCCGACGGCCTGGCCGTTGGCTTCGCCTGCTCCTCCGCCGGTATTCACCCCGGGGATAAGCTGAATCATCTCGGCGCGCCAGTCGGTGCCCACGATGGGCGCCGCTTCGATAGCTGCGGTACCAAGGTCCACGCGTTGATCGGAAGTCTCCGTTTCCACCAATGAGGTCTCTGCCGTTACAACGACCTGCTCGCTCGCGGAGCCTACCTGCAGCGTGCCGTCCACCGCGATGGTCTGGATCTCCAGGGTCACGCCTTTGCGGACGAAGTCCTTGAACCCCGCCTTTGAGAACGTGATCGTATACAGGCCAGTCGGGACCGCAGGTGCATCATAGATACCGGCCGAATTCGTGACCGAGACGATGCTTACGCCGGTCCCCACATTGGTAATCGTGACTTTGACGCCTTCCACAACTGCCCCCGTCGAGTCGAGAGCTGTCCCCTTGATTTCTCCAGTGTTCGCATTCTGTGCGAAAGCGAACCTAGCTGTTAAGGCCACTACCAAGAGCACACAAATATGTCCAAAGTGGCGAACCATCCCCAGTCTCATCGCGGAGCCTCCTAAAGTTAACCCTCGCTCGTGAGTGCCCGAAATCGTCTTGGATCTTCCGGCACTCGACAACGGCCGATCGGGAGCCTCTAACACAAACACACTATCGACGAGGAATCCTATGCCGACGCGACCCTCCGCGAATCCGCCAAAAGTAGGAATGTGGAAAAAGTATTTGTCTTGACAACAGGGGTGAGGATCACTCCAGGTGGACTAGACCGCGGTGCAGGGCTGTGACCACTGCCTCTGTGCGATCGCCGACGTTCAGCCGCAAAAGAATCGCGCTGACGTGGCACTTCACCGTAGCCTCAGTGATGTGCAGGGCGGAAGCGATCTCTTTGTTGCTCTTTCCGCTCGCCAGCAGAGAGAGCACTTCTTGCTCTCTGGCGCTTAGCTCGGAGTCGGGCATGCGCGATGCCAGCGCGCGAGCGATCGGAGGCGGTAAGAAACGACCTCCCTGGTGCACGCGCTGAAGCGCTTCCACCAGCGTCTGATAAGGCATCCCTTTAATAACATAGCCTTGTGCCCCCGCCTCTAGAGCCCGGTGGATATCGGCATCTCCCTCGTAGGTGGTCAGGACCACAAATCTGGCGCGCGGGTGAGCTGCGCGAATCGAGCGAATTGAATCCACTCCACTCATCCCCGGCAGCCGTAAGTCCATAAGCGTGACGTCCGGTCTGTGCTTGGAAAACAGAGCGACAGCTTCTTCCCCCGAGCCGGCCTGGGCCACTACCGTCATGTCAGAGCGCGCATTCACAATCGAAGCTACGCCCACTCGCATCAGAGGATGATCATCCACAACCATTACCTTGATCTTGTCGCCGTTGACCATATTCATATCCGCGGCACCCCGCTCTCCGTGGCCGACGCCTTGCGGGGAACGGACAACGTCAGCTCCGTTCCGGAGCCAGGCCAGCTATTCAGAATAAGTACTCCCCCAATCCGTTTCGTGCGCTCCTGAATGCCCACAAGCCCGTAGTGGCCATTCGTTTGCGATGAGGCCATCGCCGTATCGAAGCCACGTCCATCGTCCCGAACCTGCACTCTGAATTGCTTCTTCTCGAAACCGACATCGACATGGACCCTGGTAGGCTGGCCATGACGAATAGCATTATGCAGGGCTTCCCTCACCACCATGAGCAGCTCATGTGCCGTGGATTGATCCAGATCAAACGGCTTTCCCGAGACTCGACATTCCACCGGCACTCCAAACTCATGGCTGACTTGCTGGGTCATATCCCCAAGTATTGGACCGATGGCAGTGGCGGAGCCATCGGCGTGGCGCAGGTCCCAAACCGCTTCTCGGGCCTCGTTGATGGTGGTGCGCAACTGTGTACGCACGCAGCTCAATAAATCGTCCTTGGCAGCGGGTTCGCTGTCATCGAGACTGGAATGGGCTTCCAGCAAGGCGGAGACTCCTGCGCAACCTTGAATGAGGGTGTCGTGCATTTCCCTCGCCAGGCGAGTCCGTTCGTTCAATACCGCCTGAAAGCGGGAGTGCACCTGCCGCATCCGGAATTTGTAGCCTCCCCACACACTGGCAGCAAGTAATAATAAGGAGCAGCCCAGGAACCAGGCGGTTCGATAGAAGTGCGGTCTCTGAACAATTTCGACGGCGGTTTCCGCAATCTGCTGCGGGTTGCTCATCTCGAACGCCTGCACGCGGAATTGATAGCTCCCTGGGGGAAGGTTCGTGTAGTAGGCCACACGGCGCGATGATGCATCCGTCCAACTCTTGTCAAAGCCGTCCAACATGTATCGAAATCTTACCCTCTCCTGGGACCGCAACTGGATGACGCTATAGTGCACTTCGATCTTGGCGTTGTCCGGGCTGAGAGAAAGTTTCTGGAGATCCGGCACCTGGAGACCATCCGCCAGCACAGAATCAATTACTACTGGCGCTGGACCCTCTGGCGGAGCGGGATTTAAAGAGACGCGGACCGGCCCTTTATTGCTGGCAAACCAAACCTCGCCTTGCGAAGTCACAACTCCCCCGGGCTTCTCCGCTCCGTACATCTGGGTTGTTTCCAGGCCATCAGAAATGCCGTACAGAGTCAAGGAGAGTGGGTGCGACGGATCTTCCGCGATGGTGTCTAACTCTCGTCGGCTGATCACGGAGATGCCATTGGGACCGCTGATCCAGAAGTTGTCCCTGCGGTCTTGCAGGAGTTCGTAGATACTGTTGCTGGCGAGCCCCTGCGCGGTTGTGAAGTGGACCAGTTTTCCAAAGCGCCAGCGGTAAAGTCCGCCGGTTCGGGTCCCGAACCACAATCCTCCGTCGGAGTCCTCGCGAATCGCCCAAATTTTTTCATGCCGAAGTGCTTCAGTAACTGCGTCTTTGGCAAAGCGACCGCCTTGCAAATGGCTAACACCCCGGTCAGTCCCGACCCAAATGTCTCCATTGCGATCTTCCGCCAATGTGCGGGTGCTGAAATAGCACAGTCCGTCCCTTTCCTGATAATTGGTAAAGCGACCGTCATGCCAACGGCTCACTCCCTCATCAGTTGCAACCCACATGCTTCCGTCTCCGCCTTGCAGAAAGGCGCGAATAAAATTGTTGACCAGACCGTCCTTGACCATATACTGGGCCAAGTTGGTGCCGCTCAGCCGGAACACCCCTCTGCCTTCGGTTCCGATCCACAGAGCTCCCTCGTTGTCGCGGAAGACGTTTCTGATACGCACGCCGCTAATTCCCGGTAGGCGCACGCTTGTTGCCTTCCCATCACGGAATCGAAAAAGATTCGCTGCTGCGATCCAAAGATCGCCGTTAGGGTCTCCGTAGACGGTTTCGGCGTCGTAGTCACCGGCGTCTGGTAAAGTAACGGTTTGGATTGGGGTCTTGCTTAGCCTAAGCATTCCCGCCTGCGTTCCAACCCAGATGTTGCTTTCGATGTCTTCAAACAGGTTCAACACCGTGTTGCTAGGCAGACTTTCCGGCGCGGTCATCTGGGAAAACTCGTTTTTCGAATATTTGTAGATTCCATGACCAATGGTGCCGATCCATAGAGTGCCGTCGGAGGTTTCCTTGAGGAAACGGACAGTACCGCTCGTTTCCTTTACTTTACGGAAGGAATCCGCCCCCGAAACCATGCTATACAGACCACCGATGGTGCCCACCCACATTGTCCCGTCTCGGGTCTGTGTGATGGACTTAACACGATTCTGACTTCCCTCCCCCGCCAGCCGATATTCCTGGTATCTACCGCCGTTAAGACAGAGCAGTTTAGAACCACCGGCCCATAAGCGTCCCCGATGGTCTTCATGGATGGCATGCACGGCAATCGGCGGCATACCGTTGCTATTGTCTACGCGCTCAATTCGGCCGCCCCTGAATTGAAACAGGCCATTGTCGGTTCCGATCCATATTTGTCCTTTACTGTCCTGGTAAACCGTCCGCACAAAGTCGTTGAGCAGGCCATCCTTTCCAGAGAAAGAGCGGAAGACGCCGTCTTTGTAGCGGACCAGCCCGCCGCCTTCGGTGGCAACCCAAAGGGTGTCATCAGTCGTGACGATCAGACCGAAAATATTGTTTTCGGTAAAAGCTGGGGTATTGTCACGGTCGAATAAGACCAATCGCCCGCCATCAAAACGGAGCAGGCCACCCGTCGTTCCGATCCAGAGATATCTGTTTTTAGTCTGCGCGAATGCCTGAACGGTCTGCTCGGGAAGTCCGTCCTGCATCTGCCAAACACGGGAGGTATAGTTGATTGGCGGTTCGCTGACGACGCGGGCACTTGCGGACAGCGCGCCAAAGCTTAACACCAAAACGGCGATCCGAGCCCAACCCATGGCAGCTTCGTTACCCTTCGCGACGTGCATTATATCGCCGTATCGTCGGCAAACGCGATGATCTCCACCGGCGCGACCAAGGCACTGCCGAAAAGAAGTTATACTGCGAACTCACCTCGCCGCTATCAGTGCGTCACCCTGACCTCGTACCAAGTGGTAACTGCCTTCCCGATAGGAATTTCCCATTCTCCCGTCTTCTTCTCAACGAGAATGGGCTCGCCCATCGGTTGGCCTGAGCCATCGAGGGGTTGCGCCGAAATAGCTTTAACCCGTTCCAAACCTCGCAGAGTGATCCGGCCGACGACTGGCTCAATCAGGGTAAGCGATCCTCCCCATTCGGACAGGTTGCTGCGCCGGTCGTTCCACCGCATACCTTCGTTCTCGACGCGCGACCCGAGTGTCAACAGCAATCTGGAGGCGCGAGAAATCGGCTCCGGTTCAAGAGAGGTGATCACAATCGTGCAGAACCGGTTCTGCACGTCCGCCGACAGATTGGTGACGGACTTGGCGTTCGCCTTCACAAATCCGATCAGCGCCTGAGAGCGTGGAGTGTCCACGGTCACCAGTCCGGTCATTGCCGACGAGTTGTACCAGGCCAACTGGTTAGTGTCGGAGACAATGGGATTTGTGACCTTTGGCACCGCAAGAGGCGGAACCGATGCGCCGTCCAATGAGAAGATGCGCGAGCCATGCTCCAGGGGAACAGCGAGCGGAAACCCAGGCGTGAAGTAAGGACGGTCCGTAGCCGGCAACAGCAACGTGCTGTCGAAGACCTGGTCGCGGGTGTAGGAACGTAGAACTACAGAGTTGGCAGGACTCACGTCACCGCGCAAAAACATAAGAGCTCCGGCGGCAACCTGCGGCATTTTGACCGGATCCAGCGAAATATCAAATGCGTCACCGACATAGGGCTTCCAGTCCGACGCCGCCTTTGGCTCAAAGGTGTACCAAATGATGGCATCCCAATCCTGGAAATTGCCATAAGCGGCGAGAATGGGAATGCCTTCGCTCGCCCAGCCGTTGGGGAAAGGGTTGTTCACTTCACTGACGGTGTAAGGTTTGCCGGCAACTGCCGTGCGGGACAACTCGACGACAGTCGAATTGAATGGGTCGTTCACCATGGGCGCTTTGATCTTGTTCTCCCAGTCGTGCTGCCAATACGTATGACCATCGTTGGTATCGAACGATGAAGTCGCCAGCAGTAAGGGATATCCGCTGCTGGTGTGGCCGTGGTCGGCCGTAGTCATGATCAACGACTTCACGCCGAGGGTTTTGGTCAGATAGTCCCGCATGTTTTCCCAGTAGCCGCGCTGCGTGTCGAGGAAGAACCGCGACTCCGCATAGAATCTCTCTTTGGGGGCCGTCTCGATCTGGTTCCTGTTCTGCAGCAAAGGGACTGGGTCATCCTCCGAGACTCCGGCGATTTCTCTCAGCTTCTTCAGATCTTCGGCGTTCAGATTTTTCCTGAGCCACGCATTGTAGAGATCGGCAACTTCATGGTCATAGTATGGAGTTGGTCCATGAGTAGCGACCCAGAGCGCATTTTCGTTATTGATTTCGACCATGGCAACCGCGGGATCCGTGCGGTATTCGGATTTGGTATAGGGGTTGTAATGAGCCAGCAGTTGCTTGGCGTACTCCTTCTGCAGTTCGATGATCCGGGGATCGTAAAGGCTGATTCCCTTGGCGCCCTCGCGGATTTTCTGATAATCCTGCACCCCATCGCCCGCCTTAAACGGGCGGCCTACGAGAAGATTGAAATTAATGTAGATTCCCCGCTTCTCCAGTTCGGCGATGAAAAAGTCCTCGCGGTCCATCGCCTCAGGGTCGAGCGCGCGCGTGTCATCGCGTTTCCCGTCGATCAGTCCCCTTGGCGTAGGCAGATCGAGAAATTGAAACCGCACGCAATTTACCCCAAAGCGGGCCAGCGTCGCCGCCCAGAGCGGCGAATCCTCCTTGGAAGGAACCATGATCGAACCCTTGCTCCAGTCCGTAACGTTCACTCCCCAAAAACGGATTCGCTTGCCGTCGCCGGTCACGAGATGGGCACCCTGGGCCCGAACAAATCCATGCTTGCCCGCTGGAGCATCGAGGAGAAATGAGACATCCACGGGGGAGTGCACGCCCAGTGCTTTGCGGTGGTCTATCGTAAACGGTTGCAGCCCGGGGTCGGTTTGGGCCGACATTCCCCATGCGGAAAGCACTAGCCATCCAGCGAACAAAGAGATTCGAAGACGATTCTTCATGGCCAATATCCTCATTCACAACTTTGGGAGCTGAATGGAACCAGGTTCCGGACGAATTGTCATCCGATCGGAACCAGCCTCGAATAGGATTCCCCCTGATCGAGGAGGTCCTACACAGCTTCAGGGACCGCGGCAGCGATCTCGATGTCAACTTGCTGCTTGCCCAGAGTCGGATGCAATGCCGTCAGCCGCACTTTTCCCGCTTGTTCCTTCGCTCGCAGCCACACGGCACCGGTTCCACCCACAAGAGCGAAGGGATTGTCGCCTATGATTTCAGCCGGCCCTTCGATCTCCAACTGGATGGCGTCGTTGGCAAATGAGCGTGTCGCCCCGAACTCGTCGCCGACGCGGAGGACTACTCGGGTTGTATCGGCTCCATCTCCGACAAGTTGCGTGTCGTCCGGCAAGACCGAGAACTGCTGGTCGATTCCTCGGCCCGAGTAGCGCTTCACGATCGCCTGCTTGCCTTGAAGGTAACCTTCAATCCTCAAGTCGCCCCAGGGATCACGGAACGGGCGCGTTTGAATTACGAATGGCGGATAGCGGAGACTGCCAAACTCGTTGCGATCCGGATCAACTTCCGCGATCAGCTTGTCATCCACGTAAAACTTGAGATGATCGCAGTTCGAACACACAACCCCTTTGCTGAATCCAATCGACTCATCGCCACGCGCCCAGCGGAAGGCCGGCTCCAGGACAATTTCCTCGTCCGGGTCGCACTGTGATTTATAGAAACCTGCGGCGGGCTTGGGCTCGCGGAAAATATCAGCCACCCCGTGGTAGCAAATCCTGTCGCCAGAGCCGAAGTCGAAATGTGTGTTGTAGTCAAAAGCGCACCAGCCGATGCCTCCCGCGTACTGCGGATTCGAGGCTAGCTGGTTGTGCACCCGGGCATGACGCAGTGTGTGCTCAGTGAGCCGTTCCGTGTTGTCTATGCTCTTGGTCGGATAGGTGTGCCCGATGAATTCCGTATTCAGGTAGAAAGGGTGGTTGGGCGCTCGGAGCGGAAAACCAAAGTCGTTGATGGTAAATACATTTTCAAGGAGCTCTGACTGTTCAAAGTTTCGGATGCCTCCGGTCGGGCGGGTCGGGTCGAGCTGATGAGCGAGGGCATTGGTACGAGTGTAGAAGTCGTGATCGTCCCGCGATTCGTTGATGCGCACTCCCCAGAGAATGATCGAAGGGTGATTCCAGTCGCGGCGAATCATGCGACGAACGTTGTCGACGGAAATATCCTTCCAGGCTTCATCGCCGATGTGCTGCCAGCCGGGAATTTCCTCCAGAACCAGAAGACCGAGTTGGTCGCATGCATCCAGGAAATGCCGCGATTGAGGATAGTGCGAGGTGCGCACGATGTTGCACTTAAGGTCGTTGCGAAGGATTTGTGCATCACGCCTTTGCACGCGTCCCGGCATGGCTTGACCCACAAAGGGGAACGTTTGATGACGGTCGAGCCCGCGCAACTTGAGCACTTTGCCATTTAACTCGAAGCCGTGGTCGGTGAACCGCGCCTCGCGGAAGCCGATGGCGCGGGAATCCTCATCCACGACAAGTGATCCCTTCAGCAGGCGAACATGAACAGAATAGAGCTTGGGCCGCGCCAGATCCCAAAGCACCACACGCTCTAGATTCTCCAACCGCACGGTGTGCGCCACCGGATCATCCGCCGCCGCAGCCACCGCAATTCGTTGCGTACCCGTGTCAAGCACGCGGTCTCCGTCGCGCAGCGTGACTTCCAGCGACAGTGCCTCACGTGACGGTTCCAGATGCTGTAGGAAACAATCGACCTCAAGGCCAGGATTCGCGGTGAGTACATTTTTCGGCCGGGCGAAGATGTTTTCGATGAAAGTGGCGGGGACGATACGCAGCGCAACTTCGCGATAGATACCCCCGAAGGTGAGGTAGTCGATCTGACGCCCGAAAGGCGGGATGTCCACCCGTTCGGTGGAATCAACCTCAACAGTTAGCACGTTGTCGGCGTCAAAATCGAGATGCGGCGTCAGCTCAAAAGAAAAAGGTGTGTATCCTCCCTTGTATTCGCCGAGGCGAGTTCCATTGAGCCAAACGGTTGAGGCAGTCATCACGCCTTCGAAATCGACGAAAATATGCCGCCCTCGTGCTTCCGGCGGAACCTTGAAGTGACGGCGATAAACCGACACAAACTCGTATTCCTTGTCGGCGAAGCTGTGCCACGGCAGGCGCGTGTTGCTGTGCGGAATCACCACGCGCTCGAACTTCGAATCGTCGAAGTCTTTCATGCGGGCCTCAGGAGCCCCGGAGCGGCTGTAGCGCCAATTCCGGTTCATCGGCAGCACAAGCCGCCCACCCGCTCCAGCCGCGGGCGCCGAACCAGAAGCGGCAGCGAACGCGCTCTCCGCCAGTATCCCGGCTATCAGAGTGCCGGTTCTTTTTATGAAATCTCGTCTTCGCATGACAGGAAAAGCTGGAAGCGTAAATCGCGAGCTTCCTATTACCCGTTCTTACTCTTTAACCACGCTCCGGGAAACGTCCAAAGAGTTCGGACGCTGTAATCAAAGCTGTTGATTTTAAATCAAGGCGCCTCATGTCCCCTCCCCCATTAGTAGGAGTGTTCCAGTTTTATAATCAGCCTCGGTTCGAATGCGAGTTGTGATACCTTCGGGATGGAAAGCGCACTATTGCCTGACTTTTTTTGACAGGCGACGGAGAACGCACACGCCCCGGTCGGAGGGCTTGCGCCGCTTCAATGGTCCAAGGAAGCAAGCATTCTTTCAGGGATGACGCCGGCATCGATATTGTTTTGGTCTCTCTGAGTACGCCCGGTGTACACA
>Ga0265760_10000059_pt1 | contig 30753 bp, 25 predicted proteins | sample NZIome_2_FD_200831 | JGI IMG/M metagenome (GOLD analysis project Ga0265760, IMG submission 200831) | Metatranscriptome of rhizosphere microbial communities from Maridalen valley, Oslo, Norway - NZI1 (Metagenome Metatranscriptome) | ecosystem: Host-associated > Plants > Roots > Rhizosphere >...
CCATCCGGAGTCGGATAATCATGACCGAACACCTCGAAGGACTCCCGCTCGCCAGATGCGACCTGCAGCAGCAGGGGAATGATGTGGGTCTCAGGCCGATGGTCTTCCCCGACCGTGGAGGTACCGCCGCAAGCGTTGAAGTACCGGAAGGCAACAACCGTCCAATCGTACGCACTTGCATACCAACTCAGCGCACGTTCCAGCATGAGTTTAGTCTCGCCATAAGGATTGACAGGATTCTTGAGATGCTCCTCAGCGATAGACACGCACTGGGGGTTTCCATACACGGCAGCGGAAGATGAGAACACGAATCTCTTAATGCCTGCCGAGCGAGCCTCCTCGAGCAGTGCAATACCAGAAGCAACGTTGGAATCGAAAAAGATACCAGGATTGGAAACGGATTCTGGAATCAGAGCCTTGGCCGCAAAATGGAAGACCACGTCGAAGTCATCGGAGGCGAACACTTCCCTCATTGCCAGCCGATTCCCTATGTCGACGATGTGCAGACGCGCACCCGGGGGCACCGCAGCCGCATGCCCCGCCGAAAGATCATCCACAACGGAAACACGGTGACCTCGCTCCACTAGTTGGGAACAACACACTGCACCAACATATCCCGCGCCGCCGGTAACCAGGATTACTGCCATCCTCAGTAGGCCCCCTGTGTACGGATTATTTTTGACGGAGTTTGGAGAAGAATCTTCAGGTCCAGCCAGAGGCTCCAATTCGTGATGTAGTACACGTCCATCCGAACTCTCTCGGTGTAGGAAACATCCTGGCGGCCTTTAACTTGCCAATAACCCGTCATGCCCGGTTTTACGGTCAGAAGAAGCGCTCCATAGGGTACGTATTTTTCAAGTTCTGCTGCGGTAATCATACGCGGGCCCACCAAACTCATCTGGCCTCTTAGGACATTGAACAGTTGAGGCAGTTCATCCAGACTGAATTTTCTGAACCACGAGCCCATGTGGGTGACCCTGGGATCCGACCTCAGCTTAAACTGTTGAGCGAACGCTTTGCTGAGTTGCGCGTCGGCGGCCAATACTGCGTCGGCATCGCGGATCATCGTTCGGAATTTATATGCATCGAACTCTCCCCGCGGACCGACAACCCGACGGCGATAAATGACCGGAACTCCATCGACTAAAAAAACCAAACCAGCTAACGCGAGAAGAAGAGGCGAGAGCAGAAGAATGAGGACGGCAGACCCCAGGAAATCGACAACGCGTTTGCCGGCCCGCTCGCAGGCGTGCGGCTCGCGCGCCATAACCACCGTCGTATCGCTCGGAGCACTTCTCACCAAGTCAATTGGCATTTTACAGGGTCGAAAGCAGGCGAAACGCATGCAGCAAGACGATTCGCAACAACTCACCGCCAAGAGGGCACTGGCTACGATCCGGAATCAGTCAGCAGAACTTGCTTCTACAACAAATTCGGATTGTCGGTTCAGACTGAGCTTATGTCGAACAATGGAAAAAATAGCATGAGTGACACTTAGGTGCAAATCTTCGATGATTTGCATGTTTTCGGAAGGAATGACGATGCAGGGATTGCATAGGTTTTTCATTTTCCCTCCGCAATAACCGGTCAAGCCTATGTTGACGGCGCCGGCCTCGTGGGCAACTTCCAAGGCCCGCAAAACATTCGGGGAATTACCGCTTCCGCTAATGGCAAACGCAACGTCACCCGGCTCCACGAAGTTCCGCAGTTGCTGTGCAAACACATCCTCATAACAGCTGTCATTCGCCCACGCAGTCAAAAGCGGCAAGTTGTCGGTGAGTGCCAGGACCCGGAAGCGCTTTTGCCGTTCGCCGTTCCTTATAGTGCCCTTTCCAAGATCGCAGGCAAAATGGGATGCTAACGCCGCACTGCCTCCGTTGCCGAACAGGAAAATAGTGCGATTTTGGTCGTATGCGACCAGCAGTTCTGCTGCTGCTTGTTCCATTGTGGAATGAGGAAGGCGCGCGACAACCTGTTCAAACATCTTAAAATAGCGGGGAGCGGTGCTGATTTGGAGCGCACCGCCGTCCCGATCATCTGCTGCGAATAACCTGCTCATCTCGATCTCCGTTCTCGGCCTTTCGCATGCGTGGCACTTTAGAAACAACAACTTCGTCGGACTTGCTATCGATCTGGACGGGAGAATGCGACATTCGCCGGAGCTCCAGACTTCGATCGATGAAATCGGTCATTGCGGACTTAAAACGGGAAGTATCGAACCGCTCAACGCTATGGCGGATGAATGACGGCGAGAAGCGAGACTCTACCGACTCGAAGAACTCAATGGCCTCCACCAAGCTGTCCGCGGTCTGTTCTGCGAAGAAAACCCCGGTCGCACCCTCAACATTCAGAGCATCACCTGTCATCAAACCTTGCACCGTTTCCAATACACCACCACGTCCGTACGCCAATACTGGGCGGCCAAAAGACTGCGCCTCAACAGGAACAATTCCAAAGTCCTCTTCCCCAGGAAAAAGCAACGCTCGGCATCGAGCATAATTCTCGCGGACGGCTTCATCGTCCAGACGGCCTAGGAATTTGATACTTGGGCCCGCTAGTTTTCGCAAGTACTTATACTGGTCTCCATCTCCGACGACGCGCAGAGGCCGGTTCAATCGATTGCAGGCCTCGATTGCGAGATCCACTCGCTTGTAATCGATCAAGCGGCTGACCACCAAATAATACTCGTCCGTGCGCTCGGAAAGATACCCTGAGGAAACGTCAACTGGGGGATAGACAACGGTGGCGTCGCGGCGATAGTGTCTCCGTATGCGCGCGGCGACGTTGTGCGAATTGGCGACAAAGTGATCCACGCGATTGGCTGAAGCCAAGTCCCACATCCGCAGGTAGTGAGCCGTCAACGCGAAAGCAGTCCCTGCCAAAGGCTGCATGGCGCGGCGATAAAGGGGATATAGATCCCACAAATATCTCATCGGAGTGTGGCAATAGCAGATGTGGCACGCGTCTGGAGCCGGAAGTACGCCTTTGGCCGAACCGGATTCGGAACTTAAAATGAGATCATATTTCGAAACATCTAATTGTTCTATTGCCAGAGGATGAAGAGGGAGCAATTGTTTGTACCAGCGGCGACCGCCAGGTATACGCTGCAGGAACGAAGTAGTCAGACGGTGGCTTCGCAGCCTGGGAGTCATGGTCTCTGGTTCCGCGAACAGGCAAAAGAGATCGGCTTGCGGGAACATTTCGGCCAACGCCTCCACCACGCGTTCGCCTCCGCCGTTCCGGACAAACCAATAATGAACAATGGCCACTCTCAACGATTTATCCTCGGCCTCATTGAAACCCATGCTTTCACTCTGTTGTTGCCGGAATGTATCTGAGATTCAGGCGCCAACCTTGGCTTTGCTCTTTTCAAACAGATTTTGAATCCAAGTGATTACCGGGTTCTGGACTCCTAAGCGCGATTCGCTCGCGGTTGTATTTTGCGCCCAGTATGTGCCTGTAAAGTACTAAATGGTCCTCCGCGATGCTGTCCCAAGTGAACTGACGCGCGTAGCGCCGTGCGCTATCGACTAGTCTCGTTCTTTGCTCGGCGTTTCCAGAGAGGAATCGAGCGGCAGCCAACGCCTCTTCGGGGTTTGAGCAGAAGCTAACAAGGTCCCCAAAACTGGAGGGCGTGTCCTGACCGCGAGTCGTGATTACGGTGACGCCGTTCAGCAGCGCAGCCTTGAAAGTGCCTCGTCTCTCAGAAACACCGTCGGGGTAAGGAAGGTAGGCAATCGAAGACGATGCCAACCTCTTTGCAACTTGCTGTTCACTGAGTTCATGATCCCAAATGATCGGGAGTGTCGAGGTTTTCGACTTCAACTCTTCAAAGTATGCGGCATGGCGGGGGGGAGACGAACCCATGATGCGTATCCGAAACGAAAGGCCAGACGCCTTGATGAGCCCGGCAAGTGCGATCACATTCTCCAATCCTTTCTTCGGCATGATCAATCCAAAATATAAGATTTCATCCAGGCTGCGGCTGCTCTGTCCCTCAAAGGCACTAATGTTGCTGGGGACGGGAATTACACAGCTGACTCGGGAAATCCAAGGAACCCACTTCATGGCGAATTGACGTTCGCACTCGCTGGTAAAAACCACGCGCCTCGGGCGAATACCGAATGGCAGAAGGGCGAGTTTTCTAAGAATGTGCGCTCGGCTAGCCTCGTGAATCGTAACGACAGACCTCCGAACCAGCGCAAGGACCTGAGGAAACAGCGTCCATCCAAACCCAAACGTCGGATACTGAATGTGCAAAATGTCAAACTTCGTCCCAGATCTTTCGTATCGCCTTACGGCGCCAAGCAGGTTCCACTCGCCCGTAGAGATTACATGGGCTTCCACACCTTTCTGGTTGAGGGCACGTGCCAGACAAATGGTGTAGTCGCCAACCCCGCACGCGCCCGGAGGACAAGGTCCACAAAGAAGCGCTGCCTTCATGTAGCAACTGCTTCCTGGCCGTGAAGCTCCGGCGGCGGGTGTTTAAGACTGAGCGCTGAATTCAGCGATGGGACTGACATCGCGAGTCCAAGCAGAAACCAAAAATGTTCAAAAACAAAATCAAATCCCGTTGTTACATTCGTGAAAACCATGACCAGACATGCGGCCAGCAGGCAACGGGACCACCAGCGCCATTCGGGATTACTGATTCCGACAGTCTTTGAGCCACGCCAAAGCCGCTTGAGCAGGGAGATCAAGAAGAAAGAAAAGACCGAGAACCCTAAAATCCCGGTGTTAGACAAGAGCTTGAAAATCAAATCGTGCGAGGTCACGCTTCCCCAACCGAGTCCGAGCACGGGATACTGGAGAAAATACTGAGCGGCGAGAGCTACGGAGTAGGCTCGCCCAATTCCAGAGTAGCTTTCCCCCTTGCCCACGATCAGGGAATAGATCATGTCCTGCGCGGGAGAAAAAAACGCAATCGCAAGCACTAAGAAGCCTGCAAGCAGAAGAAGGACAATGACTTGCTTGCCGCGTAGAATTTTCATGTACACCAAGGAGCAGAGATAAATAACAAACACTACCAGCAACCCCAGGTATGCAATTGTGGATGTCGAAATTACGAGAGCCCCAAAAATTATCGCTACGGCGAAGCGATCCCACCATTTGGAAATCAGCGGTTGGTTTCTAACCACGGCGAACAAGGCAAAAACAAGAGCAATCAACATGCAGGCCGCGAAGATCGAGGGTTCGACAGCAACCGAGGAGACTCGGGTAATTCCAATATCGTCGAGCGTCTCGAGATAGCCGAGCGCGCTTCCGGTGGCGCTGGTGTTAAATATGTATGCTGGATAGGTAAGGTTCAGCAAAGAGCAAAAAAACTGAAGGAAACCCCAGATACTGACAAAGATGGCGGAGATCAGAAAGATGCGGATGCTACGGATTAATTCTTGTAACTCGGAGTTCTTATAGGACACAAGAATCGCCAGCAGCACACCATAGACAAGGTAGACAATCTGGGTAATGTTTCGCAGCTTGAATACCAAAGGCTCCGTAGTAAGTCCGTTGGCGAATTCGGCATCGTCGATGTATAGGCTTCCATTGATCCAGATCGGCATAATCAGTGACAGCACCGCAACCAGCACAAACCATCGCAGATGATTAGCCGGAATCCGCAGGTTTTGTCTAATCGAGGAATCTCTGGCGCTGAGGAATCTGGGGAACTCCTTTGCCATCCAGAGGGCCCCAAGAAAAATGGGGGCTTGCACCCCAGAGGCCGAATCTCCCGATCCGATGTTTACTACAGCTGTCGCCGAAAATGGCAGGAAGAAAAGCATCCATCCGTACAATCGGTCCGGTTTGAAGAAATAAAAAGCGATACCGAGAGGTATTAGGATCCAGCCGATGGGCGTTACTTCCAAGACTTCACTCCGTGAGAAAAAAACCTTGAGGGATGGGCCACTATTCCTTGACAGCTATCATAAAGAATCGGCCTTCAGGCAATGCAGTCATCTGGCGGAATTGATCCCGGTAGTGCTCGTCGGTCTGACAATAGAGGTTATAACCATGATCCCTGAAGACTCGGACGATTTCCGCCGTAGATCCACCGAACGACTCCAAACCGCAACCCGCGTGCACTTCTACATACCAGTCCGCATTTGAACTTAGGGTTTCTGTTGCCCCTTGGAGGGCCCGCAATTCATAGCCCTCAATATCGAGCATGATGACATCCGGTCTGCCAAATTCCGAGGCCAATCCATCGATCGACTTGGCACACACGGATTCCCCAGAGGCACTAATTGAACCATTTATTCCGCCGGAAAACGACACCATCACTCCGCTTTTTTTATCCACGGCGGCTCGGACGATCGAAAGATTTTGAACTGCATTGAGATTCTTGTTCTCGTTCAGGACATCAAAATTGTGCTCTCCAGCCTCGATTGCTATGACCCGTCCTGTATCACCGACGATTCTAGCCAGTAGCATCGCAATGACACCGTGATGTGCGCCCAGGTCAAAGACCAATGCTCCCTGCTTAAGCCGTTTCTGCTTCAGGAACGTTATTTCCGGGAGTTCATCAAAATCGCGGTCATACCAGCGTGCCGAGATTTTGTCCGCAATCCTCACCCGCAGTTCAATTCCGCCATACTTGTGTTCCACGATGGTAGGTTCAAAAGTACGTATGGCAATCTGATCTCTAACCGACCTGAGACTACTGAGCATAGGGCCGGGCAGGTTGCGCAATATTCCTCTGAACATTACTTCTGACCTCGAATTTTAAGGTTTGATTTCATCGCACTCAGTCCGATAAAGAAGTCTCTTGCCCGGCTGGCAATAAAAAAGGGAAATGCCTTCCGAGAACGCTTTTTCCGCCAACCAAAACGTACTCAGGTTTCGTCTCAGGAGAACGAACTTAGCAACCACGTGGAATTGAAGGGCAGGGAGATAAAACAAGCGCTGCCAACTGGGGAAGTTCTTCAAAACGTAATACACATGATTCCGAATGCAGTATCGAATAGTGAAGTTGGAATCACGTCCAGTGAGGCTGCTGACCCTATGCAGCAACTGTGCTGAAGAGATATAAAGCAGCTTGATACCCGCCTGACGAGCCCGATAACAGAAATCTGTGTCCTCAAAATAAGCGAAGTAGTTGGCATCCAGAAACCCAACCACGTCGAAGACCTCTTTCTTGATTAACATACAAGTGGTTGGACTGTAGTCCACGAAACGGGACCGATCGAATTGGCCATCGTCGTTTCGGTCCGAACCAAAGTGCCTGGCGGATCCCCGCCACCAACTGAAATAGCCTCCCGCACTCCATATTTTATTGGGTCGGTCAAAGTAGAGTATCTTTGGCACTACCATATCGCTTCTGTGTTGCTTCAACCCAAGCAGAAGTTCGAATAAGAGATCCTCCTTGAAGGCCGTGTCGTTATTAATCAGAACAACGCAAGAACAATCATCCTTGAGCGCGGCTCGTATTCCAATATTGTTCCCCTCAGCAGCGCCGACGTTGGTGAAATTGCGCACAATCACAATTCTTGGGTCATGGTATTCGCCCAGGCACTGGAGGGTCGCGTCCGTCGAAGCATTATCGATGACATATACAAGGAAATGTGTATGCGTTTGCTTAAGTAACGAGTCCATGAAGGCCCGAATCACAGGAGCGCTATTGAAAGTGACGGTCACAACTCCGACAACCGCGTCCCCATCCACAGGAACGGACCGTTCACGCGTCTGGTTGGGAATATCTTGATTCATCGGAACTCTATTCCGCTAAAAGAACCCGCCACTGAAACAACCCGCGGGTAATCGTCCTGACGGAGGACAGCGCGCTCACAACCTCGCGGGCTACACTCGAAACTCTGGGTCGACCAGTGTCTCACTTGGTAACGTCAACGGTTTTTCCTCGTCTAAAGATCGAATCGCTTGCCCATTCTGCCTCCAAGCGCGTCGGCAAAACCGAGCACAATGCTTTTCAACTTCGCCAGCCGATCTTGCTCTACAAGCAAAATCTTGACCGTTTCCAGAATCGCGCTTTTCGTCTCTTTGGGCGACCACGACCAGTCTCCAAGGAAAGACGCGAGTAAACGCAATCGGTTTCGGGTAATGTAATATCGTCGCGCAGCGCTGTGGTTCGTGCTTGTGAAGGACCGACCGAACAACCGATGCCGGGTAATGCGGCCCATGGAGTGTTTTAGAATGGCCTTAGGCGATTGGACGATCCGATATCCAGCCCTGCGGCTTCGCAGGCTAAATTCAACGTCTACATAATCCATGAAGAGCGATTCGTTAAAGTTTCCCAATTTATCGAAGAGTTCAATTGGGATCAGGCTCCCGGACGTCGGTGTAGCTACAATCTCGCCGGCTCTCGAACGCGGAAGTGGCAAGATTATCCCGGTCCGCTTATCCAAGTAGGCCGGACAAACGATACCAACACGAGAAGAGTTCGGAGTGCTTTCGTACGTCTTCCGAAGTAGCTCAATGAACCCCGATTCAACCGTACTATCTTGGTCGAACAGTGCGACCCAGGAGCAGCCCCTAGCTCTGCCTTCGCGGACTCCGAAGTTCAGTGCGACCGCGATACCAAGATTGGAGCCGTTCTCAATGAGCTCAAAGTCAGACTCTGATCGGCCGTGTCGCAGCATTGTCAGACTCTGTTCCGATGACCCGTTATCGATCACCACAACGGAGTCGACCTGAGGCCGGAGAGCGGCAATGTTCGCCAATACATCCGAAGAAGGATTGTAAGAAACGATAACCGCAGAAACTGAATGACCTGGCATTTGTAGGTCCACAGACCACTCGAGTCTTGAAAACCCGTGCGTCGAGGTTTCGCATGCGTTGCAATCGCGGGATTTTGACCTCGCGGCAACACAACTTTACGTTCCCGAGGGAACGAACCGGGTTTCTCGAGCGGCAGATCGCTTACCAATCACGATTTTGAAAGTTAATGAATTGAACCGTGGTCTCTGACCAACGTTTGTAATTGGTAATTGTGCCAGACTACGAACCAGCCTCCTCTCGCCAAAAAAGACTTGAGCCTTAAATAAAATGGTAATACCCCGCTCTGCCGAGTTCGTATTCTAAGTTTCTGGTGCGTGTTCCAATGACATGAGCGGGTATTCCGGCCGAAATGCTGTAAGGAGGCACGTCCTTGGTCACAATCGCGCCCGCGGCCACAACCGCGCCTTCACAAACTGTCACGCCCGGTAAAATCACAACCCGGAAGCTGATCCAAGCGTTGTCTTTGATCCGGACCGGAGCAAGTTTGGTGCCGAAACTCGGACTTTGAGGATCATGCTGAACCGTCCAGATCGCGACTTCGGAAGAAAAATTGACATTCCTACCAATGGAAATACCTCCCCTGGCATCGAGAATAGCCCCAGTTCCGATCACGGTACCACTGGCTATCTCCAGATTCCGCGGTTTTCTCACTTCGAAACCGTGGTACAAACGAACATCGCGGGCGATGCGGGCACCGCATACCCGCAACAGTACCTTGCGTAGGGTTTGAGAGGGAATGTAGGCGACCAGCAGCAAGCATAACTGGAACGCAGAAGAGAGATATGATCTCATCATCCTCAGAGACTGCCAATGCTCCCGCTCCTTGGAGTTGCTGTTAAGACGCCTACAAAAATCATCTTCGCGTTCTCTGTTGGAACGTGGTATCCAGGCGCCGGGACGTTGATCGAAGGAGCGCCATTTGTTCGCATTGTATCAAGCGCCCTGGTGTTCGCTCGAACGGTGAACTCGCGACAAAATCTGCTGCCACGTCCGGCGAACAGAAGCCATCTTTCCGCGAAGTGAAGGTAAGATTTCCCGATCCAAAAACGCTTTGTAAGGCTCATTCGGGTCTATGCCAGACCAATGCTCGACCCCCAAAATCCAGGACACTGCCAATAAGAAGCCGATGAAGGCGCCGCCGAGAGCGAACAACCCGCGGGGCGGCCAGTCAGGTTTCTCCGGAAGCCGGGCAGCATCAAGAACCTTGACGCTTGGCGTGTCTTTCGCCTCCTGCACTTTGGCCAATTCGTAGGACTCTGTAAGAAGTTCGAAGACGGCCTCGTCAACCTTGGCGCGCCGATATAGCTCGGCATACTCGCGACCTAATACTGGCAACTGACGTATCGACGGATAGAGAGAATTAGGATCCAAGGTAGTCGACCCTTTATAACCCTTACCGCCGAAGGCATTGAGTTGCTGCTCTAGTTCAGATATGTGTGCTTGCAGGGAGCGGACACGCACGTTTTGACCGGTGTAGATCTGTTGTAATCCACCCAATTCCGACTTGGCGGCAATGAGTTGTGCCTCCAGCAGTGCGGCCGAGTCCAGCATAGCCTTGGCTTGGTCTTGTGGATCGAGCGTTGCGTTTCGGGACGAAAAATCGCTCAAGATCTTTGTGGCATCCTGCAGCTCAAGGTTAATGGCGGCAAGGCGTTTTTCTAGAAACTCTCTTTCCCGAGATGCAGCGGAAGTATTTACGTGCGAGAGCAATCCGTTTAATTCATCCACATAGGCTTGCGCCATAGCGGTAACTCGCCCGCGGTCATTATCGTCAACTGTTATGGTGATAATTCCGGATTTCTTATCTTCCACGAAGCTGACTCGGGAAAACAGTTTTTTGCGCGCCGCGCCGTAGCTCTTACGCCAGTAAACCTTGCGCAAGTCAAAGCGATCGATCATGCGGTCGGTGATCGTGCGACTCGCTAATATTCCGATAAACAATGGGCCTGGCTTCTGCGTTCCCAAGAGATCCCCTACCGCGCTGGACAGCCCGCCGCTACTGCCACTACCCGGTCCGCTTGACCCTCCGGTTCCGAGCATGAGCCCCAATAAGGCTGATGACCCCGAAATAGAGCTGCTTTCAGGAGGCATTAGCCGAACAGTGGCCTGATAACTGTTCGGAATCAATACCGCCACTATCGAAGCCAATACCAGACCAGCAAGCGAGGCCTTAGCTAAACCAACGCGCTTGTACCATAACAATCGAGAGACTGCGATTAGCCGAGGCTCTTCGTTTCTCTTGGAAAGATCCTCGTCCCGCATCTCAGGGGAGGGTGCAAGATACGAATCATTCAAGCTTTCCAACGTGGTCTGCGTTGAACGATCCATTATTTCTGCCTCCATGGGGCAATCGCTAGGCGCACTCGGCGAATCGAATCAAAAGTTGCTCTCACAAAACGCGAGCCAGTCCGTATCATCAGGATTATAGGAGCATTGGCATCGAAAACCAAAATGGAGCGACCGTTTTAGTCAGGTACAGGCTGATTTTGAAAGAATGAGAACACCTGACATTCTCAAGCGATTCTAAGACATTTCAAATTGAACCAAAGAGCGAGGAATGGTAGCACGATGACTGACCGACAAATGGCGATCAGCGAGTCCGCCAATGCGGGTAAAAAGTCAGCTGCAACGAAGCAGTCACGTCTGACTGTCCGGTTGGACTCAGCACGGGGAATTTCCATTGTTCATACTGAAAAAAACCCGAAACTGAGACATTGGGCCCGATCATGAACTCGCTTTGTGCCGAATAGTCAGCCAACCTGCCACCTTGAATGAAGTCGGGCGAGACCCCCTGCAATCGATAGCCGAGCTGAATTTTGTTTCGGGGAGACAGCCAGTAGGTTAGCCAGCCCTGCCAGCCCCGACCCGCCCTGCCAATCCAGCTTCCCATTAAGACGCCATCGTTCGTATATCCACCAAGAAAGCGGCGGTTGTCAGAATATACAAAACCTGGGGAAAATACGTTGGTGCGGGATACATTGAATCCTTCTGCTCGAAATTCCAATTTCGGGATTCTTGGTATACGGGGCATATAGACGCCTGGATTCACGTTCGCTCGGTTCGACCCGATTGGGGAGAACTCGTCAACGACCAAGGAGTCGAAGGTAAATGTCAACCAATTCCTCAAGCCTGGGATGCGGTATGAAAAATCAGCTTCCGAAATTCGCTTGCCCGGATTGTTGGCCGGGGTCGAGGAGTGGACGTAAAAAGTGCGAAAGAAATTACCGAAAGTTACGGGCAAGCCAGGGCCACCGAACATCGCGGTATATCCCATACCAAACTCGAAATTCGGAGTGGGCTGGAAGCTTATCTTCGAACCCTGGATGAAGGGCTGGGGAACAATGTTCGGACCTACAACAGTGGGGTAGCCGGGATAAGTTTGACAAGTCGCTACGATGCAAGTTTCCCAATGATGTCCGGAAAGCTGGCCGATGAAGAACTCTGCGCGGAAAGGACCCAAGATTTTGGAAAGCCCAGGGATATCGTGGGGCTGAACATCGTCTATTCTGACCATGGGAAATGGAGGCGCATTATTGCTCATCAGGAACGATCCCGATTCTCCCTCTCCCAGCCATGAACTTTGCTCCCCGAACGTGAACTGCACGTTATCAATATTAAGCGAGACCGTGCTATTGAGAAGCTGCAATTGATTCACTTGCGGTCTTCCATTTGCCAGAGGGGGACTGATATCCGCTGCGGCGATGGCCGACAAGGCCTCCGGAGAATACGACGGCATGGCGGGTGCATGTTGGTATTCTGCTTGGAGATTGAACGCCAACGGACCAGCTTCAGCCTCTGCACTTACGCCAGTCACGTCGCTGAAGCCTGTCCAGTATGGGCGACCATAGTCGTTGATAAGGGTTTGGCCGAAGTGATAACTGTCGCTAAGTGGAGTTCCCGAAATACCCGTCATTCGAGTGTAGACGGAGTTGACCTGCGCGCCAACGTTTGCGGCGCCATCGAGGCGCGCGATTTCCGTGGAAAACTCTTGAGCAAGCGATTTGTAGATCCTGGCTGCGTCCGCCGAATCATCTGCATTATCTCCGAGCTTCTCTCCAGCGTCCTCCACCATTCGAGCACATTGAAGACGAGTCCACGGACGCATGCCGAGCATGTTGGATTGCATATAACCCAGAGCGATCAAACGTTCTAGTAAGGGATAGATCCAACTGTCAATGGGGACATACGGTGAGGCCATGTAATTCGGGTTGCGAGGTTTCTCGCCGGTATTTTCGGGCAACAAGCTTCCCCAAGGGGACCCGCCTAACTCCGGATCGTGATGAGCGCGATAAACCTGACGGCCGAAGTACCATCCCAACGCGCTGCCGACGATCACATCTGACGGAAAGTGTTGCTTGGCGGTCACGCGAGTAATCGTAATTGTGGACGCCAACCCATAGGCCGCAATCTGGCTGAGCCAGCCGGGATATTCATGCGCCCAGACGCTCGCGATCGACCAGGCGATGGCGGAATGCTCCGAAAAGAACGAAGAACCTCCAGTAAAGAAATCTCCATTTCCATTGCCTTGGAGAGGCCGTTCTCTCTGTGTAATTTCTTTAAACAGATACGTCACGCCAGTTGCGTTGATTGCAGCTTCTCCACTCAGAAGTCCAGTTTCTTGCAGGTGACCGTCATGGGTCATGGAACCGATGAGGAATGAAGCTCCACCTAAACCGATTAGGGAATACGTTCCATAATCTGAAACAGTCAGGCTGGTTTGCTGGTGACTCGGGTTTACCTGCCTGGACCACCAGCTGTCGCTTGCAATAAAGGCGGCGGTGATGCCAACCGCCGGGAGGATCCACTTCAGGTCCTTCGTGCGAAAGCGTGCGGGACTAGTCCAGAACTGTTTTTGATCGCCTACGATGTGCTTGGCGAACGGCGAAACTAATCGATTTTCAGGGTCCTCGCCGGGCTGCAATACATAGGGGTCCTCAAAAGCATTCGTCTTTTGTGACTGTGAACCAGCCGCTGCCGTCCGACTCTTAGTTCCCTGGGTGGAAACGGATGGAACGCCGGTGGTGGTGGTCTGCGCGACCGCAAAGCCCATCATGGCCAGTAACAGAATTACGAAGTGAAAAATCGTACTCTTAGACTGCGAAAGAATCAAACGACGTCTACTCACTAGAAGTTTTTGGCGTATGAGGCACTAATAGCAATTGCGGTGACAATCTGAGCTGCCGTAGCCGTGTTTTGCCATGCACGACTGATCGTAAATATCTTCTCCGGCACAACGACCATATCGCCCGGTTGCATCGATGCACTCTCCGCGCCTCCGCTAAACAGGCTGCCAGAACCACCAGCCACTGAACCGTCGGCCCGAATCACAAAGACACCCTTTTTGTTGGCACTCCCTGTTGGACCACCCGCTTGGCTGAGATACCATCCCGCGCTCTTGCCGGACTTGAATGTAACTCCAGTGGGGTTGTAAACGGCGCCATCCACCAATACGACGCTTGGCCTCTTCGGAACATGAATCGTGTCGCCGGCTCGCACCTGGACATCAGACGGGGTATTCATCCAATGCTGCAAATTGCTCGATATGTGTATAACCATGCGCCCTTGAGAAGGAGCATTCTGCAGCTTTTGAAGCGTCACTTGATACTGTTCCACGGCAGCCTGCTTGGCCAACATGTCTTGCTGATTTTGCTCGGGAACATTCTTGACGTCGGCGGCTTCGCTTTGTACCCGATCCAGCAAGTCGGCGCGATTTTTTGCCTCCATTTCCCTGATCTGTTGCCGCTCAAACACTGCTCCGTACGGATACGCATCATTGCGGAAGCCGCCGGCGCGCTCAATGATTGAACTCAGGCGCTCGCCCTCCTGGATGCCGTAGGTGCCAGGATGAACAACTTCACCAGTCACAGTGATCATCGCCCCAACGTCTTTCCACCCGGTAAGCTCCCGGATGGCCAGAACGTCTCCATCGCGGAGTCGGACGTCGGCATCCGGCTCATCGGCCATGGCCTTCGCAATCGGCACGGTCACGTGGTCACTGACAACCTTGCTGCCTTGTTCTATCTCAAAACGCGTCAGATCTGCTTCTTCCTTGTAGGCGCCGCGTTTGAAGCCGCCAGCAAGGCGGACCAGCGCAGCCGCGGTCATATTGTCGCCCAGTGGATACTTTCCAGGGCGAGCAACTTCGCCTTCGATGGCGACCGTGGGCGGGTCAAGTAAGTTGAGATCGCGGTGAATGAAAACGCGGTCCTTGGGCTCGAGGGCGATATTGTCTTTTGCGTCGCCTTCTAGCGCCTTGGCCAGATTTACGTTGATCACTTCTAGCTTGCCATCGCTAGTCGTGCGAAAGACCTGGGCATCGGTAAGCAGGGCATTGCGAGTCGTTCCGCCCGCCATGTAGACTGCGTCGCGAAGGTGGGCGACTCCATTCGTTAAATGGTCCCCGGGATCCCTTACTTCTCCTGTCACCGTAATCACCGGCGGATCTTCGAAGTCGAATCTCCCGAAGACGCGAACGATATCAAAAGGTTTCAGGACCAGATCCTGGTCTTTGCCAGCAAGCGCATCGCCCAGATTGAACGTGAGCACCTCAGGCGCGAAGTCGGGCTGGGATAGGCGAATAATCTCCGCGTGAGTAATTGAGGGCTCGGGCAATACGTCTTTGTATGACTTGATAAGATCCGTGACCTTCATGCCGTCCGTGTAAGCAAACTTGCCCGGGCGGGAAACGTGACCGTCCAGGTAAACAGTTTTGTCAGCATAAGGCAGGATCGGAGTAATCTTGATTTTGTCTCCGTCCTGGACGACAAAATTTTCAAGCGCTTTGTTGACGCTAGCGTCGCTATCCGTCTCCGGAATATCGAGACGCAACATGGTGCGGTCCTCGTGACTCTCCACCCGTTCCACATCCACGTGACGCAACGTGCCGGAAGGTAAAACTCCTCCGGCGAGCTCCAAGACCTCTGCGAGACCTTTTTCGCCGTTCAGTTCGTAAACGGCTGGCCGTCGGACCATGCCCTCGATTGTGACTTGACCCTTCAGAGGCGGAACCTGGATTGTGTCCCCGGCCTGGAGTCGCTGAACGTCCCCGCGAATACCGTGCAGCAACAAATCGTAAACATCGAGTTCCTGAAGGAGTTGCTTGCCTCGATAATGGCGGAGGATTCGCAGTGAACCACCCGAGGTCGGCCCGCCCGCGATATAGAGCGCGTTCAGCGGCGTCGAGAGAGAACTCACGTCGTATGCTCCAGGACGCTCCACGTCGCCGGTCACATAAACGCGGACCGTACGGATGCGGGAAAGGGAGACATCAGCATCGACGCCCCGAAACTGACCCCGCAGAACAGTCTGCACCACATGTTGCACGTCGCCCAAGCTGCGTCCGGAAACCTCGACCGCTCCGACCTCGGGCAGAGCAACGCGGCCTTCGCGATCTACGACCCGTTGCAATCGTTGTGAGATTCCTCCCGTGAGAGTAATCGTCAGCCCGTCACCGGGCCCGACAACATAGTCTGGCCCTGCGGGCAAATCCATGGGAAGTTCGTCGAGGTTCCCTGTGCCGTTGATGAAAACATCCTCTCCGAAGCGCTCGAGCCTGGGCGAACGCCTCGAGTACTGAGCGTACAAATCGTAAAGCGAGGGCACGTCAGCGTAGGGATTCGGCCGATGACGAAGCATGGGCTGCTGCGGCGGTTTCGGAAACGAATACTGTTGAAGCGGAACCCGACTCTGGTCTTCAAGCCTTGCTTCCTGCGGAAATCCAGAGGTCCCGTTCTGGCTGCCGAGCATCGAGCCGATCGATGAACCAAGGGAGGAACCCAACGAGGAAGTTAAGTCGGGGGGCAGGCTCAAACCCGAAGTACCGGTGCTGCCCATTCCCATCCCCATCCCCTTCGATGGCGCTGAAACACTGCCCGTCTGGCTCGCGCTGAGCAGGCTTGGAAGCTCATCGGGCTGGATGCTGGCCATCTCGCTTTGATCGCTGTCCATGCCAAAGTAGCCCTGGGATGGTTGCGTCTGCGTCAGCTCAAGCTGACGACGATAGTCGGTAGACGGACCCTGCTGAGGAACCTGAGATGGCGGGTATTGTTGCTGCGGGTACTGCTGAGGATATTGTTGCTGCGGGAGTTGCCGCGATGGATATGGAGATTGTGGGTATTGTTGCTGGGAAGGCGATTGAGTGTACTGCGGCTGTGCGGACGGGTTGGATGTCGTGCCGTAGGGAAGATACTGGGTCAGATAACAATCCAAGTCGTTCTCGTGCTTGCGCCAATATTCCTCCTCTTGGCTGCTTGAGCGCTTCGTTGTCGAGTTTGGGGCCGACTGATCCGGTTGCTGCTTCGTCGCGAGAGCCTCGCTGTCATTGGGTATTAGCTGTCGGCATGGGAAATCGCGCGCCAGCTCCTCGCGTGTGGGTTTCGCCTTGATGTAGGCACGGTCCACGATCTCGTGGGTCGCGATCACGCGGATGTTGTCGTCCTGCCGAATCAGAGTGAATAAAGCATCGTCTGTGAGATCATTTGGATCGAGTATCCTTCCCTGCTCGAAGGCCTTTCTGATCAGTGCCTTCTTAATTTGGAGCAGCAGTCCCGGTTCATCACGAAGGATGAAGAGAATTCTATCGGCTGAAAGCGAAACCATCTGTTCCGCTTCGTGTTCCGCGCGAGAATTCTTTTGATCGATTGCCGTGCTACGGCTGTAGGCTGCTGGTTGTTGACCCCACGCGGTCGCACAAAGCGCCAGGCCGATGCATAGCGAAACCACCTTTGGAGGATGAAGAAAAATACGGGATAATCTGCTCATAACACCTCTACGCGGCCGGAAGCAGCCGGAATCTCTTGATTGTCAGCGAGCCGATTAGAAAACATCGAAACTGAACCAAGCTTGGACTCGCGACGACGGCTCGAAGGATGGTTCAGCAAGGCTCGACGTCCGCCTCATCTACTTCCACTGCCACTGATCGCATGATTAAATCGATGGAAAGCACCACGCGAAACTTCTCTTTCCTGCGCACCAAGATGCCTTGTGCCCCCGCCAGGGGACCGTATTTCACGCGCACGCGACGTCCAACCTTCAAATATGGATGCGGTTCCGCGCGAACCCCGCCGGCTAGCCCGTTGTTGAGGGCCTCGATTTCGCTATCAGGTAGCGCAGCCGGGTGACCGTTAAAACTCACGAATCGAACCACACTGGGCACCTGCAAAACCCGGAGGCGATCCTTCAAGTCGAGGTGGACAAAGACATAGCCCGGGAACAGCACCAAGTCCAATTCTTTGCGCCGATCTTTCCATCGGCGAACACTTCGATACACGGGCAAGAAACAGCTTACGCGTCGCTCTTCCAATTGCCGTGCGACTTGTTTCTCATGACGTGAACAGACGTGGGCTGCGTACCAGTGAGATTGCAGTGGCGCTACCGCGTCAGAGTCTAGCTGCAAAGAATCTGCAGCCACAACAAGACCAGAGCTCTCGGTCAAATTCGACAATCCCCTATATCTTCCCTTAGCTGCAGCTTCGCCCCCTCACTTACAGGGCATCTGTGAGCTAACCCGCATCGATTCCATTGGTTCACTGCTCCATCACACTGACGACGCAGTTGCGCGTCGCCTTGTAACAGGATCCGGTAGAACCAACGCCGTATCCAAACCCCTGTCAACGCACGAAGTCGCGGAGATGTGAGCTCAAGCGGCTGACGACTCCGCGACCCAAACAATTCCCGATGGGCAGCCAGATCCATCCTATGGCCGCCTCGCCTGCTGACCCCGTCCTGTTCGTAATCCGCATCCGCGCGTCTAAATCCCGACTAACTCCGGCTTGCTTCGCAAAACACTTAAGATGCCCTGCTCGGATGATTCGACATGCATGGAACGGATGTCAACGAAAGCCCAATAAAAGATGCCTTTATTCCGCTCGGCGGCCAGCGCCAGGATCTTCATCTCCGGGTACCGGCCCAGCAGAAACCCGCTCAAACCCGGCCGGACCTCGGGGTTCTCCAACGCAATGATCAAATAATCAGGACGCGTGCGTTCAACCAGTTCAGTGATTTCCGCTTCGTCCTGGGTTTCTCCGACCACTTCGATATCAGGTTGATCCCCAATCGTCGCAAGGACCAAATCCTTCATCAAGCGCGGTCGGTTTGCAACTAACACTCTGATTTTTTGCACGATCCTCTCCGTGCCGGGCAGTATCTCTTGTTCTCCCCAAAAAAGTAAGACACAAATTAGGCCCAGAGATTCAAGGCAGGTAGTACCAAGAAGGTTCCGTCCAGCGCCCAAGATCCAGCTTGCCTTCGTGCCAGACTAGTACCTAAAAAGTACCAAGCAGAAATTACGGCATAGTGTCATGCGACGGCTCCCGGCAAGCGGCAAATCTCCACCGCCCCGAGCCGGTCGGTCGCCCCAAGCTTTCGCAACATCCGATGAATGTGGTTCTTCACCGTCTGCTCTGAGAGGTTTAACTGTGAAGCTATTTCCTTGTTAGTGAGCCCATGGCTAATCATTTGAACGAGTTGCTGCTCCCGTCGAGTCAGGCCGAGGTTGTGTCGGATGACAAAGCTGGCGGGGCTGGTGCGACTGGCCACCGATTCAAACAGAGCCAGACAAAGACCTGGAGGACAAACCGCCTCGTTGTTCGCAACGGAACGAACCGCAGCCGCAACCTCCATTGCTGAAGCATCCTTGAGCACGAAACCGACAATTCCATCTCGCACGGCACGCAGAAAAATCTCCCGGTCCGTATCCATGCCGATCATAACCACTTTGAGTCCAGGGATGGCTGCACGCACCTCTGAGACTAGCCGGAGATCCGATAACGCGACCGCGGCCGAATCAGACAGCAGGACATCCGGGGCGGCACTGCTGATTTGCTCCACAACATCAGGCGAGAAGGCCGAGGCCCCAACAACCCGGATATCATTTTTCTTGCCCAAAATTCGCGTAAGGGCTTCGCGCAAAAGACGGTTCTCAGCCAATATGAAAACTTGTACGCTCTCCACCGCATCTGACATAACGAACCTCTACACCTTCGCATGCGCCCCCTCACGCGATGTTTTCGGTGCTCCCCAGTAGGATGAACGCCTTTTTTGTTTCATCCAAGGATATATGGTTTCGCCGTAAAATGCGAGCAAGATAGCAGTTAATATTCAATTTCACATATCGACTGCTCCAGACGGCCAGACTGGCGGAACGATCGGAATTCTAGCGATTCCAGACTGTCGCAGCGCGAGGCGGCTTGCCCCTAAGTGGTGTTCGAATCAGAAAACTCAAGCTTTTGGGTTATTCCGTAGGTTTGTGGATCAAGCCCGGCGGTTCAGCAGTGGCTAGAATCGAATCGCCAGGCCCGAGGCCACGCGAAGGTTCTGCTGCGTAAACTCAGTCAACTCCGTTTTGATTGCATCCGCCTGAATGCGCCAACTCAGCAGCCGCATCAGTCGGAAATCGATTCCCAAGCCCAGCGCCTCAGCAAAAGACGTAGCAGAGTTCGCCGCCGTGGAACTGTTTTCGCTTTCCTGGACATGCACAGCGCCAAAGAGCGCCTCCGCAAACGGCCGAAACCTTCCAATCGATGCTCCTCCTCGTAGGCCGAACAAGAAACTACGCTGGTTCACACCCCCATACTGGCCGCCGAGATCAGCTACAAGTCCAAAATAACGAAGGTACTTTTTCTCTAGCGACGTGTTCCAGCCGCTGAGGCTCGCGGCCTTCGCTGAAAGGGGATCGCAAGCAGTTGTGGTGTCCGCGAATCCCATTTGACAGTGAATTGCACCGGTGTGGGAGTATCCGAAAAAAACGTCTCCATGGTCGGGAACTTGCGTTTTCGGCGTCTCACGCGCGGAGGAGGCAGTTTTCTGGTCATTAACAAGGCTCATGCCTTGAGCATCGCGGGAGGCACGATACCAGAGGCTTCTTCCGTGAAGAACATTGGCTCCTCCGCGAATGGGATTGAGACCAACGCGGACGGTGTCAATCAGCAGTCGGTTCTCGGTGGCATCCTCGACGCGTCGAACCAATTCCTTGTCCAAAAAGTCTTCACCGATCAGCCAGCCTGTACCGGCCAAGGGCGTCATCACAATGTCAATCTGGCCCACCCCGGTTAAACAATGTTTCGAACAAGGGTAGGACCCGTCGTAATTCCACGGCGGCCTGTCTTTCGTGCCGTATTTTTCGACTGTGACTTCACTCAAAGGTCCAAGATTCCATTGGGTACTATAAGCTGCATTCCACAATCCAGCCTTAAAGCGACTCCACCAATAGGCCTTGGTCTTGGAAAACTCCAGCTTCTCCCCCTGCGGATCATTCTGGATTTCGATGAAGCCGGTCAGAGCCCCTTGAATCGGATGCCCCACATAGCCGAACCAGTTGGGATCCCCGTCGTTCCACCCCGAGTGCGTCCACGTGGAGAGGGATTGCATGTAATCGCGCCAGTAGTGATTAAACGGGATCCCGTTTTCAGACACGACCCAACTGAAGTCGGTGTGCACCACATAGGCCTGTTCGATGACCAAGAAGGTAAACGATTCGGTTAAAGCTCGCCCCCAATGAAACCCCTCTTTCTTGGGAAGCACAGAAGGGTGCGTAGCCTCCTCGGAGGCTGGTTTACTATCCGTCGTTCCTTCGGAGCTCTCTGCCAGTATCGCCGTGGGATCGAGAGAACCCAACTTAAGTGCGAAGAGTTGATCCGGCGGAGGCTCGACCGGTGTAAGGGAGGTACAGTCTTGAAGTGCTCTTTTGCTGGAATCACAGCGAGACGAGGGCAGCTGACTAAAGGAAACCGCAGACAAGATCAACACGACGAGGGGAACGAAACTGCCGGTAGTGACTCTCATCGCGAAATCGACCGCTCATAATAGCAGAAGCATATCCTTTTCGGACCTTGACCACCTTATACTGGAATAAAATCTGCAAACGAGGGTTCCCCAACCGTGCTTGGTGATTGTAGACTTCACCGGGTACGGTCTGATGAAAACGGTTCGATCTTTCGCAGCCGGGCGGGTGAATTCCTCGGGCAACTGATATGGCATTGCTGACACCGGTCTTCGTGGCCTTCATTGTTTTGCTGCTCGCTGGCTCGTGGGTTTATTGCGTCCTCTCCAGGATTGCGGCGCGCAGATACCTGGCAATTTCTCCAGCCCTGCCCGCGATACTCCCACCCATCAGCCTTCTGAAACCGCTTTGTGGACAAGACGATCGCCTCGAAGAGAATTTACGCAGCTTCTTCACCCAGGATTATCCGGACTACGAAATTCTGTTCGCGGTCGATGCGCTCGCCGACCCCGCCGTCGCGGTTGTGGACAAGGTGCGTCGTGAGTTTCCGCAGGGGCCGCGAGTCCATCTTGTCGAGACCGGAGAACCGATCGTACCGAACCGAAAAGCGCACAGTCTCGCGCGTCTCGTCGCGCGGGCCCAACACAGCATTCTGGTCATGAGCGATAGCGACGTGCACGTCCCGCCAGGACTGCTGCGGCGTGTCGCTGCCGAGTTTCAGGACCCAGCCGTCGGCGTCGTGACATGTCCTTACCGCGCCGTGCCTGGACGCGGATTTTGGTCGCGACTGGAGGCCCTCGGGATGAACACAGAGTTCCTAGCGGGTGTGCTAGTGGCATGGCTTGTAGGAGAGATGGATTTTGCACTCGGGCCAACCCTTGCCGCCCGCCGGGAAGTAATCGAAGCCATGGGTGGCTTCGATGAACTTGGCCATTACCTTGCTGAAGATTTTGAAATCGGAAATCGGGCACCTCGACTCGGATACCGGGTTGTCCTCTCTTCCTGCGTGATTGAACACCGCATCGGTAGTCAAACGCTAAAAGAGAATTTGCAGCACCGCCTGCGGTGGGCCCGAAGTACAAGGCGTTCGCGACCCATGGGCTACTGGGGGCAAATCTTCACGAATCCTCTTCCCCTCGCGCTGCTGCTTTGGCTAGCGGTCCCAAGGCTGTGGCCGCTTGTTGGGGTGACTGTCTTCTTCCGCGCGCTGGCAGCGTGGAGTACGGCGAAATTAGTTTTGCACGATCCGCTCACCAGCCGGAGATGGTGGCTTATTCCGGTACAAGACCTGATGAGCCTCTTGGTCTGGATCTCGGGATTTTTCGGGAGCACGATCGATTGGCGAGGTCGCCGATACAGTCTTTTACCCGACGGCCGTTTTCAACTTGCGGGAAGTGCACCCGAGGTGCCGGAAATCGCGCACATGCTCCAGGCAACCACGGGACCCTTTCGTCAGCACGACATCAAGCCTCGCAAGAGCTGAAGGAAAGAGCGCGCCGACTAGGATTCCGCGTCTTTTGGCTGTGCCGACTGAGTCCAAGTCCGCGAGACAGTTTCTAGCGCACAGGGACCCATCGAAAGCTCCGCTTCGGCGAACTGATATATTGGTTCAACAACTTCCCCGCCCGCAACACTACGCCTGTCTTTCCAACTCCGGCTCGGATTGCTAGCATTGCCGATCAATGACACATAGTGCCCAACCCTTTCAGCCGAAAACACCCGCTTCGAGCGAGGCTCTGGCTGCCTGTCTGCCTCAAACCGCACTTATCAGGCAACGCGTCTGGCAACAGTTTTTGAGTGCGCTTCTTTCGGTCCGTAATTCGAAGCACGCACTAAATAGTCACAGAGGGAATTTGTCGGTGATAGCCTAGGTGTTCTCACCGAACACCCGGCGGCTTGGCCTGCTGATTAAGAAAATGAGGCGGAACTAATACCCGACAGTTGGGCTGAATCGGCGAAGTGGAACTCTCAATACGTTATGCTTAACAGATAGGCGAGCGAGAGGGACGGCCCCGAGTTTCCCGTCGCGTTGAGCACGCCGCCATCTTGAGTGTACTTAAAGTTCTGAACAGAATCGCCTGTCGCGTTGGTGAAGGTGACAGAACGAGCTGGCGTGGACAACGGGACACTGATATTCATCGGCTGATTGCCGTTCGCGGGAAACAGGGCGATTACGATTTGACGTTGGCCAACGGTGAAACCTACCGAACCGTTGGCGGCCGGATAAGATGGCAGATTGCTTTTATAGTTGCTATACGCCGCGAGGGTCCCCCCCTCAAAAAGCTGAGAGAGCACAGCGTGGTAGGTGCCACGAGGTTTCGATACGGATAGACGGGCGCCCGCTGGGCGCGAAGTCAGAGCTGACGCCCCCTGAGCCGCAAGACCCGGATACCAAAACAACTTGTACCGGTCGGGATTGCGTTCATTCCAGCCTCCCGAGGAAAGAGCCCAGTACATCGCAGGGAGATATACAACAGGAAGATCTCCCGGCAACGGACCTCGAGAGAAGTCGCCCCCAATTTCGGTTTGCCACAATCCTTTCACCTTCCCACTTGCGACCCAAGTCGGGTAAAGTTCCTGCCAGACGTACAGTGGGGCATAGTGAAGGTCGATGTAATCAGTATGGGACCACGCTCCATGATAATTTAGCCATCCGTTAAGATTTTGTTCGCATTTTCGCCAATTCGAGTTGCCTATATCGCAAGCCCATCCAGAAAAAACCACTTGGCCGCCATGGGAGTGAATAATCGCTGCGGCGGGATTGTAAATTTGATCCACAAATTCCTGGCCTGGATTGCCTCCATCAGTAACACGCCAAGTCAAGTTTCCCGGATCTCCGGGCTCGTTCCAAATTTGAAAGTACTTGATATTAAATGGGGGGGCTGAAAAGTGCGCTACTGCTGCGCTCACATAATCAGTCCAATCGGTGAGCTTTTCTGGGGCGTAATATTCGCACTGAGCCTTAGGTATTTTCTTACAGGCCGCGCTCCAGGCGCACGGTGCGGTGTACGCTAAGTTAAGGAGATATTCTTGTCCGTGGCTGTGGGCATAAAGAATATCTTGTTCTGGATTTCCATCACGACTACCGGCCCAGTTGAACTTTCCGCAAGAAGGACCCGATACATTGGGCCAAGTCGCGTTCTTGTTACGGAGCCAACCTGCTCCGACTTGCTGATTTGCAGTCTCTTCACTCTGTGTATCCGCAAACACTTCGCCGGTGAAATTGGAAAACGTCACTCCTTGGGGCGGTGACACAGTGAGCGGTGCTGCATTGTTGAGGATGTCGTCATCAGCGACAGCGGTGCACGCAAAGGCCAAAATGCTAATGGTGACAGCGACTGCAACCGCCATCATTGCCAGTCGCGGAAATGCGGGAGCGATATTGGCCGAACACGTCAGTGGGAAATCGCTGAGGTTGTGCGTTACTGCCGCGGAAGGAACACCGCTCGTGGTTCGACTTTTGGACGTTGATTCTTTTCTCATGAATGTTTGCAGGCCTCTCAGGAGATTCCGTTTCCCGCTCTGACCCCAACACTGATTGCTGAAAAGGCTATCCCCGACTTTCTTAGGCTAACTACCGGCAATATTGATAGGAAGAACCCAATCCTAGTGGCGGACAATATCACCCATGACTGACCTTTTTCTATTCACCACATGCTATAACGCGCGTACGCCAACCCGCAACTGAGCTTTTCTTGTGATCTCCTTCAATGGACTAGACCACACCCCACCTCTCCATCCTCATTTGACGCCTTACTTCTGCCAAAGCCTTATGCTGGATTCGCCACTCGATTGGGGATCGAGGTACAGGGTGACCTGCTCGTCGAGAATCAGCGTGGCCACTGTGCCCGGTTTTGTGCCATCACCAAACCCGACCAAATGCTACTAAGTGTGAGGAATCGCTGGAAATCATTGCTGGACAGGGCATTGGCGGCATCACATCGCAAGTCGTCGCGCTCGGTGCAAGTAAGGGCCATTACACTCTTTGAGAATTGGCTGGGTAGGGTCAAGTCCCGGGGAAAACACGATAAGAACTGTATGTGTCCGGTCCGCAAGAGGAACTCGCGGCAGCGTTCTACTCGCGCGTTTCCCCGCTTTTCGGCTTTGACCTGAGAAACACTACAGCAACTAGAAACAATCGAGCAGTTCCGGTGTTAGACTGGGACACTCAATTTTACGACCAAGGAGGACAGGTACATGACGAAGAAAAGCCTACTACTCAACACGATCCTTAGCGCTGCATTCTTCTGCAGTGGCGTGACGCTGGCTCAAGAGCCGGTGCAAGACATTGACAGGAAAATACACCCCAACCTGGCAGAAGCACAGCACCATGTCGTTGAAGCCAGCAACTACGTCTTAGTCGCGCAGAAAGACAACCGATACGATATGCACCAACACGCGCAGAAGGCGAGGGACCTTCTAGCTGAAGTAAACCGGGAGTTGAAGCTCGCCGCGGAGGATGCCAACGCCGCCAACGCGGGCCACCGATAGAGCAATGGAATTGCTTGGAGACGCGACTCGCCCGCCGGCTTCTGACACGCCATAAGTAGGCGTTGTAGCCAACCGTCATTCCCAGCCCCGGATACTGGCAACAGACGTCAATGGGCGGCGGCGAAAGCGAGTTCGAAGCGGCGACGCCATTCCAAGCGCCAGATCGATGCCACATCGGCCGAGTTTGCGAACAATTTCATTCCAGTAACCTTGCCATTCTTGAGAATGGCAAATTGGATCGTTACCTTGCCCTGTTTCCGGAAGGGGCGGTGATTCTGGGATTTTGTTTGCCAGTGAAGCGGACATCCAGCTCACGCTGCAAATAGGGAGCGAAATTGTACACCGACCTCGGAGGGCAACTCGGCAACTGTTATTGAATTGTGAGGCGGGGTTGGCCGAGTTCACACCGCATTTGTCTGTGTCACACGTTCGCCAGTCGGATAGAGATGGCCGGCGTTGACCTGCGAACATTCAAGAGCTGATGGGACACAAGAACCATCTAGATGACCTGCAGGTAGGTCCACGTTGCCCCATCTCATAAGCTGGTGGTCGTGGAATTGCTCTCCTGCTGAGCAACCTCATCCGCTGTAGTTATTCGTTTATGCCCGGGTGGCGAAACTGGCAGACGCACGGGACTTAAAATCCCGAGGGGCGAAAGCTCCGTACCGGTTCGATTCCGGTCCCGGGCACCAATGTTTACTGGGGTTTAGCGGAGGCAGGGGGTGCGGTTAAAGTAGCTTCGGACCCCTGGCGGTGCCGAACGCGGGGCTGTTCTCAGCTGCGCGGGATTTTTCCAGCGCTTCAACGAAGGCGCGCTGGTCTGAACCGATGGCGTAACGGCGGAACATGGCGGGCGTCTTCCAGCCACCCGTCCATAATCACCGACTCCGCCATACCGGCTCGTCGCGCGGCTTTGGCTGCCGAACGCCGCCAGTCGTGCGGGATGCGTCCGCGATACTCCCGCTTTCGGCCGCCGCATTCGCACTTCTTCCGCTTCGTTACTATATTTTCACCTTCATGTATGGCTTTTGGGGCGAAGGGCACACTTGGCCTTTTTGGCAACAATCCTTTCCCTGATTACCAGACAGCAGAGCGCACCTGGACCAACATGCTCGAAGTCCAGTTCGAGCACTTCTCGAAGACTCCTCTACTGACAAGTACTCAACCGGACTATAGCCGGGTTGGCAATTCAGAGTTGCTAGACCGTACGGTGCGCAGCAACAATTGGATTCGGAGCGACACCATCTTTATTGAGAACGAGCAGATTGAAGCGCTCAGCAATCGCCCACCATGGACCGCGGCATTGCTCGAGCAGGGGCTTCCGGGTAAACCTCCCGACCCAAGCTTTAGGGGGCGTGGGCGGCAATGGTGGCGATGTCTGCAATGTTGTCGCCTTTTTTGAGGGATGGGACCGCGTTGATGTGCAAGATGACACCGGAAACGGGAGCGCGGGCCTCGAGTATCAGTTTGCCAAAATAGTCGGTGACAAATCCGATTTTCATGCCCACTTGAACATAGGTACCACGCTTCACAAGTGGGTACCAAATGCCAGGGCCGTCGGACAACACATCCACGACTCTGTCGAGCCAGACGGGATTCTCGACGGGCCGAGAGTCTCCTGAAAGCATTTTGAGGGCACGCATGGCGCTGAATGTTCCGTCGACGAGGACGGCGACGTCATCCGCTTCGACGATGCCCGCATAACCAGCTTCGACGACGATGGAAGGTTTGCCTCTAGCAGCAGAGGTGTTGTCGAGGTAGCGAGTAGCGCTTAGGTCGGTGGGACGGTCGCGCCAAATAATGATGTGGTCGAGTCCAAAAGCAAGGACCATATCTTTGGAAATACGGTCTTGGGCCTCTTTGCCAGTAGGTGCCCAATACGCGTAGGGGCGAAGGCTCTCGTCGAGATCGCCGCCGTGGTAGTCGATAAGATAATCACATCGATCGACGACTTGTTTGGTGATGAGGAAGGACGCACGTTCAGTTTGCGTCCCATCGGCTTTCCCAGGGTAGAAGCGGTTCATGCTCTTGCTATCGACAGGGTTAACATGGGGGACCTTTTGCTCGAAGGATTGAATGTTGACGAGGGGGACAAGGATAACGGTGCCGGCGATTTGAGAGGGATCAAGTAGGTTGATGAGTTTTTCAAGCGCGATGATGGAGGTGTATTCAGTACCGTGGGCGCCAGAGACCAGAGCTAGGACAGGGCCACGCTTTTCGCCGTTGATGACGATGACGGGAATATTGGTAGCAGCGTCGACGCCAGCGGGAACTTCCAAATAGCCCGTTGATTTTTGGCCGGGAGCGGCAGTCGCAGTGCCGACAGAAAAAGACAAAGCCTGTGCCTGGACGAACAGTGGGAATAACAGAAAGATCCCGGACGAAGCAAATGTGCGAGCAAAAGATCTGAGCATACACCCTCCACGGGGTGGATGAGGATACCGCGAGGGGAATAATTTGAGCAATGCACAGAGACTAACAGAGACTCGCTGGACTGGCTGAATTGGGGAAACCTAAGTCCTCAGCTCTTTATTTCCGGATCACAGGCAAACCGGAAGTTGTTCCGGGTTCGAAGTCGGCTCCTGAGGAACTAATTGTCATTCTCCCGTTGCTGGGATCGGCAGGAGTTGGCTTTGCCATTGTCTCTCCTTAGTAGCCGGAGAACGCGGCCCGAGGCGCGAATCTAGCAGTCTCCTGATCGAGATCGCTGCACTGCTCCGCAGACGTCATCACTAACCTATCCGCAGCCTCAGACCCATGCTTCGAGACGGGCTCATTAAGCACCAATGCCGACTTCGGTCCGTAGCTTGCCGCAGTCTCCAGCACCACCGATCATCGCTCACCTCGAGTTCCTTCCGTTCCTATCTGAGCGAAGCTCAGTCCGTTGCTTCGATGACATCATCCAGAGATCTCCCCGAAGAGCGTTTCTGGACCGTGAAACGAAGCCCAGAAGCTCGCGGCAGACGTTCACTTTCTAGACAATCGGGATAACCAATATTGTCGCAGCGAAGAATGCAGATGATCGGAGGCCAGAGAACTGCCGCGTGTGATTTGCATTGGCTTGGGTCAGTTCACCTCAATGGTGAATGAATCTGCATAACGAGGAAGCAAGAGGTTCGTCGTGGCCGCCAGCGCTAGCGTTGCTGCGAGGAAAACGAGCAAAGAGGAATAGGAGCCAGTCGCATCAAACGCGCGCCCCAATATCACCGGCCCGATGGCTCCAGCAGCGGCATAGAACGTCCAGGTGACGCCGTAAAGAGTAGAAAAAGCGCGTAGCCCAAAATAACGCGTTAGCAGGTAAGGTGTAATGGCGGCTTCGCCTCCGGCCCCGATGCCGATGAGCGCAGCCGCAAGGCAACCCGCCGGGAAACTGTTTGCCCGAGCAAGGAGTAAAATGCCTAGCGCGGTAGTGAGGTTTATTACAAGCGCAACCCGTGGCCCGAAAAATCGGTCTAGCACCCATCCCACCATGATCCTGCCAAGCAGGCTCGATCCACCGAGTATGGACGCGCATAGCGCTGCATTTCTGGTGGTGAGGCCTCGATCCGTCAGCAACGCGGAAAGGTGAGTGATCGCCCCGTTCATGCTGATCGAACTCACGAAAAGGATGGCAGTGATGATCCAGAAGGCAAAAGAGCGAAGGCCCTGCTGCCATGTCATTCCAGAATGAACGACTGGATCGAACTCCCGCCCGATCACCTCGCGCTCGCGGATGTAGCGCCAGCTGAGAGGCAAGCCGAGTAACAATGCAAGACCGCCGAGTGACGCGTACGCTGCTCGCCAGCCAAACCGGCTGATGATGGATTGAGCGACGACAGGTAAAATCATGGCACCAAAACCCGCTCCCACCATCACGAAGGCCAACGCCATTCCTAGGCGTCGCTGAAACCAGGTGGAAATCGATCGCGAATAAGCCAGATGAGCTGCACCGTTTCCAACTACACCCAGTACGAAGCAAGTCGCGTAAAACTGCCACAATTCCCGAGCGCAACAGCGACAACGAGGCGATGGCGCACACGTAGATGGTCATGCAGACAAGAATGATGCGGCGAGGGCCAAAGCGATCGATCCACCGGCCAAGCAATGGCGAAATGACGCCCAAAGTGACGGCGGCAATTGCGAACCCGCTTGAGATGGCTTCGCGACTCCAGCCGAATTCCGCAGCCAGCGGCTTCACAAAAACCGAAAATGTATAAACGAACAGCGAACCGAATCCCGCCATCACGCCAAGACACGCCGCCAACACTACGCGCCAGCCGTAATAGCCGAGATCGAATTCAGTAAGTTCGCACGTTTTTTCGGCGGGTTGCATTGTATCTGTGCTTTGAGGGTGAGGAGCCAAGTTCACGCTTTCCTTCTAAACGGCAACACGTCTGCGACGGTTGTGATAAGGAATCGAATGGTACACGGACTCCCTGATGACCATCTCTAGTCTTTTTCCACTATTGCCGCAATTCAGCAATCACAAGTAAGGTTTCTCGCATTCAGCACTGGCAAAGGCCGGCAACTTCAGCTTGCGCTCCGGTTGAATTTCTAGTTCAGGTTAAAGGAAGTACACCATGCCGATTCCGACCGAGCCCATTGGCAGCGTACCCCGTCCCCCAGAGTTGTTGGCGGCGATGCGCGATCGTGCCGAACGACAGATCTCGGACGAGCAGTTCCATGCGGCGGAAGAAGCAGCACTACGTGATACGATCAGCCGCTTGGAAGCCACCGGATCGCCCGTCATCACGGACGGTGAGCAGGCCAAGCCGAGTTTTGCGACTTATCCCCTTAGTGGCTTGGAGAATCTCGCTGCGGATGGCGTCACCATC
>Ga0265760_10000060_pt1 | contig 30502 bp, 34 predicted proteins | sample NZIome_2_FD_200831 | JGI IMG/M metagenome (GOLD analysis project Ga0265760, IMG submission 200831) | Metatranscriptome of rhizosphere microbial communities from Maridalen valley, Oslo, Norway - NZI1 (Metagenome Metatranscriptome) | ecosystem: Host-associated > Plants > Roots > Rhizosphere >...
GCCGAAAGCATCGCGGACATATCACCGTATACGTCTGCGATTCGGGTATCGGCATTCCGGCTACGGAATTGGACCGCGTATTTGAAGAGTTCTATCAGCTCGCCGATTCGAGTCGAAGTCGAGGCCAGGGCCTCGGCCTGGGACTCGCCATCGTAAGAAGGACGGCCGAACTCTTGGGATATGGCTTGTCCGCACGATCGGTAGTGGGTGCCGGTTCCGTGTTTGGTATTCGGTTGCCCATCGCTGCCGCCGGTCAATTCGGGCAAATGGTGCCAGTGTGCGCCCCGGTCCAAGATTCAGTGCTGGCCGGCGCCTTCATCGTGGTTGTCGATGACGATCCAGACAGTCGCTTTGCGACCGAAGCGATATTCAAATCCTGGCGCTGCCATGTGATTGCCTGCAGCAGCGGAGGCGAAGTCCGCCGGGCACTGTCACAGCATCTGCGTCAGCCGGACCTCATCGTCGCGGACTATTGGTTAGACGGCGAAACGGGACTGGCCGTTATTCAGGAGCTACGACGCGATGCCGAGATGAGAATTCCGGCCATCATTCTTACCGCCGACCCCGATATGGCGCTCACCGTTAACGCGACCGCCCACGACATCGCTTTCCTGCAGAAGCCGGCTAATGCGCAGCGAATTCGCCGCACCGTAATGGAATTAATGCCCCAAGCGGGGAACACAGTGCATCAGACGGTTTCATCGGATTGAACCTGGCGAGACCCACACCCGTCGAAGCGAAGGCGGATGCGACCGGCGGCAATCACAGCCTGGGTGCGGGTTGTGACGTTCAACGCGCGAAGTGCGGCAGAGGTATGAATCTTCACGGTGCTGCTGGATAAGGACAAATCCTTAGCAATTGCCTTGGCTGACTTGCCCTGCAGAATCAGGAACAGCACCTCGGACTGTCGAGGCGTCAAGCCAAGATCTGCCGGTGTGGCACGTTCTGAAGTAGCGGATTTATCACTGGCAGTGCGCGGCAGCAGGCTCGAAACTCCGCGGTCGCGAAGAAATACCTCGGGCGGAATATAAATTCCCTTTGACAGCACCAATTGAAGCGCGGCGAACAACACCGCGGAGGAGGAACTCTTTGGGATGAATCCCATCGCTCCCGCATCAATCGTATCCAAAATCGTTTGCTTATCGTCGCTCGATGACAACCCCACCACCGGAATGAGCGGATATTCTGCACGAATCAGGGATATGGCGTTAATTCCCGAGGTATCGGGCAAATTGATGTCCATGAGCACCAGTTCGATACTCGGGTCCTGGGCGACGAGCGCGAGCGCCGCCTCACAAGTACCCGCCTGATACAAGGAGTCGTCCGCCACCAAGCTGCGCAGCAGAAGGGCAATGCCCTCTCGGAACAGCACATGGTCGTCGACCAGAAGTATCTTCATGCTTTTCGGGTCACCCTCAATCCACGGTCTGTCCGGGCATTGCGGTCACACTCTAGCATGCACGCCTCGGTCTCCCCATCGGCTGCGGCTACCGAAAGTGATAGGCCAGTTGGGTCACCCTTCAGGCCGATTCTATTCCATGCCGCTCGTCCGTCTAATGGCGCCTCACGGAATCGATTGCGGGAAGTTCAGTCTCGACAATTGCTTTGATTTAAGACTTGGACCTTCCGGTCCGCAAGGAACATGGAAAGTGGACTCGGGCCAAGGAAGGCCCCCAGATCTGATTCCGAGAGGCATTTGAGGTCGTCTCGCGATGGTTACAGCACTGGCGAGGCTGGAACCAAGTTTGCCCTCAAAAACCCCACCACATGCTGCTCATAGCCTTGGCTGTCGAACGCCAGCAAATCCTGGTGCCGCGCGCCCTCGACCACCCACAACGACTTAGGATCTGATGCCGTGCCGAACAGCTCTCGGGACTCCTCCAATGTCGTGTGCTCGTCTTCCGATCCCGCCACGATGAGCACTGGCGCTCCTAACCGACCTATCGACCGTATCGGCTCAAGATCCGACGCTGAAATGTGCAGGCGCGGCTCGAGCTGCATCAGCAAAAGCGGTGTCAACAGCGGAGCTAGCGCTCCCAATCGGATCCGAATCCTATTCTCAGCCGCTCGTGCAATCCGCGGGTAAACCGCTTCCAGGACTACGGCATCGAACCCAGAAGGCTGCGGCGCCAGCAGCACCGACGCCCCGCCGAGGGAACATCCCACAACGCCGATCTTACGGCCGGGCGCAGTACGTCTGATCCACTCCCGCGCCGCAACCACATCGGCAGATTCACGATATCCTAACGTAATCGCCTCGCCAGGCGTCTCCCCGTGTCCCTGTAGATCGATGAGCAGCACCGAAAATCCGTGCTTCATCAGCAGCTGCGCGCGGGAAATCATCGTCGAACGATCCGCCCGCACCGCGTGCAACAACAGAACGACCGGCGAGCCCTCACCCTTATCCACCCACCACGCCGCAACGGAGTGTCCAACTCCCGGTATGGCAACGCTCTGCGCAGAAAATCCTGCCGGCATTGCAACATTATGATTGGCCGGCTCGATTAGTTTCGAGCCCAATATCCACGCGGATACTCCAAGCAGGAGCGCGAATGCCACAAGTGTAAGAATCAATAATCGAACGGGTCCGCGGATTGTCATCGTCTACTGCTTGCTGACTATCTACACCGTAGGATTGATCTCAGACGGCCGGCCTCGCCGACTCCTCACCGCATTCTAGGCGTCAAGGGCGGCCAACGCGAAATACCCCATGGACTGGCAGATTTACCGCAGCCGTTGGATCGGCTCGCGGGCTCGGCGAAGTACACGCACTTCGCCCAATCCTTGCCCAATTCCGTCGCGGCAAACCTTTGATCGGGCATACTTCACTGGTCAGTCTTAAGATCAGCGACCCTGAACTTTGAGATCACAAAAAATGAAACGCCTTCCTGGCTCCATTTGTTGGGCTCTCCTGCTGCTGATTGCGACCGCAAGCTCCGCAGAAAAGCCGAAGTCCTACCACCCGCCTCGATTGCCCGACGGGCATGTGGATATGCAGGGAATGTGGAAGAACTCCAATCTCACACCGCTGGAGCGTCGTCCGGAATTCGCGCAATTGGTGATCACAGCGACCGACGCAAAGCGGCTCGAAGATCAATATTTCAGTCCCAGTCAGAATCAAGCCGACGATCCCGACCAGTTTCTCGAGAATCGGTCAGTGGAGCCGATTGGCGGCGAATTGCGCAGCTCGCAAATAATTGAACCCAAAGACGGGAAAATTCCTTGGAATGAAGCGTACAAAGACAAACCCGCGGCGCTTCTGCTCGGCGTGATGAATGCGTTTGATAATCCGGAACAGCGCCCGGGTCCTGAACGTTGTTTGAGCTCGACGGGAGCGCCCCCCATGCAGCCCACTATCGACGGTAATATGTATCAGTTTGTGCAAACGCCGCAGACCACCGTGATCGTGTCCGAGTTGATCCACGACGCGCGCATGATCCGAATGAACGGAACGCACTCGCCTGCAACCCTCACCTCCTGGCTTGGTGACTCCATCGGTTGGTGGGAGAAAGACACTTTGGTCGTGGAAACAAAGTATTTTTCGCCCACTAGCGCGGTCCGCCTAAGAGGGCGTTACAACCTCTTTCTCGTATCGCCGCAGACCGTCGTGACCGAGCGATTCACGCGTGTTTCGGACAGAGAACTAAACTATGTGTTTACGGTCAGCGACCCAACTTATTACACTCGTCCCTGGACCGGTGAGACACATCTGCTGCGTTCCGCCCAGAGGATGTTCGAGTTTGCCTGCCACGAGGGCAACTATTCCTTGCGAGACATGCTGGAAGCCGCGCGAGCCAGCGAATCAAGTACCACACCACCCGCGAGCACGAAGTAATTCGTGAGCGCTACGCTTCGGCCCCGCCGTCTCGCTATGGTTATGCGAAATGGCTGAACATCGACTCCTGGCGGGACATCAATGATTCAATCCCTCGGACTGGTATCAATCATCGTGCGTGACTACGACGAGGCAATTGGTTTTTATAGCGGAACTCTAGGCTTTCGGCTCATTGAAGACTCTCCCATTCCGGCGCAACAAAAGCGATGGGTGGTCGTGGCGCCGCCCGGCTCGACTTCGTCGCATCTACTCCTGGCGCGGGCCGTCGGCGACGAGCAGTCATCGAGAATCGGCAATCAAACGGGTGGGCGCGTGTTTTTGTTCCTGTACACCGACGACTTCTGGCGCGACTTTCGTGTATACAAGTCCAAAGGCGTCGTGTTCGTTAGAGAGCCGAAGGAAGAACCCTTCGGTACTGTGGCCGTGTTCGAAGACCTCTATGGCAACCTGTGGGATCTCCTGCAACCGAAGGTACGTACGGCAGCCATGTCTCGCTGAAAAACTACGCACGATCGACGACAAGGACCAGCGGCGCGGTTGCGTTCCACCTAGATGATGCGCTTGAACTCGAGGCTGTTCTTGCCGCGCAGATAAATGAAGCCGGTGATCTTCCCGTCGTCGCCGCGCTGAAAGACCTTTGGCGTCGACCCGTGTCCCGGCGTAAAGAAGATGTCGCGCGCCTGCGCCTTCTGCGCCGTCTCCGCACCGCCGTTGAACGATGCGACGAGGTCGTCGCCCCTGCGCGCGAAGGCGAACTTCATGCCCGCCCCGGCTTCATAGCTGCCCGCATATTCGTCCAGTGTCCTGGCAGCGAGCACCACAGGATTCGGATCCTGCTGCAGCGTCAGCGTTTCGCTGCCGATCATCTTCCAGGCAGCGCCCTCCTTCCGCCAAGTCTCGACGGAGCGGAATTTCATCTCGCTTAGCTGCCCAGGCTCCAACACGTCGATGAAGCTCGTCACCGCCACATCGCCATACACCTTGCAGTCCCAGTCGGTCGTTGAGATCGTACGAATGGCTGTTCCCGCCGGTGGCGGCGTGGCGCCAGCCATGTCCACGCGGGTGGCTTTCTCGCCCGTCTCGTTGAAGAAGATCACGTCAGGATCGAGCATCTTCCCGATTGCCGTACCGTCGCCGCGCTGGCCGGCATCCGAAAAGGCCTGCGTCTGCTTCTGCAGAAAGCCGCAGCTATCTTGGGCAAAGGCAGGAACTGACAAAATGCTGGCAAGCAGCGCAAACGCAATCAGGTGCATGGGAATCCCCTCCTTAACCGCGAAATGTTAATCGCAAGGTGCGCGCCGATGCAATTCTTGGGTCCCCACTCCGCCGCAGCAATCACTTCCCTGCCCTGCCTTGATACGGTTGCCAGGCCGTTCGGGGGTCTACCATCCGCTTGAGGACAGCGCGGAACAGGCAATATAAGCTTACGAGCAGATACGGCGACGTCGTCAAAGAAGGACTAGAGATGAACCCCATGGTGCAAGGAGTCGTAAGAAGCGCGATCTTCACTTTGATTTTGACCAACCTGTCATTGGCGAGCTCTGTAACCGCTGCCGCAGACTCTCCCATGCACGCGCCGCGCTTCAAGCCCTGGATCAACGGCGCCTTATTGGATGAGCCGCAAATGCAGGTGCAGCGCTACGACGACGACACGTACGTCATCCGCCAGTCAATCCGCACCAACTTCGAGGGACCCTTTCTTTACGTGCTGTTCGGTAGCGACCGCGCCCTCCTGATCGACACCGGAGCCGGCGGGTTGAAGGTGCGCCCGACCATCGATCGGGTGATCGCCGAATGGGCCACACGACATCACAGGAGTTCCATCGCCCTGATCGTCGCCCATTCCCACAGTCACGGCGACCACCACCAGGGTGACGCGGAATTCCAGGATCGACCGGATACCACTGTCGTCGGCCTATACCCTAAGGACGTGGCGGACTTCTTCAAGATCGCCGACTGGCCAAATCAGATCGTGCCCTATGACCTCGGCGGTCGCGTGCTCGATATCATTCCGACGCCGGGCCACCAGTCGGCGCACATCATGATGTTCGATCGCAAGACGCGACTCCTGTTCTCGGGCGACTCGCTGGGTCCTTACCGTCTCTACATACCGATGAACGAGGCGAAGACCTATCGCGACAGCATCGACCGTGTGGCGGCCTTTACTAAGGATAGGCACGTGTCCTGGATCCTCGGCGCGCATATCGAGATGACCACAAAGCCCGGAGAGCTGATCCCCGATGAGGCGTCCAGCCACCCCGTCGAGCACGCGCTCGAGATTTCCTACTCGAACCTGGCCGAGTTGCAGGCTGCGCTCCACACCATGGGCGATAATCTGGAGCAGCAGGCACACCGCGACTTCGTAATCTTTCCCAAGCCGGCACGCGAACAGCAGCCCTTCGCGCCGCCGACGCCGGCGAAATAGTCTTCTCCGTCTGGGCGGCTATTCTTTAGAGGAGATCACGGCGAACGATTGCCTTGTTGGTCCTTGCGAAGATTTCGGACCCATCGTGACGTGCTGACAGAGTCTCCTCAATAGTAAAGGTGTCGGGCGCACAACTCAGTTTATAGCTGGCTGCGACTTGCACATTCCAATCGTTGCGCCTAAATCCCCGCGACACTTCTCCTTGCCATACGCAGCTGGCGTTGTCGCCCTCCCGAATCCTCAGCGTCTCACGCTGCCCTAAGATGCCGGTGATCGCGGTACCCGTTTCGGCGATGACATAGGAAATTTCAGGCGCCTTCTGCTCAATCGTGTACCAGCCTTCCGAGTCCGGTCCGGATTCCTGCGGTGTTGCGCGCGTAGAAGTTGGATTTCCCGCGGCGTTGATGGGAATTGGAAAGGACGGATCAGGCGAAGGGCTTCGTATCGGCAAACTGAGCGAAGATAAGCCTTGTGTGATGGTGAGTGTTGCCACCTTTGGCGAGGGCCACACCAAGGGCCATAGACTCTCTGAAATCGACATGCGGAGCCGGCTACCGAGTTTGAAGCGATGCGCAATGAGCGACAATTCGACAACGACATCGTAGAACGTCCCGGGGTTAAGCGGCTCTGGCGAATCATCGCCGTTGCGATGAGTAAGATTCAAGAGTCCATACGTCACCAGCCACGACTTGCCTTCTGGAGTCACCTCACACAGGCGAAGCGCCAATTTTGCGACCGGCTGGTCAGCGGCCACCCGGATCCTGGCGACGGGATGACCGAGGATTTCAAAATCGGCCTTCAGGGGCGCTGAGTCAAAGACCAATGATTTCAAATCATCGGGCGTTTGCTCACCCGGCATACCTTCGGGCGGAAATGGCAACCACTCGGGCTTCCGCAGACCGACGATCTTGTCACCGCGATAGTGGATGTCTTTAGTCGGTCCCGCCCGCTCGCTGAGCGCGCCGGCATCAAGATACCAGGTGCGCGGCATGATGGACTTAGGTGGCCAGGTGCTCTCGGCCACCCAACGACCGGGGGTATTTTGCGGATACACTTCTGATGACGTGGAATACGGCATGTAAGCGCGAAGCATCGGTTCTTTCATGATGCCGGTGTCGACACCCTCGAGCCATTGCTTCCACCAGCGCACTTCTTCAAAGGCCCATTCCAGACTGGGGCCGGGACTGGCCGACTCGGGATAGTTGTGAGCCCAAGGCCCGAATAGCGCCTTTCGAGGAGCGCTGAGCTTCTCAAGGATGCGGGTTACCGTATTCACGTAGGTGTCGACCCATCCGTCCACGATATAGATGGGACACTTGATCGCCGCGTAATTGGTGGACACCGAACCCCTTTTCCAAAACGCGTCGTTGCGCTGATGCTCAAGCCACTTCTCTATGATGGCGGGCGTTGAATCGAGGCGTTCCTGCCATTGCTCCTTCCAGCCAGGACCGACGATCGCCGGATCGGGCGGAAGGGCCATGACAGCCTTGAATTGAACTCCCCACTGCAAGTCAGTCAGACCAAGCGACCCGCCGATGTAGTGGGCATCATCGGTGTACCGGGTATCCGTGCAGCACATCGGCATGATGGCCTTGAGCGCCGGCGGAGCCTTGGCTGCAATCTGCAACGTGTTGATGCCTCCCCAGGAAATTCCACGCATGCCAACGGCCCCGTTGGACCACGGCTGATTCGCCAACCACGCGATCACTTCCACTCCATCGTCGAGTTCTTGCTCAAGATATTCATCAACGATGATGCCTTGAGAGTCGCCGGAGCCTCGGGCGTCCACCCGCGCAAACGCGACACCGTATTGCGCAAGTTCCTGTCCCCAGGCGTTGTCATGACTTCGATACAGGTCGCGCTTTCGGTACGGGATATATTCAAGAACAACCGGCACTTTCCCCGCGGGCGAGGAGTCCGGCAACCACAAGCGTGCGCTGAGTTGAATGCCGTCCTTCATGGCAATCCAAGCGTGCTCGGTAACTCTTACTGCCACTTTCGCAGGCAGTTGCCAGCCCTTCGCCGCGGCGTGCGCACTGTCGCTTCGCCAAAGCTGCGATAGAGAGGCAGTTGAAAGGACTGCGGTTGTGCCCAACATCAACTCACGTCGCGAAATGCTCATACGCTTCTCCGACCGTCGCCACGCTTTCATTGTGCCGAGAGCCAACGAAAGACGTTCAGCGCAAATTGTTTGTCGTCGTTCCCCGGAACATTCATGCCCATCTTGAAGCCGAGCGGATCCACTTGGGCGGAGAGTAGCGCGGCCTCGCCGAACATCACCACTCTGCCGCTGCCGAACATCATCGCGATCGCTTGCGCGTGGCCGCGCGCCGAGTGTCTGATCGCGCGCGACTGCCAATCATATGCGTTATCGTCCATGTGCAGAACGGGAACTGCCCCGGCAGGCACGGACATCGATTGGCCCGTGAAGGTCACAACCGTGTTGATTCGCTCTGCCGCAGTCCGGCCGTCCGTGATCGGGCAGGCGGTCAGCAAACCGTTGGCGCGGCTGAATAGCAGGACTTCGTTGTCCCATCCAAAGTGGTTTTTGTCGTCGCGGGCGAACGCCAGATACATCGTGACCCCGAAACTTTGCGCCAGTTGTCTGGCGGCGGAGGCGAAGGGCACATGGTCTGCGACGAGAAGAAGCGAGCCGCCGTGCTGCACCCACGCGGCCAGGGCCGCGTCCTCGTCCTGCGTGAACGCAGCGCGGGCTTCATGTCCGTCAGGTCCCAGCGCGTTCGCAATCACAAGAATTTGCAATCCGGCCAGCGAGCCTAGGGTGAAGGCAGACGACCGCTGGTCGACCTTGTAGCCGTCGTTCCGCAGGAGTTCCGCGAGCGGTTGATAGCGTCCGGTCGGCGTGTGGAAGTTGCGATGGCCCACGTCGAAGGTGACACGAGGGCCATCACCCGCAACGAAGTTAGGATGTGCCACTGACAGATCGAAGTTCGGATCGGAACGTTGCCCGACCGCGTCGTACCAATAGACAAAACCGAGACCGGCGGCGACAACGCAGGTGACGCCTCCGGCTATCCAGAGAGCGATGCGAGAAGCGTGCATGAAAATACTCCCGTGAAAGAACAATCCTAATTCCACGTAAGCCCGACCTTCTCGACCGCAGATTCGGTCTGCCGATCGATTGGCCCTTGATGCAATGCTGTTTTCAATCGGTTTAGGCTCGCACTGCGAGACCCATTCCCTGAAAATGCGCATCATCAATGGTGACCAATACACTGCAGCCCCTTCTCCGGTTGCATCCGTCTTCGATCTTTCTTGTAAAAAGAATGGAGCAGGCAGTGTTTCATTTGCGGGCAACGCGCAGGCGGGAAATGCGCAGCCGCGCATCCCCTCATCCGGCGTTTCGCATCCTTAGCAATATCGGCAGCGCTTTACGAAGATCTTCTCGCGTGAACTGCCTCACAAACGTCGCCTTTTTCACACCGGCGCGACGGGACCGTTTGCTAATCAATTGGCGTCTTGACATATTGCCTATTGAGTCGTGATTGGCACAGACGACTCAGTTCGCTAGCTCCTCAATAATGCGGTCGATGCCCGGCAGCACTGATGCACCCGTCAGGGTATCGATGAAGCAGAAAAAGTCGTACGCATGGATGCGTACGCGTTGCGAGGTTGAGAGACCTTCGCCCAAGTCCTTCGCTTATCTCAACTCTCCGCTCAAGTCTGCTTGGGCCAAATCAATCTATCGGCCCCAAAAAGGTCTTGCGTCCTAAGGAAGCTTGAATTGCCGCAGCATATTGTCTTCGATTTCGTCTCTTGAAAGCGAGGGACCCAGCCCAGTGTTTTTGTAGTACAGCGCCTTCAAGAAGGCTAGATCACCGGCTGTTATTCCTGCAGGCATTTCACGCGCGCCGCAGCTCGACATGAGGTCTAAAATGCTCGGCAGCGCATCGCAATGGTCAGGCGATTGCGCGACCGACAAGGTCAACATCGCTAAGTAGTCGGCAATCGCACCGATGGTGTGGCCGACGGCTTTCGCTGTGTCGACGACTAGGATGACCATGCCGATTCCACTCCCACTTCCGCTATCACCGCCCAAACGCGACCCTAGGGTGCCACTTCCCAAGTAGTTCTGGGTGATCTCCGGCCAAATGGGCAGCACGCTAAACCCCACCATCGCCACCTCAGTATTCAAGACGGCGGCACCCCCGCTTGTTGTCAGGTACCAGCCCTGAATCGCGTGGTCAGTCTTAAACGCTATCAGCTCCCTCCCCCCGCCTGTATACCTGTTGTGAAAGGCAGGCGACGTCGCCCATTTCACGACCTCATCCATTTTTCCTTTGGGATTGTTCGTGAAGAGTATTTGCACGTTGCTCTTGCACTGCGGGTCGGACTGCACGGGCGCGCCCACGTACGCAGCGAGCGCGCGAAGTCGCGCCGTTACGAAGGCGTTGTATGAGGGGGTAAGCCCTGCACTTATCGGGCAAATGCTCTGCATGCCCCCACGCCAACGTGCAAGGTTGCGCGCCGTTGGGTTATTCACGAAGTGCGTTGTGGCATGGTGCAGTACGAATTCTTCCAGGCCATTTCCGGCCAATTCCTGATCGGTAGGAGGGGGCGGGGCCCTCACGGTTACATCAAGGGTCGCCGGCGGTGCGCCCGCATTAGCGTGGGGGTCGGTCTGCGCCGACTGAGCCGCAGGCGTACTCGCCACATCGGCAGAGCCGGCCGCAAGCGGCAAAGCACCTATGTTGGCGTGCGCGGTTGCAAGCCACCCGATTGTTATTACAAAGGCGGCGACTACGACGCGCTGGATTTGATCTTTCCTTCTGCGCGCGATCGCGTGTTCTCGATCGAAGAAATATTCCATTGGCGTTGCCTCCTGCTGTTCCGCATCCGCCATTCGCTCGTGACCGCCTGGTCGGTTGCACCCATGCATAAGATACGCTCAAGCGCGGATTAGCGGAACTGCCGGCGTCGCTAGCGACCACGAACTGCTCCTTTACAAATGCGCTCCAACAACTCGGGGAAGCCGATGCCTGCGGCCATAGACACGTCGCGCTCCTCGCTCGTGCCGCCAAACAGGACCGCGATTCTCATGGTCCGAATCTACTTAATCCCGAATTGCGCTGCAATCATTGGTCGGATTCTGACGTATGCTCACATGATGGCGCAGGCAAAATCCGCGGGGCAATGGCTGGTGCAAGGAGTTGGTCTTTGCGTCGGGGCGTGGATTATCTTTGTCCTGCACAAAGCACCCGACAATCTCACCGAGGATGTCCGAGGCTTTGATACGAGTCCGACATGCCATGAGGATCGCGTCCTAACCGATGTACCTCGCCCGCCGCTGGATCGGCCATCACTCGGCGAGTGCGTTATACAGAGCGTTACCGTTGTAAACAAGACTTACGAATTGAGGCTGGGACGAGGAAGCGGCCGCGGCTCCGTATATACGATCACGATCCTCTTGCCCTGGGGCGACCGACACTCGTTTAACCTGCGCGGCGACAAGCAGGCGTACGATCGTATCGAGGTCGATCGGCCCGTCAACGCGCTGATCTACGGCAAGCGAGTCGCATTTCTCGCCGTCAACGGCCGGTCAATCTCGACGACGGACGATCCAGACGTCAATCATTTCGTACAGGTGCTCCGATGGCTCGGCACCGGGCTGCTGCTGGCGGGTGGATTATTCTCGTTCTATCGAGCGGCTGAAGAATGTTGCTAATCCGTCGGACGTTTCCTGAACATCTGATCGATCTTTGCGTTGAGCTTGTCGATGGCTGCGGTGTTCGACTCAGCGATCGACAAAGCCTGCTTCGCGTCACCGGAAGCCGCCGAGGCGGACGCTGCGGTTGCCCGGTTGGCCGCCGCAGCAGCGCTCGTCGATTTCGCCAGGTCGACCTGCAGTTTTTTGATCTGCTCTTGTAGATCCTCGATTCGCGCTTCCATGGGTTTAAGGTCGGTACAGCCCGCAGTTAGCACGAGGGTCAAGATGGCAGCGTTCGTTCTCATTTTCACTCCCTTCTCGGTGTCAAAATCCCTTAAGGCCCAGCCTAAATTATGGCGCAAAAGCGACTCGACCACATCGCTTAACGTAGCGTTCCCCCCGCAGCATTAGAGACTCTCGATGCGCGATGATGGCCTAAGCGCCTCGCGGCCGGAAATTCCGAGCATCAGGGCCGATAATGCAAAATCACCGTTCACTCGCGCAACGCTTGATCGACAAGTCGCTCCATTTGGATCTCGATCATGCCGTCACGTTGACGAATTGCTTCCTGTCCGGTATGACGGAAGCCATTTCGCTCGTAGAACTGCCGAGCCCGATCATTCCCCTCAATCACTTGCAGCTGCACTGACTTCGCACCCTCTGACTGTGCCCAGACGATCACCGCGGCCACCAGTTCGTCCGCGCCACCCGACCCTCGAATTTTGGGATGCACCCACATCGCCATCAAATGAACGACCGTTGGATTATCCGCATCGTGCACACCGGCGACCATGCCTTGCGCGACCGCCGCGTCTTCCAAAATAAACGTGACTCCCGGCGAGATCCATCGTTGCCAGTCCGCGGTCGTTCGCGCCAACTCCCTTTCATAGGTCGACCCGAATGCAACGGGTGCATCGGATAACGCCTGGAGCCGAATTTCCCGTAAAATCGGCTCGTCACCTAACTGGGCGCGCCGTATCGTCAATCTTCCCTTGCCAATGCGCCGCTCCAAATTAGTGTCCTTCGCACGCAGCAGACAACGGGATGCTAACTCGTACCGGCCATGACGACGTAGTGCTGGACTTGTGGCTCGAACTCCAAGAGAAACTCTTTGTCTTCCGCGTAGTACTTGGCCTTGAGCACATCCTCGCCGGCGAAAGCACGAATACTCGCCTCAGAATCCCAATGCGTAACGGTCAGGAAATGGCTTACGGCGCCCTCGTCGCGCCGCATAATCGCAACACTCACATTGCCACGAACTGATCGGTAGTCAGGAATCGCCCGCTCCTCGAGAAAGCGCGCATAGGCATCAGCCTTGGTGCACGCGGTACGACCGTGCCAAATTCGACAAATCACGGTATTCTCCGCCCGAATTCCATCAGTCTTTATCCGCCATCGGCAAAGTCACATCTGCAGCCGTAAAATATAAAATGTGCTCCTGCGTCGCGAAGTACAGTCGTAAGTGTCGCAAAACGTCCAGGCCCAACGTGAGAGGCAGACTGCCGTAACAATTTTGATAGGCCGCCGAATGCTCCGGACCCGATGAGCTAGAGACAACGCACCCTCTCGCCCCGGGAATCAACTCCACATCCGCATTCGCAATGCTCAGTCCGCGTGTCGTCATTTTCATGGCGCGATAGTGATTGACGGATTTGCCCGAGTCCAGACTTCGGGTCTCGATGCCGGGTGAATGCTCATCGAATCCGTACAGCGCCTTCGCGAAATCCGTCCGTAACCGAGTATCAGAGCCGCCCGCTTGAACTGTTGCCGCAATCCTCTTTCCGTCAAGCTCTATCGGAAACACCGGTATACCAGTCATGTCGAGCGAATAAGGAACCGACGCCGCTTTATCAGTCCAATACACGACATTTCCCGCGCAGTGAGTCGTTGAGAACAGGTTCAACTTGTTGTGCGCGAAATCCAGTTCAAAATCCACCCCCAAAAGTGAAGTCAGCGCGAACCAGCCAATATACGGCGGCACAGCAGGAGTGGCCGGGCCGTTGCTCACCAACATTTGAACCTTTCCAACCTCGTATGAGCCAAGTGAAAAGGAACTAATCGTCACCATTCCGTGGGCGCCAATGAGCGACGCGGGCGCTTTGAGTGATCCCAAGCCCCATCGCGTCCGCATCGCGCTTTCGAAATAGACGATACGGCCGCCGCGGTACTAAGTCCCATGCGGGCCGGAGTCCCGTCTAGGTTCACTGGCACTAGCACATAGATTCCGATGTCCAGATCGATGGACGCAAGCTGCTTAAGCCGGCAATCCCTCACTTCTGGCGCATCGCTCGCGAATGCGATCCTGGAGAAGCCCAAAGCCGCCAAAACATACGCCATGCATCGGCGCGGTATTCGTCTTTTCATCCCTGCCTCCCTGCTTCGCCTCACCGCATTCCGCGACTTAAGCCTATCATCCAACGAACCCGCGACGACGCGCGTGCTCGCACGCCTCATTTCACGTTCGCGCGAAGTCGGTCACTAGCCGACTTCAAATCCCCCTTCGCTTCTTGCAATGTACCGGCACGCCCGAGGCCAAACGGCGGCATGTTGACATACACGTTCTCATAGCCGCCCTGCGTCATCTTGTAGGTCTCATGCCAGATTCCTACTGATCCATCTTTTCCAATCGCTCTATTGAACGCCTGCCAAGCTGGTAAGTGCGCCATCGAATGGGACTTCGAATACGCCATCAAATGTTCCGCCGAGCGCCAATACTGCAAAAGAATGATCGTGCGCGAGAACCACATTTCAGCGTGTAAGAATCCGAGCTCAGGCTGGCGATACAGCTCCTTGAGCATACGCGGCATCGCAACTGCGACGGGCCACCACTTATGGATGAGCAGCGGCCGATTGATTCTCATGCCGATGAGAAAGACTACGAATCCGCCTTCTAGATTTGCCGTAAGCCGCTCGCGATGAATCATGATTGCGTCCCCACTCGAATATTGGCCAACACCTGCCCTTCACGGAACCACCGCCTCGCATGCCGAAATATCCGCGAGCCCCCGACGCCGCGCCACAATCGTATCCGGGACAAAATCGGAGGAAGGCGCAACGCCCGCCGACCAGAAATTGCCCACACCGCTTAGCAAATCTCCTTTGCGCTCGACTCGCACGGAGTACCAGGAGTCCTTCGAGCGCACCAATGTGAAGGACAGCGTTTTGCGGTCAAGCATCCATGCAGTTGCACCCGATACCTTTCGGTTCGGGTAAGTGAGTATGTAGCACGCGTTTGGCTTGTCGTAGCGCAAACTAGGATAGGCAGAATCGATTCGCTCGAGGTCTTTGCGGTTCATCGTGTGATCGAACAACACGATGACGGCGGTCCGTAACACGTTGCCGCGCTCCGCAAACGAGCACGGTCCTTTACATATGAGAAGGTCGTAAGTGCCCGCAACTGCTCGATCTTTGCCCACCGCCCACGGGGCCGCACTACTCAGCACCATCAACGCGAGCGATGCAAACAGCTTGCTCATGGCTCCCGCGACTCTGCCAACCAATTATTGGAACCAAGTTTCTTCAAAAATCGCCCCAGATGCGGATCGCTGCGATGCAGTGGTATGTCCGAATAGCGAAACCACTTGGCTGCCGAGAATTCTTGGTCATCAAACTGGATGCTCTGACTCCTATCAGCCGTGACGACGTACCACAGCGATACATCGACATGCCCGGCGGTGAGGCCGACGGTCGTGGCGCATGTCACCATCAAGGGCTCTCTGATTTCATGCCGCGGCGCGACTCTAAGTTCCTCAAAGAGCTCACGCACCACGGTTTCTCGCGGGTGTTCCCCCAGCTCCACGTGCCCACCCGGCGGCAACCACAACTGCGCACTCTTGTGATCCACGAGTAGAATGTCCTGTTGGTCAACGACCGCAAAGTACGAGACCAAGTGTTTCGGTGGGGTAGCCGGTTTCGCGGTACGACACAGTGGCGCGCCGGAATCGATCCAAGCCAACGCGTCCACTTGATGAATCTCTTCTAACTCGTCTATGGCCCGAATCGAAGCCACCTCTCTACGGATCGCTGCCCGAATGCTCACGCCATCGCACACCTCAGCGCGCGTAGTCACTTAACACCCCTCTAATGGCCACGCGGGGTTGCGACGAAGGCGTTGAGGGCTCTCGGTCTGCGATCGGTACGCGATGATGCTTCAGCATCTGTCTTCGGATCTCCGCATTGGCGAGCAAATCGGCAGGCCCGTCAGGCTATACGGCGTCACCTAGTCATCCATCACGACCCAGACATGACTCCGGTGACGCAACAGGTTTTTCGTCGCCGATGAGGCGATTCACCCGTGGTCTACGCATTCTACCCATAACAGCAAATGTTTAACTGTTCCTCATCATCAGGAGTCACAACAATGAAGTTTCGTGGACCCTCATCGATCATCCCCGTGGCCTGCGCCGGCGTGGCTATCAGTCTCTGCAGCGCAGCGGCTGCCGCGAGCGGTGAGAAGCGTGTGGCAGAAGACTACAGCCATTGGATCAAGGTGCCCGGTGGTTTGTACCACCCGGACTGCGTTCACGAAGTGCCGAACGGAGCGCACATCGAGGTGAACGGCGATGTGACCGTAGCAGGTTCCGTGGTCGCCCACTTCGATGCCTGCACCCACACACCAATCCTGACCGGCAGGCCGCTGCAGGGGCAGGGGACCCCTGCCAATGGCACACCCTGCAATTTCTATGGCTGCGGGTGGATCGAGGATGCCCGCATGTGGCCGATCTTACCGGCAGGCGAAAACATCAGTGAGGTCGAATCGTACTGGACCGTGCCGCCCCCTCCATCCCAATCCGGCGCCGCCGTTTTCCTGTGGAACGGCATAGGAACACAGAGCTTCAGCTGGATCATGCAGCCGGTGCTCGCGTACGGCTCGGACACGGTGACGGCACCGAATTCTGAGGTCAGCACGTCGGGTGAGGTCTACGGCAGCGGGGGCGGCAATTACTGGAGTATCGCCAGCTGGCTCGTCAGCGGCCCCACGATTTATCACAGCCAGGTCTACCGAGTTTCGCCCGGCGACAAGATATGGGGCATCTCTTTTCAGACCGGCCAAAGCACGGAAATGGTCTTCCTGCCCACACGTGTAATCAGCGAGATCGTCACCGACTACGCCGTCGCCATCGTGGATGAAAACACGGGGGACTTGTCCCTACTCGGCTTCTCCATGGCCAATGTCCAATGGAACGCGGCCTATGCCGGCGTGCTCGAAGGGGGGGGTCTCAACTCCTGCGCGCAATTGCCGCCCGGCCCCGGCACGTATTTTTACGATGTGCAGATCTATACCGGCTATCCGACCCAGACATACCTGAGCTCCAATTGGATTGGGGACGTAGATAATTTCCCCGGTCTTTATGGTGCCCCGCAGGGTATTAAAGGCGGCCCGCAGTGCGGTTACAAAGTAGACATCGACAACGCAAATCCTGCGGCCGGACTGGTTTATAACTGACGACCAGCTTCTGCGGCTCTGCGGTCAAGATCTGCATCACCATGGCCGTCACGGAGCGCCAGCCACCGCGCTCCGCGACGAGGCCACTGGGCTACTGCTTAAGCGGAGCCACTCTGCGGAGAGTAATTTTGTTCGCTCCGAGCGCTCCAGCGGTAGAGATTTTCATCCGCGCAGTGGGGGCATTTGATCGCAGTCAATTGATCATCGAAATCCGTCACCGCTTTGCCGCCGGGGGCTGTCGCCGCAATCGCGATGACTCGACCGCAGGACCGATTCTTGCACAGCCACCCGACGTAGAGCTGGCCCGGCACCATCTGTTGCGGCGCCTTGACGTCGACATGGCGCAACGGGGCCGACGCGACCGGTTTGTGTGATGGCGTACCCTTACCCTTTGTTGGACGTTTGATCGCCATTAGCGCCTCCCGGATGATGCAACCTGTGAAAACCTACCGCGGCGTGATGACCCGGCAGATGCGACTCATGGAGATTAGAATCTTATGCCTCGGCACTATACGACGCCATCGCGTCCTACACGCCTGGTAGAAAAGTTGGCGTGTCGATCCTGCTCGGGCTCGTTCGTCGTATAACTGAAAATCCGAGCAGCCATGATATACCTAGCTTTCATTCGCTGTTCCGCGCCCAGCTCAGGTTGAGCACGATTGCGCGACGCCCTACTATCTCACCAATCTCACGCCCCCAAGAAAAAGTGAAGAACGTCAATGCCCGCTAGTGAAGGCCTCACAACCCCGCCTATTGGAAGACAGGCTCCCGTTGCCAGCAAATTTCATCTGGTTGGCCTGCTGCTGATTCTCTTTGGGATCGCTGCAATTGGCTTTTTCGCACAGCACCAAGCTGTCGCTCCGACAGGCAAGCCTCCGACCGCACAGCTCGCTGAGCATGGCCAGGCTATTCAGATCTATCTCGTTGCCCTCGTCATGGACTGGGCGCTCTTCTATTATTGTTATGTTGGAATTCGCCGTAGCGGCGGTACCTTGGCCTCGCTCTCAGGCGAACGTTGGAAGTCGGCCAAGGACGTTCTCGTAGATATCGCCATCGCAATCCCATTCATCGCGCTTTGGGAGGGCGTCGCTTACGCAGGCCACTATCTCCTCGACCGCTTCAGTCCCGGCACGATCGCCGCCACGGTGGACAGCCTGCTACCGAAATCGCTGCTCGAGGTTACTCTTTGGATTCTCCTTTGTCTCACCGCCGGTTTCTGTGAAGAGATTGCCTTCCGCGGTTACCTGCAAAAGCAGTTTCATGCCCTTACCGGTAGCATCGCGATCGCGGTAATCCTGCAAGGCATCGTTTTTGGCATTAGCCACGGATATCAGGGCTGGAAGAACGTCACCGTCATAAGCGCCCTCGGCATACTCTATGGCGTACTCGCCGCATGGCGCCGCAATCTTCGAGTCAACATTATTTCCCACGCATGGACCGATGCCTGGGAAGGCTGGCTCAAGTTCATCCTATTTCCCTGAGCCGACGTCCTCCGTCGGCCGCACCCGGCCTCACTACCGATTCATCATTGAGGCAGTCCCAACAGTGTGAGAGCGGGCTGAGATGAACCCGAAACACTTTTCTGCGATAGCCACATCCGCAGCAATTCCATGTGTCCGCCTTGTCCGCGGACACTGTCCGGCGGTCACTCGCGCTCTCCCCACCACGAAAACTGCCCTCTAAATGAGGGTTTTGCCACCTTGTTGCAACTGGCACGGCCCTTGCTGTGTTCTGGGGGTAAGGATCGATGACAACCACTTACGGGAGACATCCATGAACACCCTCTCTTGCAAATTCACCGCCCTCGCCGCCGCGCTCGTAATGAACAGCCTGATCATGGGCGCCGTCGGATTTCTCTTCGAAATCCAGTCGCATCCCCATATGTCGGTGATCTCATTCGCTAGGGCAGTCGCCGCGCATCGGTGGTTGATCTAGTTTCGCCGCCCAGGGGTTACGAGGCCATTCAGGTCCGATCAGTGTGCATAACGGGTGAATAAATAATCACGTTCTTTGACCGGCACATGACAGGCAAAACAGCCACTGAGTCCTGCTGCCTCGATAGGTTTGCCGTCGTCAAACTGCGCGAAACCCCAGCCGCCCGTCGCAGCGTATTTCTTCGAGTCTTTGACCATAAACTGGACGTTTGTAGCATCTCCCGCCACGAACGATTGCGCACGGCCGAAGACCTTGTTGTTTTCCTCGGAGGGCACATATTTCCAGGCGAGCCGGGCAATGATCGCGCCGTCCGGGAACGGGAGCTTACCTTCCCGATAGGCTTTGATCGCGATGTCGTTGCCTAAGACGGCACGCAGATCGTTGAGGCTGCCTTCTTCGTGTGCGACAGAGACCAGTTTCCAGTCGCGATATCCGGCCGGAAGCTTTACATCAAAAACGGGTGCCGCTGCGCCGGCCGCGTGTGCAGGCGCGAAGCTTAGATAGACGGCCCCACCCGTCAGCGCAACAACAACAACCATCAGCATGTATCTGATTCGTCGCATGACTGTCTCCTCGACAAATTTGATTTAAGTCCGTACTTGGAGGCGGTATCACAACAGTTTCGCGCGGCCGCGACTACGAGCCTTTGATCAACGCGTCGATTCGCGGCTGAATGATATGTTTGCCGTAGCGGCTGACGAGCGCGGCATAGATCACGAACATATACGAGAGCATGCACAGCGCGAATGCCGCTACTCCTGCAAGGTTAAGCGCATGGATCCATTTGAGGCTTTGCGTCTCCGCGATCTCATGTGCATACGGAATAACGGCGACTGAGGCCGCCATAACTAAAAACGTCAGCGAAACCGCCAACCAAAAGGACCATGTCAGAACGAAACGAAGGCTCTGCCCAGCGCGTAGGCGTGTCATCGTCGCCAGAACTTCGAAATTCGGTTTCTCGTTTGCGGCGGCCATTCTCGCAATCTGCGCATCGATTGCCTTATTCAACGACGGCCAAACGGAAAGACCTCGCAAGGTATCGTATGTTTCCAAGTCTGCCGCGGTTTTCCAGATCGACCTTAGACCGACTGACGCATTCAACATGGATGCATCCAAGGATTGAAACCGAAACAGCACAAAGGCGGAAAGAAGCGCGAAGGCCCCGCCCAGAGCCTGGGCAATGGTGCTGAAAGTATAAAGAATGCTATTTTCCATCGGCTGTATAGCTTACTCTTTGTGTTGGCTCTTAGCCGCGCGCCGGTGACGTCTAAAGGCTCGCGACATGAAGGACGCAAGATTTTTGTCTTGGGATTTATTTTGCTGATTGATCTAACTTTTTTGGCCGCGTATAAGCTACGCCGGATCGGCAACCGACTAGTGGCGCCCATACGCCATGCATGCAGCTCCTGGTCAATTGCCAAGCGATGCCGCAGGTTTTCCCGTGAGCCGTTGCTCCACATGATGACCGACTAAATCCGCGAAACTCCCGGTCGCGGTGATTGTCGTGTTCAGCAATACGATGCCCGCGTAGTCTTCCTGCGGATTGAAAAACGCAAAACTGCTATAACCGCCGGTGGCGCCATTGTGCCAGTACGTTCCATCCGCCGTAACGTACAGCCACCCAAAGCCGATTTGCATGCCGGCAATTGCATCACCGCGGAGCTCGTGCGTTAGCTTCAGCGCTGCGGGCAACGTGCGCGCCTTCGAGGAGTGAGTTGACGGCAACTTATCCGGATGCAGTTGCGCCTCAAGATACATAAGCATGTCGTTCGCCGTGGAGCGAATGGCTCCCGCGCCGGCGAGCGCATCGAGGTCCCAAGCATGCGCAACGCTGTGATCGGCAGCGTGCCCCTGAATGAAACGGACTTGTTGTGCCGCAGATAGAGTTACCGAGGTATCGCGCAGTCCCATCGGCACGGTTACTTGCTGCGCGAGAAGCGTCGGGTACGGTACGGCGGCGCGATTCGCGAGCGCCTGTCCGAGCAGGCCCACACCGAGATTGCTGTAAAGGAACTTAGGCGTGCCTACCTTTTCCAGCCCGTGTTCGGCAATGTATTGGTACAGGTTTGACGCTCTATAGTCCGCATACGGGTTGTCTGGATTGGCGGGCTTGAAATTATCAGGCATTCGGGGTAGCCCGGAATGCTGCGTGGTCAGATCGAGGAGAGTTATCTCCGCGCCCTCACGTTTTACCAGCGTTCCGGACGGCAACAGTTGCCGCACCGGCTCATCGGGTTTCACCAGCCCCTGCTCAACCATTTGCGCGAGTATGAGACCCGTGAAGGTCTTGCTGATGGATCCAATTTCAAAGATCGAATCGGGTTTGGCGGTTCCGAATGCAAACACATGGGCTTCGCCATGCTGAAAGACTCCTATCGTGAGGCCCGCCGAGGTCTCCGGGGCGAGAGCACCACTTTTCAGAGCCTGCTCCAGATCATGACTCATCGCCGACTGCATGTCCGCAACCTTGACCGGGGCCACCGCCGGATCAGATGTGACGGGTGGCAGCGACCAGCGCTTCGACTGTCTGGCGAAATTTAAAGCGACAGGAACTCCTTGATTCCAATTCCCAGTCAACGTGCTCCGATCGGCAGACAGTTCTCCCGCCCAGTGGCCTTTAACGGCCGGGACATCAAAATTCAGTTGTCGACCGGCATACACGACATTCGCGCAACCAACATTGAATGCACCCTGATCAATGCTGTCCATGGAACAGTGCTCTTGGCCCTGGCTATCACTTGTCAAGATGACCTGGATTCGCAGCGACTGCGCTCCTGCCTGCAGAGTGCCTAGCCAGATTCCATCCACCGGCGAGGCCTTGGCGGAAGCTGCAAGGTTGTCTTTTGAAAAGTTCAGGGACATCGGCGTGCCCTGGTCCCACGTACCCGTGAGGTTCGCGCCATTACTATCCACGGAACCCTTCCAACTTCCGTGCACGCTCGGAACGCTGAAGCTTAAATTCTGTCCGTCGCGACGAACGTCGGCACAGGCAAGCCCCAGTGCGCCCTGGGATTCACTGTCGAGCGTGCAGCTAAGAGCGCCGTCGGCCGCGAGCCGGATATGCAGTTTCAGAGGCAGCGGCCCCAGGGTGCCCACGAAATCACCTTGGATCACGGGGCTCCCCTGCGCCGCCGCGGGCATCGAACTGGGACCTGCCGCCGCGATCGCCAAAAGCAAGGCAAGGAGCGCCGCCCGCAACGAGGTTTTATTGTTTTCCACGCAGCACCCTGCACAAGTCCGTATGAATTCAAAGCAGAGTATGCGCCCATTCAGCGGCGGTCAATTTAGGAATAAACTGCGCTGCCCCGGAGTCTCCTTGAAGTCATGGCCATGTTCTTCACTATCAAGGCAGGCGCAATGGTGACCTGGACGAACACCGACGATGAGCTGCGCATCGTGCGGAGTGACTGCGGGCGGTCTCGATCAATGGCCACGGACGAGAGCCTCTCACTTACATTCGACAAACCGGGCACGTATCACTGTACGTGCTCGATTCATCCGCGAATGATCGTGACCATCGTCATCGAGTAGCGATCACTTTCTGGCCTGAATAAGGCTGCCCGTTCCATCCGTGGTGGCCATAGCCTCGGGCGCGGCGGCAGGTTTCGAAGCGGCTTTGCGGCGGAGGACGGCTGCGGAGATGAGAGTAATGATTAGGCCGACGGGGAAGGGCTCGATGAAGGTGTAGGCCATGTTCACGAACGGGTTTTGGTAGAGCTGCTGAGAGTGCTGTATGGCAGCGACCCGCGCGGCCATCGTGGCAGGGTCAAGTCCGGAGGACTGGACCTTGTGAATTTGCGCGGCGAAGTAGCCGTCCATGAAGTGGGGCATGAAGTTCAAATAGAGGACCTCCCACATGGCAACGTAGCAGACGGTGGTTACGAGCGTGATCAGGATGCCGCAGGCGAAGGCGCGGCCGAAGGAGATTTGACCGGCGAGAGTGTTGTCGCGGTAGCTGCGTATGCCGAAGTAGATTAGAAGGAACGACGCCACCATGATGGTGTAGCCCAGAGCCATGCTGTGGCCCGAGCCGATCTTGTCGGCGAGGAGCAGCGAGCCGCCCATGAGGACGGAAATCATGAGGCCAGCGATGAGGCCGAAGGTGAGGACGGTTTTTTTCATGTGAAGCTCCTGGTGCAAGTGAGAATGGACTCACCATGCGGTTTAACGGGGCCGGATGTCGTCATCCTTTAGTATGATTTTGCCAGAAAGAAGTGGAAATCGTGCTTTCGGGTGACTTGAGTTACTGCAGGAGTCCAAGTTCTTTGCCGCGCTGAACGGCCTGGGTGCGGCGGGCGGCTCCGAGCTTGTAGAAGGCGCGGCCACAGTGTGTCTTGACGGTGTTTTCGGAAACAAAAAGCTGCGTGGCGATCTCGCGATTGCTGAAGCCGCGGGCGATCAGAGCGAGAATTTCGAGCTCGCGTGCCGTAATGCCGAGGGTCTGCTGATTGGCCGTATTGGGAGTGAACGGTTCGAGGGCGGTAGCTTCTGTGCGGACATGCACTTCCCTCACCACGACCGCTTCGCCGGCGGATTTGCGAGGGCGCGCGATTCGCAGGCCCAGCCAGATGCCAAAGATCGCGAAGAGGAAGGCGACAATCGCGATGTAGATCTCGACGGAGTGCTCGATGATGACGAAGCGGTATTCGGTGAATTGGAGGGTGGCAATGAGGAGGCCGCCGACCAGGCCGAAGATGAGGACGTGACGCTTCATAATGGGGCTATGAAGAAGTATAACGGACACCGCTGGGAAGCGGTTTGGAGGGCCGACGCCCGATGCCCAGCGCTTTCGAGGGCCGCGACTCGATTCAGGAGACTCGCTAGGCCGACAGCTTCATTTCCTGCAATTCCTGCCGTGCCTTCTTTCGAGCCGCAGCGTTCACCAGAAAAACAAAGCTACTCACCACGCAGAATTGGAGTGCGAGAATCACCGCGGCTGACTTGTCCCCGGCGAAGAATGCGGCGACGGCAAAAAGACCAACCAACGCCGCACATCCGTAAGCCACGCGAACGCGGATTCCTCTGCCCTCCGCAATCCGCACTAGCCCCTCACGGCGAGACTGGGTCGCCGCGGCAGTTGCAGCCTCCAGTGCGTCGGGTGTGTTAATAATTGGACTTGCCATTAGCTCGATCCTCCTTGAACCCTACCGGGTCATTCTACTTAGGGTTCATACCGCACAGTCCTTCTATTTCAATCAGGATCGTCGCGAAGCTTGAATTTACATGGCATGAGCGCTACTGTATATATAAACAGCCTTGGCTTACCAGCCACTCCTCGCTCGAGACGGCCTCCAAACATCATGATCGGGCTCGAAAAAGAGTATCCGTTCTGCAGCAATCCCGACTGCCAACTCTACGTGCGCGCGAGGGATCCCGGAGTTATCGGCTCTGGCAATTGGGCGGAGTTTACCGACGGGCGAATCGTCGGCCGAAGTATCTATAGCGGTCTCTATCTGTGCGATGTGTGCGGACGAGAATGGCATCCGGTCGAGGCGTTTCGATTAGTTGGCGATGTAGAATCCGCTATGCGCTATCTGGCCGTACCAACATGATCGAGCTTAGGTCCGTCAGCAAGATATTCCGAACTGACATCGTTGAGACCTACGCTCTGAGAGATTTCGATCTGTCGGTCAGCGCCGGCGAGTTCGTCGCCATCACCGGACACTCCGGTTCTGGCAAGACCTCTCTCTTGAACGTAGCTGGATTGCTGGAGGAGTTCGACACCGGCACCTACCGCCTTGACGGCCAGGATGTCAAAGCGCTTTCAGACGACCAACGCTCCCACATTCGCAATCGAAAGATCGGCTTTGTTTTCCAAGCTTTCAATCTAATACCCAATTTGAATATCTACGACAACGTAGACGCTCCGTTGCACTACCGACGAATGCCGGCGCCGGAGCGCCGCAAGCGAGCCACGGAATCATTGGAGAGAGTCGGCCTCACCTCGCGCATGAAGCACTTCCCCGCACAGCTATCGGGCGGCCAACAGCAACGCGCCGCGATTGCCCGAGCCATTGGTGGCGATCCACAAGTGATCCTCGCCGACGAACCGACCGGAAACCTGGACACCACCATGTCCTCGCAGATAATGGACCTGCTGCAATCGATCAACGCATCCGGTACGACGATTCTCTTGGTCACGCATAACAACGAACTCGCAAACCGAGCGAATAGAAGGGTTCATGTAGTGGATGGTCAAGTCGCAACGGATCATCAAACCGACCGAACCGCCGCGTAAAATCGCGGTGCCCCTAGGCAACTCGCGTCGCCACCGCCGGCGGCACACTCGCGCCGCGCAATGCCGGCATCAACGCTGCTAAAAAGCCGGCGGCCCATACCAGAATCATACTGCCGACGAGAAACGCAATCGGCAGCCGCGGCAGCTCCAGCAACAGACTTAGTTGCAGGGCGAACGCGAGTGTCACGACGATACCGATCGCGGCGCCGGCGGTGGTGATGAGCCAATTCTCCAAGAGAAATTGCTTCAAAATGTCGGACTTGGTTGCGCCGATTGCGCGTCGCGTACCGATTTCCTTGGTGCGACTGGTGACCGCGAATGCAGCGAATCCAAACAGCCCAAACATGGTTACGGCCAATACTAACGATGCCAAAATCGCGAGTACAACGGCGCTTGCGCGGTCCGCCGCGCGCGCCTTGGCTGCTGTGTCAGCCAGCGTCTCTATTTTGTCGATGTATCGATCCCGCTGCAGAGACTCGAACTCCTTGACCACGCGAGTCATGACCTGATCACGTAGCCCGGGCTTGGTCCGAACCAGGTAGAGTGCACTGGGGCCGGCAGGAACCGCGGGTGCCAGCACGATTTCGTTGACGAAATTCGTCCCCGGTACGAAGAACGGCGCACCCTGCATGCGCTCGACCACACCGACGATGGCCGCGGAACGACCCTCGGCAAGACTGAAATACAATGTCTTTCCAACGGCAGCCTCGCTGCTGCCGAATAGCTTTTCGGCCAAGGCTTGTGTGATGACCACTTCCGGACCGAAGGCGATCCCCGCGGTCTCCGCGCTCGACGGCGCCGGTGCTACCGCGTCCTTGAGATACCCCCTGCCTTTAGCCAAGTGTAGCCCTAGGGCGTCTAGTGATTGCTCAGTCATCTGGTACAGAAGCACTTGGCGCTTCTCTTTCTTGTCCGACTCCCCCGAGACCGCGGTTAGATTGGCAACAAAGGTCTGCGGGATGGAACTGGTAGCGCAGGCGGCCAGTACGCCGGGAAGAGAATTCAGATACTCCAGATCAAATCGGACGAGGCTTTGCTGGTCGTAATTCTGACCGTAACCCTCGCTCTGGATCCAAAAAATGTCATCCAAATCCATCCCCGTCGGTCGCCCGGTGGTCTCGAGTCGGACCGATACGACATAGGCGACGTTCGCGAAGATCATCATGCTCAAGGCGACTTGGGCGGCGAGCAATAGGGGACCCACCGGGCTGCGCCATAGCGAACTGCACAGAACTTTGAGTGCCATCTTTGGGATTTATTGAATCTTGAGAAAGGTCGCTGGCGCCATTCGCCCGATTCGCCAAGCCGGATAGATGCCCGCGAGCAAACCGGCCAGCAGCGATAGGCTCACAGAAATCACGAGCATTCGCGCATCGAGGTGGGAAAGCGACTGCGCGACCGTCGCGAATGCCGGATTGTCACCCGGCCTGTTTGCTTGCCAAAAAAAGTACTTCCGAACCAAGCGCAGACCAACGGCAGCAAGTCCAATGCCGATCGCCCCGGCTATGACGCCCAGGACAATCACTTCCATCAGATGCTGGCGCATGACATCCCCGCGGGTGGCTCCCAACGCCCTGCGTAATCCCGCGAGGGGTGCCCCGCTCATGAATTTCGCCAGCAGCAAACTCAATGTATTGAGGATGCAGATGCCGAGGAATACCAAAGCGAGGATTACTTGAAACTTGCTTTGGCTACCCACGACGTCATTCATTTCGAGCCAGGTGGATACATTCGCCAGTCGACTGTTCAACGGCCTTTCGAACCGCCCAGCGCGCTGCTGCTCGCGGCTGTAGTTATCCAAAAATCCCTGATATGCCTGGTATTGCTGCTGATTGGTCAGCTCCACCCATAAATTCACAACGGTGCACTCGGACAGCGCAAGTTCCTTGAACGCGTTAACGCTGGTCTGCGTCCGCTCGCAGAATCCAGGGAACTCCAACTCGGAGAGCGACTCGACCCAGCGAAACGGAATGAATAGATCGTCGGAGGGCGCGAAGCTCCGCCCCACGTCGTAGAAGCGGGGCAACGGCTGCCAGCGGTCGATGACACCGATCACCTTGAAGCGTTGACCGCTGAAGGAGAGGCTGCGTCCGACCGTGTTTCCAGCTCCAAACAGCCTTTCACTCAAGTAGCGACTGATAACCACAACCTGAGACTGATCCTCATCGTCGTTTTTCGACCAGGCTTGACCGTAGAGAAACGGAACGTCGAACATGGAGAAGAATTGGCGGGTGGTTAAACGCGCCGACCGCTCAAACGGCCGATTCTCCGGACCGAAAATGCTGACGGAGCCCGCGGCCCCGAGCATCATCGCACTGGCTGCCGGTATGTCTGATCGGTACAGTGCTACCGCGTCCCGATAGATCAACGTGAAGGGCGGATAGTCTGCATGCCGCCGCGTTTCCGCCTCACGCGGCGCCGGCCGGCTGTCTAGCATCACCCGATACAGGACATCGTTCTTCCACCAAATGGGGTTGCCAGCCTTGGCGTAATACAGGGTAATAGCGATCATCGATGTACCGATTCCTATCGCAATCACCGCGACAACCACGGCGGCAATAAAGGGATTGCGCCGAATGCTTAGCAAGGCAAGTCGAATGTCGTGCCACAACATGGCGTTCCTTTATGCTTGAGTGAGCGCGCCTCGCGATCGCTCAGATGCTGTGTCTGGAAAAAAGAATGCTACTCGGTGAAATACGTAAAGATCCAAAAAAAACGAGGAAGTTCCGATGGCTGGCAAGCTGTGGCGGTCTGCACGCCTTGACGCAAGACCGTGCGGTCGCAGGTTACCATTGGTCGCGGCGACGGATCGATGTACTGGCGGACAGGGCGAAATTGCATCCTGTGGAGTTAAATCAGGCAATGAATGATTCTTGCGATGTCGGCGATTAAGCGCCGTCCTAGGCTAGCGCGACCCAAGTTCAGACCCGCCGGCCTTTGGTCGCGCGGCATGTTCGCGACACTGGGAGCCCAGTTTCTCTCGGCTTTCGGAGACAACGCGCTGCTCTTTGCAGCCCTCGCGCTCATCCGACAGGAGGGCTTTCCGGCGTGGAGCGGTCCGCTTCTCCAAGCGTTCTTCGTTGGTGCATACATATTGCTCGCGCCTTTTGTCGGCGTATTTGCAGATGCGCGCCCCAAAGGGAGCGTCATGCTGGTTGCCAATATGCTCAAGTGTGTCGGAGGCTTTGGGCTGTGCCTGCACGTGAATCCGTTCTTAAGCTACGCGCTCGTGGGTGCCGGTGCGGCCGCCAACTCGCCGGCCAAGTACGGCATCTTGAGCGAATTCGTAGTGCCGGCGCAGCTCGTCAAAGCCAACAGCCTCCTTGAGGCGTCGACGATCGCGGCAATATTGTTAGGTGCCATAGCGGGCGGAAAACTGACGGACTGGAGCATCGAGGGCGCGCTTACGGTGATCACAGGCTGCTATGCAGCCGCAGCGTTGAGCGCAATTCTCATTCCACGCCTCACGCAGCGCGCGGTTCCGGCGATTAAGTATTCCGTGGTCCCAATCGTTAAAACTTTTGCCTTGAAGACCCGTTCGCTTCTAAAGAGTCGAAACGCGCGGCTTGCCGTGGTGGGAACCTCTCTATTCTGGGGCGCAGGAGCGGCCCTTCGCTTCCTGGTCATCGCCTGGGTGCCGGTAGCGCTTAAAGTGACCAACAACGCTCTGCCAGGTTTTCTAACGGGCATGGTCGCGGCTGGAATCGTGGTGGGTGCCGCGTTTGCGGCTCGCTTCGTGCGACTTCAACAGGTTCATCGAGCGCTCCCTGCCGGCATTCTTATCGGCTTCGGTGTGTGTCTACTACCACTTGCTACCACGCAGCCTCTGGCATTTGCCGTGATGGCTTTCGTCGGCATATGCAGTGGGTTTTTCGTTGTGCCGCTCGATGCTCTCTTACAAAGGGAGGGCAACGGCGGTGTCGGGGCGGGGGCGGCGATTGCGATTCAAAACATGTTCGAGAATTTAAGCATGCTTGCGCTGGTGAGCGGCTACTCGGCGGCTGTGTTTCTCAAGGTACCCGTGAATGGCATTGCAATCGGCGTCGGGGCTTTTATCGCCTTGTCGATGGCAACTCTAACCCTGACGCGCCTCAAGTCCGCAAGAGGCCGCTATTCGACGCTGTAGTCGCGGGCCTCTAAGCATGCGGCGTCGGCAGGAAAATAGTCGCCACGCTTCAATGCCAACGAACTCGACGCTTTGATATGCGATGTCGCCGCACTCGGATCGAAGCCGACTTGCTGAACTGCCCAGCGGTGACACGCCGCGCGATCGCGCTCCAATTGCTCGTTGCTTTGATCCCCATTCGGAAATACGAAGAGCTGTGTATCCGATGCTTGGGAATCGATCTCCTCCTTAAGGGCCGCCGGCGGCTGCACTTGCCGGTAGCCTCCGACAGTTCCGCTCCATTCGTAGTAGAGATCGTCAGCGTAGTAATAGGGCTCGCCGTCCCAGTAGATGAGTTTGCAATATGAGGGGATCGAGGCGAAGTAAGCCCCATAGCCCGGGATGCTCCAACCCCCGGAGACGCCACCGCGATATCCGCAGGCACCGGAGCCCCGCTCCTCATGCCCACGACCGCGGCGGCCGTGTCCCCTGCCGCCGTGATGGGAACCTGCGCCATGACCGGCGCTGCTGCTGTTACCCGCACCGTGAGCGACGGCGAACCCTGAGCTCCAGAGTCCCATGCAAATCAGACCCGCAAGAGTCGCAAAGCGTAATGGCTGCGGATGCATAACGAGAGATCGTAGTTGCTCATTGAATGAGAGCCTCGGCGGCTTTGGAAGTTCCAAAGAGCCCCAACGACCCAATTGGCCTCCCACACGTTGACTTTTTCCGCCCACGATCGACGCGCGATGGCAAGTTTGATGCGCAAAAGAGCCACGCGGTTGCATCATGAGTAGAATCGCGCCCATGTCAGATGAATCTTTGGGCGTGAGCGAGCAGGCGTTCGTCC
>Ga0265760_10000061_pt1 | contig 30017 bp, 31 predicted proteins | sample NZIome_2_FD_200831 | JGI IMG/M metagenome (GOLD analysis project Ga0265760, IMG submission 200831) | Metatranscriptome of rhizosphere microbial communities from Maridalen valley, Oslo, Norway - NZI1 (Metagenome Metatranscriptome) | ecosystem: Host-associated > Plants > Roots > Rhizosphere >...
GGGATCTTGCGCGTCAGGTAATTCACTACGAGGGTGAGACAGATCACAGTGAGCCCGTCGGTCACCAGAATAATCTCTACATCCGCGTGGGGATTGATGTACCCGTGAATGTAGCCGGGCAGGCTGATGTACTGCTGCCAGAATACGATCCAGTAGCCGGTAAAGAGCACAAGGAACCACATGAACCGGCTGATACCGGCGAGCACAAGCAAGAGAAGTCCGCTCCAAATCCACCAGGGAACGCTGAAGCTGGGATAGATCCACAGGCCGATGCGCAGCAGCAGAGCGACGACCAATACCGGTAAAACCAAGCGGTAATTTCCTACCACCACGCAGAAATTACGAGCGACAGTCGCAATCGAAGGTGGAGGCGCGTCACCCGGTTTGCGTGGTTCGCGAAAGAAGAACAGGACCACAAAGAACATAGCGAACACACTGAGCGCTGCAAGGCGGTAAACATTCTCAACACCCAGGTGACGATGGGCCCAGGATGCGAAATAGGGACCGGCGGCGCCGCCGATGTTGACCAGGGTGTAGTAAATCGAGTATCCGATCGAGCGAACATTCTCTTTTGAGGCTCTGGCAGTTGTGCCGACCACGCACGGTTTTACCAGCGAAATCCCAAGCGCCGGGAGGATGAGAATAAAGCCCACGAACAGACTAATCGGCACAGCGTTGCGTATGGGAGCAAGCAAGGGCGCCCCGATCGAGCCGATCAAGAAATATGCAGCTGCCAAGATCAGATACGCCATCGACAAAGCGCGACGGAAGCCCATGCGGTCGGCGGCAGCGCCACCAAAAATGGCGAGAAACCATACCATGCCCCCAAAGATGCCCGTCAACGTTCCAGTCTGCTCGGTGGAGAAATTCAACCGCTCCTGCAGGTACAGGGCGAGAGATGCAAAAGCGCCGTAGTAAGAGAGGCGTTCGAAAATCTCGCTGATGTTGGCAACCCAGAAGGGGCGTTCAAAGCCAGTGCGAATCTCGTGTAGGCGTTCAGAAAAGGTCAAAGCAGCTCCTGGCCTCTATTTGTGGCGCCGGTGGTGCTACGTCCTCAGCCGTCGCCGCACTTCATCCGCAGTCAATCCTGCAACTCGAATGACTTTGTTCCGGCTGGTTTTGCCGGACGCTATGGTAACGGAAGAACGCGGCACATCCAAAAGATTTGCGAAGAATTCGATGCAGGCTTCATTGGCGCGTCCGTCGACCGGAGGTGCGGTCAACGCCAGTTTCAGCGCGTCGCCGACTACGCCGGTAATGGCATTCTTCCTGGCGCGCGGTTGCACCTTGACCGTGAAAGTAACGCCGGCCGCTGTATCGCGAACAGGAATCATCAATTCCGATTTCACCACAGCGGCAGAGAGAACTTCTACACACAAGAAATCTAGGGGGATCGCTTTGGCTCATATTCCTTCTTTTGTTTTGTTCTGTTCTGTGTCTCTGTGACTCTGCGGTTGATCACGTGCTCGCCCTTTCCCCGAAGATCGCGGTTCCCACGCGTACGCAGGTCGACCCTTCTTCAATCGCGACTTCAAAATCGTGCGACATCCCCATCGAGAGCTCACACATATTGAATCCAGGCAATCTGCGCGTTATCTGATCTCGCAAATCGCGTAGTTTGCGGAAATAAGGTCGCACCTCCTGTGGATCGTCGTTGAATGGGGGAATCGTCATCAGTCCGCGAAACTCGAGATGTTCTAGCTCCGGCGCTGCCGATAGAAGTTCCTCTAGTTCGCGGGACTCCGGGGCCGCGCCGCCTTTGGCTGCTTCGGCGCCGACGTTGATTTCGATCAAGACTTTAAGCTTTTTCCCGAATTGCTGTGCGGAGGCATTTAGTTTCTGAGCCAGACGCAACGAATCGACCGAATCCACTGCAGAGAACAGTTCAACCGCTTTCGCCGCTTTGTTGGTTTGCAGATGGCCGATCAGATGCCATTCGGCGTCACCCAGATCCCGAAGTACGTCGGCCTTTCGAGCGAATTCCTGCACCCGATTCTCGCCGAACAGCCGCAGTCCGGAGTCGTAAGCCACCCGAATGCGCTCTGCGGGAAACGTCTTGCTGACCGCCATCAATGCGATGTCTTCGGGTTGGCGTCCGGCACGACGCGCGGCGGCGGCAATTCGGGCACGCACCAGAGCAAGGTTCTGTGCAATCGACATGAAAGAGCTTGAACCACAAAAGACACGAAGGTCCACAAAGTAAGAGCACAAAAACCCAGTTTTCTTTTGTGGACCTTCGTGTCCTTTGTGGTGAAAAGATTCTTCCCAATTACATGATCGCCGTTGGTGGCGCCGGCTCATCCGGGCTGCCGGCGTTCGACAACGGCACTTTCATCATCACAAAAACCAGCACGGCCATACCGATCAGGCCGGAGAAGGAGAAGTCTCCAACATCGATATGCCAAAGCTGATGGTTACTTCCCACCACGCCTGCGATCACCAGACCACACAGCGCTTCTCCCGCGATCAGTCCTGATGCGGTCAACACGCCCGCGTTGTCGACACGCGCTTTCTGCGCATCATTGTAGCCGCGGCGGTCGCGGAGCTTGTCGGTAAACCAGCGAATCACTCCGCCCACGAAAATGGCAGAGGTCGTCTCCAGGGGCAGGTACATTCCGACGGAGAAGAGCATGGGACTTTTTACTTCAACCAGAATCATGGCGAAGCCCATAAGTATGCCGACCACGACCAGGGGCCAGGCCATGTTGCCGCCGACGATGCCTTGAGCCAGCATGGCCATGAGGCCCGCCTGCGGCGCAGGTAAGGCCGCGCTGCCGAAGTGATAGGCCTTGTCGAGAATCATCAGCGGGAAGAACAAAACCAGCGATGCCACGATGGTGCCAAAAATGTCGCCGATCTGCATTTTCGCCGGCGTGCCGCCCAGAATATGGCCCGCTTTCAAATCCTGTAACATCTCGCCCGCAACTGCAGACGACACGCATACCACGGCTGCCACGCCCAGCACCGCGGCCACTCCTCCCACGCCCGAGACTCCCATTGCCACCATCAGCAGCGCCGCAACTACAAGCGTGCACAGCGTCAGGCCGGAGACCGGATTGTTGGAAGAACCGATCATGCCGACCAGGTTGCCCGAGACTGCGGCGAAGAAGAAACCAAGAACGATCATGACGGCTGCGGCCACCACTGCGCCGGCGACGACCTTGCCTCCGCTCAGGTTGTGTGCTCCCGAGATGAAATAGTAATAGAGACCGATCATAGCGATGAATACCAGCCCGACACCCGCAAAAACGACTTTTGCATTGAGATCGCGGTCCACGCGGCTGGTCGCCTTGTGCGCTTCGGCGGATTTCTTCAGATCAGAAACTGCGCGTTTCATGCCGGCCATCAGTTGCTTGCGCATGCGGAAAAGCGTGAAGCCGGCGCCGACCAGCATGCCACCCACGGCAATCGGACGCACGATCGAATACCACACGCTGAACGCGATTCCTCCCCAATATGTCGCCGGGTTAGCGCCGGCCGCCATAGGCGGCAGAGTCGGCCCGAGGAAATAAATGAGTAGAGGAACCAGCAAACCCCAAGCCACTACGCCGCCAGCGAAGTTCAGCGACGCCAGCCTAGGTCCGATAATATAACCCACGCCCAGATAGGCCGGACTAACCGCGGGTGAGGTGAATTGCGACATTCCACCGGTTGCCAGCATGGGCGCGTTTGCCCCGCGCCCCAGCCGTAAGCCCGTCGCCATTTTCGGAATGTTGACCAGAACATTTTTCGTGTACCAGAAAAGGTTGACCTGGGAAAGAAAGTACATCAGCCCGCCAAAGCCCATGTTGGCGAACAAAATTTTTGCTGCCTTGGATCCCTGTTGTCCGGCCTTATGAATTTCCGCCGCCGCCACTGACTCGGGGAAGGGCAGCTCTGGGTCTTCGACCATTACGCGTCGCAGCAGGGTAACGAACAGAATGCCCAGCAGGCCGCCGATTACCATCAGCGCGACGGATTGCCAATACCTCTCCATGCCGAGGCTCGGCCAAAGTCCCGCGAGAACAAATGCTGGGATGGTGAACACCGCGCCAGCAGCCACCGATTCGCCAATTGCACCCACAGTTCGTGCGATATTTTCCTCTAGTAGCGACCCTTTCATAAGCCGCAAAAGCGACATGCCAATGACTGCGGCAGGATAAGTGGCGGCGATCGTCATACCGGCCTTGAGGCCTAGATAGGCATTGGCGGCGCCCAGAATTCCCGTCATTACCAACCCGAGCATCACGGCGCGAAAAGTAAACTCCCGCATCTCCATGTTCTCGGGAACGTAGGGCTTGAATTTCTTGGTGGCTTCGGTCGCGTTCACTGTAGTTTGGGGGCTCATAGTCAGAATCCTCACATAAGATCAGGAATGATCAGCATAAAGTAGGACGGCGCACGTTAGCACGCGCACAGCCTGATTTACAAGTCCGTTTGACTAGTTTCGATAAACCGGATGTCCCAAACGCCAATAATTGAGATGCAGGATTTCAGGGCGGGCCGCGATCGCAATGACGCGCGTTACTCCCTGGTACCCGCCCTCGTTGCTTCCGAACTCCTGCACCGCTATACTGAGGAAGATTCGTCCGGTCGGAACCCCCGCAGCCGCGATCGGGTGAAGGAGGATCGTCTTCAGCAGTAACGGGACCCCAATTCGGGCCACCGGGACCAGGGTTGTTGCGCAAGACAATCGATTGGTCTCATGGGCCAGCGGCATCGCCGCAGGTCTGTTCGCTACGTTGTTCCCTTCCGATTGCCGTCTTTGCGGTGCCCCCCTGATAAATATTTCACGGCTGCCAGTTTGTGAAGATTGTCTTGGAGCAATGCTGCCAATTACGAGCGGACTTTGTTCCATCTGTGGCGAACGGCTGATAAGCCCCTTCGCTTTCTCTGCCGAAGGTCATTCTTCGAAAGGTGATTCTTCTGAATCTGGCGAGGCTCGGTGTGGACTGTGCCGGCGTCTCGAACCTCCTTACGTAAAAGCTACAGCCTACGGGAGCTACGAAAGCGGCTTGCGTGAACTGATTCATTTGCTCAAATATAACCAGGTTCGACCGGCGGCGAATGTCCTGGGCCGCATGCTGGTGGAAGCAGTTGAAGATCTGCAGCCTCTCTTTGGCGACACCGAACTTTTGGTTGTGCCTGTCCCTTTGCACTCCACGAAACTCCGACAGCGAGGATTCAACCAGTCCGAACTGATCGCCCGGGCCGCTTTGAAAGTGAAGCCTTCTGCCGGTCGCTTCCAGTTGAGCCTTGGTTTGCTGGAGCGCCGACGCGAAACGAAATCTCAGATCGGGCTCTCGCGGCATCAACGCAGGGAAAACATTCGTGGCGCTTTTGTGGTGACAAGGCCTCGCGAAATGGCGGGACGCGAAGTGCTGTTAGTCGACGATGTCTTTACCACCGGCACAACGGTTTCAGAATGCGCACGCATCCTACGGCGCGCGGGAGCGTCGAAGGTCTACGTAGCAACGGTAGCGCGAACCTTGAAGACGGAGGCCCAGCACGCGATACGGGATATAGAAACCGAAGCACGGCTAACCATGGCAGCCGCCGGATAAAGGCACGTGGGGACAGCCGCTCTCGGCTGTCCGACCGGGCGAAGCTCGGTGGTTCGAGAAGAGTATGTCGGGGAAGTGGAACAATTCGATGAGTGGCATGGGACGGTCTCACATGTCCTCCCCTCTGGTAGCAGCCGTCCGTTCCGAAAGCGAAGGCCCGCACGTGCTGCATGCGCCGGTGCTGGTGTTGAACGCTTCGTACGAACCTATCAACGTCTGTGCGGCGCGCCGCGCCATCGTCCTGGTGCTGAAGGGCATCGCGATGACCGAGGAAGAGAACGGACACTTCCTGCATGCGGCCCGTCTCGCCATTCGCTTGCCGTCGGTGATCCGTTTACTCGAATATCGCCGCATTCCGCACCAGACGCGCGCACTCTCTCGCAAGAATATTTTGCTGCGTGATCGCAACACTTGTCAGTTCTGCGGGGAAGTGTTGGCCTCGGGAGAGCTGACACTGGACCACGTAGTACCTCGATCTCGGGGAGGTGCTTCCACGTGGGAGAACCTGGTGGCCTGCTGCCATCCCTGCAATCGCCGCAAGGGCAACCAACTGCCGCACGAGGCCGGCATGAAGCTCATGCGCGAGCCCCGCGCCTTCAATCTGCACACCAGCCGTCACATCATGCGCCTGATGGGCCGTTCCGATGACAAGTGGCGGAAGTATCTCTTTTATTGAGCATCAGCACTCAATATTTAGCCCGCATCAGGTCTTTCGATTACGAAAGGTCATGCCTGAGTTTCACTCCCGTAACCTTGTGTAGCCAGACTTGACCCCGTATCACGGTTGAGACATGTAGATCAGAAGTCGTCTCATGTCGAGACGGAGAACTCTGATGCGCTCGACCTTCTATTTTGCCGCTTGGACGGACAGCGGCTGTCTCCTGGGATGCGACCACGAACACCAAACCGTAACTTCAGCAGAAGCCTGCATTTCGCATGCTGGCGGCTATGTGATCGCCGTTGAAAAAGGGGTACTGCGTGCCCTTACGGATGCTGAGGAAGCAGAATTTCAGAATGTGAGGTACGGCGGCAAAGCCGGAGCCAGAGCACCCTTTGCCGTCGACGGCATGCTTACAATTTTGCTTACGATCCAAATCAGGCTGGGAGATGAAGGAGCCTGCTAGAATCTCAACGCCCTCGAGAGGTATCTCGGAGACGTGCCACGGCTGAATGCTGACAGCTACTTCTGCGGCTGTGGCGGCGTGTTCTTGCTCGGATCGCCCTTCTCCACGTCTTTCCCGTCATAGGTGATCTTCACGTTCGATCCGAATTTCTTGTAATTCGTATATTTCACAATCTCGCGGATCTTCACATCACCCGTGGAGAAGTGGAGGGTGTCGTCGGCGCGCGTGTAGACTGGAAACCAATAGGGACCATCCACGACCTGCTCCCGATAGGTGGTGAACTTGGGAAACAGGTTCTCGTTGCCCCTCTTCCTGGTAATGTCGGGGACGCTTTTTCCGTAGGTTTTCACGATCTGGAAATCCTTGTCGTCTACCCAGATGCGGCCTTGAAAATATCGCTTCTTGCCTTCTATCTTTTTTGGTGCGATGTCGAACACATAGCAGTGCAGGTCGTCCTCCTGCTGCTGCCCGACGTAGAGAATGGTGTATTCGCCAATCTCATCGCTGGTCAGCACAAACGGCAGCCGGTTCTCGATGTCGTCGATGTCTTGCTCGGTCATCATGATCCGCTGGAGGGTCGATTGCGGCGCGAAAACGACGTTCTTGACCTTTTTCCCTTGATCATCGAAAGAGACGTCAAAAACCTGCTGATACTCACCATCCGGCGTGTCTCCATCGACCGTTTGCACCTTCACGGTTTGCCGATATCCGTATTGGTCAAGGGCGGTTTTGAATTCCTTTTCTTTGGCGGCAAAGTGTTGGATGATTTCGTCGGATGTAACGCCCTTGGGTTCAGCGGGATTAAGCGCTCCTTCGTCCCCGAATGCACAAAGCGAGGCCGGGCCGCACAAGGCCACGGCCATGACCACCACGAACGCTATCCGCATAACTCTCATAAGACCAGTGTAACGAAATCGGACGGGGAAAACCTGTCTAATTAGATTGCTGGCCAGGACAGAAAGTTGCCGCAGTGAGCAAGATTTGGGCTTTTCTTGAATCCTCTTGCGATTCGCGCGCATGATCTCGTCGCCTTTAGCGGGCCTGGTCCAGATTCACGCTAGAGCGTTACGTTGTAAGATGGCGTGGTCGAGTTATGCCCTCTAGTCCACGCGCGGAAGTGCCATTTGTCCCCCCCACGATGCAGCAAGAGATCGCCCGTCTCGCTGGGTCGCCAGAAATCCGCGCGGCTTTCGCCTGGCTTCGCGCCGAGGAAGCCCAGTTTGCGGCCTGGCAATTGGAAATGGCGCGCATTCCTGCTCCGCCATTTGGAGAGACGGCGCGCGGAGAATGGCTCCGCGAACGCTTTCGCGCGCTCGAACTCGAAGATGTCTGCACCGACGAAGTGGGCAACGTGTTCGGCATTCATCAGGATCATGCCAAACTGACCAAACCATCCGCGGCCGAGCAATACATCGCGCTCAGCGCTCACATCGATACGGTTTTTCCCGCTGGAACTCCGCTCAACCTGCGTCAGCAGAGCAACCGCCTCTACGGGCCCGGCGTTTCTGATAACGGAGCCGGAGCCACGGCCTTGCTGGCGGTGGCAGCCGCGCTGCGCGCATCCAAAATAGCGCTGGCCACACCCATACTTTTTATCGGCAACGTGGGCGAAGAGGGAGAAGGCGACCTGCGCGGAATGCGTCACATTTTTTCTCAGTCCCGCTGGAAAGACTCGATCCGCTACAGCTTAATCCTGGACGGCGCCGGCTCGGACACGATCGTAGCGGAGGCTCTGGGCAGCCGCCGCTTCGAAATCATCGTTCGCGGCCCGGGCGGACATTCCTGGAGCGATTTTGGGATGCCCAACCCGATCCTGGTTCTGGCGCGCGGCATCCATTCGTTCTCCCAGACCTCACTCCCATCCTCTCCGAAAACCACCTTCAATGTTGGTGTGATCCGCGGCGGGACGTCCGTGAACTCGATTCCGGAGTCGGCCAGCATGCGGGTCGACATTCGCTCGACTTCGATGGCCGAGATGGAGCGCCTGGAAGCGTCCCTGCGACGTGCGCTTGAGCACGCCGTTGAAGAAGAATCGCGGGTTAGCGAGCGGCGTATTTCGTCGAAGAAGCGCTCGTCAGGCCTCAGTTACGAAGTCGTGCCCATTGGCAATCGTCCCGCGGGCGAACTGGATGGCAACGCCCGAATCCTGAAGGTAATTCGCGCCGTGGATGCTCATCTCGGCAACGCTGCCCAAATTCAGCGCGCTTCGACGGACGCCAACATTCCGTTGTCCCTGGGCCGGGAAGCAATCGCCATCGGTGGCGGGGGCGTAGGTGGCGGCGCTCACACCCTGCAAGAGTGGTTCGACTGCAGCGGACGCGAACAGGGACTCAAGCGGATATTGCTGACGCTCCTGGCGCTGGCGGGCATGGCTGGCGCATAACAAGCGCAAGAACCTCGCCACGGATTCGCACTGATCACGCGGATTAAAACGAAAAAGGAAAAAAAGGCATCCGTGAAATCCGTGGCGAAAGGTCCTAGAAACCGGGCTTTCGCATGGGCCGGAACGGAATCATGACTACCGTCTGGATCGCCACCGGATCGCCATTCCTGGTGGCGGGACGGAATCGCCAGCGCGACAGAGCGGCGCTGGCATAGACGTCCAGGCGATCGTCGACTCCGCGGAGAATTCGCACCTCGCCGACCGATCCGTCGCTGCGAATCACGGCCGAGAGCATGACTATGCCCTGAACATTCTGCCGCATCAACTCGATCGGATATCCGGGATCTACTTCTTGCGTGGCTACCGGAGCAATCAATTCACCCGGCTTTTCAGCTTGCTTCAACTCGGCAAAATGCATTACCCAACTCCCGCCCGCAGAGTTTAAGTTGGGCACGTTCAGCATCATGGCATAAGACTTCCGGTCGCCGAAAACTTTGCGCTCCAGTTCACTGGTTGCATTGGCCGGTAACTCCGAAGGATGCGGCGGAACTGCGGTAACTCGTGGCGGCGTTGCACTGGCGATGAATGGCGACTCGGATGAAACTGCCTTGGTCACGCCCTGACTGCTGCCTGCAACCGCCGAACTGCTTCCCGGCTTAGGGCTAGCGCCCACAAAAAGTCCAGGAGGGACGCCGCTTGAGCTGTCGCCCGTCCCCGACGCGCTTCCACTGCCATGGCCACCGCCTATGCCACTTGCGGCAGCGGGATGAGGGTCACCAGAAATATCCGGCGTCCCTGGGGCGCCCGGTTTGCCTTCCGGAGTCGCGGCAAAAGTTCCCCGCCGGTTACCTGAGGGAACTTCGACAGGTCCACTCGGAACCATAGGATGAAGGTTCAGTGCAACCAGGCGTCCATCGCCAGTGCCCCCGGATCCTTGAGCCGAAGGCGGGGGCGGCACTACTGCGCCGCCGGAATTCCCCATTGGTGGCATGCTCGATGCCGCGCGCTGCTCTCCCATCGGCAACTGCGGAGCGGGCGCCACCGCCTGCGAATGTCCTATATTGATATCGGTTAATCTGCGCGAAGCTGCGTCCGCAACTACGGGTGGAGGCTCGACAATTGCCGGTTGCGGACCATGAACATCTCGGCTCGAATTCGCGGAGTGGACGTCCGGCGCTGGCGCTACCACTGAGTCCGATAAAGACGGAGTTTGCTTCAGCGCAGTCTTTACATCAGGAGCCGGTGCAACCACGGATGAAGGCAGCACCGGCAGTTTTAAATCCGAAGGCGAACCTGCCATCGCGGCAGTGGGAATCGTAGGAGTCGGACGCCCCAAGGCCACGATGTTTGGCAACGGCACATCGTGATCCAACTTCAGTTTGGGAGGCGCGACAATTGTCTGCGTGCGATTGTCCGCCTCGGGTGGCACCGAGATGATTGGCTGAGCCGCATGCTCGGGCTCGCCCTTCTGCGGCAACGCGGCGTGCGCCCCGCCCGTGTTGAGCGGCGCCAGGTATTCAGAAGCGTCGTAATAGACGACATCGGATCTGTCAAAGACCGGCCGCTCGACGATCTGCGGCCGTTGTGGCCAAAGCTCCGACCATCCCCACAAAGCCGCAATCACCAGGATGTGACCGAACGTCGACTGCAGGAACTGGAACCAAGGCACCCGCCTCGGCACGAAAACGTCGGGCCAAAAATCGGCTGGGCGCGACACTAACTGCAGAGGAGCTTTTGCCCGAGGCCATAGCAGGTCCCCAAGATTACGAAGAAAGACCCTGAGCCACGGTTCAAGCTCGACCAGCAAGGTCGGCACAGCCACCGGGTTCGGCTTGCGCTTGCGCGAGGTGTCGATCAGCAGCGGGCCCTGTTTCATGCGCTCCTCGCCACCGGCGAGAATCTTCCTATTATAGATGCGCCGGCGGTCCAAGCCTCAGTGCAAAGAGTTCCTGGCCGTGAATTTCCGTGCTCTAATACCGATATGAAACTTGCAGAGGCACTTCCCCTGATGTTGCTCGCCTGTAGTTTGCTGCTGGCCGGGCAGAATCCTCCGCAAAACTCAGCTCCCGCAAAGCCGGCGGAGGACTACTCGGGAATGTACAGCTTTCAGCGGGAGGGCGAATTCGTCCAGCTCACTGTGGAAGATGCGGGCAGGGTCACCGGCTTCGTTTCGCGCTTCGGCGACTCCGAAAGCGACCGCGGTGCCTTCCTCGATCAATTCTTCAAAACCGGCAAGCTCGATGGAACCAAACTAACTTTCACCACCGACACTGTGCACGGCGTCTGGTATGAATTTAAAGGCACCGTCGATCACGGAGAAGGCAAAACTCCAGCCAACGAGGGCTACTACGTCATGAAGGGTACGCTGACTGAAAACCGCACCGATGCCGACAAGAAAGTCACATCAAAGTCCCACGAAGTAGTATTCAAGTCCTTCCCCCACGAAGGGTAGAGCGGACAGTCCTGTCCGCTGCTGTGGAAGTGGACGTTGCTTCTTGAAAATCAAGCTCCGATACCGGAACAGGTTGTGCCAGGTCGCGAGCCACGCGAAACTAAACTAGTATTGCTGTGTGAAACGAATCAGTTTGCTTCTCTCGGTTACGGCCGCGCTTGTGATGCTCCCAAGGCTGCAAAGTGCAGCCCAACAGTCTCACGCGACGGAGGACCCTCCGTCCTATCTGGGCTTTGATCGCAATAATTATCCCGGCGATCAGAACTTGAAGGTTCTTCGCGAGACGTTTTCCTACACCGGTTTCTGGCTTAACCATCCACCCAGCGCAAGATCCAACACATGGAGCGGCAAGCGGAAGATGCTCCAGTCAGCGGGGTTCGGATTCCTGGTGCTGTTCAATGGCCGGCTATTCAATGAGCTGAAGTCGGTTTCGTACGCGAGCAAACTCGGCAAGTCGGACGCGCAAGCGGCTGTGGCGGCGGCACGGCGGGAAGGATTTCCAGCGCGAACCGTGATTTTCCTTGATCAAGAGCAAGGCGGCCGGATGCTGCCCGAGCAGAAAGCCTACATCTATGCGTGGGTGGACGGAGTGACCGCAGCCGGCTTTCGGGCGGGCATTTACTGCTCGGGCATTTCCGCCGCAAAAGAAGGCGGCGAGGACATCGTCACCGCGGACGATGTCCGGCAGAATGCTGGCGCAAGAAAGATCATGTATTGGGTCACGAACGATGCCTGTCCGCCCTCGCCTGGGTGCGCCTTTCCGAAACGGCCGCCGAGTGCCGCCGACAGTGGCATTCGCTTTGCCGACGTATGGCAATATGCCCAGTCGCCGAAGCGGCCAGAGGTTACCGCCAGTTGTCCTGCAAATTACAACCCCGATGGCAATTGCTATCCGCCAAACATCGACGTCGGACAACACTTGCACATCGACGTAAATACGGCGACAACGGCGGACCCCTCGCAAGGCAGGACTCCCTGAGATCCAATTCAGAAATGCCGTAGCGGTGATAAGATTCCGCACCATGCGGCCGCTTGCGAAACAAATCCTCACCTATCTCGCGCTGGTCTTTGCCTTCAGCAGCCTGCCCGAGTTCGTGATGATTCACGCCGGGCACATTGGCGCCGGAAACGGTCTGGTCGTGGGGCTGGTGATGTGGTGTCCAGCACTTGCTGCCCTGACGACGTGCTGGCTCTTTCGCATCGATCTGGCAACCCTGGGCTGGAATTGGCGGCCAGTGAAGTATGAAGCGTGGGCTTACTTCATTCCGATTTTTTATGCGTTGCCGGTGTACATCGCGACCTGGGCGCTGATTCCAGGTTCGTTTGCATTCTCGGCATACGCCGCTTCGCTGGCCACAGCTTTCGGCTTCCCGCAATCTCCACGCGCCGTAACCCTCTTGTTAGCGATACCTTGTTATGCCACCGTGGGTGTAATCAGTAGCATGGCACGCGCACTGGGCGAAGAAATTGGCTGGCGAGGGTTCCTGCTTCCGCGGCTAGTTCAACAAACAGGTTTTACTTGGGGATGTCTCTTGAGTGGTTGCATCTGGGCGGTTTGGCATTATCCAGGGTTGTTGTTCGCCGACTATAACTCTGGCACGCGGCCATCCTTCGCCTTGACTTGCTTCACTCTCATGGTGATCGCGGATAGCTACATCCTGGGTTGGCTGAGGCTGAAGTCGGGCAGCCTATGGACCGCGGCGGTTCTCCATGCAAGCCACAATCTTTTCATTCAGGCAATTTTTGACCGGATCACCGCCCCAGTGGGCCGGTCGCTCTACATCACGACAGAATTCGGCGCGGGAACGGTGCTGACGGTCGGCGTTTGTGCCCTTTATGTCTGGATGAGACGCAAAGAAGTGGCCAGCGCCGGCTCGCAATGAACTCGGCGGCTGGAGCGAGATTAGCCAGCTTTAAGTTGCGCTCTGCCCCTCCAACAGTGCACAATATCCCTAGATACTCAGTCACTTGCAGTGGTTACTTGCGTCGCCCTGAAAAAAGCGACGCTTTCTGCTGTCGCTGAGCATCTTAACTATTGTGAAGAGTTAGTGGCTTCAACATCCCCGCCGGTTGGGCGCGGCGTAGTTTCAAACGACGCGTAGTGAATCGGCTGGAGCCGCTGGAAGCTTTCAACATCCCCGTTCCGGATCAAGCGTTCGCCATTTGCGGAATAGCCGCAATCGCATTCGCGTCCGGAGCTGAAGGCGAGACATGACCATGGCCACCGCAGCAGCAGTTTGCAGTCTGGAAAATTACCTCGTCCTGCCCGATCACACTATGGACGAACGCATTGCCGCCGCCCGTGAGGCTTTGGGCCGCGAATGCGTCATTCTTGGACACCACTATCAACGCGACGAAGTCATTCGCTTCGCCGATTTCCGCGGCGACTCCTACAAACTCTCGCAAGAGGCCGCGCGCGCGGGCGGCAAATACATCGTCTTCTGCGGCGTGCATTTCATGGCCGAAAGCGCTGACGTTTTGAGCCGCTCCGGCCAGGTGACGATCCTGCCTGACATGAACGCGGGCTGCTCCATGGCCGACATGGCGGAAATCACCCAGGTGGAAAATTGCTGGGAGCAACTTATCGCCGCCGGATTGACTTCCGATGCCGGTGAAGGCATCACGCCCGTCACCTACATGAATTCCACCGCCGCGATCAAGGCTTTCTGCGGAGAACGTGGCGGCGTAGTTTGCACATCCTCCAATGCAGCGGGCGCGTTTCGGTGGGGCTTCGCGAAGACGCCAAAACTTCTATTCCTTCCTGATCAACACCTCGGCCGCAACACCGGATTCAACCTGGGCATTCCTTTGAACGAAATGGTCGTGTGGGATCCTTACCTGATCAACGGCGGCCTGACGCCGGACCGGTTGCGTGCGGCCAAAGTGATTTTATGGAAGGGCCACTGCTCCGTCCACCAGCGCTTCCTGCCTGAGCACGTCGATAACGTTCGCGCTAAATATCCCGGGATTCGGGTGATTGTACATCCTGAGTGCCGATGGGAAGTCTGCCAGAAAGCCGACGGCATCGGATCGACCGAGGGCCTGTTAAAGATGATCCGCGACGCCGCGCCAGGGGCCATGTTTGCGGTTGGCACGGAAATTCATCTAGTCAACCGCATGGGCAAAGAGTTTGCCTCCGAAGGGAAAAAAGTCATCACTCTCGACGACTCTGGCTGTCTGTGCACCACCATGTTCCGCATCTCGCCGCAGCATCTGTGCTGGGTGCTGGAGAATTTGATCGAAGGCAACGTAGTGAACCAGATCAAAGTGAAAGATGACGTGAAACACTGGGCGCGGGTTGCGTTGGACAGAATGTTGGAGATCCAATAGCAGGTTGCTGGCCGTTGGCGAGAAACACGTGGGGACAGCCGCCCTCGCCTGTCCGGTCGAGCGCAGCTCGGCAGCGATTCGATCACTCCGTTCATGGCAGGCGAAAACCCGGCCTCTCGATCTCTCGTAATGCGGGGTCTTGTCAACGACCAAGGACGAACGACCAACGATCTCCCAAATGCATTAGAATGGAAACATACCTCTATGGCCGACCGAACCTTCACCCTTGAAGAAGCCCAATCCCTCCTGCCTGTACTGGAGTCGCTGCTGCGCACTGCAATTGACGGCAAGAAACTGATCGAGGCCGTTGACACCGAGCTTCAGGAACTCGCGCACCGCGTTTTTCTGCAAGGAGGCTTGCTGGTCAACGTGGTCCATATGGCGCGCCGGAAAGCTGAGCGCGAAAAAGCTATCCCGCGCGTGAAAGACGCGCTGGCTGAGATTGACGCGACCGGCGTCCAGGTAAAAGATCTTGATACCGGGCTGCTCGACTTTCCCTGCAAAGTGGACGGCCACATCGTGCTGCTTTGCTGGAAGCTAGGAGAGCAGGGAATCAACTACTGGCACGACACTACCGAGGGCTTCGCAGGCCGCAAACCCATTGACGAGAAGATCAGCAAGGCGAAGAAGACAAACTGAGAAGAAGCACTCAGCATTTAATTTAATGGAGGACGCCCGGTCTCCATAAGTGCTAAGGCCGCCTTCCCGCATTCCACTTCGGCTGGAAGTCTGAATTCACCAGCCACTCAACCGGCATCAACAACGATCCAATCGCTGCATTCATGTGTTTGAAGTCCAAGTGAGCCAGATCGTCGCTGGGCTGATGATAGTCTCGGTGCAAACCATAGCTTGATATGGTCTGCGCTACGACGCCCTTTTTTGCCAGAACAAAATTATCGGAGCGCGCAAAGAAGTTCTCACCAGGATGCGGATCAGCGACCAGATGAGCACCATGCGCTGCCAGTTCCGGACCAAGATTTGACCGCTCCCATCCCGTGAGCCAGAGCGTGTCATCCTTCACCGCCGGATCCGGTCTGCCGATCATTTCAAATTCCAGGTTGGCGGCAATCTCTTTCAGCGGCACGGGAGGATGGTTGCGGAAATAGGTTGATCCGATCGCGCCCATCTCTTCGCTGCCAAACAGGGCGAAGAGCACGGTGCGCCGCGGACGCTGTCCTCGGCCCAGCACGCGCGCGATTTCGAGTACAGCCGTAGTGCCCGAAGCGTCATCGTCTGCACCGTTGTAGATGTCGTCGCCGTTGACCGGAACCCCAATTCCCAAGTGATCCAAATGAGCCGAAAACAGGATTGCGTGGCGTTGCAGCGACGGATCACTGCCTCGCAGTATGCCCACCGCATTCCATGTGTACCCTTTTTCTTCGGACGACCGCGCTTCGAATTTCACCACGCTACCTTCCGGCAGCTGCTCGATCGCGTCGACCGCATCCCGCGTCAACTCAAGCACATTGAATTTCTTATCGTCTGCAGAGCCGTCCTTCAACTGGTTGGCCACTTTGGGCAGCTGTTTGCCGGCCTCCTCGAAGTGATTGACCTCGCTATTGCGCGCGAGTGTGAGTATTGCAGACGCGCCTGCCGAAGCTAGTGAGAACGCTGCCTGCTTGACTTTGCTTTCATCCGAACCCACAATCAGCACGACCGTGCCCGCCTCGACGGCTTGATTCCCAATGTCGCTAAGCTTGTCCACATTTAGTTTTCGCAACGGTCCGGAAAAGTCCGTTTGCGTCAGAACCACGACCAGGAAATCCTTGCCGTAATCCCAAACGATGGGCTCAGCCGAATGGTTACCTGCCGGCCGCGAGATCGTCAGTCGTGGCGGCGATACGATCTTCCGTTGAATGGCTGGCACACGCTGAATATAACCGCCATCGTCACCCGCCGGTTCAATGCCGTACTGGCGTAGTTGCGATGCTACGTAGGTCGCGGCCACCAGTTCATCATGGGTACCGCTACCACGTCCCTGTAGCGCATCCGAGGCCAGGAATTCTTCATGGGCACGAATGCAGCGTTCACAAGCCCTGACGGCGACTCCAAGGTTCCCGGCTGGTTGTGGCTTTTGCGACGGCGTTGCGACCGCCTGCGTAAGGGCCATCGACGGCAGGAAGGCAGAGAGAAAGAGAAAGAAAAGCAGTGGGGAGAGGCAACATCGTGTTCTCATGAGAGCCTGTCGAGTTTACAAGGTTTTACCTTCCTTGACGGATTCTTTACCTCGGATTGGCCTTCTGATCGTTACTATATTTGGAGTGGGACCATCTTGAATCGATCGTTAGTGCTGCTCTGTCAGATTGTCCTCCTTATGTGCCCCTCCACGCTGCTGGCCCAGCGTGGAGGGCACAATGCCGGACGCCCTTCGACCGGCGCATCCAGTCCGACGCCCAACACCAGCGACATGAACGATTTCAATCGCGCAATTGCGATCCAAGCCACCCCTGACCAGATCGCCCAGTTCCAGCAATTGAACAAGAGTACGGAAACCGCCAGCAAACATGCCCAGAATCTTATCCAGCCCACTGAAAACGCAAACCGGCCGAATTCATCCCGCTACACAGATTTAAGCGACGCGGTCGACGAGGCACAGACAAACATCCAGCATTTTGTAAGCAGCTTTTCTACCGCACAGCAGTCGGGATTAAAGCCTCAGATCAAGAAGCTTAGTAAGGCGGACTCGGATCTCTCCAAGCAGAGCAAGGCTCTGGCGCAAGAGCGGGAACGATCGCAGATCAACGACAAGAAACTTGTTGCCGTCACGGAAAGACTGGACAAGGCGCTAACTGGCTTTAGGACGGAGTTGATCGACCTCGGAAAAGAGATGGGAGTTCAGCCCGAGGAACATTCTCCGTGACCATAATTCAGACTATGCGACGAGCTTGCGGCGTGTGCATTGCGCTCATCCTCCTGCTCGTGGCTCTTTCGCCAGCGCAAAATCACGATGCCAATAGCAATGGCCAGACCGTCGCCACCATGTCGGTGGATGTCAAGGTCGTCACGCTTCCTGTCACCGTTCGTGACAAGAAAGGCCAGATTGTCCGCAATCTGACCAAGGACGATTTCGTTCTCCAGGAAGATGGCCGTCCGCAAGCGATCAAATACTTTACACAGGATACCAACCTGCCGCTTACCCTCGGACTGCTGGTCGGTACCAGCCTGAGTCAGCGAAATGTTCTGGATCAGGAGCGAAATGCCAGCAAGGTCTTTCTCGACCAAATGCTTACCGACCCCAAAGACAAAGCATTCCTCATTCACTTTGACCGCGAGGTGGAACTTCTTCAGGACCTCACACCGTCCCGCGACAAGCTGGAGGCGGCCCTGCAATTGCTAAATGCCCCGCAACTTCAGCGCAATGGTGGCGGACAATCCGATCCCGGATCTTCTGGATCGGGCTCCGACCCTCAATCTTCCGGCACTGGCCAACCTCGAATGAGCCGAGGAGCGGGCACTCTGCTTTACGACGCCATCTTCCTGGCTTCGAACGAACTGATGAAGAAGCAGCAGGGCCGCAAAGCTCTTATTGTTCTTTCCGACGGAGACGACCGAGGCAGCAAGGAGTCGCTGCAAAGCGCCATCGAGGCGGCTCAGCGCGCCGACACTGTGGTTTACTCCATCCTGTTCGCCGACAACCATCAGGACAGCAACGGCTATGGCCACCAGGGCGGAGGAATGGGCCGGCACGGTGGGGGTTTCCCGGGAGGCGGAGGCTGGCCGGGAGGCGGAGGGTCCGGAGGAGGCGGTGGTCGCGGACGCAATCCGCAGGAACCCCGCGTGGATGGCAAGAAAATCCTCGATCAGATTTCAAGGGAAACCGGCGGCCGTCTCTACGAAGTCTCGAAAAAGCAGGCGATCGATCAAATCTACGACAGCATCGCTGAAGAATTGCGGACGCAATACAATCTGGGCTACACCCCGGACAAGGGCAATGCAGAAGCCAGTTATCACAAGATCATCTTGGTAGCCAAACAGAAAGACTTGGTGGTGCAAACCAGAGACGGATATTACGCGGAACGATGAGAAAACAGCACTTAGCAGAAATCAAAGGTCTGGCGGAGCAAGGAGTCTGGTGCTAACTTTTCTCCGCGAGAATTCCCTGCTAACAGGGGAAAAATACAGGGAATTTGCGAAATCTTGCCTTTGAAAGCGGACGCTTCTCTCTCTAAGCTCCACATTTTGCTGGAGAAAATAATACACTCGACCCAAACCGTAACAGGTAACTAACAGGCACGTATTAGGGAATTAAACTTCTCTGATTACATTTATTGCAGGACGATTTTGCCAGAATGCAGATCTTGAGGGAAGCCAAACTGCTGACGCTGCTCGACCCAGCTTAGAGGAATGTTGCGACACAATTTTTGGAAGGTGAGGTCGCGAGGCTGGCGCCCATCGAGAATAGCCTCCACGATGTCGGGCGCGAGAAAGGCACAGCTGAGAACCCTTCCAACATATCGCTCCGTCAAGCCGGCGCGCTTCGCGAGCGAAGGCTGGTCAAAGCATTCGCCCTTCAGCACGCTTTCGTACCAACCGCGGGCTCGTGCAACCGCTTTTATCAGCGCAGAGTTCGGACGCGCAGCGACCAGATTGTCAGAGGTGGGGGGGACTACCAGGTGAACTTCACCACCCGACCGCTTCAGCTTTGCCTCGATGGGTAGACAGATCAGATCGTTCGGATCGACTGACTTGGGAAGGCGGTCTGCCTCGGATGGAATCAACCGGCCGTCGTTCTCCAGTACGTCGCGCAAAGCCGTTCTGCTCATCAGTATCTCGATGGAGTTGTCACGAATGATGATCCGACGGAAAAAAGATGCGAATAGGTCCTTATGTTCCAGCGAGCGTAGCGATGGCCATCTCTTGGCAAGCTTCTTTGCCGCGGCGACGAGCCGCTGCATTGCGGAGGGACTCTCGGCAGACACGTTCAGACCGTCAGGTATGCTTGCATCCGATTTTAGGAATGAGAGAAGTTTGCCGGTGATTTGGTTCTCGATCTCGCGTGCTGGCAAACGAGTCGGACTGTTGGGTTTGCTGCCAGGTTTTTTAATCGCCATTTGGGAAACGTAGTAGCCATACCGCCTTCCCTTCTTGACGGTGGATGAGGGAGTGAAGCGATTCCCACTCGGGTCTGTGATCAACCCAGTCAAGAGGCTTACCGAGGGACCCCTAAGGGGATGTCGGTGCGTGACACGATTGCTCTGCAGCTGTGCTTGGACTTTATCCCATAGCTCTCGCGCCACAATGCCTTGGTGCTCTCCCGCATACCACTGTTTGTGATGACGAATTTCGCCAATGTAGAGACGGTTCTGGAGAAGATCATACAGCGCACCCCGGGAAAATGAGTTGCCACCCAGTCGCGCACCCGATTTCGTGATCCAGATCTTGCTCTTAACGTTCTCGCGAGCAAGTTGCACGGCCAGCTTCGAAACACAGCCGAGTTCCAGATAGAGAGAGAAGATCTTACGGACGAGTAGAGTCCCTTGTGGATTAGGAACGAGCTTTCGGGCTTCGAGGTCGTAGCCGAGCGGGACCAGTCCACCCATCCACATTCCTTTTCGCTTCGAAGCGGCAATCTTGTCCCGGATTCTTTCTCCCGTTACTTCTCTCTCAAATTGCGCAAACGAAAGCAGAACGTTGAGCGTGAGTCTACCCATGGAGGTGGTGGTGTTGAATTGCTGTGTCACTGATACGAAGGACACCCTTCGGGCATCGAAAACCTCGACGATCTTGGCGAAATCGGCTAGGCTGCGCGTGAGGCGGTCGACCTTGTACACAACGATGACGTTCAGCTTGCCAGCTTCGACATCTTTCAACAAGCGTTGAAGGGCGGGCCGGTCCATAGTCCCACCAGAGTATCCACCGTCGTCATAGCGGGCAGGCTGTAGGCGCCAGCCTTCCTGTTTCTGGCTTGTAATAAAGGCCTCGCATGCTTCGCGCTGAGCATCGAGTGAATTGAAGGATTGTTCGAGACCCTCCTCTGAGGACTTCCGGGTGTAGATGGCGCAGCGCAATGCGGGCTTTTGATCGAGGGTCATTGCACCTCCTGAGATCTGCTGTTTAAGGTCTTTTGCTTGATTCCGAAGAACAGTGGTCCGGACCAGCGTGTGCCGGTGATCAAACGGGCGATCTGGGAAAGGCTCTTGTATCGCTCGCCACGGTACTCATAACCCGCCTCTTGGACGTTGACCAAGTGAACTTGATCACGCCACTCACGCACGAGTCGTGTGCCCGCGCGGATGCGCGGAATCGAGGAAACTTTGGAAGTGGGATTTGACGCTACACTTGCAGCCAAGCGCTGGAGGCGGCTCTCGGCAGCCGCGCTAATCGACCTCCAGGCTTGCTCTTGAATCCGAATTGCAAGGACGCGGAGCATTAGCGGTTTTCGGATCTTGGGATTGGGCGCAACTTTGAAAAGCTGCTGCCAGAGCCCTGCCAGTTCGATTTTGGACAATGTGAGCAGAGAATTGAGCTGCTGTTCAGTGGAATCGGGCACGCTTGCCTCCTTTTGAACGCAGCAACATTGCCGCTTCCTTGCGGGGAAAAATCAAGCGAATTTGCTATTTGTTTCACTTGGGCCATGGCACGAAGAGCCACGAGTTTACGGCATCTTCCTGTAAATTGCGCTAGGCGAACAAATAGCGCATACTGCGGATTCTGGAGAGTAAATGATCACTACTACTGCTGCTAGAGAAAAATCGAGAAGGAAGCGCCAACTTCTTCGCGATCCAGTGGTTTCGACCGCTTTTCATCACTACTTCCGCCAGCGCCAAAATTGGCAAGCCCGAGAAGTGCTCGACAAACTGCAATCGTTAGGGGCGGACGTTGAGTTGCTAAGAGAATGTGTCCTTTATTCTTTTCATCCTCTGGGACAAGATGAGGCGGAAGAAAAGCGCAAACGGGGGGAAAGGAGGCGTTCCTGCCTGAAAAAGGCCATCGCTGGTTATAAGAGTGCCATGGAGGTCTATTCCTGGCACATGTCCGCGCCGCACCACGATGACCCTGACCTGAGGGCGGTTGGGCAACGCTCTAAAGAACTTTATAAGGCCAATGAGTATTTGGCCAAAGAAGCATCCGCGTGGCTAGAAAGAACGGCAAAGAATCGGAGATATACGACAAAGCGCTTAGGCGTGAACTGGCAATCCTCGTATTTGTTCTTAATGAAGTCGTATATCGAAAGACTCGGAGGTTGGGAGGAGGCTCGGATTTTGGAAGCGATGACGCACCTAATAGCGGCTGCTCACAAATCGCTTAATTTTCGAGTTCCGCATGATCTACGGGCGCTACTCAGAAAGGCAATTCGGGGCTTCGAGAACGACTCCCGAAATGCCGACATCATTATGCTTCTTCGCCATTCAGCCGGTGACTCCAAAACTCTCTATGAGATGTTTCAGCCACTGGGCCCGCATTCAACGTAATCTTCTCCTCGGAGCTTGGAAACAAAATAGAGACGAACTTTAGCTTTTGATTCCACCCCTTTTCACAGGCGGCTCTTGCATACTCCTTGCACGTAAGGAGGGATCGCATGGGAACCCGATGCAGTTCAGCCATAACAAATCATCTAAGAATCGAGTATCGTCCTCTAGACAGTCTGAAGGCCAACCCCCGCAATCCGCGTATTCACACTGACAAGCAGATCAACCAGATCGCCCGAAGCATGACGGAGTTTGGCGCAATCATGCCCCTGGTGGTGGACCGCAATTCGCAAATAATCATTGGTCATGGCCGCGTGCGGGCAGCGCAACTGATCGGGATAAATGAGCTTCCAACGATCAGAGTCGAGCACCTCACGGAAGCTCAGGCCACCGCGCTTGCCATCGCGGATAACAAACTCACCGAGAATTCGACTTGGAATGACGAACTGCTCGCCCAGCAGCTCAAATCCTTATCCGAGGAACTTGATTTCGACGTCGAAGTCACAGGATTCGAAGTCGGCGAGATCGACGTCATGATCGAGGGAATTGCTCCGGTCGCTGGAGGTGGGAGCGACTCCGCAGACGAATTGCCCGAGCCCGATCCAGCGATCCAGGTCAGCAAGCCCAGCGATCTTTGGCTCCTTGGACGCCATCGTGTCTTTTGCGGAAATTGTCTTGACGCGACAAGCTACTCGGTTTTGATGGGGGGGAAACGAGCCTCCATGGTCTTCACCGACCCGCCGTTCAACGTCCGGATCGATGGACATGCTACTGGACTTGGGGCAATCCATCATAGGAACTTCCGGATGGCTGCTGGCGAAATGAGCGAGGCGGCGTTTACAGACTTTCTCGCGCATGCGTTCACGTTACTTGCGCTCCATGCGGTCGACGGCTCGTTGCATTTCGTGTTCATGGACTGGCGACATCTGCCAGAGATTTTTGCGGCCGGCAAACAGGCCTATACGGAACTGAAAGCTTTTTGCGTCTGGGTCAAAGACAACGGCGGAATGGGCTCGCTCTACCGGAGCCAGCATGAACTGTTGCTGGTCTTTAAGAAGGGAAAAGATAGCCACCGCAACAATGTACAACTCGGCCAATTCGGCCGCTAACGTCTGGAACTACCCCGGTGTGAACTCCTTCTCTCGCACAACGGAAGAAGGCAACCTGCTTGAACTTCATCCGACGGTTAAACCAGTCGCTCTGGTAGCGGAGGCGATCATGGATTGTTCCGCACGCGGCGACATCATTCTTGATCCGTTCTTGGGAAGTGGTACCACGGTGATTGCAGTTGAACGGACTGGGCGGATCTGCTATGGCATGGAAATCGATCCGCTCTATGTCGACACGATCGTTCGTCGCTGGCAGCGTTTCACTCGGCTATCCGCCACCCACGCCATCTCGGGAAAGTGCTTCGACGAACTCGATAAGGAGGTGGTAGCGAAGTGAATAACGGCGACGACAATCAAGACGACAAAGATATGGAGAAACCGAATGAGAGCCCGGAACCTACGAATGCCGTGGGCTTTTGCCGGCCTCCGGCGTCCACTCAGTTTAAGAAGGGCACCTCGGGCAATCCGAAAGGACGCCCCAAGGGCAGCCTCAACGTCGCAACTGTTTTCATGAAAACGCTTCGGGAAAAAGTGGCCATCAACGAGTATGGCCAGCGCAAGACTGTTACCAAACTAGAGGCCGCTCTTAAACAACTCGTTAACAAAGCCGCGAGAGGCGATCTACGAGCCATCGGTCAGTTGCGCGACTTGGCGCGGGAAGCGGAAGAAAAGCAGAACACTGCGGCCATCCAACACTCTCAGGTCGTCAACGACCTTGATCAGGAAGTCATGCAAGGCATTTTGCAGCGGTTCCAGCAGAAAGATGCCGAAATTCAGAAGCTGAACGAAGTTTCCGACCCCGAGGAGGTCCAAGATGGCCATAATGAGTAGTATCAACCCCGCTGAATACCGTGCAGTGGCGAGAACTGATTTCAACACGTTCGTACATCGCTCTTTCCGGGAATTGAACCCCTCTGTGCAGTTTATGCCAACCTGGCACAACGAACTGGTTGCCAGCAAGTTGGAAGCTTGCCTTTGCGGCCAAGTCAAGCGCCTGATCATCAATGTCCCACCCCGATCCCTCAAATCGCTGCAGGCAGCCGTTGCCCTTCCAGCTTTCGCTCTGGGCCACAATCCGAGCGCGCAGATCATCTGTGCCAGCTACGGCCAGGACCTCGCCAATAAGCACTCGCTCGATTGCCGGAACCTGGTGTCTTTTCCCTAATACTAGGCTGTCTCCCCAGAAGCAGTCCTTGCAGGAGTTTGTGACCACACAGAACGGTTTCCGGCTGGCAACTTCCGTCGGGGGTGTCCTAACGGGACGGGGCGCCGATATCATCATTATTGATGACCCGCTGAAGCCCGATGAGGCGTTCTCGGCAACCCAGCGCCAAGCGGCCAACGACTGGTACGATCACACCCTTTACAGCCGGCTCAATGACAAGCGCACCGGCTGCATCATCATTATTATGCAGCGCTTGCACCAAGACGATCTGGTCGGCCATGTCCTGGAGCAAGAGCAGTGGGAACATGTACGACTGCCAGCCATCGCCGAAGAAGAGGAAACCCACGTTATTCGTTCCTTCTTCGGCACTCGCACCGTACACCGTGCCGCCGGCGAAGCCTTGCACCCGGAGCGCGAACCCGTGGCGGTGCTCCAACATATACGCCGCACCATCGGAGAATACAACTTCACCGGACAGTACCAACAACAACCGTCGCCGGCGGGCGGCGGCATGGTAAAAGCCGAGTGGTTTAAGTTCTATGCTCCCGGAGAACAACCTTCGAAATTCGAAATCGTATTTCAGAGCTGGGATACGGCAAACAAGAACACGGAGCTGAGCGACTACAGTGTCTGCACCACCTGGGGGCTCAAGAGGAAGCAGCTTTATCTGTTGCATGTCTATCGACAACGTTTGGAATTTCCAGAGCTCAAGCGTGCGATCGTTAGTTGGGCGTCTCATTTCCGCGCCTCGAACATCCTCGTCGAGGATAAAGCTTCAGGAACCGCGCTGATCCAGGATCTCATCCGTGACGGTGTTGCTGGAGTCACCCGATATGAGCCAATGATGGACAAGATCATGCGCCTGCATTCGGTTTTGAGCACCATCGAGAGTGGCTTCGTGTACTTGCCACAACAAGCCGATTGGCTCGCAGAGTACTTGCATGAGTTGACAACTTTTCCGTCGGCGAAGCACGACGATCAAGCGGACTCGACCTCGCAGGCTTTGGACTGGGTCAAGACACGTCCCACTTATCCCGTGTCTGAATACAACCTGCGAAAAGCGCTTGAAATGGGGGGACCAATCTACAAATGGATGCTTGACGATTTCGATAAAGACCAAGAGCCGGTGAAGTGTCCTCAGTGCAATAGCTCGCCGGCACAAAATGGACGGAAGTGCCACTGTAACAGTTGCGGACGACAGTGGGAGCTACCTAATCCGTTCAACCGGGATGAGAAGGTTTATACCTGTCGGCTTCCAGATGGCACGATTCTCTTTTGGGACGAATCCCGAGGACTCTGGGTGAACCATGAGACCGGCGAAACCTATCCACCTGGTACCGACCAGGGTGGCGGAGCAGCATCGTGTGGCTCCCAGCCTGCCTCAAGTATTGGTCGTTGGTTATGAGTGCAGCTGTGAACGGAGTCTAAAGGAGTCGTGCGGCGCAAAGAGTAACGCCTTCTTCTTAGGTGGAGCGCACCGTCACGCTGCCTCTCCTGTGTTGCCGTCGTTTCAAAACTCCTCTGCATCGTCTTACGTGATAAGAGAAAAGGATAGAGCGCAGCCCTTTCAGGGCTGTAGTCACCCAAAGCTATCTGTTGATTCTGCAAGGCATAACTTCGATTTCCTGCCTGATTTTGTCCTCTTTATTGGAGCCAAAATGGAGCCGAGCCGTACAAATCTGAGCCTGCCGAGATTTGCCTCAACAAACTAGCAGGCTGCAGAAATCTTAATGCACCTTTGGCGACGACTCCACTCGCCACGAAGGGCTGTGAGGAATGGACGTCGGGTCATAGGCTCCGTCTCGTAACCGCCTTCCACCTTATTCGGACGAGTGCCTTCCTATAGGGGAGCAGTAAATTGTCACGTTGTTGCTTGCCTTTTTTCCTTGCGGACAAAGTAACGGTACGCACCTACGCTAAGAAAATTGATCAATACTGCGATCACGTTCCATGCGATTACAGGCCGCGATGCAATCAACAAACCGTAGTAGACCCACAGGATCTGAAAGACCCCCATGATCGCCGCCATCCTCGGGTTGATTCCGGCGCTGGACCGACGCCTGAGCATCGCGACCAAGTCGGGCACAGCAGCAAAAGTCGTTCCAAGGCCTGCTACAAAACCAAGGATCTCAGACCGTTGGAACCTAGGGATGAATAGGCTAGACGTATCACGCGGAACCAGATCCTGGCAGCCACAGAGTGTCATTAGGCTCAGGAAGAGGACAACAAGCCACAGACTTTTGAATCGGCGCATACCAACTCTCCAATTCCTCTGGTTGGAAAACAACTACCTGGTCAACATCACGATAACCGGGCCCCACGCGGTCAGCAGGATGTTGCCGACCGCATACGGCACCGTGTATCCCAGTACGGGTAGTCTGCTCCCGGCTTCATCCTGAATCGCCCGCAGGGCGGCCGTTGCCGTTCCCGCGCCGGCGCACGCACCGAGCAGAATCACCGGGTTTATATTGAGCACGTAGCGTCCGAAGAGAACCGCCACCACGTGCGGCGTCAAGGCGACGAGGAAACCCACCAAGAGAAGGCTCGGCCCCGTGACGCGCAGACCTGTGACGAAGCCGGGCCCGGCGTTCAAGCCAACGACGCCGATGAAGACCGCGAGGCCGACAGTGTCGAAGACCCAGAGTGCTGGTTCGGGGATGCGTCCGAACGTTGGGCGGACCGATCGCAGCCACCCGAAGACGAGCCCCATGAACAGCGAGCCACCGCTGGCCGTGAGGCTGAGCGGCACACCGCCTACCCTAACGGACAGTAAGCCGATCAACCCTCCCAGGAAGATACCGAGGCCGACGAAGACGACGTCCGTCTGGCTTGAGGGTCGTTCGATGTAGCCGAGGATGTTGCCTACGCGCTCCACGTGCTTTGTGGCGCCGACGATCCGTAGGAGGTCGCCGCGCTGCACGGTCGTCTCCAGCGTGAATGGGATTTCTTCCCCACCGCGGATGAGCTTCTGGAGGGCGACGCCGCGGCCGTGCTGCTCGGCTAGTACTGGAATCGTCTCGTCGACAACAGCACGGTTTGTGACGACGACATCAGCCGTAGTCACAGGGAAATCTAGCAGTTCCCGGTCCTCGATCTCCACACCAATTGCGAAACCCTCGCTGAGCAGCACGCGGCGACGGGCCACCACGACAACAACGTCGTCGGCCCGCAGCACGGTATCGGGCGTCGCGTCGACAAACTTGGAGTCGCGGCGTATTCGCTCAATAAACACACGTTCCGGGACAAACAACTTCTCCAGATCGGCGATCCGACGACTGGCAAAAACGTCGGCAAGGCGATACGCCCGGAGGTCCCATTCCCGGTAGCCCGAACGCCTGCCCGGCTCTTCGGTGGGGATCGCGGACATCTTCGCTTCGAGCTTCTTGCTCTCCTCTTTGAGGTCGACCCCGAGCAGCCTGGGCGCGAGACTCGAGAGAAACCAGACGACAAAGCCCGTCCCAACGAGGTAGCTCACTGCGTACGCGACAGGGATGTTGTTCAGCTCTGTTTTTCGGCATCTGGCAGATTAAGCCGGGCGATCGTATCACCCGCCGTGCCGATGACTGTGCTCTCTGTGAAGGCGCCGGCCATGAGGCCGGCAGCGGTGCCGCAGTCATACCCGAGCGCCTTCGCCGCCACGACCGTCACCAGGAGGCTCGTCACACACAAGACCACGGTCAGCGAGAGTTGCGGCAGCGCGTTCTTCTTGAGCCCACGGAAGAATTGCGGGCCCACTTTGTAACCGGTGGCGAAGAGGAACAGATCGAAGAACACAATCTCGACGAGCGGATGAACCTTGATGGCTAGTTGGCCAATGATGACTCCCGCAAGCAGCGTGCCGACGACATTTCCAAGCTTGAAGGTTCCAACCCGCACACGCCCCAGCAGGAATCCGAGCGTAAGCGTCAGGAAGACTGCGAGCTCGGGATGTTGTCTCAGTGACGCGACAATACTCGCGATCATGCGCTCTCTCCGAATTGACGAATTGTAGACAGCGCCGACCGGAACACAACGGGAAATGAGGCTTTCAAGGATCCGTTCCTTGCTCAGCACGTTTTCGAGACAAGACGTTCGTGCAGCTAACGCCAAGTCTCTGCGGACCAACCTAAGTCAGGTTTCTTCTACGCTCAACTAGGGAAATCCCTAGAAGAGGTCAGGGTCGCTTCGTTGTCGGGTAGGTCGCCTTGATCGCCGGTCTCGGTTCAATGGAATGGCACACCGAGGAACAGATTGAGCATCCCGCTCCCCTCCGATGGGGGTTCGAATATTTTGGTTCTGCGGCTCGCTCTGCGTCTTGCTCGGACATCGAGAAAGACGGCGGCAAGTGATCCTGGAAGATGGACAAGATTACATTCCCATCCTCCGCTTGACTATCCAGAGCTGCAGAGCCAGCAGCACGAGGATGAATATGCCGACGGCAATCAACACGTAACGAAGAGTCTTTTCCCTTTTCATCGCGGGTATCTCCGGATCAAGATGACTGTCGAACCCCGACGGTCTGGTCAGCGTTCAGACATAGCTTTGCCGCGAGATAATGAACCAGGTGCTGAATAAAGAGGACCCTTAGGATAGGACACGTAACGTCCGCACTTATAGATCGCTATTCTATTCCCGCTTGCGCTGCGCGAAGGTGCTGGGGAATCCCTTGCGGGAGTAAACTCCCGTCCTCTCCCGATATCGGAGCCTGTTCGTCCGAGTTAGGGATTCCCCTAGTTGTGACGAACCTGCCCTCCGGCTAGAAATGATCTGGACAATCTCGACCGGTTCATTGAGTCCGTTGTGCAGCCCCGATCTGAGAGGGAATTTGGACGTATGAGAGGCGCCAATCATTTCGTTTGGCGTGACATCGGGTCTGCACGTTGTTGGAGGCATCATGAAATCTAGAATTTTAATCCTCATAAGTCTTGCCTGCGTATCTCTCACTTCATCGATAACCGCTCAAGAGAAGGTCAGAGTGGAGAAGGATCTTCTTGGGCAGAAAGAGATTCCTGCTAGCGCCTATTACGGCGTGCAGACCGCCAGGGCGCTCGAAAACTTTCAGATTTCCGACATCGCAATCAATCACTATCCCGGGTTCGTCGAGGCGTGGGCGATCGTGAAGCTAGCTGCGGCGCAGGCCAACACAGACGTTGGCGCAATGAAGCCGGAGAAGTTAGCCGCCATCGAAAAAGCCTCTCAGGCGGTGCTCCAGGGCCAGTATCACGACCAGTTTCTGGTGGACTGGTACCAGGGCGGAGCCGGCACGTCGACCAATATGAACGCTAATGAGGTGCTCGCAAATATCGCACTCGAACTCACGGGGCACAAAAAAGGCGAGTACCAGTTCGTCGATCCGCACGACGATCTGAATATGTCGCAGTCAACTAACGATTCTTATCCGACCGCGATCAAGGTTGCCCTTCTCCTGCGCAATGACAAGCTCGTAGCCGAGTTAGAAAAACTCACTCTTTCCTTTCGGGTCAAGGGTGACGCCTATCTCGAGATGGTCAAAATGGGGCGCAC
>Ga0265760_10000062_pt1 | contig 29961 bp, 21 predicted proteins | sample NZIome_2_FD_200831 | JGI IMG/M metagenome (GOLD analysis project Ga0265760, IMG submission 200831) | Metatranscriptome of rhizosphere microbial communities from Maridalen valley, Oslo, Norway - NZI1 (Metagenome Metatranscriptome) | ecosystem: Host-associated > Plants > Roots > Rhizosphere >...
GGCGCGTGGACATTTGCGAGCCCAGGAGTCGTGGGAGGCGGCGATGGTGCCGCGTTGGGCTCCCGTGTCGCAGCGCTGGGCGCGGTCCCTGTGGCCGGCGGCATCGCGGCGGGCGCTGCCCGGCGCTCCACTTGGCGGTGCTCGACCTTTGCGATCAGGCGGTAGCCCTTGCGCGGAATGTTCGCGATGTAGGTCGGCGCGTCGGCAAGATCCCCGAGCGTGCGGCGCAATTGCGCCACGGTGTTGTAGACCGACTGCGGCGTCACAACGACATTCGGCCACACCGCATCCAGGAGTTCCTGCAGCGCAATCACGCGGCCGGCGTTGTCGGCAAGATAAAGGAGCAGCCGCATCGTGAGCGGATCGAGCTTGGTGACGCGATCGCCGGATGCGATTTCGCCGAGCGCGGGATCCACTGACCACTCGCCGATCTGCAGAACTTGCCCTGGGACGGCTGACATGGAGATGACGCCGAATTAAGTGACGCCTTAAGAACGCCCAAAGTATAGCGCAAGTACCTGACTCCACACACAAGAGTTCTCTGAGAGATTACTGAGAAATCTCTGAGTGAAAGTGGCTGGACGCGCCTCTGGCCGGCACCGTAATTATCGTGCTTCGAGCCTTCACAACTATTCAGGCGTTGACCGCTCATCTGCGGTCCAGGGGATTCTCACCATGGTCGTCTTGAACATCCTGCCGCCAACCACTCAACATAATTCGTGGAATCGGCGCATGCCTCATGCGCCGGCCGGCATGTGCTCTCTGGGAGCACTCATCGTTGCTGGCAGGTACGCACTTCTGGCGATGGCGGCATTTTGTGCCCTGTCCACCGCCCGCGCGGCTCCTCAAGCGCCGCCGCTGCCGCATCGCTCTTCCCAAGTAGCCCCCGTCGCCGACGGTTCGACGCCGTCACGGCCGGTGGCCGTCGACTACGGAAAGCTGCCGATGAGCTTCGAAGCGAATCAAGGGCAGTCCGCTGAACCGGTAAAATTCCTTGCCCGCGCTTCCGGCTACGCACTCTTTCTCACGGACGAGGAGGCGGTTCTGTCATTTGCGGACGGCTCGCCGCCATCAGCGTTGCGGCATGCTCAGCAATTGTCGGGCAACGCTCCCGCTTCGCGACCCGAAGAGCGCCAAACCTTGCGGTCGATTCGCATCTTGCGGTTGAAATTCAAGGGTGGCAACACGCACGCTGCGATCAAAGGCCGCGGGGAACTCGCCGGCAAGACAAACTACATCATCGGGAATGACCCCAAGCAGTGGCGCACGAACATTGCGAACTACGCCGGCGTGGAATACCGCAGCCTGTATCCCGGTGTGGACCTGGTTTTTCACGGTAATCAGCGCGACTTGGAATATGATTTCATTGTGGCGCCCGGCGCCAACCCGCACGCCATCGCTCTCGAGGTGCAGGGGGCCAAACGCATGCACATCGGTCCGCGTGGTGACCTCGCGATCAGCGTCGGCCAGAGCCAGCTCGAACTCAAGAAACCGGTCGTCTATCAGGAAGTGGCCGGCAAACGGCGCGAGATCGCGGGCAACTTCGCGATCCGCGGCGCGCACTGCATCGGCTTTGCCCTCGGTCCCTACGATCGTTCGCTGCCGCTGATCATCGATCCAACCTTGGTTTACTCGACCTATTTGGGCGGCGGTAATGTTACGAGCGCCGCGAACGATACGGGCAAGGTCATCGCGGTGGATGCGAGCGGCGATGTGTACGTGGCGGGATCGACCGCATCCTACGATTTTCCAGTGACGACCGGCGCCTACGAGACGGCCTTTCCGGATCCCGGTCAGTATGCGGGTTTCGTCACCAAGCTCAATCCCAGCGGCTCCGCACTCATCTATTCCACCTACTTTGCCGGTGCGAACACTGGCGTCTTGACCGTATACGGAATCGCAGTGGACGGTTCCGGTGATGTCTATTTGACCGGGCTAACGAATTACTCCTTTCCCACGACGGCGGGCGCCTTCATCCCAACCGAAACCGCCATATTTGCTTCATACGGCTTCGTGACGGAGCTAAATCCGGCCGGCTCAGGGCTGGTGTACTCGACTTTTTTGAGCGGGACCGAGACCACCGGGTCGGTCAGCACCTATGCACTGGGCATCGCCCTCGACGGCACCGGCGCCGCCTATGTCGTCGGCGTGACCACCTCGGCGACGTATCCGACGACGGCCGGGGCGTTCCAGCCGCAGGGCTGCGCCTCAGCGTGCCCCGGCGGCGCAGGCTTCGTCACCAAGCTCAGCCCCGGCGGCGCGGCGCTGTCCTATTCGACCTATTTAGGCACGGGGGGTAACAGACCCCAGGCGGTTGCCGTGGATTCTTCGGGCGACGCTTTCGTGGTGGGGACCACGGAGGCGCAGACTTTTCCGGTCACTGCCGGCGCATTTCAGACGACCAGCAGCGACCCCGTCGCCGTGCCGTTCGCGACGGAATTAAACCCCACGGGCACCGCGCTGCTTTACTCCACGTTTATCTCAGGCACCAATAGCGGCTCCCCCGACCGAGCGCTTGCCGTCGCTGTCGACGCCTCAGGCAATGCCTATGTGACTGGGCAAACCGAGGATTCGGACTTTCCGACCACTCCGGGGGCGTATCAGAGAAGTCTGCTCGATTATTCGGATGCCTTCGTCACCAAGTTGAATCCCAGCGGCTCGGCCCTGGTGTATTCGACTTATCTGCCTGGACTGACCACCGGCTACGGTATCGGAGTCAACTCCACGGGAGAGGCCTATGTGGCGGGCGACAACGATGGCGAGGAGGGCACATTTCCAACCACGCCCGGTGCCTTCCAGGCCAGCGCACCGACGACGACGACCAACGGGTTTCTCACCGTATTCAACTCGGCAGGATCGGGCTTGGTCTATTCGACTTACATTGGCGTGACCAGCGGGAACGAGGTTACCGATGCATACGCGATCGCATTGGATGCCAGCGGCAGCGCCTACCTGACAGGCATGGCGCAGCCGAATTTTCCCACCACCGCCGGGGCCTACAAGACGACTTTAACGGAGAACGCAAACTACCCGGATCCGATAAACGCATTCGTCATGAAATTCTCGTTTGCCGGCGCCTCGCTTTCCATCAGTCCGACGACGTTGGCGGCTGGAACCGCAGGTGTTGCCTACGGCCCAATCACCTTTGCCGCCACCGGCGGCCAGGGCACCGTTACGTTTTCCGAGTCCGGGACGTTGCCTATGGGAATGTCGTTCACTAACGCGGTGTTGTCCGGTACGCCTGTCCAGACCGGGAATTACCCAATCAACATCACCGCGACCGATGCACAAAACAACACGAACAGCGAAAGTCTGAGCCTTAGCATCAGTTGTCCCAGCATCGTGGTGACCCCCACTTCGCTGTCGAACGGAACCGTCGGCACCGCTTACGGCGCGGTCACATTCGCACAGACCGGGGGACAGGGCACGATCGCCTTCTCGGAAGCGGGTGCATTGCCTAACGGCATGACTTTCGCGTCGGGAGTGCTCAGTGGAACACCGACGCAATCAGGCACCTTTTCAATCACGGTCACGGCCAAAGATTCCAATGCCTGCAGCGGCAGCGTCAGCGATTCCTTCACCATCGCCGCATTAGTAGCCACTGCGCCCGTGGCCACGCTGAGCCCCACCTCGCTGAACTTCGGGGAAGTCACCTCAGGTACGACTTCTCCGCCGTCGGCCATCACTTTGTCGAATACCGGCAACGCCGCGCTCGACCTCACCGGATCGGGCATTAGCATCGGCGGCGCGAACGCCGCCGAATTCTCGCAATCGAATGGCTGCGGATCCAGCGTGGCCGCGGGAGCGACATGCACGATCAACGTGACCTTCACGCCCGGCCTTACGGCTGGGTCGGAAGCGGCGACTTTGAGTGTGTCCGACAATGCAGCCGGCACTCCACAGCAAGTGGCACTCGCCGGCGTCGTGCTTCCACCAGCCAGTGTGAGCTGCAGCATTCCAACGATTAATGTGACCGCAGATTCGGGCACGGCGCAGATCACCTGCACGGCGACGGATTTCGTCGGTACCATCAGCCTCAATTGCAACCTTCCCGCGAGTCTCTCTGCCTACGTCACCTGCAGTTTCAGCCCGAACAGCCTGGTCTTTACAAGTTCCGTCGATCAAGCCACAACGACGCTCAGCATCGCGCCGGTGATGACCGGCTCCGTTCAGCGCAAGGGCGCGCCCGGGGCTCCGTCCACCGGAGTCATCTCACTGGCGGCGCTACTTTGGTTGCCGATCTTAAGCCTGGGGTTCCGGCGGAAAATGGGGAAAACCCAGCGCGGGTTGCTGCTTCTTTTGATTTTGTTTGGCTGCTTGCAGCTGGTCACCGCTTGTCATAGTGGTAGCAGCGACAACGGAACTTCCACGGCGCCGCCCGGAACTTATCAAGCGTCGGTGGTACTCACAGGCCCTGGGCTCAATTCGACGACTCTGACGTTCAGCATCCAGGTGCAATAGAAGACTCCGCCGACATCTGCGCCAAGGTTTCGTCAGGGTGGTCGGTTCATCGAACGTATAGCTCGACCATGCCGCCGGAGGCCCTTCGAGTGAAACTGTCGACGAAGCCCTCTACACTCGGGGCATGCACGAGCAGCATACGTACAGATCAGTTCAGATTGGGCTCGAGACATTTCCGCGAGGCAGCGCGCCCTCACGCCACCGTCATTTGGAGGGTTATGCGAGCGTCGTCCTGGCCGGCTCCTTTGTCGAAGCCGGCTTTGGGGGTCGCGTGGAAGTCGAGCCTGGAGATGTGCTTGTCCATGGGAGGTTTGACTGCCACGCTAACAGCACCAGCTGCTCGCGGGCGGTTCAGATTCTTCGCCTGCCCTGGATGGATGATTGGATCGAAGGTCATTTCTATATCACTGACCCTGACCGCCTCGCGCGGCTGGCCGAACGGGATCCCCGAGAGTGCATGGTGGCTCTCGCGGAGAGTCTCAGAGTCACAAAAGCGCCTTTGCAGCATTGGACGGGCGCGTTGGCGTCGGCTCTTCAGAGTACTTCATCCCTGTCACTGCGCCGTTGGGCCGCCGAGGCGGGCATGCGACCCGAGGCTTTGTCGCGTGGATTCCATCGCGAATTCGGTGTGTCGCCAAAGCAATTTCGACTGGAGGCACGAGCAAGGCGTGCATGGCTGGAAATCCTGCGATCGCCTCGAACGCTGACGACGATTGCGCACGACTTTGGCTTTTCGGACCTCGCGCATTTGAGCCGAAGCGTGCGCTCCTTGACGGGATATCCGCCGAGCGCATGGCGGTCCCGCCGACCAGACTTCCCGCTGACGCAAATCCGTTCAAGCTGAGCACTCAAAGAGCAGCTAGCCTCTCCTGTCACCGCAGCGATCAGATCGTTGGACCTCCAGGAAACCACACGCATGAAAACACGCGCCGCCATCGCATTCTTCGGCGTTTTGCTGTCGTTTTCGGCTCTCGCAGGAGCCGACGCAAAGAGGGACTGTCATGTCGGCTCGTATCGCTTGAGCGATGGCAGAACCGTAGATGTCGCGCCGTCGGACAGCAACACGCTGCGCTGGCGGACGTTTACCGGTGAGACCGGACAACTTCATCCGCAGGCAAATGGCACATGGACCAGCACCTATGGATGGACAGATCGTCCTGACGCCAAAACCGTCTCGTTCTCAGACTGCGACAAGGGCGAGATAGTCGTTGCAAACGAGTCAGGCAGGCGCGTCGCTTTCGACGTACGCGAAACGGTTTTCGAGAGCAATGGAGTGAAGTTGGTCGGGCGTCTGATAATGCCGGAAGGCAGTGGAAGGATACCGGTTGTAGTGTTGGTGCATGGTTCAGAGCAGGATTCGGCGCTTGACTCTTATGCCCTACAGCGAATGTTCCCGGCTCAAGGCGTTGGTGCATTCGTCTATGACAAGCGGGGCACTGGCGTATCGGGAGGTACATACACGCAGGATTTTGACGTCCTCGCTGATGATGCCATCGCCGCAATGAAGGAAGCCAAGAGGCTCGCTGGCGCGCGGCTAGGACGCATCGGCTATCAGGGCGGCAGCGAAGGCGGGTGGGTCGTACCGTTGGCGGTGAACCGCGCACCTGTGGATTTCGCGATCGTGAGTTTCGGCCTGGCAGTCACCGTGTTAGAAGAAGATCAGGAAAGTGTCGCGCTGGACATGTATTTCCATCATCACTCCACCGCGGACAGTGCCAAGGCGCTGGACCTGGCACGCGCCGGCGAGCGCGTGATCGAGACCGGCGGCAAGGAAGGCTACGAAGCGTTCGACGCGCTGCGCCAGAAATACAAGTCCGAGTCTTGGTACAAGGATGTACATGGCGATTTCGTATTCGTCATCATGCCGCTCGAGCGGAAGCAGATCATCGACGCAATCAGTCACGAGTTCAGTTTCATCCACACCACGCCATTCCGTTACGAGCCGATGCCGACTTTGCGAGCCTCCACAACCCCGCAACTATGGGTGCTCGGTAGCGACGATCTGGAAGCGCCCAGCGCCGAGACGGCCAAGCGCGTCAAATCGCTGATCGCGCAGGGCAAGAGCTATACACTGGCCGTCTATCCCGGCGCCGAGCACGGGATGACAGAGTATGAGTTGAATGCGAAGGGTGAGCGTATCTCCACGCGCTTCGCGCCAGGCTACTTCCAAATGATGGCCGACTTCATCCGCGACGGCCGAATCGGCGAGCATTACGGGAATGCGACGATCGCTCGGCCCGTTGGACAAGAACCCGGGACGCGGACCGGAGTCGCGCCTCTGGCCGTCGTGTCGAGCGAGCACTTGGATGCGCGAACGGCTCGAGCGGACGAAGAATATCCGTTTTGACCGCTCGCCGGATCTGAGCGCAAAATCCGGGTGTGCTTGGTCTTGATGCAACAATATCCAGAGAGGGACTTCTTATGGCACGAACAAAGACTGTCAGTTTTATGAGAGCGCTGGCGCTGACCGCAAGCGCGGCACTATTTGTAATCAGCGCCGCAACGGCCGATACACCGAACCCATTCTTGGGTAAATGGGTGCTCAACATCGCAAAGTCCACCTTCGATCCTCCGCAGCCCCCTAAAAGTAACACTGCAACGACGACAGAAGCATCGGGAGGCGGATTGCACACTGTCATCGATATTGTGGAGACCGACGGGTCGAACACCCACATGGAGTACACCATTCCGTCTGGCGGCGCTAAAGCGACTCCAGTGACCGGAAGTGAGTACGCCGACTCGATCAGCGTCACTTATGTCAACGCACGAACGATCAAATATTCCTTATCGAAGGCTGGAAAGATCATTGAATCAGGTAACTTAACGGTATCCAAAAGCGGCAAAACCATGCGGGGTTCGCTTTCCGGAACATATCAAAATGCTCCCTGGAAAGATCATTTTGTGTATGACAGGCAATAACGGCAAGCGGCCGGCGCAATGATCCGCACTGCAGCTCCGCGGATCCCGCCGCCTCGGACCTTCACCAAGAGACTTTGGGACTTTCAGCGCTTGCGCCAGAGTCGAATCGTTGCGATCGAAGGCTGGATATAACCGGGTGGATCCGATCGATCCCCGATGGGCTGGCGGCTGGTGATTGAATTCGTCGTCAACACCCCGGCGAAGTAGGGCGCGGAAAGGTTCGATAGCACGAGGAAACATCGTACGCTCGTAATCCCTTGTTCGGGGAAGTCGGCGGCAATCGGGATGCATTTCCCCTTGCCCGTAGCTGCGACGCCGGCTATCACACCTTCTGCGTAGAAGTTCGTCTCAAGCGCGCCCGGGCCACTCTCAAAACAGGCATGCAGAGTGCCGGCATCCTGGAGCCGCGCATCAACGACCCTGCCGTCCTGAGGGCGAGTAGAAACCGCGTTAAATACGTACCGATCTTCGAGCTTTGCCGTAAAACCGATCTTTGATGGGTCGCAGAATGCGGCCGCAACCGAACGTGATTCGCGCAACGAGCGCAATACGTAAATGTCTTCAATGCCGGCGGGGCTATTCGAAGCCGTCGCGTCAGGCGTGGCACGCGGTGCTCCCGCTGTTGAGCAGGCCACCAAGCCGCCAAATAGGAGAAACGTGATCATTCGCATGATGCATTTCATGACACCAGAATACCTTCTACGTACTGAAGCAACAAATGAGGTTGGTCACGCTAACCTTGCGCGACTTCGCCACCAGCTTAAGATGCGTCCGTTTCTCTTTCCGAAGCCGTATGATTGCCGCGCGACAGGAGCTATAGCCTGATGAAAAGAAATAGGAGACGACGGGTGCACCGCGGAGCCAGATTGCTTGTTTCGACTTGGATGTGTGTCATGAGTGCCCTGTGCGCGCTGGACGCTCAGGCTGCGGTCGATCCTTCGATGCTTCAGGCGCTGCAGTGGCGCCTCGTTGGCCCTTTCCGCGGAGGCCGGGTGCTCGCCGTGACGGGAATAGCCGGGGACAGCCGCCATTTCTATTTCGGCGCCGTGGACGGGGGAGTGTGGTCTACCGAGGACGCCGGCCGGACCTGGCAGCCGATCTTCGACAACGAGCCCGCGGCCTCGATCGGCGCGCTGGCGGTGGCGCCGTCATCGCCGGCCACTCTTTATGTCGGCACCGGCGAGGCGGACATGCGCTCCGACATCGCCCACGGCGCGGGCATGTACAAATCGGTCGATGCGGGTAAACAGTGGACCTTCCTCGGACTCTCCGACACCCGGCAGATCGGCCGCATTCTGGTCGATCCGCGCGATCCGGAGGTGGTATTTGTCGCGGCGCTGGGACATGCGTATGGTCCGAATGCCGAGCGAGGTGTGTTCCGCTCGAAAGATGGCGGCGCGCACTGGAGCAAGGTCCTGTTCCAGAATCCGGACACCGGCGCCATCGACCTTGCCTTCAAACCCGGCGCACCGGATACCATCTATGCCGCGCTGTGGCAAACGAGGCGTCCACCCTGGAGCGTCTATCCACCGTCGAGCGGTCCTGGGAGCGGCCTTTATGTCTCCCACGATGGCGGCGATCATTGGAGTCCCGGCATGGGCAACGGCTTTGCGGCGCACCCGGGTCGCATCGGACTCGCCGTGGCGCCGAGCGAGCCGGAACGGTTGTATGCGCTCGTCGATGCTGCTCCCCGCGGGGAGGGCGGCCTGTATCGATCCGACGATGGCGGTGCGCACTGGAATCATGTATCCGCCGACTCGCGCATCTTCGGTCGAGGCTGGTACTTTTGCGGTCTGACGGTGGATCCAAAGAACGCCGAGCGCCTCTACGTCATGAACACGATCGTGCTGCGCTCGGAGGACGGCGGGAAGAATTTCATCGCGCTCAAGGGCGATCCCACCGGCGATGATTTTCACGCCCTGTGGATCGATCCCACCGATTCCGAGCGGCAGATTCTCGGTGTCGACCAGGGCGCTCTGATCACGCTCAACGGCGGCGCGACTTGGAGCAGCTGGTTCAACCAGCCGACTGCGCAGATTTATCACGTCAGCACGGACAATCGTTTTCCGTACTGGCTCTACGGCGCGCAGCAGGACTCCGGTGCGGTAGCTCTGCCGAGTCGCACCGACAACATCGACGGCATCACCATGCAGCAGTTTCGCGAGATCAGCGCGGGAGGCGAGAGCGGCATGATCGCGCCGGATCCGGACCACCCGAATATCATTTTCGGTGAGAAGGTTGACAGGTTCGACACTCGCACCGGCCAGACCCGCAACGTCGATCCGACGCTCGCTTATCCTGAGATCCATCATCGCAGCGCCTGGACACTGCCGCTCGCATTCTCCCGCCGCGGCAAGAGAGCACTGTACTTCGCCGACCAGCGCCTCTACCGGACGGTGGACGGCGGCGAGCACTGGGCGCAGATCAGTCCGGATCTAACGCGTCCGGATGCGGGAATTCCTGCGAATCTTGACGCCGCAACGGCGGCCGACGATGATCACGTCGACAAGCGCCGCGGGGTGATCTATAGCATCGCGCCCTCGACGCTTTCGGCCGCCGCGCTCTGGGTCGGAACCGATGATGGGCTGGTCTGGCGTTCCGACGATGCGGGTGCCCACTGGCGCGGGGTCACGCCGCGGGCGCTCACGCCCTGGTCGAAAGTGGCGGGCATCGAGCTGTCGCATTTCGACCCTGCGGTCGCGTATCTGGCGATCGACCGCCACCGCTTGGACGATGATGAGCCCTACCTCTATCGGACGGCTGACGGCGGCAAGGAGTGGGTGCGAATCGATGCGGGCATTCCGCGCGACAGCTTCGTCAACGTCGTACGCGAAGACCCGGCGGCGAAAGGTCTGCTCTATGCCGGCACTGAGCGTGGCGTGTTCATGTCGTTGGACGACGGCGCGCATTGGCAGCCGCTGCAACAAAATCTCCCCATGACTTCGGTGCGCGACATCGATGTGCACGGCAATGATCTGGTGATTGCCACGCATGGTCGCGGCTTCTGGATCATGGACGACGTGTCGGCGCTGCGGCAAATGGGCACGCTGCACCCGGATGAGGCGATATTGTTCAAACCGGCGACCGCCATCCGTGTGCGTCCGTCCAATTTCACCGGCACGCCCATGCCCAAGGATGAGCCCTTGGCGGCCAATCCTCCCGACGGTGCGATGATCGACTATGCGCTGCCTGCGGCCACTGCGGGTCCGGTGACGCTGAGCATCCTCGACGCACACGAAGGACCTGTGCGCCGCTTCAGCAGCGCGGACATTCAGAAGTCTCCCGACCCGTCCAAGCTCAAGTTCGCGCCCGAATGGGTGCCGCCATCCGTGGTGCTCGCCACCACGCCCGGGATGCATCGTTTCGTCTGGGATCTGCGCTACGCGAGTGCGGAGCCGGCCACCGAGGAGCAGCCCTCACCTCAGGGAGCGTGGGCGCCGCCCGGGCGATACGAGATCGAGCTGATCGTCGGGGGAAAGACATTGCGCCAACCGCTTCAGGTCAAGGAAGATCCGCGCGTGACGCTCTCGCAGGCTGCCTTGCTGCGGGAATTTACGCTGACGCGCCAAATCGAGCAGGCATCGGCGCGCGCATCGAGCGCGGTGAGGCAGGCGGCCCGGCTGCTGGAGGCGCTCGAGTCGCGGCTGGCTCAATCTTCGGCACCGCGCGAGAGCATGGTGCGGTTGAGGGCGAAGGCTTGGAGCGTTTCGGGTGTTCCGCCGCACTCGGCATCGCGCAGTACTCCAGCGCTGCGCACCGACAGCTTGAGCACCTTGGCAGCCGATTTCGATAAGCTCGAAGCGGCCGCCGACGGCGCCGATGCCGACCCGGGGCCGGATGTGCTGGCTTCCTTTGCAACGCTGTCGCGCATGCTGACCGCCACGCTCGCCGATTGGGACACACTGCTGAATCACGACCTGGTGGAACTCAATGCGCAGCTCAAAGCCGCCGGCGAACCGCTTATCACGCAGTGATTTAGCGGCGCTTGGGTGAGCGGCCGCGAGCCAAAATCTTCCACCGCGCTTAGTTGGTGAGAAACCTGATCAAACGAGGCATCTCAAGGATTGTACTGATCCAACCAGGAACTCACCTCGTCGAGCACATCGCGGCGCTGCTCGGCCAGCCGAGGAAAACGCGGTGAGCCGGGATAGGTCACCATGCGCACCGTCTTACCGCGTTCCTTGAGCAGGGCATAGAACTCGGAGCCCTGGAAAGTCGGAACGCGTACATCGGCGCTGCCATGCAGGATCAGAAGTGGGGTGGTGACTTTGTCAGCGAACATCACCGCCGAGAATTTCAGCATGGGACCCGGGTCCTTTTCCTGCAACCGTGCATCGTAGTCGGTCTGCCACGTGTCACTGGTGGGAATGAAACTCAGCCAGTCCGTGATCCCCGCGCCTTCGATCGCCGCTTTGTAGCGGTGCGTCTGCGTGACGGTCCAAGAGGTCATAAACCCGCCGGCGCTCCAGCCGAATATGGCCAGCCGCGCGGGGTCCGCCCACCCCTGCGCAATGGCGAAGTCAGCGGCACTGTCAACGTCGCGGTAAGCCCGATCGCCAAAATGCTGGTAAATGGCCGCTAAGTGCGCCGTGCCGTAACCCGTAGACCCGCGATACTCGGGCTGCAGGACCACATAGTTCTTGCCGGCGATATATTTTGCCATCGGGTCTAGCCCGAGTTGGTCGTTTGCCTCCGGTCCGCCGTGCGGGAATACCAAGAAAGGATAGCGCTTACCGCTCGTGTAGCCGGGCGGGAAGGTGGCGATTCCTTCTAATTTGACACCTTCCTTCGAAGTCCAGTGCACGACTTTTGTCTCGCCCAGATTAATGTCTGCGAGCTGCGCGTCGCCCTCGGAGGTGATCTTCTGCAACTGTCCTTCCTTCACAACGGCGACGTTGTTGGAGTGACTAGGATCGCCGACGCCCACAGCCACCACGTCCGGGGTATCCGGAAAGGGATTTGCCGCAGGCATCCCAACCGTGGTGCCGTCCGGCCAGCGCAACTTCGGGGTGAGTTTGCCGCCTAAGAAGCTGTCGATCTCGGTGCGCACGCCGCCATGCACTTCTATCAGGACGGCGCCGTGATGGTACTTGACGGTTGTGGCCGTGCCCTCTAAGTCCGGCGTTCGGTCCACCGGCGCACCGCTGGAGAGGGCCACTGTCCACACGTGTTCCGCTGTCAGGGTCGGTGCCTGCGTCGAGGCAAACACCAATTCCGTTTCATCGGCGGACCAAGCCACGCCGGCCGTAATCGTGGGCACATCGGCGAGCTGATGCGACCCGTCCGCGCCACAGACATGTAGCGTCGAGTGCGCATCGTGATTGCCGAGTTTGGGCAGCTGCGTCACAACCGCCAGCCGATTGGAGTCCTTCGACCAGGCAAAGTCGCTGATGGTGCGCAGGTCCGGACACCACCACGCCCCACCGCTAGAGTGGAGATCGAAGACATACAGGCTTACCTCGTCGTTCTCGACGACGTTGTGCTGATCGTGTTTATCCTTGGCTCGAGCGTCCGAGAGCACGGCGATCTTCGCGCCATCGGGTGAAATGACTGCCGCGCGGCTACCGCGCGGCAGCGCGAAGATTACCGTCGGCTTGCCGCCGGCCATCGGTACTATGGCGAGCTGAGTCTGATCGTCGATACGATATTCGCCGAACAGCGCTCCGTCTTTGGTGAAGCCGGAGGGCGTGAATTTCTCCGGCAGATCAAGCTTAAGAGTGCCACCGCCCGCCGCCGGGACTGTGTACCATTCGTCCTTGGCAGTCCCTTTTTCAGCAAAGAACTGCACGTCGTACAGGATAGTCTTGCCGTCGGGCGAGATCGCCACCGGCATTGCCGAGCGCAACGAAGTGAAGTCACTACTGGCGAAGGGCCGCTTGTCGGCGGCGAAGAGCGGCGCTGCTCCGAGGCTGCAAAAAATGAGAGCGCCTGCGATCCGGAGCGCCCAGTGGCTTGCCTGCATGTGTCATCCTCTCCTTAACGTGGAAGCAGATCATATCGTACGCGAGGCACAGTGCGAGCCTATGCAGCGCGGCCCAGGTGAACAAGCATGGCTTTGCAATTTGAGGCTAGACCATCCAGAAATAAATGCAGCATTTGGTTGCCTAGTGAAGTATTGCGCCTTTCCGCGATAATCGTCGACGCCTCATCAGGTAGCCGCGTGGCGAGATCGGAGAGTGCTGCGAGCAGCGCGTCTGGAGAGTACCGGCAAGATGTGGCGAGTTTCTCGAAGTGGCGCGGCTGGATTTCCCGAAGTCGGTAATGGCCTCCAATGCGCATTGCGAGCTTCATTTTCTTGGCTGGGATCTGCTTCGGGTAGGGCCACGCGCTGGCCATGTCATATAGGGGAGAGAGGCGCATGCTATATCTCTCTGCTCCGCGGCTATAAAGTAAAGAGTAGTTTTTTGCGTGCGCATCCGTCGCCGCGATCAAATACGACAGACACGCGGTTCGCATAAATCGCTCGCGGTCGACTGCGGGATCATCAGATCCTTCCATCAAGGTCATGATGTCGGCGATGCCTGGGCCGCCCTCATTCTCGTACTTGTAGCCTGGAGGTATTCCCAATGCTTGGCAACAATCCTCTTGATGGATACGTTGATAGCCATCTTTAGTTCGAAGGCGATCATAGCGTTTGGCGATCAAGGTAGGGATTCCTCCTATGACGCGACACTCCGTATCGGCCGCGGCAAGACCTACTCGACTTGCGAGCGTTAATGAGAAGTGCTCGTTGAGAGCGAACTCATCAAACTCGTTTGAATCCGGTTTTAGTATATGCGTGGTAGGTGTTCGACCCTGGGGTATTCCCCACCTGCGAAGACCAGGGTCTAAATAGAGCGCGGTCTTTGCTTGCGCACCAGAGAGTGAAAACTGTCCTTCCGTGGCAGTTTCGCGCGAAGCGCTCGTGTCCTTCGCGAGATGTTGAATCCGTCGCTCGAGTTGGGTTTCGTCCAACCATTCAACTTGCGGTTTTTTAGTCGCAGCCTGCACCGCATCCAGACGATCTTCGCGAACAAACTGAATGGCACCGGCGCAATCCTCGCCAACGTGCGATAGCAGCGCTACAGGATTCCGTGCCGAAACCTGGAATCTCCGTGCCCAAGCATCAAGTGTGTGTTCATTGTCAGGTAACAATCCCCAGAGAAAGTTCGTCACGACAGCGCCCGTAATTGCAGTCGGCTGCAAAGGCCACGCTTGAGAGATTGGGTAGGAGTTTTTTTCTCCTAGCCAGGGTTCGCTGTAGGTAAATCGCACTTTCGGACCCTGCATTTCGAGGGTGCCCGCGATCTCCCCGTCAAGGCATACTGCTAGTTTCAACTTTTGTTGCCCGATCGTTTAGGCCGAACATGTGCGTCAAGAATGCCCGACAGCGATACGCCCGCGCGAGAGGGTTTTCCGGATTTGGGCTCGCTCCACGGTGTGATGCCAGTGTTCAATCGAACGCCGAGATAGCTTAAGGTTCTGAGTACTTTCCCTATTTGAGCCGTATCCTTTCCCTGTTCGACCTCGGAAACCCAGGATTGGGTGGCCCCAATTGCGTCCGCTAGTTCGCTTTGAGTCAGGCCGCGATAGCGGCGTGCTGCGATGATGATTTTGCCGACGTCCGCGGCAGAGCTTGCCCACATATCATGTTCCTATAGTCGATCGGCTATATGTAAATGTATAGTCGATCGACGATAAACGCAAATATATGTGATCAACGATAAAGGGGGATGACCTCAAGACGCCCGCCCAACCTTGGCGGGGGCATTGCCAAGGTTGGGTACGAAGGCTTTACCTCAATACGAGTGAATCAGAGATATCGTTCAGACTCGCACTGACGGCGCGAGGATGCGGGATGCCTGCGGGGCGGTACCGATCCCGAAGGCGCTAATCATCGCCGACGTATAGCTTATTAGAGGCGCTCGCCGGCGAACGGTGTTTTGCCATCGTCCCGCGCTTCGGTCATAGTTCGTCGCGGTGGCTGTGACTCGAATCAACCAATGCCGGGACAAATCGTATTGACCCCGCGCTCAGGGACTTTTAAATGATCGTCAATCGTTTTTTACTGGCTATTCTTGTCGTGCTGGCGCCGCTGATTGCCCGTGCCGCATTACCTCGATTTCCGCAGCCCTTCGGTGACAGGATCGTGTTTGTCGCGAACGGCAATGTATGGTCGGTAGCGAAAAACGGCGGCACTGCGGTGCGCCTGACGAGTGCGCCCGGCCAGGACATGTTTCCAAGAGTGTCGCCGGACGGCAAGTGGATCGCATATACCGAGGCGGCCAAGGCAGGCACGGATATCTGGGTGATTCCCGCTGCGGGCGGCCCAGCCAGACGCCTGACATTTCATCCTGCAACCGAGGCGGGGACGGGCGGCCGTCACGGACCCGACGATATGGTGGTGACTTGGACGCCCGACTCAAAGAACGTGGTCTATTTGTCCAAGCGCGATCAATGGAACAGCTGGATTCAGAATCTTTATGAAGTTCCTGTCGCGGGTGGGGCGCCGACACCGCTGCCGATCGATAGCTCGGTGGGCCTGGCAACCTTCGGACCCGATGGGCACAGCATCGCCTACAACCGCATCTTTCGAAACTTTCGCACCTGGAAACGCTACAACGGCGGTCTTGCTCAACAGGTCTTCACCTACGACCTCAATACGCGTGAACTCAAGCAACTGACTGATTGGTCGGGCACCAACACCTCGCCAATGTGGTACGGCAATCGTATCTATTACCTTTCGGATCAGGACGCGAACCGCCGAGCCAACATCTGGGTGATTGATCCCAACACCAAACAGACCCGTGAAGTCACGCACTTCACCGACTACGATATTGATTTTCCGGCGCTAGGCGGCGATGCCATCGCTTTCCAGCAGGGGGGCAAGCTCTATCGATTGGATTTGCCTGATGAGCACCTCGAGGAAGTTCGACTGAGCATCCCAGACGACGGTCAGCGCTCCCGCGCTCGCGTCGCCGATGTCAAAAACGAAATTCGCGCCATGGACCCGGCGGGCCAGGTGGACTACGCGCTGGCGCCAAACGGCAAGCGAACCCTATTCTCCGCGCGGGGCGACATTTTCAGTGTGCCCACGGAGAACGGCGCGACGCGCAATTTGACCGGCACGCCCGGCGCGGATGAAGATCATCCCGCCTGGTCGCCAGACGGTCGAACCATTGCCTACAGCACCGATTCGGGCGGCACACAACAAATTGCCGTCCGGCCGGCGGAAGGCGGACCGCAAAAAATCCTGACGTCGTTTACGGAAGGCTATTTCTACGCACCTATTTTCTCACCGGATGGGAAGTTGCTGGCATTTTCCGATGGATCGCACCGGCTCTGGACGGTCGGGGTGGATGGCGGAAAGCCGAAACAAGTGGCGCAGGACAAGTTGAGTGAAATACACGATCAAACTTTCTCGCCGGACGGGCGCTGGCTCGCGTTCAGCTTGTCCGCGGTGGGCCGGCGCCGGGACCTGGTTCTGTACGAAATTGCGACAGACAAATTGACGCGACTGGGCGACGGCAGCGGGATCGACTTGGCTCCTGTCTGGTCGCCAGATGGAAAATATCTGTATTTCGTATCGAGTCGCCATGAGAATCCGGTCGCTTCGGATGTGGAATTTGATTTTGCGATCCTAAAGTCAGGAGGAATCTACGCGATACCACTGGCGCGGGATACGGCCTCTCCGGTCGCCCCGAAGTCGGACGAGGCGAGCAGTAGCGCCGACGAAGAGGTAGCGCGAGGCGATAAGGCGAAGCAGGGCCACGCCAAGTCCGACAAGGACCACGACAAGGATGGCGACAATAAGGCCGACGAGGAATCGCCGCCCCAACAGGTGGGTCCCATCAAACCGATCCGAATTGATCTTGACGGACTGATGGCGCGGGCGATCGCGCTGCCCATCGATGCGGCGAACATCAATCAATTCGACGTGCGCTCGGATCGCATTTTCTTTCTGACGCAGCCGCTGGGACTCATCGAAGGAACGCTCAACGGAGAAAAGTCAGCCTTGCGCTTTTTCGATCTTAAGACGCGCAAAACCTCGCTGCTCACGGAAGATGTGGACGGGTATTCCTTGTCGCTCGACGGGCGGCACGTGCTAATCAAGCATGACAAAGACTATACCGTGCTGCCCGCCAAGGCAGATGCCTATAAGGATACGGACAACAAGAAGCAGCTGAAACTCGATCACCTGCGCGAACGAGTGGAGCCGAGTCTGGAGTGGGCCGAGATGTTCGAAAACGCCTGGCGGCTCGAGCGGGACTTGTTTTTCTCGCCGGTCATGAATGGCGAGGATTGGAAAGCCGTGCACGACAGCTATCTTAAACTCGTGCCGCTATTGGGTTCGAGAGAGGACCTGAACTATGTGATTGGACAGATGCTGGGCGAAATCGGTAACTCCCACACGTATGTTGGGGGAGGCGACGATGGCGATACCACACCGGAGGCGCACAGCGCGTTGTTGGGCGTGGATTGGGCGCTCGACGCCGCATCCGGCCGCTACCGGTTCGCAGTGATCTATCCGGGCGACAACACCCGCGGCGACTATCGCAGTCCTCTGGTTCAACCCGGACTCAATGTTAAGGCTGGAAATTATTTGCTGGCGGTCAACGGCAACGACTTGAAGGCGCCCACCGATCCGGACAGCCTGCTACAACTGGCCGATGCCAACACGACGGTGGATCTCACGATCGCCGACAGTCCCAGCGGGGCGCCTCGACACATTGTGGTAACCCCCGTTGAGAAGGAACTCAGTTTGCGGGAGGCCGCCTGGATTGCACACAATCGCGCCGTGGTCGACAAGCTTTCCGCGGGCCGCGTGGGCTACGTTTACATGTCCGATATGGAACAGCTCGGACTGCAGCAATTCGTGCGCCAATTCTATGCCCAATTGAATAAGCAGGCTTTAATCATCGATGACCGCTGGAACGGCGGCGGATTCATCGCGCCCTTCGCGCTTGAGCGCTTGCGGCGAGTGCTCGTGAGTCTGGACACCAACCGCCAGTCGGCGATTACGACCGAGCCCCTCGAGGTGCTGAATGGACCCAAGGTGGCACTTCTGAATCACTGGTCCGCTTCGGACGGCGATATCTTCCCCTATCTCTTTCATGCGTACGGCCTGGGTAAATTGGTCGGGACGCGCTCGTGGGGCGGGGTGCGCGGAATTCGCGGCAATTGGCAAATGATGGATGGCGGATACATCACGATTCCCGAAGAGGCGATCTACACGCTTGATAGGCAATGGGCAGTCGAAAACCACGGAGTCGATCCCGACATTGACATCGAGAATCTGCCCGCAGACTTACTCGCCGGTCACGATGCGCAGCTGGAGACGGCAATCGACTTAATGCTCAAGGCCATCGCCGGGAGGCCGCCCGGACTGCCCGCGCCGCCGCCACTACTGCCGGCCTATCCGCCAAGCGGCATTGTGCAGCCGCGGCCCTAGTGCTCGCTTATGAATCTCGACGCAGGAATTCATCAAAAGCAGCGTTGGTGCGCTGATTGACCGCAGCTGAGCATTGGTAAGAACCGTCGGGCCTATGACGCTAACCTTTGGGTGCTGCGGACATCGTCACGCCGATTCGAACAGCCCGCTTTGTGTCGCACGGCATCGCCACGGCGACCACCGCGTGACTCAGCCGGACAAAGAATACTCGCGCCGCTTTCGATACTCGACGCGCAGCATCAGCATTTTATTGGCGATCTTTGCTTGTCTTGCGATGGCTGCTAGATTCTTCAGGATCTCCAAGCGTATCTGCGTGCGGCCATCGGGTTCCCGCGGTTTGGTTCTCGGCGGTGCGCTTAGGCCGTACCAATTCGGGGCAACTTCAGTGGCTCGTTCGGCGCTCAGAGCACCCAGTAGCCCGCACAGTTGTGCCGAGCACTCGTACAACACAGTCGCTTTGGGCGAACGAAAGTCTGTGCCGGCTAGGCGCTTAACGTAGGTGCTTGGAGTCTCCATTGTCTTTGCGTGGCCACTGAGGAGGCGCCCGCAATTGATCAAGAACGAGGCGTCCAGGCGCGGACTGCTGAATTGAGGCGCTTCGGCGGCTATCCCACGTATGAGAAGGTTCGCATCATCCAGGGCGCCAGCGAGAAATACGGTTCCGTAGCAGGCAATCGTGGGGATGCCCGTGGTCTGGAATTCGGCAACTTTGCGGGGGCCATGGGCGGCTGATCTTGGCAAACTGGCTGTGGGATTTCCACCTTGCTGAACAGCCCAGCAAGGCCCAATAGAGTAACTCTTAGCCGGCGTCGCGATTTTCCGTTTATTGGACTATTCTAAAATCGCATGCGGGGATCAGGGATGCCCATGAAAAAACTACCGCGAATCATGACGACGCTTGGCCTAGTCGGCATAGCTGGATGGGTAAACGCACAAACTGCACCCGCGATGCCGAAGGATTCGGTCGCGCCGGTGCCTACACCGCCTTCGCTCGCGGCTCTCCGAATGCCCGCGGCTGCTGCCGCCGATCCTAGCTTTATCCAAGGAGGTCCCGCCGAACTGCTGCTGTCGCAGCAATTCATTCTGCATTCGAAGAATGTTGGGTCCGATTATCTAATCCAGGTCATCGAACCGATTCCGTTTGCGCCCATCGAGGGAGCGGATGTTCTGTATTTGTTGGACGGCGGTTCGTTGATCGGTCTCGCGGTCTCCGTTTCTCAAAGCTTGCAGATGTCGATGACAACGCGGCCGATCTATGTTGTGGCCGTCACTTTCTTAGGGAAGACCTTTCCGGAATTGGTTGCGCAGCGATGGCGCGACTTCGCCCACGATCCGGTGCAAGTAGAAAAGGAGACCCTTGGAGGGGGAGGGGGCAAATTCGAGGCATTCCTAACAGAGGAACTGCAACCGTTCATTGAAGCGCATTATCCGGTGGACCATGCCAAGTCGGCGCTTGCCGGTGATTCACTCAGTGGACTGTTCGCGGTGCACGTGCTCGCCTGGAGGCCTGAGGCCTTCGCCAGTTATTTAATTGCGAGCCCCTCCCTCTGGGCCGGTGACAAGCAATTGATTGACAGAGCGCGCAAGGCGGCATCGCTTGGCAACGGACGGCGAATTTTTATCGGGGAGGGCAACGCCGGTCAAGAGGCGCTAGGCGGTCCCGACTTGGACAGGCTTCAGGCGGCCCTGACATCTCCTGGGTCAACCTTCGTCGTTTCGCGCAAGACCTATGACGGGCAGACGCATAATTCAGTGCCGGCGTTGACGATGACTGACGGCATACGCTTTCTGTTTCCCGTGACGTCGACAGCGAAGTGAGATCCTTGTTCCTATGATCGATGGCGCCATAGGCAGTTCGCGATCCTCCGCAAGCCGCGTCCTTCGCCGGGTGCTTCTCGCCCCTTTAATTGTCGTCTTGGCGACGATCTTGGCCTATTGCGTGATCAAAACTTGGCGTTTGCTCGATTGGCGAAATGTCGGTCAGCAAGGCATCGCCGAGGTCGTGCCGGTTCCAATTCGCGGTGCCGTGCAATACATTTTCATTCGCGGTTATGACCGCAGAAAACCGGTGCTTCTGTTTTTGCCGGGTGGACCCGGCGAGAGCTATGTCCCCCGCGAAGCGGAATTTGGCCGCGGTCTCGAACGTGATTTCATCGTGGCAAACGTGGAGTTTGGAGTAGGCAAGGCTGAAGCTTACAAGACGAGCCCCGACATTGGGCAATACGCGATGGATGGCGAAGCCATTGTCGATGTCTTGAGGAAAGAGTTCGGAGGCAGACCGATTTATCTCGTCGGTCATTCCCTGGGTTCGGTGCAGGCCCTGTGGATCGCGCAGCATTCACCGCACAAAATTGCCGCCATTGCAACCATTGGCCAGACAGTGGATTGGCGGCTTGGAAATGAGCTCGCGGCAGCCGAGATACGGTCTCGAGCGGCGGCACGGGGCGATCAAAAGACATTGGCGGAGCTCGATACGTTCCCGCACACACTAACCTTGGCTAAAGATCCACTCATGATCGATTTCGCCGCTGCGGGCAAGCAACGCGCTCTTGAGGGACAGTACGGAATGGATTTGATTACTGGCCGGCATACGCCAGAGACGCATTGGTTCTTATATCTGACTGCACCGAATCATTCCCTTCGTCAAAGCTGCAACTTGGCTTACAAAGTACCACTGTGCCAGACCATCGCGGGTCCGAAGGATTGGTTCGGGGAGTGGCACAAGCTGATCCCTGGAATTGTTGGTTTCGATGCTGAGCGAGATGTCCCGGAACTGAAGGTACCGTTCCTGGCAATTGTAGGCAGCAACGATTGGGTCTCTCCAGCAGCGCTCGTGAAGGAATACGAAGAAAAGTTAATAGCGCCGTCCAAGAAATTCATCACTATCAATGATGCCGGGCATTATGCGCATTTCGACGATCCGAAGGAGATCGAGCGCGCAATAAGGGAAGCGTGGGTGCCTGGGACTCCAAAGGAATAGGGCGCGATCGTTGCCCTAGTTGTCGCGAAGATCCCTGCGCGCATGATTCATTCGCATTTCTACAGTGGCGGGAGCAACCTGAGTAATCGTTGCAATTTCATCGATTGAAAACCCCATTTGATACGCCAGTGCCAACGTGACGCGCTTTTCCAAAGGCAGACGATTCAAGCGGCGGTCGAAACGGTCGTTATATGGATTCTCTGACGCGAACTCGCTGTCGTGTCTGCGAAAGATTCCCGCGAAAGGCAGGCGCCCTCGGAGTCTAGACGGCTCCATCGATTGGATCGCCGTTCGGTACAAAATTGCAAAAATCCACGCGGCTACCCGCGATTCGCCGCGAAACTCCATCGCGCAGTTACAAATAGTCATGAATGTATCGTCAATGATCTCTTCCGCGGCGCTAGTTGGCGCGACGAATCTGGCTAAGAACCGCGCCAGCGTGCCGTAATAGGTCAGATACAGCTTTTCGAATGCTCGTCGGTCCTGCGCCTGAACGCCGGACATCACATTCGTGTCATTGGCATCGGTCCGCACGTCCTTAAAGCCCAAGGCCTGTGTGCTTTTCATAAGTTTGCTACACGCGAATAACGGTGGGAAAGACAGGCGGCCATCGTTGTAGTCAAACGCACCGCCGACATACAAACATTCCCAGTACGCTGGATCTCGTTAAACAATATTGCATTTCGATCGCCCTTCACATCACGTCTATACACTATTCGCTCGTCTCCCGTCGGCAGTGCGGCGCGGCGGTGATGCGAGTCGAATGAAATGAGTGAATCAGAATATGACCGGGGCGTTATTGAAAATATTACTGCACCTCGTGTGCAAACGTCTCGAGCGGACGCTGTCGTAATCGCATCTTGATCGAGGCAATCGAACAGGCGGGGTGACGAGCGGCGGGATAATCGCCCGTGCCGGTCACAGCGTCGTAATGCCGCATTGAGATTCTCACCGGCCGCAGATCCACCAATAGCGGTGCGACTCACTCCTTGCCAGTGGCAGAAACCACATGGTTACAACGGCAAAGTGAGTGCCCAGAAAGACTCTCTCGATGTGAAATCGAGTACCTTGTGGCAGTGCTTCGCTAAATCGTTTGATGGTATGAGCAAGGAAGGTAGTCCTGGCGCGATAAGATCCGGCTAACAGGTGTGACGATTCTGCGATCCATTCGACGTCATTCGCCCAGTCGTCGACAAAATCAATCATTGAGCGTTTTCCGACACTTTGGCGCATATCGCAGATTCCCCGCGACCGGTGGCGTGGCTATTCAATTCCGGGTGAGCGTCTCCGCTGGTGATCACCAACAAGTCACGAACCACGCTCAATAGACCTATGAACAATGCAAAACAGGCGCCAAAAATCATGATGATTGCCACTAAAATCCGCATGACGTCATTTTCTCCGCACAGGGCCATTGGGCCGTTGGGCATCCTAGGCATTCTCGAGAGCCGCGGCCATCACGCCTTGCCGTTATCGGTGCGTCACAGAATCTGGTTATAACGTAAAGGCATGACTTGCGGGCGACAAGACAAGTCGTAAGATCGGCAACTCTTGAATTGCGAGCACGTGCCGACAATAGTTTTGTATTGAGGAGGTCCGATGGACGAACAACATATGCCAGTCGAGCGCGCCGACACCTCTGAACGACCGATCGTCGCAATCCAAGGCGGCGATCATGAGAGCGCGGATTTACTCCGAGTCGTGCATCACGCGCCGACGAAGGATCACCTTCTGGCGAAAAGGCTGCTTACTGTGCTGGCCGATCTAATCGAGACCATGGCAGACACACTGTCTAAGGATCGCGAAGTAACACGAGAATGTGTGCGCCATGCGAGCGCGATACTGCTGTCTTGCGTTCGCGATGCCGACGACTCTTTCGACGCCATGTTGGTAAAGGCAAATGAGCGACAGGTGTATCGCGGGGGTCTGGCGCCATGGCAGGTGCGGACTCTGACAACGTATATCGACGCGAATTTGAATGCCTCGCTATCGTGCGAGGTGCTGGCTCGCGTGACCAAGCTAAGCGTTTCCTACTTCGCACGGGCGTTTAAGTGCACCTTTGGTTACTCGCCTCACGTGTTTTTGATGCGTCGGCGGATGGAACGCGCACAAGGCCTGATGTTGAATTCCAATGCTCCGCTGGCGCAAATCGCGATTGACTGCGGATTCGCGGATCAGGCCCACCTGTCGCGGCTCTTTCTGCAATTCACCGGCGAGAGCCCGGCATCGTGGCGCCGCGCTCGAGCGATCGGGGCCGTAATCGCACACAATATATAGGGCGATCCAAGTAGGGTCGTCGGGAGCCCGGTGCGTTACCTTTGTGCACAATCAATGGGTTACGTGCGCGGCGAGCGCTTGGAAAATACTTTTCGATGGAGGGGGGGTCCGGCAGCCCTGCTTTTCGCTCTACAGTACTAGGGAATCCACACCTAGGAAACGCATGCCGCATGCCGAATAGTCCGATGCTCGCGGGGTGGCAGCAGCGCTGGAATCGCAGCCTTCTGCGCTTTCTGGGGCGACGCGTGCGCTCGACTGTGGATATCGAAGATTTGGCACAGGAGACTTATTTGCGATTGCTGCGCGCACGAGACTTGGGCGACGTGCGCAATCCGCAGGCCTACCTGCTGCGCGTAGCCAGCCACGTTCTCGTCGAGTGGCGCGATAATGAGCTTCGCCCCGAATCTCGGGTGGAAATGGCTGATGATCTGCTGATCGACGATTGCCCGCCGGAGTTCGAACTCGAGGCAAGCATTTCACAGGAGCGCCTCAACCGCGCATTGGCCGCTGCATCGCCCACCATGCGCGCGGTACTGCTGCTGCGATTGCGCGATGAACGCTCCTGCAAAGACATTGCAGCGGAACTCGACATCACCTTAAGACAGGTTAGACGCTGTCTGGCGCGCGGTTACGAACGATTGCGCACGGCGCTGGAGAATTGAAGTGGCGAACGATATGGAAGCTACATCGTCCATTCTCGAGCAGGCTGCGCATTGGTGGGAACTATTCCACAGCGATGGCGCCTCGAATACCGATCACCGGGAATTCGGCGAATGGGTGACTCGCTCACCCGAGCGCGTCGCGGCGTACTTGCAAACTGCACAACTGGATAAGGCCATCAAGTCGCCCCGGTTGATTTGGCCGAGCACCGCGGCCGAGGTGCTGATACGCGAGGCAAAAGCCTCGCCTGAAACGGTGCTGCCATTTTCGACAACCCGAATTGCTGCGCCGGCCGCTCGCGGCGAAACTGGGCATGTTCGGAACCGATTTGCGTGGGCCGCAGCCGCAGTGCTGGTGATAGGTGTCGGAGCGGCCCTGTTCATACTCGAGACGCCGCAAGAGTTTAGAACAGTGCTGGGTGAACAGCGCTCGGTGCTCTTGGCCGACGGCTCGCGGGTGACGCTCAATACCGACTCGAGGATCGATGTCAATTTGCAAAAGGGTCGCCGCGAGGTGCGTCTGGTGCAGGGGGAAGCGCTGTTTGAGGTGGCGCATGATCCGCTACGACCCTTCGTGGTGCGCGCCGGTCATGCGCTGCTTCAGGATGTGGGCACACTGTTCAATGTCGACATGCATGCGAACGGCACTGCGGTGACTGTCGTGGACGGCCGAGTGGCCGTCGAGTCGGAAAGTCCGCGCGAGAATGGCGCGGCACAAGCGGCTCACGGCGCGCCCGGCACGCTCGAGGCGTTGGTACTGGGGGCCAACGATCGCGTCGTCATTACGCCTGCCGGTCTCGGCGCTCCCCAGCACGGGGTCAACGTTGTGCCGATAGTGGCCTGGACCCAGCGTCAGCTTATATTCGAGCATCGACCGTTGAGCGAAGTTGCCGAGGAGTTCAATCGCTACAACAAGGATCGGATTGACATTGATAGTGCAGAACTTAAGCGCCAAGAGGTGACCGGTGTCTTCGAGGCCAATGATCCGGCTTCCTTTGTCGCATTCTTGTCGAGCATTCCCGGCGTGGAGATTCGCACGGGAACGAATGGCGCCCACATAGTGGCGATGCGCAATCCATCGGCGCCTAAGCGTGCGCCGCAATGACAGAGACATGACGGAGTCAGCAATGAAACCTATGAGCTCCATGGTCTATATCGTGGACGATGATGCCGGTATTCGTGAGGCGTTGGAGGAATTGTTGACATCGACGGGCATGGGCGTCGTGACCTGTGCGTCGGCGCGCGACTATCTTCGCGTGCTAAGGCCGGACTTGCCATCGTGCCTGATTCTGGATGTAGGGCTTCCAGACGGTAGCGGCATCGACCTGCAACGGCAGCTGAGCACGGAGGATCATCCACCCATCATTTTTCTCACCGGCGCCGGCGATATACCGACCACTGTGCGCGCCATCAAGGCGGGCGCGATCGATTTTCTGACCAAGCCCTGCCGTAAAGCGGACTTATTGGCCGCGATCGAGAACGCCATCGCGCAGGACTGTCTCGTGCGTGCCGAGAGAGTAGAGCGAGCGCGCCTTAGGCAGCGCCACTCCTGCCTCACGCCGCGCGAACGGGAAGTCCTACCGCTCGTCGTCGATGGTTTCCCCAACAAACAAGCGGCGGCGAAGCTAGGGATCAGCGAGACCACGCTACAGATTCACCGCAGCCGCGTCATGCGCAAGATGGAGGCCGAATCGCTCGCTCAGTTGGTTCGGATGGCGGGCAAACTAGCGCTAACACTGCCGCTCACCCAATCGCATTAGACGACATGGGAAATTTATCGGCACGGCATGCTCATGCATGGGCTTCCGAAGAGGGGCTGAGCTGCTCGGCGCACGATTCGCAAGCCCCGGCGCAGCACGGACCGCGCGCCATGACGATGAGGGAGCTCGTCGCCTCAATTGCACATGAAGTGAACCAGCCCTTGGCTGCCATCATAGCGAATGCCGATGCCTGCTTGACTTGGCTCGGCTCGGACCCGCCGGATATGGCACGAGTGCGCAAGGCCGCGGAGCGCATCGTCAGGGACGGATACCGGGCGAGCGCTGTACTCGGCGGCATACGTGCATTGATTCGGGTCCCTTCGCAGGCGATGTCAGAGCTCGACCTAAATGAGGTCATCCGGGGTGTTTTTGAGCTAATGCGCAACGAGCTGAGTCGATACGACGTCGTTCTGCAGGTCGACTTATGCGGGCATCTTCGCGGCATCTGGGGGAATAGGATTCAGTTGCAGCAAGTGCTGATCAACCTCATCAAGAATGCTATTGAATCCATGAGCGATTCGGTGCTGCGGCCGCTATTGATCCGGGTGAGCACCGCGATCCAGGGCGAATTGGCCGTGGTCGCCGTCGAAGATTCTGGCAGCGGATTCGATGCCGCGGCGGCAGAGCATATGTTCGAGCCATTTTTTAGCACCAAGCGCGAGGGCACCGGTGTTGGGCTATGGATTTGCCGCTGCATCGTGGAAGCTCATGGTGGGATCCTGTGCGCAACCCGCAAGGAGTCTCCAGGAAGCGTGTTTCAATTTACTGTGCCGCTGATCCAGCCGCCGATTTCGATACATAACTAGGGAAGTCTCCGCTTCCTCCGTTTGGCGGCACGGCGGATTCTGGAGAACGGTTCGGTACCCGCCGCGAAGAGCTATAAGAACAATCAGAGGGGCTAGCAGATGCGCCGTCGCGTGCTACTGTGTCTTTGCATCGTTGCCATCGCTTGGATCACGCGTCTGATGGGAGCTCCGAGCAGCGAACCTCTCAGCTACGATTTCAAGATCGACAGTCAACCGCTGGAAACCGCGCTGCAGCAGTTTGCAAAGCAGGGCGGGGTACAGATCATCTTTTTCTCGCAGGTGACGGAGGGACTTCAAGCGCCTGCGCTGCATGGCTCTTACACAATTTCCGAAGGGCTGAAAATGCTTCTCTCCGGTTCACATTTGCTTTTTCGAGTGATCAATCCGAAGACGATCGAGATATACCTCTCGACTGCGATAGATTTGAGCATGCTTGCAATCAGACCCTTAGGGGCGTTTCGGGCGGCGATTGATACCGGGCGCCGCGCCATTTTCCGACCAGCATCGATCGCAGGGGGCGGCCGCGCGTCGTGAAACTGAAGGCACCCGCTACGATATTGTGGAGTTTCCTCATTGTCGCCGGGTGCGTGCCCGGATTGTCCGGCGCGGCCCCGAGTACCGAACCCACAAAATACGATCTTAAGATCGAAAGCCAGCCGCTCGGCGCAGCATTGCAAGCGCTGGCCAAGCAAAGCGCGGTGCAGATCATCTTTTTTTCGCAGATCACTGAAGGCCTTCGGGCGCCGGCGCTCGAGGGTCGATTCACACTCAGCGCGGCTCTGGAGCTCCTTCTCGCGCATTCTCAACTGACTTTTCGAGTCATCAACCCTAAGACGATCGAAATACTCGCGCTCGGTGCCGGCGGCCTTCAGAGCCAACCGGATGCTCCCCGAGGCGCAAAGGCGAGGGAACTCGGCGATGCACACCACAAGCCGGCGGAGAAGACGGCTGCCGAGACTTCGGCTGCTTTGGATGAGATCGTGGTGAACAGCACCGCCGAAGGATTGGTCGCCACGCGCACCGAGACCCCCCTGCGCGAGATTCCGCAGACCGTTTCGCTCGTTTCCCGAGAACAAATACGGCAGCAAAATGACACGGATCTTGCGGATTTGCTCAAGAATGCCGTGGGCATCACGGTTGTCCAGAATAATTCGCTGAGCGACACCTTTGTCTCCCGGGGATTTACGATTACGACATTCCATGTCGACGGTGGAGCTGCCTTGAATTCCTTTCTCAATACGCCCATCCTTGGAACACCCGATTTAGGCGAATACGACCACGTCGAAGTGCTGCGCGGTTCTGACGCCCTGTTTGGCGGCCTGGGCAACCCGGGCGCCAGCCTGAACCTTATTCGCAAGCGTCCGCTGGCCAGCGACGAAGCGATGTTCAATGCTTCTGTAGGATCCTGGAACAACACCCGTGCCGAAGCGGATGTCACGGGGCCGCTTGGCTTCGACGGGGCCTTGCGCGCACGGCTCGACGTCGTCTTCGGCGACCGGGATTACTTCTTCAAACCCGCAAGCCTCGAGCGAAAAAAGGTCTTTGGCGTGCTCGAATACGATCTGACAGCTCGAACGTTGTTGACGGTGGGCGGTAGCTATCAACGGGACAATGCGTTGCCCTTAGTCAACGGTTGGCCCTTTTACGCCGATGGCAGCGATGCGCATTTGCCGCGCAGCTTGGCGCTCGCCTTCAATTGGTCGCGTTACGACACACAGACTCGCGAGTATTACGCGCAACTGCAGCAGGCATTTGGCGGCGAATGGAAGTTGAAGTTGAACGCCACTTCGTTGGACACGGCGGCCCGCTATGGCTACGGGTTATTTGATTCTCCCATCGATCCGATTACGAAGGCACTGCCGGCGCTTCCCGGCGCCTTCTTCAGTCCTTTCCCCAACACCCAGGATCAATTTGTCTTCGACGGCACCTTGACGGGTAGTTTTGAACTGTTCGGCCGCCGCCTCGATGTGGCCGTCGGCGGCGACTACACTCATTTTAAGGGCAATGTGACCCTTCAGCCGATTTTCTCGTTTGGGCCTGCGGTCAACAATGTGTTTGCGTACAATCCCGCGGCGTACGCAAGCCCGCCGGTAACGAATCCCGGGTATCTTCAATCGCTGGGCACGACCAATCAGAGCGGGGAATTTGCCTCTGCAAGAGTGTACTTGAGCGGCGCTCTGTCGGTGGTGGGCGGTGCGCGCCTGAGCTCGAATCGATTGTCCAACGCCATATCCTCTGGTGTCGGCGGTGTGACCTCGCCGGGCGGCATCACCGAAGAGACGAAGGATCACAATAAAGTAACGCCCTTTGTCGGCGCGACTTACGATTTGAACCCACATTACTCCTTGTACGCCAGCTACGCCGATATCTACCAAACCAATAACGGCCAGAGCGAAGTCGGTGGCGCCTTTGTGCCGCCGGCCGACGGTGTCGACCGAGAGGTGGGGATCAAGGCTTCGTGGCGCAATGGCGCGCTCAACGGATTAGTCGTGCTCTATGACATTGAGCAGCGCGGGCTTGCCGTACGCGAGCCCAGCACATCGTTTGTTGATCAACAAGGGCTCTCAACATGCTGCTTTTTTCCGAGTGGCACCAACAAGAGCAGCGGTGTCGATGCGGAACTCAATGGCGAATTGGCGCCGGGATGGCTGATCGGCACCGGCTATAC
>Ga0265760_10000063_pt1 | contig 29873 bp, 22 predicted proteins | sample NZIome_2_FD_200831 | JGI IMG/M metagenome (GOLD analysis project Ga0265760, IMG submission 200831) | Metatranscriptome of rhizosphere microbial communities from Maridalen valley, Oslo, Norway - NZI1 (Metagenome Metatranscriptome) | ecosystem: Host-associated > Plants > Roots > Rhizosphere >...
GTGTAATCGCTATAGGCCTGATAAAATTCAAGCATCGTGAATTCGGGGTTGTATTTTGTGCCGATTCCTTCATTTCGAAAGTTGCGGTTGATCTCGTAGACGCGATCCAGCCCGCCGACCACCAGCCTTTTCAAATAAAGTTCCGGTGCAACGCGCAAGAAAAGCGGCATGTCATAAGTATTGTGATGAGTAATGAACGGGCGCGCCGTGGCGCCTCCGGCGATAGGATGCATCATCGGCGTTTCCACTTCGATGTATCCGCGCGCATCAAAAAAACGGCGAGTCCCGGAAATCATGCGGGCGCGCTTTTCGAAAATCTCCCGCACTTTTTCGTTCGATACCAGGTCCAGATATCGCTGGCGGTAGCGCATCTCCACGTCGGCCAGCCCATGCCATTTTTCCGGCAGCGGCAACAATGCTTTGCTTAAAAAGGAAATTTTTTCGGTACGGACGGTTAGTTCGTTGGTCTTGGTGCGAAACAAGGGGCCTGCCACGGCAATGTGGTCGCCTAAATCGAGCAGGCGAAATAGTCCAAATGCCTCAGGACCGACGGCATCGAGTTTCACGTAGACCTGCAATCGCCGGCCCTGCCCAGCCAAGTGCAAAAAGCCGGCTTTGCCATGGAGGCGAACCGAAACAATGCGCCCGGCAACACGCACTCCCACGGGTTCGGATTCCAATTTTTCACCGCTCGAGTCGCCATATTTTTCCAGGGCTTCGGCAATCGTGTGCGTGGAGTCGAAGCGATGCGGGTACGCCGCATAGCCCAGCGCTTCGATGGCCTTCAGATTCTTGCGGCGTTGCGCGAATTGATCGAGCGGTTCAAATTCCAATGCGAGTCCTTTCCCGGGAAGCGCGAGTATAGCGAGCCGCTTTGCCGAGCGTCAAGAAACCCTCACATGAACAACTTCCATTTTACATTCGCGAATGACCATGCGCCTACGCGGAAGCATGTATATGCATGCCTGGCGGCAAGGCTTTGACCGTGGGCGCACGCGGCGTGTTATACTTTTTATCCCTGTCTTACGGCGTAGTGGCCGTGCCGGGAATACAGCCCGAAGGGCTGCCGTGGAGGTGAGTTTATCGCTGAACGTGGGCTGCGGGTGAACGAACGCATACGCGCGCGGGAGGTTCGCCTGATTGATGACGCCGGCACTCAACGCGGCGTGGTTTCACTTTTCGATGCGCTGAAAGCGGCGAAGGAAGAAGGTGTGGACTTGGTCGAGATCGTTCCCACTTCCGTGCCGCCGGTATGCAAGCTGACCGATTACGGCCGCTATCTTTACGAGCAAAACAAAAAGTCGCACGAGAAGCGCAAGAACCAGAAGAGCACGCAGATTAAGGAAGTGAAATTCCGCCCCTCGACAGCGGAACATGATTACCAGGTTCGTAAGCAGCAGATCATCCGCTTCCTGGGTGAAGGCCACAAAGTGAAGGCCATGATTTTTCACCGAGGCCGCGAAATGGCCCACCAGGACGTGGGACGAAAAAAAATGACGCGTCTACTGCAGGACGTCAGCGAGCACGCGTTGGTGGAGTATGGGCCGCAGATGGAAGCGAATATTCTGCTGGCGATGCTGGGGCCCAAGAAGGGCGGCGGTCGTCCCGCATCCGGTTCCGAGGAACAGGCCTGAGATAATTTCCGCTTCGGCGAAGAGCACGCAGAGGAGAAGTTTTGGCTAAGAAAGCTAAGTTGAAAACACATCGCGGCGCCGCCAAGCGCTTTAAGATTACTTCCACGGGCAAGATCATGCGCCACCGGTCCGGCAGGCGGCATCTGCTGGGAACCAAAAAACCCAAGCGCATGCGTCACCTAGGCAAGGCCGTTGAAGTGCATCCCGCGGACGTGCTTAACGTCCGCAAGATGTTTCCCTACGGCAAGTAAAAGTTTTTGACGGGCCAGGCAGCGCTTCACGGGTGCCTGCCGGCCTGAGCGCCTTTCGGGGCGGAGTTGATTCAATGTTGTGAGACAAACCCGGTGATGTATCCGCCACGCGCGGACGCCCTGCCTGTTTGTCTCCCTGTTTGCCGCTCACGACAATGAGCGGCCAAGGAGATTTCCCATGCCTAGAGTCAAACGAGGAACAAAACGCCGCGCCAAGCGCAAAAAGATACTGCGCCATGCGAAGGGTTTCTTCCTTACAAAGAGCAAGCTCTATCGCTCCGCGAAAGAAGCGGTCAATCGCTCGATGCGTTATTCGTATCGCGATCGCCGCGTCAAAAAACGCGATTTTCGCCGCCTGTGGATCCAGCGGCTGGGCGCCGCCGCGCGCAACCACGGCATGTCTTACAGTCAATTGATTCATGGCTTGAAGCTTGGTGGAATCGAGCTTGACCGCAAAATTCTCGCGGATATGGCCGTGAAGGATGACGCGGGATTCGCGGTGCTGGTGGATTCGGCGCACAAGGCTTTGGCGGCAAAGCCGGCGAAGGCGCCAAAGCAAGCACCGGCAAAAGCCTGAATCGGCCCGGCGGGCGATGGTCGCCGGCATGGCATCTCGCTCGCCGAACTTCTTCTTGTAGGTCTACGGCCGGCATCAGGCTGGCCGCGGGCCATTCCCACTATGTTTGCGCACGGGGAACATCGTGACCAAGAGCGAAGCGGCAACACGACAACTCGCGGAACTAGGCGTCACGGACCCGTCGCAAATTCCGGGCCTCTTTGCGGAATTGCGCGTCGATTTTGAACGCGAGGCTGCTTCCATCACGAATGAATCATCGTGGAAGGCCTGGCGCGACGAATGGCAAGGCCGCAAATCCGGCGCTCTCTCGCTGATCACTGACAACTGGCTGAAACCCGCTTCGCCCGAACTGAAACGCGCTATCGGCCAGGCGTTGAATGAATTGCGCGCGCGCGTGGACGCTCTGCTGCAGGAAAAGCATGCAACGCTGGAAGCAGCAGCGGAGCAAACTGCTGCCAGCCGCGGGCAAGTGGATTTTTCATTGCCTGGCGCGCTGCGTTCGATTGGCACCACGCATATCATCCGGCAAACCATCAACGAAATTGAGCGCATCTTCTCCGCAATCGGATTTTCGGTAGCTGAAGGCCCGGAAATCGAAAACACCTATTACAACTTTGAAGCGCTGAACATTCCGGAGCATCATCCCGCGCGTGACGACATGGATACGTTTTACATTCGTGGCGGCGCGGGGCCGTATCCGCTTCTGCTTCGCACGCACACTTCGCCTGTGCAGATTCGCACCATGCAGCAGCAGAAGCCTCCCGTGCGTATTATCGTGCCAGGAAAGGTCTATCGCCGCGATCATCCCGATGCGACGCACGGATTCATGTTCCACCAGGTGGAAGGTCTGGCGGTGGATACGGACATTACATTTTGCGATTTCAAAGGCGTCGCCGAGTATTTTGTGCGCGAATTCCTGGGGCCGAATGTGAAGACGCGGCTTCGTCCCAGTTATTTCCAATTCACGGAACCCTCCGCCGAAGTGGACGGCAGCTGCATCTTTTGCCGGAGCGCCGGTTGCCGCATTTGCAAATTTACAGGCTGGATCGAGCTTTTCGGTGCCGGAATGGTGGACCCTGCGGTCTACGGCTTCGTCAATTATGATGCACAGCAGCTTTCCGGTTTCGCTTTCGGCATGGGAATTGACCGGCTGGCAATGATGAAGTACGGAATTGATGAGGTGCCGCGTCTCTTTCAGAACGACGTTCGCTTTCTGCGGCAGTTTCCATAATTGTCATGAAGATCCTTTATCCATGGCTGAAAGAATTCGTGGACTTGACCGTTCCGCCGGCGGAATTGGGCGCTCGTCTGTCGCTTGCCGGTCTTCCGCTCGATAGCCTGGAAGAAACCACGGCGGGCCCGGTGCTGGATTTCGAAGTCACCAACAATCGCCCCGACTGCCTGGGGCACTACGGCGTGGCGCGCGAAACGGCGGCGCTTTTTCGGCTGCCATTGAAACCGCTGACTCCCGCGCTCAAGGAAAGCAGCGAAAAGGCGTCGCGAGCGATTCGCGTGGAAATCGAATGTCCGGACCTTTGCGCACGCTACACGGCGCGCATCATCCACGGCGTCACCGTGCAGCCTTCGCCACTATGGCTGCGCGAGCGCTTAAAGGCCATCGGCCAATCGTCCATCAACAATGTGGTGGATATCACAAACTATGTGATGTTCGAGACGGGCCAGCCCATGCACGCCTTCGATTTGAGCCGAATTGCCGAGAATCGTATTGTTGTGCGCCGTGCCCGCCCCAGCGAAAAATTGCGGACGCTTGATGGCGTCGAGCGCGTTCTTCGCAAGGATACTTGCGTGGTTGCCGACACCGCCGGTGGGCGGGCCATCGGCGGCGTGATGGGCGGCGCTGACTCGGAGATCAGTTTCGACACACGCGACATTTTGCTGGAATCCGCCTGGTTTGAACCGATTTCCGTCCGGCGGACGGCCAAGGAACTGGGATTGCGTACCGAGGCGTCGTTCCGTTTTGAGCGCGGCGTGGATTGCCAGATGGTGGAAACGGCTTCGCAGCGCGCGGCACAGATGATTCAGGATTTGGCGGGCGGGCAGGTGCTTCGCGGCGTGGTGGACGTTTTTCCCGCGCCGGATAAGCTTACCGAAATCCAATTCACGCGGCGCGAATGGCTGCGTGTGATGGGTGCGGACGTCCCCGACGCGGAAGTCGAAGCCGTTTTGGGAGCGCTCGGTTTCGAACCCAAGCGTTCTCGTGCACGCAGCGGCACGGGGCCACAGGACGCCGCATGGAAATGCAAGCAGCCTTCCTGGCGGCGGGATGTGAAGCGCGAAATTGATCTCGTCGAAGAAGTTGCGCGCCTGCATGGCTACGACAAATTTCCGGCGCGTTTACCGGCCGCGCGAGTGCCGGCAGAGCGCTTACCGCACGCGCAGGCCGAGGAGCGGCTCCGCCAACGCCTTGTCGCACTGGGATATCAGGAAATCGTTTCCATCACGCTGGTGGAGCCGGAGTTGGACGAAATTTTCCGCCGAGATGGCGTTCATCCGGCATTGCTCAACAATCCGCTGGCGCAGGACGCTTCGCTGATGCGCACGAATGGCATCTTGAGCATGCTCCAGGCGCTGGAGTGGAACATCAATCACGGCCAAGATAATCTTCGCCTCTTTGAAATCGGGAAACGCTACGAACTGCGCGACGGCGACGCTTTCGAAACGCCGATTTTGAACCTTGGCGCCACCGGCTTGGCGCGCGCCAAGAGTTTGCAGGATAGCGAGCGCCCGTTTGATTTTGCTGAGCTGCGCGGCGATTTGGATGCGATCGGCGAACTCTCCGGAGGTTGGCATTGGCAGGCAGGCGGCCCGTCATGGTTGGCGGCGGGGCGGGCGGCCTGGGTTGCTTCGCATCAGTCGCCGAACAAAGTAGTGGGCCATGCCGGCGAGCTCGCGCGCCGCGCGATGGAGCGTTTCAAACTTCGCCAGTCGATTTTCGTGGCGGAATTACAGCTGCTTCCATTGCTCACCGCGATGGAAGCTACGCTAGCCACACGGCGATTTCAATCCTGGCCGCGCTTCCCCACCGTCGAGCGGGATTTCTCGCTTATCCTTCCCGACGGCACGACGTTTGGCGCGGTGGTGGACGCCCTCCGCGCGCTGGGAATCGCGGAAATTACGCAAATCGATCCGATCGATCTGTTTCGCGGGGCAAGCATTGGCGAAGGCCGCTATTCTTTGCTGCTGCGCGTGACCTTTCAGAGCGCAGAAGGCACGCTTACCGAGCCGCAGCTCTCGGACTTTTCCGACCGAATTATCGGCACACTGGAAACAAAAATCGGCGCAACACTGCGTTCGCGCTGAGCATTTCACGTAAAACCCGCGTAAACCTTTTCATCGTCACATCGACAAGATTTCATCGCGGTTTGCCCATAATCCGCGGAATCGCGCCTCGCGTTATAATGAAGTGCGGGAGGCGCATTGAAAGTACAAATTTACGATCAGGAATATAAGTTCCAGAGCGACCAACAGGAAGCATACGTGCGGAAATTGGCCGCATACGTTGACGGGAAAATGCACTCGGTGGCGGAATCCACGCGCACCGTGGATTCACTGCGCGTGGCGGTGCTGGCCGCCATCAATATTGCCGACGAGCTTTTCAGTCTGCGCGGCGAGCAACAGCTTGCCGTCGCGCCGCTCCGCGAGCGTCTCGAAAAATGCGTCGAGATGGTGGACGAAGCCCTGCGTCAGACATCCTAGAGCCGACATGAGTCCGTTGTGCAACGCATGATTGCCGGTGACCGGGCGTGAGCCATCTGTTTGCACGGAGGAACACAGGGGATCGCTTGATTCGCCATTTCAGCCCGTATTGCAGTAGAATAGGCGAAGCCTCTATGGCAGCTTGTGGAAATGTCGTGGATCGCAAAAACGCCGCACGCCGGACTCGCGCCGGGGTTGCGGTTTTAGTCCTAATATTGTTTACCGCTGTTACCCTAGGAAGCGCTTGGCATCATCATGACGCGCGCTCCGAATCCAACTGTTCCATTTGCCATTTCGGCCATCAGCCCGCACAAGAGCCCGTTGTCGGTCAGCAAATAACGGCTTTGACAGTTGTCTACAGCGCCCTGCCGCAGGCTGAAGTGCTGCTGTTTGAGGGCCCTCCACTGCCTCGTTTCGGATCCCGCGCTCCCCCCGCAGTCTGAAGTCCGCCAATTTCGCACCTTTATCCGTAAGACTGTCCCTGTAGTTGAATTCGCCACTGGCGAATCGGGTGACGCCCATGCAATTACGATATCGGCAATTTTTATTTGTTGCGCTTGCTCTCTGCCCCGGAGGAATTGCGGTCGCGCAAGGTCCCGTCCGCATAACCTTGGATGAAGCCGTCCAAATGGCGCTGACGCACAACCATGCGTTGCAGGCTCAGCGCTCGACAATTGACCAGAGCAAAGCCCTGGAAATCACCGCCAACCTGCGGCCCAATCCCGTCTTAACGGTTGACGCGCAATTTCTTCCCATTTTCAATCCCAGCGAATTCAGCGCCGACTATATCAACGAGACGGCACAATTTGACGTAGGCGTCGGCTACCTCTTCGAGCGCGGCAAGAAACGTCAACACCGCCTGCAAGCCGCCGAGGACCAAACCGCGGTCACCCGCTCTACTGTTGCCGATAACGAGCGCACGCTGACGTTTAATGTGGCATCGCAGTTCTTTGACGTGCTTCTGGCGGAATCCACTCTCGATTTAGCACAAACCGATCTGAAGAGCTTCCAGCAGACAGTCGACATCGGACAGGAGCAGTACAAAGCGGGAGACATCAGCGAAGGCGATCTTTTGAAAATTAAACTGCAGCTATTGCAATTCCAGATGGATGTTTCTTCCGCCCAGTTGTCGCGCGTGCAGGCGCTCACTTCGCTGCGGCAATACATAGGCTACGAATCTGTCTCCGATGGCTATGACGTGACGGGCGATCTGGCGGCCCCGGCGTTAGCTTTGAATAAAGAGGATTTGCAGGCCATGGCGCTTCGCCAGCGTCCTGATTACATGGCGGCAGTTCAGGGAGTGACTGCGGCGCAGAGCCAGTACGCGCTGGCGAAGGCCAACGGCAAGCGCGACGTGACGCTCACAGCTGATTACGACCATGTCAGCGGCACCAGCGCCGGATCGGCGTTCTTCAACATGGACCTGCCCATCTTCAATCGCAACCAGGGCGAAATCGCCCGCACGAATTTCGCCATCACGCAAGCGCAGGAGCAGGAAAAGGAAGTGTCCGAAACCGTAATGTCCGACGTGGAGAACGGTTATGAGAGCTTGCACACCAATGGCGAAGTGATACGGCTTTACGAAAACGGCTACCTGGATCAAGCCAAACAGTCGCGCGACATCAGCAAATTTGCCTACGAACACGGGGCCGCCAGCTTGCTGGATTTTCTGGATGCCGAGCGCAGTTACCGCGCCATTGAACTTGCCTACCGCCAGGCGATGGCCGCTTACATGCTGGCCATGGAACAACTTCGCGAAGCGGTGGGATCGAGGAAACTGCCATGAGCGTTATGAATTGCGCCGTGAATCGTCAGGCGATTGGGAAATTTGGAGCGGCCGTAATGCTGGCGGCGCTCGCGAGCCTGACGGCTTGCAGTTCGAACGAAACGAAGCCGGCCGGCCAGATGGTCTCCTTCTCTGGGCAGGCGAAGAGCAGCGACACGGCGCAGTTGTTTTCAATTCCACCGCAGCAGATGGCGCATGTGCAAGTGGTGACCGTACAGACCGCGCCATTGCAGCGGACTCTGCGAATGGGCGGTTCGGTGGCCTATAACCAGTTCAAGACCACGCAGGTGATCAGTCCGGTGGGAGGCCCAGTCAGCCGCATTCTCGTGGAGCCGGGCCAGTTTGTGCATCAAGGCCAGCCTCTGCTTCTGGTCAGCAGTCCTGACTATGCGTTGCTGCGGGCGACTTACTTAAAGGCGTTTGACGCTTTTCGGCTCGCCGATAGGAATTATGCGCGTGCCAAGGAATTATATGCTCACCATGCTATTGCCGAGCGCGACTTGCAGCAAGCCGAATCGGATCGCGCCCAGGCCGACGCCGATCTCGAAGCCAGCAACGAGTCGCTTCGAATTTTGGGTATTGAGAAGCCCGAAGGCCTTACTAGCGTCCCCGGAACCGCGGAAATCCCGCTTCTTGCGCCGTTGGCCGGCGAAGTGGTCGAAAGGCTCGTCTCTCCGGGACAGCTTTTGCAGGCTGGCGCTACCCAGGCGTTTACGATTTCGGATTTGAGCACCGTTTGGGTGCTCGTCAACGTCACGCAGAACGATATCGCCGCCGTGCATTCCGGCGACAAAGTAACCATCCAGACGGATGCTTACCCGGATGTCTTCGGCGGGACAATTTCCTACGTAGCGCCGGCCTTGGATCCCGTCACGCGAACCGTGCAGGCGCGCATCGTAGTCGAAAACCACGGTGACAAATTAAAGAAGGATATGTACGTCACAGCCGTGGTGGACGCCGAAACAATTTCCAATGCGATTGCAGTACCCGATGCGGCCGTTCTGCGCGATTCGGAAAACATGCCTTTCGTATACGTGGATATGGGTCACGACGCGCAGGGGGCGGAACAGTTCGGCCGCAAAGTCGTGCAGATCGGCGAAAGCCAGGGCGGCCGGACGCAAATTATGAGTGGACTAAAGGTTGGAGATCGCGTTGTCGGCGACGGCAGCCTTTTTCTTCAGTTCGCGAATTCACTTCAGCAATAGGAGACGTGCGAATGCGTGACGCTCTCAACTCGGGACTTTCGCATCGGATGGATCTGCCATGATTCATCGCCTCGTCCAATTCTCGCTGAGGCAGCGTTTCCTGGTGCTGATGCTGGCGGCCTTCATCGCCGTGGCGGGGGCCATTTCGTTTCAGCGCATGCCGGTGGATGCGTATCCGGATCTTTCACCGCCGATGGTGGAAATTATTTCCCAGTGGCCGGGCCATGCGGCTGAGGAAATTGAGCGGCTGGTCACCTTGCCGCTGGAAGTGGAAATGAACGGCGTGCCCCGGCTTGTGGTGATGCGCTCAATCTCTCTCTACGGGCTCTCGGACATTATCCTTACCTTCAATGAGAGCACCGACGACTATTTCGCGCGCCAGGTTGTGTTTGAGCGCATGGCCGACGCCACTCTGCCCACGGGCGTGCAGCCGTCGCTCGCGCCGCTCTCCAGTCCCAGCGGCCTTGTGTATCGCTATGTCATTGAAAGCCCCGACCGCAGTCCCCAGGAATTAAAAACCATCGAGGACTGGGTGCTGGAACGCGCTTATCGCGCCGTCCCGGGCGTGGCCGACGATTCCGGCTTCGGCGGGACCGTGATGCAATATCAGGTGCTGCTCGATCCCGCCAAACTTTTCAATTACCACGTCACCGTTCCCCAAGTGTTGCAGCAGTTAAGCGTCAACAACGCTAACGCCGGCGGCGGGTTTTATTCCCAGGGCGGCCAGTTTTATTACGTGCGCGGCATCGGGCTGCTCCGCGACGTGCAGGATGTCGGCAAGGTGGTCGTTGGCAGCCAGAACGGTGTTCCGGTGCTGATTCAGGATATTGGTCAGGTCACCATCGGCAATGCGCCGCGCCTGGGAAAATTCGGTTTTCAGCAGAACGACGATGCTATCGAAGGCGTGATCCTCATGCTCCGCGGCGAGCAGACACAGAACGTCCTAAAAGGCGTGGAAGCTAAGACGGAAGAATTGAACCGCTCCGTTCTTCCTTCAGACGTTCGTGTGCGCCCATTTTATGATCGCAGCGATCTTGTCCGCCTAACCACCGATACAGTGGAAGCCAACCTGCTTCGCGGCATGATTCTCGTGCTGATCGTTTTGTTTCTTTTCCTGGTGAGCTTCCGCGCAGCTGTTATCGTGGCGCTGACGATACCTCTCGCGCTGCTTTTCGCTTTCATTTTTCTGCATGCACGAAATATTCCGGCCAACCTGCTCAGCATTGGAGCCATAGACTTTGGGATCATCATCGATGGCACGCTGGTGATGGTCGAAAACATCTATCGCGTTCTCGGCGAGCGCGCTGGGCAGGACTACAATCTTTACGACCTCATCCTGGAAGCCGCGCACGACGTGGACCGCCCGATTTTTTATTCCGTGGCAGTGATTATTGCCGGTTACTTGCCGATTTATGCCCTCAGCGGCCCCGCGGGAAAATTGTTTCATCCCATGGCCGACACCATGTCCATTGCCTTGATCGGCGCGCTGATTTTTACGCTTACGCTTGTTCCGGTATTGTGCTCTTACTGGTTTAAGAAGGGCCTTCGCGAGCCGCAAAACCGTCCTTTCGAATGGATGAAAATGCGCTATTCCTACATGCTCGATTGGTGTCTGGACCGCCCGAAAACTACGATTCTCGTGTCGGTTCTTATTTTCGGCTGCACTCTGCTCCTTGTGCCTTTTATCGGCGGCGAGTTCATGCCCCACCTCGACGAGGGCGCTCTCTGGGTGCGCGCCACGATGCCTTACACCATTTCCTATGAGGAAGCCGCCAAATTTGCCCCGCAAGTCCGCAATATTCTGGCGAGCTACCCGCAGGTCACGATTGTCGGCTCTGAATTGGGACGCCCGGACGACGGCACCGACCCTACGGGATTTTTCAATTGCGAGTTTTACGTGGGCCTGAAGCCATACGGCGATCGCACTTGGTCGGAAGGCAATATTCACACCAAAGCGGAACTCACGGCTGCGTTAACCAAGCAGTTTGATTCTTTCCCCGGTGTGATTTTTAACTTCACGCAGCCCGCCGAAGATGCCGTGGACGAAGCACTCACCGGCTTGAAGAGTTCGCTGGCAGTGAAAATCTACGGGCCTGATTTGCAGGTGCTGCAAAGCAAGGCGCTGCAGATCAAGAAGGCGCTGGATTATGTGCCGGGCTTCACGGAGCTGACTGTCGTTAGGGAATTAGGTCAGCCCAGCCTGCTGATTGACGTGGATCGCGACAAGATTGCGCGCTATGGCATCAATGTCGGCGACGTGGAGGCAATCGTGCAAGCCGCGGTCGGCGGCCAGGCTGCCACGCAAGTAATTCAGGGCGAAAAATTATTTGACCTGGTCGTGCGCATGCAGCCGCAATTCCGCGAAAGTTCGCAGGCCATTGGCAATCTGCTGGTGGGGACGCCGGGCGGCCAGCAGATTCCGCTGCGGGAACTGGCGAGCATTCAGGAAGGCAACGGCGCATCGTTTATTTATCGCGAGAACAATTCGCGCTATATCGGCGTGCAGTTCAGCATCGAAGGCCGCGACTTGCAGGGCACCGTGGCCGACGGGAAGAAGGCCGTCGCGGATGCGCTGGGACGCCTTCCGGAAGGCTACAAAGTTTCCTGGGGCGGAGAATACAGCGAACTGCTGGAAGCCCGGCAACAACTTGCCATCATCGGTCCGCTGGCGATTGTGCTGATTTTCCTGATTTTGTTTGCGCTCTACGGCAACTTCAAATTTCCCATCACGATTGCGCTGGGCGTGGTGATGACGGAGCCTGTGGGAGCGCTGATCGCGCTCAAACTTACGCACACGCCGTTCAGCGTTTCGTCGTTCCTCGGCTTGCTCGCACTGATGGGAGTATCTGTCGAGACCGCCGTGATTTTGGTCTCCTATATCAACAAGCTGCGCCTGCAAAATATGGGCATTCGCGAGGCCACGCGCACCGCTTCGCTTCTGCGCCTGCGGCCCATCATGATGACGGCCTTGGTCGCCTGCCTCGGCCTGCTGCCTGCCGCGCTTTCCACCGGCATCGGCTCCGACACGCAGAAGCCGTTCGCCATCGTCATCGTCGCCGGCCTGATTTCGCGCCTGTTCCTTGGCTTCTTCGTCAATCCAGTGCTGTATGAAATGGTCGCCAGAAAAGGCGACGTCTTACAGGTCTGACGCGGCGTGGGGCTACTTCAAGCCTTCGGCGGCGAATAGATCCGTTAGATAGCGCTCATAGTTGTAAGCATAGTAATGCTCGTCGGGTGTGAGCACCAACCGAGGGCGGACGAAAGCGAGGCCAGCGCGATCCGATGGCGCGAACTCCTTCCAAAATTCGGCGTGGCCGCTGTTGATGTCGACTTTGGAGACGCGGAGCACTGGCCCACCTGATCGGCCAACCAGCAGCGCGCCATCGTGAGACCAATTCAGCGGAAAATCCTGCAAAGTAAATCCCGCAAGCGCGCGCGGCGGGCCGCCGGCGGTGGGGTAGAGATTGAGTGGGCCATCCTGCGCATGCGCGGCCAGCCATTGCCCGTCCGGCGAGAGACAAACAACGTAATTGAAATCAGCAAGCGGCCCGGAAACAGCGCGAGGCGCTCCACCATCCACCGGCTGCACAAAATATTGCTGGGGTCCTCCGCGCGCGCGACCGAGAAATGCAATTTTCTTGCCGTCAGGAAACCAGCCGGCGCCTTTATATTCCACGATCGGCCCGGCGTCCAGCGTTTTCACTTCACCCGCGCCCAGCGGCAAAATGTTGAGAGACAGCGGAGAGAGAGCCACGGCCACGGCAAACCTTCCGTCTCGCGAAAGCTGTCCCGCTGCGCCGGTCCCCAAGCGCACTGGAGGCGAGCCGTCAGCAGGGCGCAAGAACGTGAGAAACGAATCGCCACCGCCGAGACCGTCTTCTCCCTCGAGCAATTCCTTGCCGTCGGGCGTCACGTCCAGCGCGCGGGAGAAATCCATCCAGGAGAAATCGCGTTCGGCATCAAAACCATCGAGGAGCGCGCTCACCTGGCTGCGCCAGCTTTCTTTTCCGAAGAGGACTTTTCCTTGCGGAGAAATATCCAGCAGGCGAACAATGCCAGGAAAAATTTCCACGATTCGCTCGTGGCCGGAAAGATTCATGGCTGCCATGCGGTCAATCCAGCCGGATTGCCCTGCCGCGAACCACACTTCGTCGCCCGTCGCCGACCATGCCAGTCCTTCGATTCCTCCGATCCATAGCGAGGAGCGCACCACAACTTTGCCGGAGAGATCAATCACCACGATGGAACCGCGGTCGTCATCGAAATAGGGATGATCCGCGAGGGCAATCAGTTTGCCGTCGCGCGAAAAACGCGGCGTGCTGATGTAGCCAGTGGAACGAAAGAGGACTGTCCCAATTGGCGCTTCCAGCGTGGGATTAGCGCCAGGAATCACGCGCACGGCGGCAAGCGTTTTGCCGTCCGGCGACCAGTCGGCGTGGGTGACGTGCTCGGCCACCTGGCGGGGCGAGCCGCCAGCCAGCGGCACTCGCGCGAGAGTGCCTTCGCAATTGCCGAAAATGTTCCGCTGCTCGCAGCCGAGGATTACGGCCAGTTCGCCGGTGGATGAAACCGCGGCCAGCGTGGTGTTCTTCAATCCCAGCGGCCGAGCTTCGGAGCTATCGGCGCGGCCGAAAAAGACTTCGTCGGGATTGCCATCCCATTCGGCGGAATAAACCATGGTCTCGCCGTCGGCACTGAAGCGCGCGTTCTGAAGATGTCCGCGCCGGAAGGTGATCTGCGTATATTTTGCAAAGTGCGCCGATGTGAAATACATCTTTGCGGCATAGCCTGCCGCCAGCGCCGCCACAATCAGCGCGGCCGCGATGACGCCCATGCGTTTCCAATTGCGAGCAGGCCGAAAGGCTTTTTGTGACAGCGCCGTGGATGCGCCTGAAATCGCATCTATGGAAAACGCCACATCCGAAGCCGACTGAAATCTTTGTGCCGTCTGTTTCTCGAGGCACCGGTGCACCAGGCGATCGAGCGCAGGAGAGACATTCAGACCGGATTCCACGAGATCGGGCGGCGTCTCCTTCAAGATCGCGGTCATGGTTTCGGCGGCGGTATCCCGATTGAAAGCGCGCTTTCCGCAGAGCATCTCGTAGAGAATTGCGCCGAAGGAAAAAATGTCCGAGCGATGATCAACCGGCTCTCCGCGCACCTGCTCTGGCGACATATAGCCGACCGTCCCCATCACCACACCGGCCTCGGTGCCCGGATCCGCCACGGTGCGCGTTACTTCCACGTCCGCCGCGGCGCGAGATGGCGCCAACTTTGCCAAACCAAAATCGAGAATTTTCAGTCGTCCATCGCGCGTGATGAAGATGTTTTCCGGCTTCAAGTCGCGGTGTACGATGCCTTTGTCGTGGGCCGCTGCCAGTCCCTGGGCAATCTGGACGGAATATTCGACGGCTTTGCGGCGCGACAACGCACCTACGGCTAACTGCTGCCGAAGGTTTTCGCCTTCCAGCAATTCGGAAACCAGATAGGGCGAGCCTGTGTGTGAGCCGACATCGTGAATCGCCAGGATGTTGGGGTGGTTCAGAGCGGCAACAGCACGGGCTTCCTGCTCGAAGCGGCGCAGACGTTCGGGATCGCCGGCAACTAATGCAGGAAGAACTTTGACGGCAACGTCACGACCCAGACGCGCATCGCGCGCGCGATAGACTTCACCCATGCCGCCCGCGCCGATGGCGGCGACAATTTCGTAAGGCCCAAGTTTTGTTCCAGGAGACAGCGCCACGAAGGCTCCAGTGCCGCGAATTATAGCGCGTTTGCCGTGACACTATTCATATCGAAGAGAATTGAGCGGATCAACACGCATTGCACGGCGCGCCGGAATATAGCTGGCCAGGAGCGCTACAAAGCCCAGCAGCAGGCTCACGCCTCCAAATACAAGCGGATCGTGCGCCGTCACTCCGAAGAGCATCGAGGCGATGAGCTTGGTGAGGAAGAATGACGCACAAAGGCCGATAGCGATTCCAGCCAATGCCAGAAGCATGGACTGGCCCAGTATGAGGCGAAGTACCGTCTTTGGCTGCGCTCCCAAAGCCATGCGAATGCCGATTTCATGCGATCTCTGCGTGACGGAATAAGCAACCACCCCGTAAATTCCCACGGTGGCGAGAAATACGGCGAGCCCGGCGAAAACAGCCAGTAATGACATATTCAGCCGCCGCTGCGACAGAGCTTCGGACAAATATTCATCCATGGTCTTCATTTCCGTAACGGATTGATCCGCGTTGATAGCCATGATGGCGTGTCGCGCATCCTCGCTGAGAGCCCCGGGGTCTTTCCCCGTGCGCATCACCAGGCGCATGATGCGCGAAGGATTTTGCAGGCTGCTCAAATAAATCTGCGCCTGCGTTTTTTCACCCAGTTCCCATTCGCGGACATCGCCCGTCAACCCCACCACCGTTAACCAATCGGTACGCGCATGCGGCTGCCACGGACCGTGCTCCTCCGGAAGACCCAGTCGTATGCGCTTGCCGATCGGATCCTCGCCGGGCCAATATTGGTGCGCCAGCGTCTGGTTAATGATGGCGACACCTCCGGTTCCGGTGCTATCGGAGAAAGCGAAAGCGCGCCCTTCCTTCAAAGGTATGCCCATCGTGGAAAAATAACCTGGAGCAATAACGCGATACTGTGCGGAAAACTCCTGCCCCTTAGGGGGCGTCGCCCGCCCTTCGATCGAGAAATCGGAAAAAGCTCCCCAGCCGGTCAGCGGCAAAAAGTTAATGGCCGTCGCGTCGCGCGCACCGGGCAGAGCTTTCAACTGATCGATGGCCTGCTGCAGGAATGCCGTCACTTGCTCCTCGGAGGGATAACGTGACGCAGGCAACCACACCTGCATGGTCAGCAAGTTTTCCGGGTGGAAGCCGATGTCCTCATTCAGCAGCCTGACAAAACTTTCCATCAGCAGTCCGGCGCCCACCAGCAGAATCAGCGAGAGCGCCATTTCCGACACCACTAACACACTGCGAATCGCGCGCCCGCGCCGTGTCGTTGCGCCGCGCCCGCCCTCTTTCATGGACTCGCTCAGATTGATGCGCGAGTTTTGCAATGCCGGCGCCAGGCCGAAAACTAATCCTGTTAGCAATGCAATTCCCAGCGTGAACAACAGGACCGGTCCATTTATGCCGATCCATTCAGGGTGCGGAACCTCACCGTAACCTCCCGAGCGCGGAAGTATCGCCAGCAATAACCGTAGACCGCCGAGCGCAATCACCACTCCGCCCACGCCTCCGAGCAATCCCAGCAGAACACTCTCGGTGAGCAGCTGCCGGAATATCCGCATACGTCCCGCGCCGAGAACCGCGCGAACGGCTATTTCCCGCTGACGCGTGGCCGCGCGAGCCAGCAAAATATTCGCCACATTGGCACAGGCAATCAGTAACACGAAACCCACGGCGCACATCAGCACCAGCAAGGCTGGGCGGAGGCCCACCGTGAGTTCCTCCCGCATGGAAGCCACGCGAATTCCTATTCCCTGGTCCTCGTCCGGATATTCCTGCTGCTGGCGGCGCAATAAAGTTTTCATTTCCGTGCCAGCCTGCGTCAAGGTAACTCCAGGTTTAAGCCTGCCGAACACGATCACGGAGTGAGCATCGCGCCGCAACTCCGCTCGATTCCATGCGAACGGTATCCATAGGTCATATTGCCTACTGGTTCCAAAGACAGAAAAACCCGCGGGCATTACGCCGATGACTGCATAGGCCTTGCCGTCAATATCCATGCTGCGCCCTAATGCCCCGGAATCGCCGCCGAAGCGCCGCATCCACAAACTATGGCTGATGACTACCACCTGTTCGTGCCCGGGAATTCCTTCGTCGGCACGAAACGTGCGGCCCAAACCAGGCGGAACACCAAAAACATCGAAGAAATTTGGGGTTACCATTGTCCCCCAGACTTGCTCCGGCTCAGTGCCGCCGGTGATGTTATAGAACCATGTTCGCCATCCCGCCAGGTTTTCAAATGACCGTGCTTGCTCCTGCCAGTCCAGCAATTCCGCCGGGGCGATGATTCCCCGCGTCACCTGACGATTCGGGTCGGTCTCCCAAACCATGAGCAGCCGGTCGGAGTGAGGAAAAGGAAGAGGTTCAAGAAGGATCGCATGTACCAGGCTGAAGATCGCGGAATTGGCGCCGATGCCCAACGCCAAAGTCAATAGGGCGACGGAGGCGAAGCCGGGATTTTTTCCCAGCACTCGCCACGCATACCGCAGATCTTGAACGAACTTACTCATCCGGCTATTTCCTAAGATCCTCTATGATACGGTTTCCCCGACCGGTAGGAAAATGTCCTAGCTCTCGCGATGCCGGGATTCGCATCTCAATGTAAGACGCGCTCGATGGCCTTGCACCGCTGCCGCTATGGGCAGCCAAATGTCTTCCCTTCACACTTACCTAACCCCAATAACGCCAAACCGTTGCACCAAGAATAGCAGCGAAAATAGTTGCTTCATGCGGACAAATTTCAGTTGCCACGCAAGTCGCAGAATCAATTCATGTCCGTGAAGGTGCATTCAAGCACGGTCTGAAATGCTGACTCACGCTAAATTGCTAGAGAGGCAGGAGTTTAGCAGTTAGAAGTAGAGGAATTCAACAATTGCTGCTTGAGGAGGGATTTGGAAAATCAGCGTGGACGCCGGAACAAATACCACACCCGGAGGGTGTCATGAGACCGACAAAGCGATTCAATGCTGAATCCTTCAGGCAAATGTGGAAGACGCGCCTCGAGTTTCCTCGACGATTCGACCGTCAAAGAGGTGAATCGTGCGGTCAGCCAGCTCCGCATATCGCGGGTCATGCGTAACCATGCAAATGGTTGCGCCTTCATGGTGGAGTTGCTGCAAAAGTTCCATTACCGCTTCGCTGTTCTTGGAATCCAGGTTTCCCGTGGGCTCGTCAGCCAATAGGATGGAGGGTTGCCCCACCAGCGCTCGAGCCACGGCCACGCGCTGCTGTTGTCCGCCGGAAAGCTGCGAAGGGTAATGCCTCGTGCGATGCGCCATCCCGACACGCTCCAGAACCTCGTTTACGCGCCTCTTTCGCTCCGCGGATGCCATGTTGCGATACGTAAGCGGAAGCTCAACATTTTCGAACACGTTCAGATCGCCGATCAGATTGAAAGCCTGAAAGATGAATCCAATTTCGCGATTACGAATTTCAGTCCGTTCGGACAGGGTTAACTTTGCGACGGACTTATCCTTTAAATCATATGTGCCGTCTGACGGCGAATCCAGCAACCCCAAAATGGAAAGAAGCGTAGACTTGCCGCATCCGGAAGGGCCCGCGATCGCGAGAAATTCTCCGCGCTCAATTTCCAGATGCACGCCGGCAAGCGCGTGCGTTTCCACCTCATCGGTGAGAAATACCTTAGTCACGCCCACCATGCGGATCAATGCCAAGCCGTCCGTACTCATCTAAGTACCTTCCTGTCCGGCAACGCCGGTCTAATCCAACCGCAGGCGGTCATAGCTATCCTGAGCGGACATATCCGACAAGATTACCCGATCGCCCACCTGCAAGCCCTTCACAATTTGAACCTCATTCACCGATACCTGCCCCAATTGCACTGGAACCCTGACTGCCTCCGTTCCATCCGCGTTTAGCTTGAAGAGGCTGATAGTGGAGTTCGGCTCTCCATGCACCGGACGTCCCACATAAAGTACGTCGGCCAGCCGCTCGATTTCAATCGTTCCTTCGACGCTCAAATCCGGGACGGCGCCCGTCGGCAGCGTACCATCCAGTTTTATGTCCACGGTACGCGTGCCGTTCTGCACAGAAGGATCAATGCGAATCACGTGGCCGGGAATTATACCGTTGTGAGTATCCACCATTGCCTTTTGCCCCAGCAATATGTCCTTCGCCTGCGTTTCTGCGATTTTCAATTCGGCTTTCAATTGCGACGGCTGCGCCACACGAGCCAGCACCGCGCCGGGAGTCACTTCCTGGCCCACTTCCACGGGAACTTCCTGCAGGACTCCGCCAATCCCCGCGCGCACCTGCAACTTGGCCACCTGCGAATGCTTCAGCCCCGCCAGGGCGCGCTGTTCTTCTACTTTGTTTTCTTGCACTCCCAACTGATCATTGATGGAGTTCGCGAAAGTCGTCACTTCCTGTTGGGCCAGCACATTCTGCTTCCCCAGTTCTTCAGCCTTCACCGCGGATTCTTTCAGGATTACGTCCGCCGTCAGTCCCTGATCGAAAAGCATTTGATTGGTTTGCTGCTCCAGGCTGGCCTGCCGGAAATCTGAACTGACTTGCGCGGCTTTCGTCCGGAGATCCATCAACTGATTTTCCAGAGTTGCTTTCAGGTCCTTGTATTCCGCTTCCGCATTCTTTACCTCGAAATCGGAATTTTGAGCGTCCTGCTCCAGCACAGGATTACTCAGAATCAGCAGCAGCGTATCCGGCTTCACCGGTGAGCCCGCCAGCAGCAGCCTCTGCTCCACGCGCCCGTCTGTCATGGCCGGCACCACTTGAATCGTTTCAGGTACCAGCGTGCCCAGCCCGCGCATATCGCGCAACATGGGTCCGCGCTTCACCACATCCGTGTAGATGGTTGATTTGTCCACCAATGGCGCCGCCGGTTTCAGCCGCGCGAGGGCAACGGTGACACCCAATATCACGATGAGGCCCACACCGATATACATGACGCGCCGATTTCGTCGGCTGCGCTTCAAGTCCGGACGTGCAATGTCCATAGTCATGGATTGTGCCAGCGTGTACTTCGCAACTATACTACCGCCTTGCAGCCGCAATAAGTTCTTTATCACTCATAAGTTACACCTCCACACTACGGGCAGCTCCGCTAATTTTGCTCGCCGGTGGGATTATCTCGTGTCGTTTTCGGACATCTCCGACCAGCATTGATTTTTATTCTTGCTTCCTTAGAGACACATTCAGGTATCCTGAAGAGGAACCGCATCCGAGTCTGCATGACTGCACCGCTGAAAACATCATGGCTTCGTAGCCGCCTAAAAGAAGGCCTAAAACTTGGGCTCACTCGTTCTTTCGCGAGCGTCCGAGTCGACCCCAAACGATACCTGCGCCACATTCGACAGGCTTACAACCTCCAGATCGATTCCTTTGCTGACATGCAATATGTCCCGCTCGACTATATCGACATCATTGCTCGCCAAACCTTGGCAGGCTCGAAGAAGTGGGCGGCATTGGACGGCGCCGGATTCGGTCTTGGAGGGTTTCTGCTCATCGTCCCGGACATGGGCATTCTTTCCGCCATCACGATTCGGCTTATTCAAAAACTCAGCCTGGTTTATGGTTTTGAGTATGCCACCGAGGAAGAATCCGTCATGCTGTGGATTGCCGCAGCCAGCGCCGCGGGCGTGGAATTAGGCCGCGATTTTTTGGAAAAACAGGCTGCGGAACGCATCGTCCCTCGCATCATCGAGAAGATGGCCGCCCGCATGAGCGCGGAAGTCGCCGAGAAATGGGGGTCGCGCCTACTTCCCACAATTGGCGGCGTGATTGGCGGCACTCTGAATTATTATTTCGTTCGAGAATGGGGGCATCGCGCCCAAGAGCATTTCCGCCGGCGTTACGTGCAAAATGCAGCTCTGCGTGCCGAGTGGCGAGAAATCCCGTTACACCGCGTATTTTCCCATTGAATTGCCCCAACGGCAGGTTTTGCGGTCCGCGATTTTAGCGAAACTTCGGATTGCAACCTATCTGGGCCGGCAAGTTGAAGGCGATACACTGGCGAGAAACCGCCCGAACTGGTAAAGTTCAATAATAGAACGGGATGGGAAGGATCATCTGGTCACATGAGAATCTCACAAAAGGGCTTGTACGCGCTGCAAGCCACGAGCATGCTGTCGCGCCATTACAAGGAAGGCGCCATCCGCATCCACGATATTGCGGCGGAAGAAAACCTGCCCGAAAAGTTTCTGGAATTGATTCTGCTGGAATTGAAATACGCGCGTCTCGTCGAGAGCGTGCGTGGAGCCCGCGGCGGCTATCGCCTGCGCCGTGCACCGGAGCAGATTTTTCTCAGCGAAATCATTCGTACGATTGACGGTCCGCTGGCTCCTTTCGGCGACGCGGAATCTCTTCGCATGCTCATCAGTAATGACGCTGCACATCGCCCGCTCTTCCGTATTTTCATGGATTTGCGCGATGCAGCGGCCCGAATTCTGGAAAATACGTCGTTGGCTGATATCTCCGGCGATTCCGTCAGACCACGGCGAAAAGTCCAGGCGCCACGACAATCACGCGCCGAAAATGAAAAACGGCGGCGCGAAGTCCAGTCGCGAAGCCGGGACGATCAGGATTTGAAAGTGTTCTGATTGGCTGCCTGTCGTATTCTGCTCGAAACTTTGGATTTCGAGCGTGATGAATGGCACGCTTGATCTGCTTAGCTAAATCATTTATCCAATTGCGCTATGTCTTTTGCTCCTCTTAAGACCCCCCTTTTTGTGCTGGGTGCCCCGCGATCGTTTACGTCCGTGGTTTCCGCAATGCTTGGGCAGCATCCGGAAATGTACGGCCTGCCGGAAGTCCAGTTATCGCTAAGCGATACTGTTGTGGGATGGTGGAATGTTTGTGCACAGGCCTCATTCCCCATGGCGGACGGGCTGGTTCGCGCCGTGGCCGAGTTGATTTACGGTGGGCAGACGGAGGAGAACGTCCTGCGCGCGCAGGGATGGATACGCCGGCGCTTCCATCTCTCGTCGGGACGCATGCTCGAGTTGCTGGCTGAAGCCGCGGCTCCCCGCATCATTGTCGAAAAAACTCCCGGCACGGTGTACAACCGATTGTTTCTACAGCGTTTTGGAGCCATGTTTCCCGACGCCCGCTATCTTCATCTGGTGCGCCACCCGCGCGGCAATGCCGAATCTGTTTTGAAAGCCATGAATGATTTGCAACTATTCGGCGCTCCCATGCAGTGGGTGATTGATCTGGCTTCCTATCCCACGATTGAGCCCAATCAGTTGCCCGATTCGCGATACAAAGCTGAGGAACTTGACCCGCAAAAGGGCTGGTATGTCTTGAACCAGAACATTCGCAGCTTCCTGCGAGGCGTTCCCGCCGAACGCAAGATGGTGGTGCGCGGTGAAGATGTGATCTCTGATCCGGACAAAATGCTTCGAGAGATTGCCGGCTGGCTTGGATTGGGCACGGATTCCGAGGCCATTGCCGCCATGAAACACCCCGAGCAATCTCCGTACGCGCGCCTGGGCCCGCCCGGCGCAAAGTATGGCAACGACCTGCTGTTCATCAAGGATCCTGCTTTACGGCCCGGGCGCGCAAAAACTCTCAGCCTGGAAGGGCCATTGGGATGGAAGAAGGATGGCGCAGGGTTTTTGCCTGAAGTAAAAAAACTCGCTATTCAATTCGGCTATCCCTGAAGCCCTGGCTTGACGCTCGTCACTGAATAGTTTATCAATTTAGACCATGCCATCCGCACCGATACCGCCGATACTTTCCGTGATGGGAGCTCCGCGCTCCTTCACGTCTCTGGTTTCCACCATGATTGGGCAGCATCCGCAGATGTACGGGCTGCCGGAAATTCAATTCTTCATGGCCGACACCGTGGGCGAATTCTGGGATATCTGCCTGCTGGCTCCCGCCCCCATGGGAGATGGACTGTTGCGTGCCGTGGCACAAATCATTTTCGGCGAACAGACGGAAGAAACCGTCCAGCGCGCGCGCGGGTGGATACGCCGCCGGACTCCCTTAACAACGGGGCGAATGCTCGAGTTGCTGGCCGAGCGGGTCGCACCGCGGATTGTGGTCGAAAAGAGCACCGGCACGGGATACAACCGAAAATTCCTGGCGCGGTGCGGGGCCATGTTTCCCGATTCGCGCTACATTCACCTGGTCCGCCATCCTCGCGGCCATTCGCAATCTGTTCTTAAGGGCATGAAGGAAATGCAATGGAACGGCCGTCCGATGCAATGGCTGATCGATCTGGCATCCTATCCGACGATCGAGCCGGGCCAATTGCCGGACTCCCGCAACAAAGTGGACGAGCTGGACCCGCAGAAATCCTGGTATGTGCTGAACCAGAATATTCGCAATTTCCTCCGTCCGCTTCCGCCGGAGCGCAAACTATTAGTGCGCGGAGAAGACGTCGTGTCGAACCCGGACGAGGCTCTGCTGAGAATTGCCGCCTGGATGGGATTGCGGACTGATGCGGAAGCCATTGCCGCCATGAAGCGTCCCGAAGACTCGCCTTACGCGTGTTTGGGGCCGCCCAGCGCCCAGTATGGCAACGATGGCCTGTTCATCAACGACCCCGTATTCCGTCCCTCCAAGGGAAAGGCTCAAAGTCTCGATGGACCCCTTGGATGGCGGAAAGACGGCGCGGAATTTATGCCCGAAATCAAAAAACTTGCGTTGGAATTCGGATACGCCTAAGCGGCACCTTGGTTGCAACCTCGTAACCGATGATCTGCGTCAACGTGCTTTATCACTCCACGTAGCAAGCTCTGCCCCGGCGCTGACATCATGTTAGTGACCTATCTAATAACAATTTCATAGCCATTGATCTTTGCCGACGCCATGTGGTTAATTTCGGCATAGCTAGATACCAGCCACTTGCCGTCGGGCGAGAAGAACAGCGGCAACGAGTCCCCAATCTCGCCTGGGGACCTACGGCGCTCGCGAAAAACCACGTGGCCGGTAATGCTATCCAAAAGCACAAATCCGGTCTGCACATCCAGGCTGACCTGTTCTTCAAAGAACGGACGGGTGACATCCACAGTTGATTCCGCTGCAATAAGCTTTCCGTCTGGAGAAACCGCAAAGTTATCGCGAACCCCCGTCTCATCTACGCGGATGGTTTGGGCCAAGTGTCCGGTCGTTGCCTCAAAGGCTCTCAGCGTCTCCTTTTTCCAATCGCCCCGCGAATAGCCCAAACCGAGTTTTGAATGGCTAATGGAGTAAATCAATGCTCCATCCGGACTGAAAATAATCTTGGCGTCGAAACTTCCGGTATTGAATTTGATTAGTTCACTCCCTGAGTGAACATCGAATATTGAGACATTGTCGACCTCAGGATAGGAATGCGACACGCCAACAAAGTGCCCGTTCTGGTCGAAAATCTCGGGCGGATCGAAATAGAGCACCGCGATCTTAGAACCATCCGGTGACCAGGCAAGGGATTGAATTGGTCGTGAAACCTTCGATACAAGTTTGGCTGAATTGAGAGTCTCGTCCGTCATAACAACGAAATGCCGTTCGCCTATGGTGCAGCTCACCGCAATGGCAGCCTGCCGGCTCATCGCAAAAGCGATCTCCGTCCGCTCTCCGGGCTTGGGTTTCTCCTTCTGCTGAACGTTCCTTGACTCGTCACAAGGAAACAATCGGCGAATTTCCTTGCCATTTGAAGTATCAACGAGCACTAAAGCAGAATCTTGAATTCCGATTACAGACCGGCCGTCATGGGAAAATTTGAATGGCCCACGATCGGCGGTCGCAGTTGCTCCGCTGGCGCCTGCATCTGATGCCGGAACCTGCAATGCAATTCGTGCGGTAGGGCTACTTGCACCTAAAGCCCAAATAGACAATGTGCCGCCATGATTCAGCAGCACGCTTCCTTGGGCGCCAACATCGTCCAGCACAGGACCCATCGAATACGCTATCGGGACCGTCCAGTCCTTCCGGACTGACACTTGCCCCTGCGCGTGCAAACTACTCACCAGCAAGAGGACCGGCAAAACCACAGAAGGCAAGCTAATCACGATCTGACACCATTGGCGGCGTAGCAGAGGCTTCATAGGCAGTAGAAGAGACGTTTACGACGACGGCTCGCCGGTTGAAAACGCCAGCGTGAGCAGCGTGTGCTGCTCCATTTCATGCGCCTTGGCGGAGCCCGTGGCCGGGCTGGCGCTGGCGGAGCGTTTCACGGAGCGCACGGGACGCCCGTGCGCCACGCGCTCGATTTTCCCGATGACAAAGGCCAGCGCGCCCATATTGGCCGGCTCTTCCTGCACCCAGATGATCTCTCGGGCCGCGGCATGGCGATTGAGTTCGGCCTCCAGTTCCTTCTCCGGGAACGGATAGAGCTGCTCGACGGAAACAATCGCGGTGCCGTTGGCTTGCAGCTTTTTCCGTTCTTCCCGCAATTCGTGGCCGATTTTTCCGGTGCAGACCAGCACCCGCGTGGCGTTGGTAACTTCCTTATCGGGAATTACGGTGAGAAATCTGTCACGCTCAAAATCCGCCAATAGAGAGGCCGCCGCAGGATTTCGCAGCATGCTTTTCGGCGTGAAGACCACCAACGGTTTTCGCCATTTACGAAGCGCCTGACGACGCAGCAGATGGAAGTACTGCGCGGCGGTGGATGGCTGGCAAACCTGTATGTTGTCGCGCGCGGCCAGTTGCAGATAGCGCTCAATGCGCGCGCTGGAATGTTCCGGCCCCTGACCTTCGTATCCGTGCGGCAGCAGCAAAACCACGCCGCTCAGAAGGCCCCACTTTTCTTCGCCCGCGGCGATGAACTGATCAATGATAATCTGCGCGCCGTTGGCAAAATCGCCAAATTGCGCTTCCCACAGCACCAGCGCTTCGGGAAAATCGCGGCTGAAGCCGTATTCGAATCCAAGGACGGAAGCTTCCGAAAGAGTGGAATTGTGAATTTCAAACGCCGCCTGCGGCAGGCTGACGTGGCTGAGCGGAATGTATTCCTCCTCAGTCTGCGTATCAATCAGCGCGGCGTGGCGCTGGTTAAATGTGCCGCGCTTCGTGTCTTGTCCCGTAATGCGCACCGGCACGCCCTGGCGCACCAGCGACCCAAACGCCAGCGCTTCCGCCATTCCATAATCTACCGCCCGCTTTCCCCGTCCCATTTCGAGGCGCTGATCGAGCAATTTCTTCACCTTGGGGTGAACCGCGAAGCCCGCGGGATATGACGCCAGAGATGCCGCGATTTCGCCGATTTCCTCCGCGGAAATACCTGTGGGCACTTCGTCAGCCGGATTGTAACGGCCGCCGTGAAAGTTGCTCCAGTAAGGCCGCAGAATCCGCATAGTGGGAATCTTATCGATGCCCTCAGCTTCCTTCTGGGCGTCATCCAGTTCGTGACGGATGCGCGCGACAATCGGCGCGGGATCAGCACCAATTTTCTCGGCGTAGACTTGCCACAGTGGAGGATGCGCCTGAATTTTGCGATAGCGCCGAGGCTGCGTGATGGTGGGATCGTCCACTTCGCTGTGACCGTGGCGGCGATAGCCGATCAAGTCCACCACCACGGGCGATTGAAATTCGTAACGATACTCCACAGCCAAGCGCGCCACGCGAGCCACCGTTTCTGGCGCTTCCGCATTCACGTGAAAAATTGGAATGGGTTGACGCTTGGCCAAATCAGAAGCAAAGCGCGACGAATGAAGCTCTCGCGGCACGGTGGTAAATCCCAGCAAATTATTGATGATGACGTGAATTCCGCCACCGACGGCATAACCTTCCACGCCTTCCATATTCAGTGTTTCGGCCCAGACGCCCTGACCTGCAAACGCCGCGTCGCCATGCACAATAATCGGCAGCACTTTTTGCCAGCCCTCAACGCCGTAGCGGGTAATTTTTGCGCGGGCGCGGCCCATGGCCACCGGATCAACGGCTTCGAGGTGGCTGGGATTGGAAACCAAATGCATGCGAATGCGGCGGCCATCTCGCGCCGGATATTCGCCCGTTGCGCCCGTGTGATATTTCACGTCGCCGCCACCGAGAATGCTGCGTGGGTCCACATCCTCAAAGCGCGCGAAAACTTCCGCCGCCGCGCGACCTACCACATAAACCATCACCGCCAGCCGTCCTCGATGGCTCATCGCAAGGACGCATTCTTCAACGCCGCGGGCGGCCGCCGTCTCGATCATCTCGTCGAGCAGGGGGATGATCGCGGCATTGCCCTCCAGCGAATAGCGCTTGGTGCCCAGGTAGCGGGTCTGCAAAACCTGTTCAAACACTTCGGCATCTGTGATGCGTTCGAGCAACCGCTGACGATTTACGGCGGGCAGTTCGCCTTCGAGCCGCTCTTCAATCCATTGCCGGCGGGCGTCGTCGGGAATGTGCATGAATTCGGCGCCGATTTTGCCGCAGTAGATTTCGCGCGCCGCATCGGCTGCTTCGCCAGTCAATTGGAGCTCCGGCAAGTCAACCGGCTGCAAGTCTCCGAGCGGATCCAGGTCCGCCGCCAGGTATCCCCAGCGGCGAAACGCGTCGAACACCCGCTCGCGCGAGCTGTCCGTGGAAGAACCGGCTTCGATAATCGCCTGCTGTTTCACTTTACTTCTCCAGAAGATCTCGGAAATTTATTTACGGGCCCTGCTTCAGGCACTCTCGGCTGCTCGTGCAGCTCTCACGCCGGGAAGCGAGCTATTTCTCGCCAACGGGCCATGCGCCAAGCATCTGTCGCACCAGAAGTAATTGGCCGAGATGGTATGCGTTATGGTCCACGACAGGCAGCGCTTCGCGCAGCAACGTTTGGTTATTGCCGTCTGAAATCTTGGCGAAAAGATCGGCGCCAGGCTGCGTGACCAGGCCCTTCATCGCGCTTCGCCCGCTCAAAAATTCCTTGCAGCTTCGGTCCCAGGCACGCGGGGAGGGGGGCGCTTCCGTCTCTGGCCAGTAACCCTCCGGCCATATGGGTGATTTGTGTTTCGGATTGCGGCAGAACTCGAGAATGTCCCACTGGGCGATGCGCATGTGTTCCAGCAACCGCCAGGCTGTATGCGGCGCGCCATGCGGCTTCACGCCCCGTAGGTTCGTCGGAAATGCTCTTAGAACCGCGGGTGCATCCGCATGGGCTTCGGACCCCTCCAATGACGAGGCGAGCTGTTCACGCAGCATTCGGTCTCGAACCGTCAGAGCAGACAAAGTCGTGGTTTTCCGGCGGCGCATCATGGTCAATTCTATTTTAGGCGCGGAAAAAAAGGGGGTCAAATACGACAGCCCGAGCGGACAAGCAGCCACTGCGGAATCTTGGGGACACATCGGTCAGCATCGCAGTGAATGTGAAGTCGCTGCGTGCCGTAATGTGGATCAAGCGAGCCGCTAATCCGAAACAGGGGCCACACCAAGGCCGCGCGCTAAAGCGATGCGCCGGCCGATGCCGCTATCCCCTTGCGCTGCTGGAAGCAATCGCGACAATAGACGGGCCGCCCCTGGGTAGGCCGAAAAGGAACCGTAGTATCCTTTCCGCACTGGGAACAGATCGCCTGGGTCTCCATGCGCTGGGCGTCGCCGGGTCCCGCATGCGGCTCGCGCGCCCTTGTTGTCTTGCATGGCTTACACCGCTTGGGCTCGTTCTTGAAACCCTTATCGGCGTAAAAACTCTGCTCGCCGGATGTGAAGACGAATTCCGCTCCACAGTCGGCGCACTTCAAGACTCTATCGTGATATTCCATGCGCTGCTCCGAGGCCTTGCTGGGATAAGTCCAGGCAGCGATTCTTTCGGCGGCGACCGGTACGCCAAAACACTCCTACAGCGGACCGGTCGTCTGTTAAATTCTCTTAGTAAGTCCCTCCGAAAGAAGGCGAAACTAATCGAGCTCCCGCCGTTGCTTTTTGCGCAACCGTTTGCGTGAAAGTGCCTGCTTCGTGCGTTTCTTTTCTCCGGGCTTCAAATAGTAACTGTGACGCTTGATTTCCTTGATGATGTCTTCCGACTGCACCTTGCGCTTGAAGCGCCGAAGAGCGCTCTCCAGACTTTCCCCCTCCTGAATTACGACTTCAGCCAACGAATTCACCCCCGTTCAATCAATTCCTGGAACAGAATGCATTATGACCGGTAAAGGCCGTTACCAGTATACATTCTGCGCCGGAAATCGCTTCTATGTAGCTGCACCTTGACGGCCCTGTCAAGAGATAATTTGGCCAAGGAGAATACCTCGGACGATACCCCAGTATCGAATCAATAAATAGGCCGGCGCAGTGCCGGACTTCCTACATTGGACGGGACGCCAGAAAGCTCCGCACCTCTAGCGAATCAGAATTGAAGACGCCGATATATGATTCTGCTGCTAGAATGACGGACGCAAGGCAGTTCACGAAAGAAATAGAGCGGTCGGAGCGTGGCATGTCGCGGTTAGCACAAATGAAAAATGTGGTGGGAGTGCTCCTGGCGGGCGGACAAGGCGAACGCCTGCTCCCTTTGACACGTGATCGAGCCAAGCCTGCCGTGCCATTCGGTGGAGTCTACCGCATCATCGACATCACCTTGTCGAACTGCCTGAATAGCGATCTGCGCCGTGTTTTCGTGCTCACCCAATATAAAGCGTTGAGCCTCAACCGCCACGTGCGCCGCGGCTGGTCTTCCCTGATGGGGCATGGAGATTTTATCGAAGTGCTCCCTCCGCAGATGCGCGTATCACAGCATTGGTATCAGGGCACTGCGGATGCCGTCTATCAGAACATTTATTCGATCGGCAGCGAACATTCTGACCAGGTGATGATTCTCTCCGGCGACCACATCTACAAAATGGATTTTCAGAAGATGCTGGCGCAGCACATGGACGCCGGCGCGGACGTAACGGTAGCCACGCTGGAGATGAGCCCGCAAGAGGCGGCGGGCCGCTTCGGTGTCCTGGAAACGGATTCCACGTGGCGCATTATCGGATTCGAGGAAAAGCCGGCGGAACCCAAACGGTCTCGATTCAATCCTGACAAAGTGAACGCCTCGATGGGGGTCTACATTTTTAATACGCACCTGCTGGTTCCCATCCTCATCGCGGACGCGGAA
>Ga0265760_10000064_pt1 | contig 28923 bp, 21 predicted proteins | sample NZIome_2_FD_200831 | JGI IMG/M metagenome (GOLD analysis project Ga0265760, IMG submission 200831) | Metatranscriptome of rhizosphere microbial communities from Maridalen valley, Oslo, Norway - NZI1 (Metagenome Metatranscriptome) | ecosystem: Host-associated > Plants > Roots > Rhizosphere >...
CAGATTGTGTTCGATCACCACCACCGTATTGCCCAGCGCCACCAGTCGCTGCAACACGTCGAGGAGCTTGCGCACATCGTCGAAATGCAGGCCGGTGGTGGGCTCGTCCAGAATGTAAAGAGTGCGGCCCGTCTGGCGGCGGGAAAGCTCGCGAGCCAGTTTGGTGCGCTGCGCTTCGCCGCCGGAAAGCGTCGTGGCTGACTGGCCCAATTTTACGTAGCCCAGCCCCACGTCCACCAGCGTTTTTAGCTTCTGATAGATCGCGGGAATATTTTCCAGCACCGGCAGCGCCTCTTCGATGGGCAGCTCGAGCAAATCGGAAATGGAATAGCCTTTGAAGCGCACCGAAAGTGTCTCGGCATTGTAGCGGCGTCCCTGGCAAACTTCGCAGGTAACGAAAACGTCCGGCAAAAAACTCATTTCGATGCGGCGCAAGCCGTCGCCCTGGCAAGCTTCGCAGCGGCCGCCTTTAACATTGAAGCTGAACCGTCCGGGCCGGTAGCCGCGCTCGCGTGATTCCGGCAGCATGGCAAAAAGATCGCGGATAGGCCCGAAAACGCCTGTATACGTGGCCGGATTCGAGCGTGGTGTGCGCCCAATCGGCGTCTGGTCAATCTGAACGACCTTATCGATGTGCTCCAGGCCGAGCATCCTGCGATACGCCCCGGGCTTTTCCCGCGAACGATAGAGCAATTGCGCGATGACGCGATAGAGTATGTCGTCCATCAGCGTGGATTTGCCCGATCCGGAAACACCGGTGATTACCGTGAGCGTCCCGAGCGGAATGTGCACGTCCAGATTTTTCAGATTATTGGCGGACGCGCCCAGCACGGAAATTTTGTTGCCGTTTCCCTTGCGGCGTTGCGTGGGAACGGGAATACGAAGATCGCCGGAAAGATAGCGGCCCGTAAGCGATGCCGGCTCGGCGGCGATTTCCTCTGGACGGCCCGCCGCGACCAAATATCCTCCAGCAGTGCCTGCGCCGGGGCCGAGGTCCACCACAAAATCGGCGCGACGAATCGTTTCCTCGTCGTGCTCCACCACCAAAACCGTGTTTCCCAGGTCTCGCAGCGCTTCCAACGTATGCAGCAGGCGATCATTGTCCCGCGCATGCAATCCGATGGATGGTTCGTCAAGCACATACAGCACTCCGCGTAGCCGCGAGCCGATTTGCGTGGCCAGGCGAATCCGTTGCGCTTCGCCGCCCGAGATGGTGGCTGCGGAGCGATCCAGCGTGAGATATCCAAGACCAACATCGAGCAGAAAATCGAGCCGGTCGGAGACTTCGCCTAGTGCGCGGGCGGCAATTGCGCTTTGGCGCGGCGTCAGTTTTGCCAGGATGCGGTCTACAGCGGGGCGCGCCTCGGAAATCGGCAGCGCGGTGAAATCGGCGATGGAATATCCCGCGATTTTTACCGCCAGGCTTTCCGGACGCAGGCGCTTTTGTCCGCAGGCGGCACAAGCTACCGGCGACATGTACTGCGCCAGCCATTCGCGATAGCTTTCCGACGAAGTTTCCGCCAGATTTTTTTCCAGATGCGTCAGGATGCCGTCGAAAGAAATACCACGAGCTTTCTTTCCGCCGGAGCGGCCATTCGATTCGGATCCGCATAGCAGAAGGTCTTGCGATTTGGCCGGCAATTTCTCGAAAGGAGTATCGAGATCCACGCCGTAAGCCTTAGCTCCGATAGCGATCGAATTTCGAAGGAATGCCGATGCCGAACCTGGCCCCAATCCTCCTTCAAAAAGTGGTTTTGACCAATTCACAATAACCTTCGCCGGATCGAAATCATATTTCGATCCCAGTCCGTGGCATTCCGGACATGCGCCATAAGGTGAATTGAAACTGAAGGAACGCGGCTCGATCTGCGGCGCGGAAATCCCGCAATCGGGACAGGCAAATTTTTCCGAAAAGACGTGCTCGTCGCCGTTCACCACGGCAACCGTCACCAGGCCGTCCGCCAGCTTCAGCGCCGTGCCGATGGATTGCTCCAGCCGCCGTCCCACGCCGTTTTTCACCAGTAGGCGATCCACCACGATTTCAATGGTGTGATTGCTGCGGCGATTCAGCGGCGGAGGGTCATCGAGGCTCACCATTTCGCCGTCCACGCGCGCGCGCACAAATCCCAGCTTCGCGTATTTCTCGAATTCTTTTTTGTATTCCCCTTTTCGCCCGCGCACCACTGGAGCCATCACCATGATGCGTTCTTCGGGACCAAGAGCCGCCACGGCCTGCACAATTTGCTCGGGCGACTGGCGCGAGATTGGTTTACTGCAATTGCTGCAATGCGGCGTCCCGATCGAGCTGAAAATCACGCGCAGATAATCGTAAATTTCGGTGATGGTTCCCACCGTCGAGCGTGGCGAGCGCGTCGTGGTTTTTTGTTCGATGGCGATGGAGGGCGAAAGTCCTTCAATGGCGTCCACATCCGGACGCTCCATTTGATCCAGAAACTGCCGCGCATATGCCGAAAGCGATTCCACATAGCGGCGCTGGCCCTCGGCATAAAGCGTATCGAAGGCCAGCGAAGATTTACCAGAGCCGGAAAGTCCCGTGATCACCGTCAGCGTGTTGCGGGGAATCTCCAGAGAAATATTCTTCAGGTTGTGCTGGCGAGCGCCGCGAATAACGATATTGCGAAGTGCCATTATGTTCTGTAGATTGCATGCGGGCACGCACAGTGCGGCTCCACGCCCACTGCGCGCAAAACGCCCAATCTATCCTATCAAAGTAACAAGGACAGGCACGCCTGGCAAGCGAAAGCGCCATCTTGGAACAATGTATTTCGAATTGGAGCAGAAAGTCTTGAGGAAATTATTACACGCCGAAGGTCATTCTTACACGGGAGGCCCATTAATACTCCCTTTATTATCAGTGTCTAATGAGTGGCATCCGAACTGCATACCTATGCCGCGTGAGGAAAGGAAGCTGAGATCGCTTTAGGCGATTGAGGGCTGGGCCAGCTTCCTTTTCTCGACATTTCCGCTCCCCTCCCTACCCCCAATTGCGGAAATGGGAAGCTCTTACCCTTTCCTACCAGCCCTCAAAGTCCATAGAAGTGCGCGCCCTTCGCCGTGCGGGAAGCCATGGTGAAGGGCGTTTTGTTTTGCCTGCGCCTTCGATTTTCCTGTCGGGCCACGTCCGTACCAACTCCTTTGGAGAGAGCTTATTCGGATTTCGTATTCGTTGGATAGCTGGATTGCACCCAGGCTTGCCAGCCACCGTCCATCGAGATCACGTTCGTGTAGCCCATCTTCTTCAGGCTTTCCGCAGCCAGTGCGGAGCGATAGCCTCCGCCGCAGTAAAGAGTAATATCGCTGGCAGGATCGGGGATCAGCCGTTCAATGTCGCGCTCGAGCACGCCCCGGCCGATGTGTATCGCGCCGGGAATGTGGCCGTGTTGCCATTCCGAATCCTCGCGTGTATCCACCAGAATAAATTTTTCTTTGGTGTCCATTCGCCGCTTCACGTCCTGAACGCTCGTCTCGCGGATTTGTTTGCGTGCTTCGTTTACCACTTCCAGAAATCTAGGCGCATGCTGCATGTTCTCAGTCTCCTTACATGGCGTTCATCCGCAGACTATCACATGCTGTCCGATATGGGTTTGCCCCTCCGATGAGGCACTTGCCAACAGCTCACGTTGATTGCCGCTTGGCGTTTTCCGCTGGGCTAATGAGCAACGGGCGTTCGTCCCTTAGCTGGAGTCTGTCGCGCTCGGCCGCAATCCGCAAAAGGCGGATAGTAAACCGAGACCGTTGCTTCTCGCTCATTTAGTTTTTTGCGCGCAATCCGACGCTGCAAGAGCCGCGTCGAGCCTAGGAAATGGGTTTCATGTCGCGCCAGTTCAATCCGACTTTCATTTCCACCAGCAGCGGGACACGTAGAGGGCCTTTCCATGAATAAGCCTGCTCCATGGCTGGTTTTACCAGTGCGGCCAGGCGCTGCGCTTCCGCCTTCGGGCCTTCAAACAATAATTCATCGTGCACTTGCAGAATCATGCGCGACTTGAACCCCTCTGCGGGCAAGCGGCGATCCAATTCAATCATAGCCAGCTTAATAATGTCCGCCGCCGTGCCCTGAAGCGGCGTATTCATCGCCGTGCGCTCCGCAAAATTACGCAAAGCGGGCTGCGGAGCATTGATTTCCGGAATTGGCCGAATGCGGCCGAAAAGCGTGCGCGTGAATCCGCAGCGGCGCACTTCCATCACCTGGCGATCCAGGTAAGCCTTCACGCCCCGATAACGCGCAAAATAGGCGTCGATAAATTCAGCCGCTTCTTTTTGTCCGATGCCCAGATTTTGCGCCAGGCCAAACGCTGAAAGGCCGTAGATAATGCCGAAATTGATCACTTTTGCCGCGCGGCGATGCTCGGCGGTTTGCATCAAGGGAGGCACGCCGAAAACTTCCTGCGCGGTGCGTGCATGGATGTCTTCACCGCGACGGAAAGCATCCAGCAGGACAGGGTCTTCGGAAAAATGGGCCAGCAGGCGCAATTCAATCTGCGAATAATCCGCCGACAGAAGCACGCAGCCGGGCGCGGCCACGAATGCGGCGCGAATTTTCCGGCCCAGCTCGGTGCGCACGGGAATATTTTGCAGATTTGGACTCGACGAACTCAGCCGCCCGGTGGCGGCGCCAGTTTGGCTCAGCCGCGTATGAAGGCGGCCGGTCCGCGCATGAATCAATTTGGGCAGCGCGTCCGAGTAAGTGGATTTCAGCTTGCTGATTTCGCGAAATTCCATCACTCGCCGGGGCAGCTCGTGCTTTGCCGCCAGCGCCTCGAGCACGTCAACGGAAGTGGAGCGCGCTTTCGCACCGCGCCGGCCGGGAACCGCGAGCTGCAAGCGATCAAAGAGAACTTCGGCCAGTTGTTGTGGAGAATTGACGTTGAACGGCGCGCCCGCATGCTCAAATATCGTCTTCTCCAGTGTGGCAATTTCTTTTTCTGCTTCGGCGGAAATATCTACCAGCGCCTGGCGATCTACCAGGACTCCGTGATGCTCCATTCGAGCCAGCACAGGCGCTAGTGGCAGATCAATTCTTTCATATACTTCGGCAAGATTTTGCGCAACGATTTCATCGCGCAAGCGCGTCGTCAGCCGCCCGGCAAAGTCCGCATTCTCGCCTGCAACTCCGGATGATGCAAGGTTCAAATGGCGAAGCGCCGCGTCCGGCAGAGGATGATTTGGCGAAGTGGGCCGCAGCAAAAACGAATAGAGCATCGTTGCGTGCCCCACTCCAGAAATCTCCGCGGGGCTTTCTGCGTCTTCGTCTGCGGCGAGCAACGCCGTCAGCTTCGGATCGTGCACGGATTTCGCGCGGTCGGCGTCGGCGAGCCAATCGCGAAGCACCGCCAGCATTTTTCCCTCGCTGTCCGTCTCGGCATAGCGGCTCATTCCCGCGCTTGGTGAGATTTCGATTCGCATGGCGCGACTGCCGAATCCCGGGTCATCCTCATCGCTTGACGGCTCCAGCCAGACGGCCACCGTTTCGTTGGCAGGCAAAGCGGCGAGAAATGTTTTCATCTCGGCGGGTTTTTCAATCGCGGCATAATCGGTAACTAGCGTGACCGCCGCCACCGTAGGCGTCATCTCGCGTAAGAGCGAAGTAAAACCCAACTCCTCGTACAACGCCCGCAGCGCGGCCTCGTCCGGCGGCAGCGGCTCGAGCGGTTTCAAATCCAGCGCTACCGGCGCGTCCCTGTGTATGGTTGCAAGTTGCTTGCTTAGGCGAACGAACTCCGCGCATTTTTCCAGCGCCTCGCGATACGCAACGCGTTTCACTTCGCCCGCATGTTCCAGGCATCCCTCCGCACTGCCGAATTGCTGAATCAGCTGCCGCGCGCCCACTTCGCCAATGCCTGCCTTGCGGCGCTCGCCTGGAGGCGGCTTATCGGCCGGGTCGCGCGCGCCGGGAATATTGTCGATGCTGTCGCCCATCAACGCGATCAGGTCCGGAACTTTTGCCGGCGGGACGCCCATGAACTCTTCCACCGCTTTTTCGTCCAGCAGCGCATCGCTTTTTTGCGGATTCAGCACGCGCACCGGCCCGCCGACAAGCTGCAGCAAATCCTTGTCGCTGGTGACGATGATGACTTCGAGACTTTTCTCAACCGCTTGGCGCGCCAGCGTTCCGATAACATCGTCAGCTTCATATCCAGTAAATTCCAGAATCGGCAGGCGCACGGCTTCGCAATATTTCCGCACGAAAGGCAACTGAACCGATAAATCCTCGGGCATCGGCGGCCGTTGGGCCTTATAAGCCGTAAAAATTTCATCGCGGAAAGTTGGTGCGGACACATCGAACACCACGCCGAGGTAATCCGGCTTCCAGTCTTTCTGCAGCTTCTGAATCATGCGAGCAAAAAGGTACGGCACCTTTGTGGGCAGGCCCTTGGGGCTTCGCAGGCGGTCCATGGGAGCGAAATAGGCACGAAAAATGTAGCCCATGGCATCCACGAGAAACAGGCGTTTTTTCGCTTGACCGGGCATGAAAGTTTTCCGAAAGCGGAAGAACGAAAGTATACCAGAGGCGACGCGTGAGGGGTGTCCTGTCGGGACATTGTCGTTTAGATGCAATTTAATGTGCGCTTTTGCTTGACCTTATTCCGTAGTGTCAGTATGTTATCGCCATTGACTATGAGGAAGGTCAGGAGCAGCGGACTGAACGAGATTTGAACGGGCGCGGCGGTCACGCACCGAGTCGACGAAAAATTTGGGGGAGGAAAGCACCATGCGAAGGCAATGGGGTTTTGTGGCGGTGGCGGTTTTGTTGTCTCTTGGATTGTACGCAGGCGTAGGCGGCGCGCAGACGTTTCGCGGCGCGATTTTAGGCACTGTGACTGACGCCTCCGGAGGTTCCGTTGCCGGCGCGCAGGTCACCATCACCAAGGTAGATACTGGAATTACCCGTACGACTGTCACCGATGCCGACGGCAGCTACAACATTCCCGAGCTTCCCATCGGGACCTATTCGGTCAATATTTCCAAGGAGAATTTTGACACCTCCGTCACGGACAATGTGAAAGTGGACGTGGCGGCCGAAGTGCGCGTGGATGCCGTTCTCAAGCCGGGCGCGGTAAGCCAATCCGTCACTGTCTCGGGGGAATCGCTGGCGCAGGTGGACACCACGACGAACGTGTTGGGCGGAACGCTGACGCAGAACACTATCAAAGAGATTCCCGTAAACGGCCGCGATTATACCAAGCTGATTTATCTCACGCCCGGCATTACCGGCTCGCCGGACCAGATCACTGATTCGCCCGGTTCTTTTGGTGTTTTCTCGATGAACGGAGCGCGCGGCCGCGCCAACAATTTTCTGCTCGACGGCACCGATATGAACGATGGCTACCGCAACGATCCCGCCATCAACGAAGCCGGCGTCTTCGGCACCCCGGCGACGATTCTGCCGATTGATGCGGTTTCCGAGCTTCGCGTGCTCTCCAATTTCCAGCCGGAATATGGCCGCAACGCCGGCGCGGTAATCAACATCGTCACCAAGAGCGGAGCAAACGCGCTTCACGGAGATTTTTTCGACTACCTCCGCAACAACGTGTTCGATGCGCGCAACTTCTTCAATACCGTCAATCAGCCCCAGGCGGGATTCCGCAATAATCAATTTGGCGGCTCGGTGGGCGGACCGATCATCAAGGACAAGACATTCTTCTTCCTGGACTACGAAGGTCAGCGTGAAGGCGTGGGGGTTGTAACCCAGGGTTGCGTCCCCGACCCCAAGGAAATTGCCGCACTCGGAGGCGCAACAAATCCGGTGATTGCTAACCTGCTCGCCCGCAATCCGTGGCCCACGACAATCACTCCGGGCTTTAGCTCCACGGATTCAGGCTGTATTAACACGGCAACCGGGGCGCCATCGCCCTTTGATACCACGGTAATTTCTCCCTCCTATAACAATGTGGATAGCGTCATTGCCAAGGTTGACCACAATTTCAATCAGAACAACACACTGACCGGGCGCTACTACTTTGGGAACAGCACGCAGGCATTTCCGCTGCAGTTGACGGCCAGCGGCGGGCAGCTACCCGGCTTTAACACCGTCACTCCCACGCGCGTGCAGCTCGTATCGCTGTCTTATCTGCACATATTCTCGCCGACTCAAGTGAACGAAATGCGTTACGGCTGGAATCGCTTCGCGGAGGGATTTGTTCCGCAGGATCAAAGCTTTCAACCCAGTTCCATTGGCCTGTGCGCGGCCAGCACCGTCGCAGAATGCACGGGAACCACCGCCCAAAATGGGGGCTTGCCAATTATTGATGTAAGCGGTTTCTCGCAGCTTGGCTCCACGGGCTCTGTTCCACGTCACCGCGTGGATGCCAACAATCAATTCATTGATGACTATTCCTGGAAGCTCGGCAAGCATGACCTGAAGTTCGGGTTCGAGTTTCGCCGCACCAGCATTTCGCAATATTTCGATAAGGATTTTCGCGGATCTCTTGATTTTAATGACCTCGAGGATTTTCTCGACGGCACCGTGGACGGCGGCTTCCAATATGGTGGCGACACCAACCGCAACACGTACCAGAACAATTATGCTCTTTACGCGCAAGACAGCTTTCGCCTGACTCAACGGCTCACGCTGAATTACGGTCTGCGCTGGGATTATTTTGGCGTGGTTGGCGAGAAACAAAATCAATTTTCCGATTTTGATACCACTACCGGCGCGCTGATTCCCGTCGCGCCAGGCGGCTATTCCGGCATTTACAATCCCGCGTACAACAATTTTGGCCCGCGCGTCAGCGTGGCTTGGGATGTTTTCGGCACGGGAAAGACCGTAGTCCGCAGCGGTTTCGGCGTATTCTACGACGCATTTTCGCAGGATATGTTCCTCGGCCACTTGCCCTACCCGCCATTTTTCGATCCCGGCCCTGCGTATAATCCCATTGGGCCGAATCAAATCGTCCCGGCGGCTGCGAATGGCTCAATTCTTACCGGGCAGCCGGTTTACGGCACGCCCAGTTGCGCCAGCGTGGAATGCGACATCTTCTCGTTCGATCACAACCTGCGGACGCCATATTATGAGAACTACAATCTCAACGTGGAGCAGCGGATTTCCAACAAGGTAATGGTGCAATTTGCCTATGTAGGTTCGGAGGGCCACAAGCTCCTCCGGTTCGTCGACTTGAACCAGCCCACCCAGGCGACCATTACGGCGTGCGATGAAGGATTGCTGCCGCAATACGCGTCCTTCGGAGTCTGCGCCACGCCGGGAATCACCTCGAGTTATGGCGTCCCGCGGCCCTTCGGAACAGCTTTCGGACCCGCCACCGCGAATGTTCCCTATGCCGGAATGGTGAATCCTTACGGCGCAACGTACATCCTGCAGGAACAGTCTTCGGCGAATTCGAATTACAACTCTTTCCAGGCTAGCCTGCGCATGACCGACTGGCACGGCTTCACTTCGATTGTGAATTATGTATATTCGCGTTCCTTTGACAATGCCAGCGACGGCGATGATTTCGAGCCTAATGCCGCGCAGCCAAACGATAGCTATAACACCAATCTGGAGTACGGACCTTCCAACTTCGACGTGCCGCAACGCTTCACTTGGATCTTCGGCTACGAATTGCCGAATATGGGTGGCGGATGGCAGAAGCTAAAAAACGGCTGGGGAATCGACAGCACCGTGACGCTGCAAAGCGGCCAGCCTTTCCAGTTCAACTACAACTTCGAGGATGATTTCAGCGGCAGCGGCGAAGGATTCGACCGACCCGACGTGGTGGGCCCCGTCGTCTATAACCAGAGTAATCCCGCCGAGTTCGTGCAGCTTAGCTCGTTCGCCATTCCCTGCAATGTGAATGTGGTCACGGCGAACGGAGCCGCATCGGATTGCGTCCCCGGCACGCGGCATTTCGGCGACGAAGGCCGCGATGCGCTTCGCGGGCCCACGTTCAAGCAGTGGGACATGGCGCTTTATAAGAACACCGCGCTCACCGAGCGGTTGAACATGCAGCTTCGCGTTGAGTTCTACAATTTCTTGAACCACCCGAACTTTGCCAACCCGTTTCTGCCGGCGTTTATTGCCGATCCGGGCGTCAACGGGTTCGGGATAAACGGCAACCGCGAAGTCGGCGTGGGCGGATATGCGATAGGCGCAACGGGTGACGTCGGAGTTGGAAATCCGTTCCTGGGAGGTGGCGGCCCGCGAGGTATTCAGCTCGCGGCAAAGTTTTCGTTCTAAGGCGTGGAGACAAATTAAATCGGGGAATGAACGGCGGCCCGAAAATGGTCCGCCGTTTTTTTTGTGCCGCTTAAATTCTTCGCGGGGCTGCGATGCCCTTCATGCGTCGGTCAGTTGAGCACGAAAAACATCAATTTAGAAAATGACGCAGATCCTCGGCAAACTTTCCGATTTGCGGAATTGCGATCAATTGCATATCGCGACGGGCGAAAAGGGCCGCCACGAACTGATCAGGTGTGCTTTCCGGGCTGGGTTCCGCTTCGGTAATCACCGTGAATTGCGATTGCGGCTGGCGCGCGAGGATGGAATCGAATGTGTAAGCCAGCACCTTGGCCTGCGAAGTGTCACGCGCCAAGGATAGCGCGTGAATATAGCCCTTGGTGCCGTTACGCCGATAGCCATAGTCGAGCCGTAATGGGTCGCCATGCTGCGTGAATTCCGATACACGCACTGATTTTTCCATGCGATCCAGAATGCCGTGTTTGCGGAATGCGTCGCTGATGCGCGAACGGAGCCACGCGCGCGTATTGGCGAAAATGCCGGCACGACCGCGAAAGCGCGGTGGTGCCACGTGGTCCTGGTAGAGCCGATCGAGCTCGGCGTCGAAGTCCTCGGCCAGCACTGCCTTCGGCGTGCTGAACTGAAGCAAATTGGAAAGCGATTGTCCCAGTTTTTCCAGGACCTCCGCGGTGGTCAGGCCCGGCACCGTGAATTGCTCATGCCAGTCGCGCTGCAAACCGCGCAGCCAATCTTCATCGGCGGCGGGATGCAGACGTCGCACCCGGGCGAGTTCGCCCGGCTCCTCGATGATGCGCGTGCGCAGCCGGCCGCGCGCGGGGTCCTCCAGCAGCAAGCCGATGTTCACCCATTCATCGCGAATCAGATTCGGGGTGTAGCGCAATACGCGATAACGAAACGCAGAGCGATTTTCAGCGGGCATGGTTCACGTCCAGTTTGGAAAAGGCTGGCGATTGGAATTCTTGGCAGCCACAATCAGATCCTCAATGAGGGCGCGGCGGCGCAATAGTTGGTCCATCATTTGCTCGAGTGCGTGCTGGTCGAAATCGTACCACTGCGGCGGAATCTCGGCAGCCAATTCGCCGAGCACGTCCGGCATGGTCCGCGGCATCAGGCGATCCAGCCACGGCGCGAAGGAATCCATCCCGCGTACGCCCCCGTAGACCAGCGCGCGAAGATACAGGCCGCGCAGCGGAGCATCCGGAAAATTCCACTCGCCGGCGTTGAAGCAAAAGCCCTGGTCAATCATCAACGCAACGTAGCGCGGTTCGCTGTGCGCACGGAAAAAAATCGCCTGCCGTCCGTTGGTGTTGCATGTCCACTTGTCGAAAACCAGCATTCCGCAAAAATCGTCGAGATTTTTCGCGGCGCGCAATTGCTCATCCGGCAGGTAATCACTCAGCGCCAAAGTGGCGGGGTCGCCCGGATAGCGCGAGCCAAACTGCAAGCCGGATTCGCAGGGCATGCGCCCGCGTCCCAACTGGATACACATATCCTCGCTGCCGGAAATCAGCTCCTCGGGAACTTCAACGACGGCCACCGGCGGAACGGGAAGTCCGAGGCGCGCGGCCAGGCGTGTACCGAGCAATTCATTCACCAAAATGCGGGCGTGCTGCGGATTGTTGCGAAATTTCACCACGTAGTAGTGACCGTCATCGCAGCGCAGAAGTTGCGATTGCGCGCCGCCCCGCATGCGGCGGATATGTTCAAGGGCGAGAGGCATCCGCAGGTATGCTAGCGGCGGCTTCGGAAAGGCGCAAGGGAAAGATTATTAAAAGGGGAAACGGTGTGCTCCATCCAGATACAACTCAACGGCAGGACGCGCGCTTCGCGTACCTGGCGGGACACATTTAAAAATCAAAATGAGTCAGCAATGCAAACGCGCGCAACCCGGCAACTCGCGCGCCCACAGCGAGGCGAGACAATACGCGACCGCAATTCCTTCACATCACGCGCGGCACGGAACGCAACAGCGCGAACGAAACCGCGCGCAGATTCTTAGCGGCGACCGCTCTTCTTGGCCGCTTTGCGCTTGGGAGCGGATTTCTTTGCCGACTTCTTAGCCGCTTTTTTTACGGATTTCGCCATCTTCTTCACCGCCTTCTTTGAGGATTTTACAGGCTTCTTCCCAGCCTTCTTCGTGGGTTTCGGTTTTGGTGCGGGTTTTTTCTTCGCGGGAGCCTTTTTCGCGACCGCGGGTTTTGAAGCGGGGACGGTTCCTGGAGCGGGTGCTTCTTCCGGCTCGTCGTCCTCTCCGATTATGGCCTCTTCGACGATCTCGACGGCTTCCGGCTCGTCATCTTCGTCGTTCGCGTCCTTGACCGTTTCCTCTTCCTCTTCGTAGCGAGGGAGCTCGGCGTTTTCGTCGTCTTCCATTTTTGCGTAGAACATCCCGTCCTCCGTGCCGCCCGCGAGTTAGCGGGCGCGAATAGCCACTCCGCGCTTATAACGTTTGCGCGGAAGATTTGTCAAGCGGGAAGAACGAATTTGCCGCTTGTCCAATTCTTAACCCCCTGCCGAATCGCGTAACAGAGCCAATGATGACGAGCCATCTTATAAATGGAAGCGGCGAGCCAACCGTTGTGCTCCAGGAGCTAAAGCCCGTCATTTTAGAATTTTCATGTCGGAGTTGAAGCTCCGGCCCCCTTAGAAAGTGTTTATGAGACAGCTGCGAGCCCCCTTCTTTCCGGACGGCCCCCATTATGGCAATACTTAGAGTAACACTTGAAGTATTGCGGATCGACGATTGCACCAAGGTAGGGCATTTGTGAAAGTGCGATTTTGTCCCGACTAGAAAAGTGTGATGTCATAGACGGCAAAAGAGATGCGGCGATTTCTACTCGTACGCGTGTCCCGGCTGGAAATTTTTTGTCCCGGCTAGAAATCATGTCCTCTGCCTTCTTTACTTTCACTTTCCTAAATCCCCCCGCCCTCTCTTAAATTAAACCGCGCATGCGCCCGAATCGCGGCCAAAACCGCCAGCCAGCGATTTGTGCGCCATTCAAGTTTCCCATTCCATTGTATGCAGATTTTCAGAAAGTCAATACCCGGTGCTGTAAATAGTTTTCGATAGTTTCGGACCGAAGTTATTGCGTGGTAGATGATTCAGCAAGCTCGGGTGGGCGGACGGATGCTATTTCGAGGCGGATTGCGTGGGCGAGAGTTCGAAGATGACGCCACCGCCGTTTGGCCCACCACCACCCGCCGCGCCGTACAGGTTGCCCTGGCTGTCGATGGTTAGGGCTGAGTTCGGCGCTCCTCCGTCGGTACCGTCGAACGCGTGCAAGACCTGGAATGCCCATTTTCCGTCGCCTTGGGGTTTCATGCCATAGACGACTCCGCATCCGCAGGAGAAACCTCCGCCTTCAATGGTCACGCCGAAGAGATTCCCGTGCCCGTCAAACTCCACGGCTCCCGCCGGAAGGTCTCCTTGGTCGCCGTTCGCGGCGAATGAATGCAGGACTTGCTCGCGAGGACTTGTGGTGGCGCTGGGTCCCCGCGTCACTTGGTATACCGTGCCGCACCCTCCTCCGAGGCAGCCTGTTCCTCCGCCCGCCTCCGTGGAGCCGTATAGACCATGGTTGTGCGGCGTGGCCCCTCCGCCAGGGGCGATGCCGTCGCCGTCTGGCTGAAAGGAATGCAATACCGCTTCCTGCCACTGGCCGCCGGGCTGCGGGCGCAAGACGTATGCCACTCCGCAGCCTGTAACGCAGCCGCCGCCGTCCGTCCCCCCTCCAGCGGTTACGCCATACAAATTTCCCTTGGCGTCCAGCGTCAGGCTGCTGCTCGGCCCTGACCCGTCGGGACAATTCGCGGGGTAGCAAAACGTGTAGAGGGTGCCGAACGTCCAGCCGTTTGAACCGGGTGTCAGTTGGAACGCGATTTCGCGAATGATCCCATAGAGGACGCTTCGCGGACCCAGGGTGGGTGGATATGACGGAGAGTTCCCATCGGCGCAGTTCGGGAGCGAGCAAAAGTTCCAAAGAATGCTTTCCGTCCACTGTCCGTTGGCCTCCGGCGTCAACTCGAACACCGTTCCGCATCCGCCGATATCAGCGCACTGGCCGTTGGGCCCGCCCCTGGCGGTCGTTCCGTAGAGGTTCTCATCCCCGTCAACGACCACTCCATCGGGAGATGCCCCATCGTCGCAGTTCGGCAGCGAGCAGAAATTGTAGACGATCGTTTCCGTCCACTGCCCGTTGGCTCCCGGCGTCAGCTCGAAAACCGTTCCGCCATTGTTGGCTCCGCCGCCCTCGGTCACACCGTACAGGTTGCCTTTTCCGTCGAAGACCAAAGGGCCGACCGGCCCATTTGCTCCCGGCGCACCAAACGCCCACAGAATCCGGTACTGATATTGCACCTGCGAATCAGCCGGCGAGGAAAGAAGACATCCAATCACCAAAATAATAAGCGTCGTGCCGAGAGCCTATAGAATTTCATTTGGGTCATAAGAAGGAGCCTCATTCGTCTAAGAAAGGCGATTGGGACAGCGGGGGCTGGTCATCGCCCCCGCCGCCAATATTCTATATCCTGGCGGTACCGTCTGCGCAAAGGCGGGCGCTGCAAAAAGGAAAATCAGAAAGAAAAATAAAAGTTGGGCTGGTTTCTTACTCATGGCAATTCTCCTTGGACCGCGCGGACGCGGCGAATTTCGGCGGGTTTCGCTCAGTGGGCCAAGCGGAATCTTCTTTGGACCAAAAACTGCGGCGAGTATATACGATTTCGTTACGTGTCAAAAATTATTACGAACGTGACGGACTAAGTTCCGGGAGAGGCGGTAATGATTTTCAACTGCGCGCCGACGGGGGCGTGGGAACCGCGAAGATGGTTCCACTTGCGCAAGTCGGAGGCGGTGACGCCGAAGCGGGAAGCGATGTCGTCGAGCGTGTCGCCGCGGCGGACGCGGTAGTGAATTACGCGGCTGGTAGGACGCGGAGCGGAGGGAATAATGATGAGCGTGCCGGAAGCGGGCGGATCGTCCGCCTGTAGGCGATTCACAGAGGCCAGCGAAGCCACGGTGACATGATATTTGGCGGCAATCGCGGCGAGCGATTCGGAGCCTTCGAGACGGTACATGCGCCACGTGGTCCATTTATCGGAGGGAATCATTTGCAATGCCTGATCAAGGCGCGCGCCCGAGCCGAAGGGAACATGCAGCTCAAAGCCGGAATCGTCGGGCGTGACGGCGCGCAGAAGAGAGGGATTTAACATGCGCAGAGTTTCAACGCTGGAGCCGGTGGCGTCGGCGGCGAGTTGCAGGCTGACGGAATGGCCGGGCTTGGCGACGTCGGTCTGCAAAGGCTTGTCGGGAGCGACCTGCACGCCGTAGCGAGCAGGGTCCTTGGCAACCAGGGCCATGGCGATGATGATGGGAACATAGTTGCGAGTTTCCGCCGGGAGCGCATCGCGTTTCTGGAGTTCCCAAAAATCGGCGTAGCCGGTGCGCTCGACTCCGCGAGCCACGTTGAGCGGCCCGGAATTGTAAGCCGCCATGACCAAATACCAATCACCAAAAATCCGGTAGAGATCGCGGAAGTGTCGCGCAGCCGCGCGCGTGGATTTTACAGGGTCGTTGCGGTCGTCCGTCCAGGAGGTGCGCTCGAGGCCGTATTCCTCGCCGGTAAAAGCCATGAATTGCCAAATGCCGCGCGCGCCGGCGCGAGAAACGGCTTGCGGCTGGAAACCGGATTCGGCCTGCGCGAGATAGATTAAATCCTGCGGAACGCCTTCTTCCTTTAGTGTTTCGCGAATCATGTCCTGATAAAGGCTGGCGCGGCGGAGGCCGTTTTCAATGGTGGCGCGGCCGCGGCGAGTCTGGAAAAAGCTCAGATAGGCGAGCACGGAATCGTTGACCGTAAGCGGAAGGTCGTGAGGGACATCGATCAGTTCCTGCTGGGCGACGCGGGCAAGGCGGGGGTCTCCTGGAGGAAGTGACAACCCGGCAATCTCCTCGATGGGAGCAGGCTCGAAATCTTCGGCTTCTTCCTGGTTTTCCTGCTGCTCGGAGGCCTGCTCGGCGGGAGCGGCTTGAGCGTCAATGGCCTGCACGGCTTCGGAAAGCTTGTCAAAAAGAGCGCGCAGGCGCGGATCGGAGTCCACGGGAAAGCCGCTGGCGAGAAGGATATTGCTTGCATTGTTCCATGCCGCGCGGGCGGATTGAGTTTGGCCGGCTTCGAAAAGCTTTTGGCCTTTGTCCATTTGGGCCTGGACGCGGTCAATGAGCGAATCGAGGGGCGGGCGCGGTTCGGTAGTCAAATACCCGCTGGACTGGCGTGCGGTGACGGGGAGATGGCGAAGGGCTTGGGCGTCGAGTGGGACAGGCGTGGCAGCCGGGGCGTGCGCTTGCAGGGACTTCTTGGCGGTCTGGTCGCAAGCCGAAAGGCTCAACAGTGCCAATGCCAAGACGCTCCATGCCGCAATTTTCCCGGAAAAATTCATTGCCCTCCGTCGGATACTTAGTTAGACGCCTGAAACCAGCTGAGGGCTGCCATGCCCTCCTTTCCCCGGGAAACGACACCCCACACACGGTTGAGGGGATTTTACGGCGGTGGGATGGCAGGGTCAATGTCTAACGCGCTCTTTGGCCGCGCAGGTAGAGCGCCGACGAGGTCACATGGGACGAGGGTGAGGCCCGGCTACCGAAATCGTTGGGTTGGCGTCTGCTAGGTTTATGACGAGACGATGGCGCGGCTGGGCGTGGTTGATGTTGCTTGCGGTTTGCGGTGGTGTTACGCGCGCGCAGGGACAGGGTAATCCGCAAGAGAGCATACGCGCTCCACACCTGACGGTGACACTGGTGGCGGAGCCGAAGGCGGTGAGTTTGGGCACGACGCTGTGGATGGGATTGCGATTCCAGGCGGAGCCGGGCTGGCATATCTATTGGCAGAATCCAGGGGATTCGGGAGAGCCGCCGCGCGTGGAATGGCGCTTACCGGTGGGCATCACGGCGGGTGGCATGCAGTGGCCGACGCCGAAGCGGCTGGGGACAAAATCTATTGTGGACTATGGCTATGCCGGGGATACGATGCTATTGACGCGGTTGCGCGTGGACGGCAAGTTTCACGGAAACGCAACGCCGAGCGTGGGTGCGGCGGTGAGTTGGGTGGTGTGCAGCGACATTTGCATTCCGGGGAAAGGGCAGTTAAGTGTTCCGTTGGGTGTGGCACCGAGCGCGGGGTCGAAAGCGGGCGGAATCAGAGCCGGCAAGGATGCAGGCTCACAGTTTGCAGCGCCAACGAAATTGTTTGCGGATGCCGTAGGGCGATTGCCGCGGCGAATGCCTGGAACCTGGCATGCTGCCGCGGTAGACGAAAGTAGTTCGTTTGAACTGACGCTGGTCACGGGCAAGCGGGAATCGCGGGCGGTGTTTTTTCCATCCACGCCGGAGCAAGTGCGGAATGCGTCGCCGCAAGACGTTACAGCGTTGCCCAACGGCGTTAAGCTCACGCTGGCGAAGTCTGACGGACTGCTGAAGCCGATTGCAGTTTTGCGAGGCGTTATCGTGCTGGGTGATGGAATAGGATATGAAGTTACAGCGCCGGTGAAGGCGATGCAACCGGCGGAAAATCAAAAGGAGAAAACGCCATGAAAAAATATTTCACGATGCTGATGCTGCTGATTATCGCGCCGATGGTTTTCGCGGCTCAGACGGCCAAAGTCGGCGAAGCCGCTCCGGATTTTACCGCGGCGGACAGCATGGGAACCATGCACCATCTTTCCGAGTATCGCGGCAAGTTCGTAGTGCTGGAGTGGCACAACAACGGATGTCCCTTTACGCGGAAGCATTATGACGGCGGCCATATGCAGCAACTGCAGAAGGAATGGACGGCGAAAGGCGTCATTTGGCTGACGGTGATTTCCTCGGCGCCGGGGCAGCAAGGATACATGACGCCGTCGCAGGAAAACGACTACATGGCGAAGATGCACGCCGTGCCCACGGCGGCTCTGCTCGACCCCACCGGACAGGTGGGCCATTTGTATGACGCCAAGACCACGCCGGACATGTTTGTAATCAATCCGCAGGGTGTGTTGATTTACGGCGGCGCAATCGATAACCGCCCGACCGTGGATCAAAGCGACGTGCAGGGCGCGGAGAATTACGTTTCCGAAGCGCTTACCGCGGCAATGGCCGGACAGCCCGTGAAAACGCCCGTCACGCGGCCGTATGGCTGCTCGGTCAAGTATCAGGATTAACGGAGTGGGATCAGGGAGATTCGCTGGTCATGCGTAGCGAGGGGGCAAGGGCGTGAAGCTACTTCGCTTCCCCCGGCCGTCGGTTCGCGGTTTGTTTTGGGCAGAAGAGTTCTGGAATGGTTGAAAAGACAGGTGAAGAAGATCGATTTAACGGACGAAAGTCGTCATATGCCGCGATCAGTGCGATCGCGGTCTTTATTCCGTTAGCGGCCTGCCCACGAGATCCATCACTGTTCTTGGGACTTTTAGTTTACGCGATTCTATTCCTTATCAGCGTTTCCTTGTTCATCATTGATGCACTTCCCTGGAGACGCTATCTGTTTCTATCGACTTTGTCGATGCTGCTTGTTTTTTGGGCCACTTCAGCAGCCCTAGCCGTCTACGACCGTAAGAATCCGGTCGTAATCCGCAGCACGGCCAGATGGCTAATATGGTCGAACGATTACAAGGCCAAAGTTCTGGCACAACCAGCCACAGCAAACAGTGAGATGAAACATATTGAATGGGATGGTTGGGGATGGGCTGGAATGGACACCACTGTATATCTCGTTTTCGATCCGACAGATTCGCTCTCGGCGGCGGCACAGAGCCATCAACCGGGCAAGTTCAATGGCATCCCATTTGCAGTCCCTCTCGTACATCGCATGGAAAGCCATTGGTACACCGTTCTGTTTTACACGGACGAATCTTGGGCAATGGCGAAGTGACGCCGCAGAAGCTACCCAATGAAAAATGTGACGAAATGCGGCTCAGGCGAGGGCCTGACGCAAATCTTCGATGAGGTCGCGTTCGTCCTCGAGGCCGATGGAGACGCGGACAGTGCCGGGGCCGACGGCGGCGGCGCGAAGTTCTTCGGTGGACATGCGGTAATGCGAAGTGTAGATGGGCAGGACGACCAGCGATTCGACGCCTCCGAGGCTGGCGGCCAGCAGAAAAATGCGCGTACGGTCGCAGAAGCGGCGAGCAGCCGCGAGGCCTCCCTTCACATCGAAAGCCATCATGCCGCCGAAGCCGCCATGCATCTGGCGGCGCGCAAGAGCGTGATCGGGATGTGACGGCAAGCCGGGATAATGCACGCGCTCAACGCGGTGATGCTTGGCGAGGAAGCGTGCGACGGTCATTGCCGTCCGGCATTGGCGCTGGACGCGGACTTCGAGCGTCTTGAGGCCGCGAATGAGGCGAAAGGCGGCGCCGGGGTCCATCGAGCCGCCCAGATAGATGACATTGCTGCGCACGCCGTCAATCAAGCGGCGCGAGCCGATGGCGGCGCCGGCGACCACGTCGGAATGTCCCGCAAGATATTTCGTGGCGCTGTGAACCACGAGATCGAATCCCAGCTCGATCGGGCGCTGGAGGGCAGGCGTGCCGAATGTGTTGTCCACAATCGAGACTAGATTGTGCTTGCGGGCCAGCGCGGCAGCGCGGCGAAGGTCTACCAACCGCAAGGATGGATTCGTGGGGCTTTCGACGTAAAGCGCGCGCGTTCGCGGAGTGACCAGCGCATCCGCTCCGGACAGATTGTTTTCCACATATTTCACGGTGATGCCGAAACGCGGAAAAACATCGCGGAAGAGGCGATAAGCGCCGCCGTAAAGCTGGCGCGTGGCGATAAGTTCGTCGCCCTCGCGGAGGAGGGCCAGCAGAGTGCTGCTGATGGCGGCCATTCCGCTGGCGGTGACGACGGCCGCTTCGCCGCCTTCGAGTGCCGCGAGCTTACTTTCAGCGATCGCGAGAGTCGGATTTCCGTACCGCGTGTAGATGTAAGCACGGCTGCGGCCTTCGGCCCAGCGCTTCATCTCCGCAGTGTCGGCAAAGGTGAAATTGGAAGAGTAAACGACGGGCGGAGCAACAGGGCCGCTGACGCCGTGCTGGCTTTCACCGGCATGAATCGCAAGAGTACCCGCGCCCAAAGGCTGAGATGATTTTTTCGGCATGGTTACGTTTATCGCGTGACGGCGGTGCGAGGCAAGAGCCAAATTGGAGCCGCGCGATGCGGTAGGTTAATTGCTGAATGAACTCTTTAGGAAGCGTTTCGTTAGCCGGCAATACTTTTCAAAGCATCCGCGGTTTGCTCTACTTGGGCATCGGTCAGCGTCGGGAATAAGGGCAAACTCATCACGCGGGCGCAGGCACGCTCGGCATGCGGAAAAGTGCCGGAAGGATAGCCCAACGATGCATACGCAGGCTGGCGATGCAGCGGATAGGGATAGTGAATCGCGGTTTCAATCCCCAGGGCTTCCATTTGGGTGCGCACGCAATCGCGCTGATCGGTATAGACGACGAAGAGGTGATAGGCGCATTCGTCGCTCGGATCGTCAACGGGCATTCCGAGGCGCGTCCCAGTGAGCATTTGGCGATACGCGTGAGCAATCTCCTGACGGCGGGCATGCCACGCCGGAAGATGGCGCAGTTTCACGCGCAGCACTGCGCCCTGGAAGCCATCCATACGGTAGTTGTAACCGACGAAGTCATTGAGATAGCGCTGGCGCTGGCCATGAACGCGAGCGGCACGAGCGAATTCGGCGATGCGCTCGCTGTTGGTGACAAGGGCGCCGCCTTCTCCATACGCACCCAGATTCTTCGACGGGTAAAAGCTGAAGGCCGCGGCGTCGGCGAGGCTGCCGACAGTGCGACCGCGATAGCGCGCGCCGTGCGCTTGGCAAGCGTCCTCGATCACGGCCAGTTTATGTCGGTGCGCGATTTCGAGGATGGCGTCCATGTCCGCGGGGCGGCCGTAAAGATGCACGGGAATAATGGCGCGAGTGCGGGAAGTGATGGCGCGTTCGATTTGGCGCGCGTCAATGTTGGCGGTGGCCGGGTCAATATCCACGAAGACGGGTTTTGCGCCGATATAAGAGATAGGCTCGGCGGTGGCGATAAAAGTGTTGGGCGAAGTGATGACTTCGTCGCCCGCCTGACCACCTAAAGCCAGCAGAGCCAGATGCAGCGCGCTGGTGCCGGAATTCACTCCAACGCAATATTTCGCGCCGCAAAAGGCGGCAAATTCTTTTTCGAATTCCTCGACCTCGGGGCCCGACGCAAACGCGGTGCTACGGGCCACACGGTCGATCGCCGCCAGAATTTCGTCGCGCAGCTCGGCGTATTCGGCTTTCAGGTCGTAATGCGGAATTATTGTCATCGTTGCCATCCCTCCACTTTACCGCAGCGGTTGCAAATCACTCAAGTGTCGAGCCTTCCAATGTTTCCCATGTCTCTTTCCTGTGTGCCCAGGCAGATGACGTGATATCTTTTGCAAGGAATGTCCGTGACGAACTCGTATTCCGAAGAGAGTGCGCAGCGCCGGCGCTCACAGCAGACCGACCCGCTCGCGCAAGATCCCGGCGAGTTCCATTTGACGCTTTCGGTGGTGATGGCGGCGTACAACGAGCGAGAATTCATCGAAGAGAGCTTGCGGCGAGTGCAAGCGACGGGGCTGGCGAACGAAATTATCGTGGTGGACGACGGATCGACGGACGGCACGCGCGAAAGGCTGCGAGAATTTCAGGAGCTGCAGGAAGCGGGAGAATCGGCGGCGCAGATTCTGAATGGCGGCGGTACGCTTGACCTGCGGTCTATGCGATTCGCTTTCCTCGAACGAAATCAGGGAAAGGGCGCGGCTTTGCGGCGTGGCTTCGAGCTGGCCGCCGGGGACGTCATCCTGATTCAAGACGCCGACTTGGAATATGATCCGCGGGACTATCCCAAGCTGCTGGGACCACTATGGGACGGGAAAGCGGACGTGGTTTACGGCTCGCGGTTTTTGGGCGGCCCGCAGCGCGTACATTTTTTCTGGCATTATGTGGGCAACAAATTTCTTTGCCTGCTTTCCGACACGCTGACGAATCTGAAAATTTCGGATATGGAGACTTGCTATAAAGTCTTCCGCCGCCAGGTGATCGAGGGAATGCGTCTGCGGTCGAATCGGTTTGGGTTCGAGCCGGAATTTACCGCCAAGATGGCGCGCGGCCGGTGGCGCGTTTATGAAGTTCCCATTTCGTATGCGGGACGCAGCTACGAGGAGGGGAAAAAAATTACCTGGCGTGACGGAGTGGCGGCGCTATACGCCATACTACGCTATGGATTTTTTGATTAGAAGGGTCAATGAGCAAGGACGCCATGCACGCCTCGATCCCTAAACTGACAGAGGAAACCTTGGTTGTGGCCAGTCCCGACCAGGTATCCGCCGATTTGGGCGGAGATGCCGCGATTCTCCAGCTGGGGAACGGGATTTACTACGGATTGGATCCGGTGGGCGCGCGCGTATGGGCGCTGGTGCAGGAACCGCGCCGGGTGGGCGATGTGAAGCAGACTTTGCTTCGGGAATATGACGTGGATGCGAAAGAATGTGAGCGCGACCTTCTTGAGCTGCTAGAAAAATTGCTGGATGCGGGCCTATTGACGGTGTGTCCGGCGGAAACCCGAGCGGACAATCCGTCGTCCGGGCGATAAGAGCGGCTCGGGTTCACAGAGGCTTGGGATGACGCGGTGGGAAAGGTTTCGTCGCCTTGGAAAAATGGAGCGATACGCGTTTATTCGCGCGGTGGCGGCGCTTCCCATGGTTTCGCTGGCATTGCGCATTTTTGGATTTAGGCGCACGCAGCAAATCCTGACTTGGTTTTCCCCGAACGGTCCAACATCGCGGGATGCGATTTCAGAAGCTGGGTTGGAGCGCGCCAGAGTTATTGCGCGCATGGTGGAGGCGGCGGGGCGCGAGGTTTGGGTACATGCGCGGTGCCTGGAGCGTTCGCTTACCGCGTGGGCGTTGATGCGGCGGCAGCATATTTCGGCGCGGTTGCGCATCGGCGTGCGCGGGCAGGGGACGGAGTTGCGGGCCCATGCCTGGGTGGAAGTTTCCGGAGTAGTGCTTAACGACAGCGAGGAAATCTTTAGAGGATATAAGGCGTTCGCGCGCGCCATAGAGTCAACCGGCCGGCAGCCGTCATGAGCGGCGTTGCCGCGCTGGTAGCGCCGCCGGGCGCATCAGCCGGGGCAACTGAAATTCAACAGCTTCTGCGATCGCTGGCTTTTCGCGGACCCGACGCGTTGGAATATCAGCTCTGCGGAGGCGCGGCGCTGGCACATGCTTTGCTGCTCACGGGCGAGAGCGAGCGTCCCGAACGGCAGCCTCTTTCCCTGGATGGCAATACATGGGTAGCGGCGGATGCGCGGCTGGACGCGCGGGATGAGCTTGCCGTTGCGCTGCGAGCTGTCACCGGGAAGTTGCCCGATTCCCTGAGCGATGCCGCGCTGATTCTGCACGCGTATGCCGCGTGGGGAGAGCACTGCGCCGAGCACCTTCTAGGAGATTTTTCGTTCGCGTTGTGGGATGGGTGGCGGAGTTTGCTGCTGTGCGTACGCGATCAGCTCGGCGTAAAGTCCCTTTTTTATGCGCCGCGGCGTGGCGGCTTGGCTGTGAGCAATACGGTGCAAAGCCTGGTCGAGTGGATCGGGGATGCGCACGGGCTAAATGAAGCGGCGGTGGGCGATTTTCTGCTATTCGGGCACAACCAGAATCCTGCGACAACGTTTTTCCGGGAAATACAGTGCGTGCCGCCCGGGCATGCGCTTCTATGGCGAGCCGGTGAGTTCCGCCTGTGGCGCTATTGGAGTTGTCCGTGCGAAGGGCCATTGCGATTTCGCCGCGCCGAGGATTGCATCGAGGAATTCCGCGGACGATTGCAACATGCGGTGACTGACCGCGTTCGGGATGGCCGGGTATCGCTGCTGTTTAGCGGAGGCATGGACTCGACGAGCATTGCGGCCACGGCCAAGGAATCGCCGGCGGTCCGAGAGCATCCGGGAAATCTGAAGGCATTTACTGCCGCTTATCGAAAACTCTTTGATGACCGTGAGGGCGAGTTCGCGAGCGTTGCCGCGGAAGCTCTCCAAATTCCCATCGAGTTTGTGGCGGGGGATGAGCACGCATTGTTTGCGCCTTCGAGCAATCCGGGCCCATTTCGGCCGGAACCCTCCGACGAACCGCTGGCAGCATTTGGAGAAAGTTTGTACCGCGCAGCAGCCACTCACAGCCGAGTGGGGCTGGCCGGCGAGGGCGGTGACGTAATCCTGTATCCCCAGTCGGGGCCGTATCTCGCGTGGCTGCTCAAGGGCGGCCACGTATTTCAGGCCGCAACGGAAATAGTCGATTGTGTTCGCACGCACAGGCGGCTTCCGCCAATGCTGGTTGGGCTTCGCAGCTGGGGCAGGAATTCGTTGGCGAGCGATAGGGCCGAGCCTTTTCCTGGATGGATCATTCCCGAATTTGCCGCGCGCTGCGGATTGCGAGAACGGTGGAGAGATTTTTCACGGTCGCCACGCGGCGATCATTCGTTCCGTCCCGCTGCGCATCGGTTGCTGGAAGCAGCATTCTGGCCCGCGCTTTTCCAGAGCGTCGATCCGGGCGCGACGGGAATTTTGTTCGAATTGAGGATGCCCTTCTTCGATCTGCGCGTGCTCACGTGGGTGTTATCGCTTCCGCCGCTGCCATGGTGCACGGACAAATGGCTGTTGCGGCAGGCCATGCGAGGGCGCCTGCCGAATGCAATACGGCTTCGCGCCAAGGCGCCGGTGTCCGTGAACCCCTCTGCCTTGCTGGCGCGCCAGCCGGCGTCGCGCTGGGTGGATGGTCTTGCGCTGGCGGAGGAAACACGGCAATATGTAGCGCCGGAGCGGCTGTTTCCCATCAGCGGAGAGACGGACGACCCGCGGTTGATGATGAAGCTTCGGACGCTTGGCTTGAATTATTGGTTGCAAAGCCTGGCGCATGTGAAGTATAAAGGCTCTGTTGGAGGTTTTTAGATGAGCGCAGCTGACAGCAATCAACCGAAGAAGATCTATCGCAAGCCTGAGCTTCGCGTTCATGGTGACGTTCGCCGAATTACTGAAACTACAGCTCTGAAAGGGAAGATAGACAACACTGGAAAGGGCCATAACAGGACGGGTTGAGCACGGTCTGACGTTCTTTCCCGCCTTTTCCTCCCCGCATGCCTTGCGAAGCAATCAAACTTGAATTTAGCCACAGCATTTACGGACTGAACCTTCGGACCAATCATCGTTTGCCCGGTTTTTCCGCGGCGCCAACTGACTCCAGTGTTGATCTGTGCGTTTGGCTATTGCCGAAGCCGTCTTCGAGTGAAGCCGACAGGCATTTCGCTAACCAGCCTGCAGATGAGTCCATGGAGAATGCGTTATATATCAGCCCGTGGACGGGTGAATTCGGTGTTCCCATTCTGACGGTGCACCAATCGCGAAAGGAAGGAAACTACCGGCTTCGTTATGATGACGGCACTCAGTTCTTTATAAATCCCGCTGGAAGTGAAATTCGCGCGTGGTGGCCGCCGGAGACCAGCTTTGAAGATACGGTGACATATCTTGCGGGGCCAGTCCTGGGATTTGTGCTGCACTTGCGCGGAACCCTAAATCTGCACGCAAGCGCGGTGGATGTCGGAGGGCGGGCGCTGGTTTTGCTGGGGCCCGCGGGAGCGGGAAAATCCACGACAGCAGCGGCATTCGCGTTGCGGGGATTTCCAGTACTCACCGACGACTTGGCCTCATTAAACGAAGATGAAGACGGGTTCCGTGTGCAGCGTGGATATGCGCGTGTTTGCCTGACGCTGGATGCAACGCAGTCATTTTATGGGCGCGCGGACGCTCTGCCCGCTATTGCGCCGAACTGGGAGAAACGCAGCCTGGAATTGAAGGCGTCAGCGACTCGCGGCGAAGCGCGCTTTGCCGGCAGGGCGCTTCCGCTGGGTGCAATCTACGTGCTGGGTGACCGTGAAGAGAGCGGTTCCGCGCACCGAATCGAACCGCTATCCGCACAGGAGGGTTTGAGGCAACTGCTGGCCAACACTTACGTGCAGTACCTTCTGACACCCGAACAGCGCGCCAAGGAATTTCCAATCATCGGGCGAGTTGTGGCGCAAGTCCCATTGCGCAAAATTTGTCCGGCGAATGAGCCGGCGCGTCTGGGGGAATTGTTCGGCCTACTGGCTGAGGATTTCGTCGACGTGCGGAAGAGGGAAACGGCGCGGCGATAACCCTGAATGCGCGGTAGGCATTGGTTGCCATTCTTGCAAGGGTATTCTTCTTTTCCTATCCATAGATACCTGCCGGTGACGTTCAATGCCTTGCTTGGCGGCTGCCGTGGCATGGAAATCCGTGTATGCTAACGCCGTTGCATCCCTCTCTGCTCGCGTGAACGCGCGAGAAAATGTATTGGTGACGGGAACGCCTGAGACGGCATGAAAGATCATCCATCGGCCAAGGCCGTCCGCCCGGAAAAGGAACTGCTTCTCTGCTGCGCTCGCAAAGAGCCCAGCGCGGTCGCCATCGAGCGCATGCGGGCATTGGCGCGCGCGCCGCTTGATTGGCAGGCGGTGGCGACTTCGGCATGGGATCATCGAATCACCCCGCCGGTCACGCGCAACCTGGAGCGCATTTGCGCGGAAAATGTTCCCGCGGTTTGGATGCAGTATCTGCGCAATGGCGCCCAGCAGAATTTGCGGCGGAGCCTGGCGCTTTCCGCGGAATTGCTGCGGATTCTCGACGCATTGGAAGCGGCGGGCATACAGGGCATTCCATATAAAGGCCCTACGCTGGCGGCGCTGGCGTATCGCAACCTGGCCTTGCGCGAATTTGGCGATCTGGATTTGCTGATGGCGCAGGAAGAAATTGAGCGCGCACAGTCCGTGATGCGCGAACTGGGATATGAAATGCACGACTTCGCGCCCGCGCGTTGGCGATCACGGGAAGCGGTTCCGGGCCAATATTCCTACTCACGGCAGGAGGGAAATTTCCTCGCCGAGCTGCACACCGAACAAACGCTGCGTTATTTTCCCGATGGGCTGCCAGTGGAAAAACTGCGACAGCGGCTGCAATTGGTGGCCGTCGGCGGGCGCTTGGTGCCCACGTTGGGAATGGCTGATCTGCTGAATTTTCTTTGCGTGCATGGCGCGAAGCATTTTTGGAGTCGGATCCAATGGATTGCAGATGTGGCGGAATTGGTTGACGGCGGAGCTGTCGATCTTTCCCGGGTTTTGGAGCGCGCGAATGAATTGGGTAGCCGGCGAATGCTGCTGCTGGGTCTGCGCCTAACGCACGAATTGCTGAATGCTGAAATTCCGGAAGAAGTTCTCCAGGAATGCCACGCGACGCCTGCGCTGGATTCCATGGTGACGCAAGTGCGAGAGGTTATTTTCGCCGACCAGCCGATATTGCCGGGGATTCTCCAGCGGATGAAGTTTCGCGCGCAAATGCGCGAGAGCTGGTCGGAAGGTTTGCGCTACGGCTTGCGACTGGCGACCGCGCCGACGGAAGAAGATTGGTTGCGCACGCGGCTTCCGCGCGGATTGACACCGCTTTACTCGCTGCTGAGGCCGTTCCAACTGATAGAAAGATACGGGATGGGACTGCGTCCGCGAGCCACGGCTGACTTGGCGCCGTTTGTTCCGACCCCCGGGGCGGTGGCGGATGGCATGCTGGAACTTGCGGAAGTAACGGACAAAGATGTGGTCTACGATCTTGGCTGCGGAAACGGCGAAATTCTAGTGGCCGCCGCGAAGCGCCGTGGAGCTCGCTGTGTGGGAATCGAGATTGACCCAACACGGATTACGAAAGCTCGCGCTGCCATGCGCGACGCGGGAGTGGAACCCCGGGTCATGCTGATCCAAGGGGACGTGCGAGATGTGGATTTAAGTCCGGCAACGGTGGTGACGATGTATCTGACAATTCCCGGCAATGCTAAGCTGCGGCAGCAACTATGCAGCCAGCTTCGCGCCGGTACGCGCGTGGTAAGCCGCGATTGGGATATGCCCGGATGGCGCGCGGAACGAGTTATGGACATGGAAGCGACACCGGGTATGCCCACGGTATTGTTTTTGTGGCGTATCGGCTGGGAATCAACCGAAGAGGCAGAGCTGGCAGACTGCGGCGCGGCAAAAACGCTTGGCTAGGGTCATGCGGCAAGCTTTACGGTCATGGGGACGGTCCATTTTCCCGGCGCATGTTAAGCCAGAGCCGGAATGCAGGGGTGCATACAAACACGAACTTTGCCCGCAATTTATCAACAACGGGTCCCTCGCCCACGCGCCCTTCGGCGAGCTCAGGGCGATGGCTCGGGATGACCAGACAAGTTCATTTTTTAATCGTGGGAAGACGTAGGCGCGCGTGGAGATTGCGCTTCATAAAACGGTGGAACGCTGGACGGCGCTGCTGGCGGCTTTCTTGGCGGCGGGACTGATTCTCTTTACTGTGGGGAAAATCGGCGTGGCCGACGCGCTGAATCGCACGTCGAATCCTGACAATTGGATGCGCGCGGCGGATATGGAACCGGGTTACGGCGAGTACTGGCGGCGCCTCGGTTTTTATCGTCAGTATGATTTTGAAAATGCCAATCCCATTCTGGCTTCCGAGTATTACCGGAATGCGGTGCGCGATAATCCGCGATCGAGCCACTATTGGATAGATTTGGGAAACGCATTGCAGCAGGCGGGGCATCCGACCGAGGCGCGAGAAGC
>Ga0265760_10000065_pt1 | contig 28698 bp, 27 predicted proteins | sample NZIome_2_FD_200831 | JGI IMG/M metagenome (GOLD analysis project Ga0265760, IMG submission 200831) | Metatranscriptome of rhizosphere microbial communities from Maridalen valley, Oslo, Norway - NZI1 (Metagenome Metatranscriptome) | ecosystem: Host-associated > Plants > Roots > Rhizosphere >...
ACATACCGTGGTGTATGTGGCCACCGAGAACAACACCGTATACGCGATCGATTCTTTTTCGGGTGCGGTTTTGCTGCAGACCGGCGCCGGTGGAATTCCCGCGCTCGGGGCGCCGGTACCGATGCCGCTTAACTGCAACAACAATGCGCCGCATGTCGGCATCAACAGCACACCGACCATCGATCTAGCTACTCGCACGATGTACGTGGTTGTTTATACCCTGTCCGGCGGCACTCCGATTTATGAGCTGCACGCCCTTGATTTAGGCACCTTGCTCGACAAGCCAGGATCACCTCAGGCCATTGGACCATCGCACACGCTGCAGGATGGCTCGTCGTTTCCGTTCAATGCCGTCACTCAGCGCCAGCGAGCGGCACTCCTCGAGGCCAACGGCAACGTGTATGCGGGCTTCTCAAGTTTCTGCGACTACGACGCGCCCACCTCGCGCGGATGGTTGCTTGGATGGAACAGCGGGTCTCTGGCAATACTGTCCGCCAACGAGCTGACCGATCAACTGAATCCCCTGCCGCCCGCACTGGCGACGGTAGACTGCACCTACGGCGGCAATCACCCGTGCTTCTTGTCGTCGGTGTGGATGTCGGGGTATGGCGTCGCGACTGACTTCAACGGACATCTGTTCTTCACCACCGGCAACAGCGCGAGCGGCAGCTATGATCCGGCGCTCAATATTTCCGAAAGCGCCGTCCAGCTGTCGGCGGACCTGTCAACGGTCGTGGACAAGTTCACTCCTTTCAATCAAGCGACACTGGATAGCGAGGATCAGGATTATTCTGCAGGTGGATTGATGGTTTTGCCGGATCAGCCGGGACCCATGCCACATCTGGCGGTTGGCGCAGGAAAGGACGGGCGCATGTTCATCGTGAATCGCGACAACATGGGCGGCAACCAGAATCCCGATGTTCCGGCAAACGTGCCCATCGGCAGTTGCCACTGCGGCCCGACTTATTATCAGGGGTCCGATGGAATCGGACGCGTGGTGAGCAGCGGCGGTATCGAACTGCAAACCTGGAAGGTCGATGAGACGCAGACCCCGGCTCTGCAAAGCGAGGCGCAAGCAAATTTGCCGAGCTGGCTGTCGGGTCAGGATGGCGGTTTTTTTACGAGCGTCTCGTCGAATGGCTCCACCGCCAACACCGCGATGATCTGGGCCCTTGGGCGGCCCATTGGAAACAATAACCTAATTACGCTGTACGCCTTCAACGGCACAGCGGCGGGTACTTCGCTCACGGAGACATGGCACGACACTGCCGGCAGTTGGCCTTATCTCCAAGGTAACGCCAATCTGGTTCCGACCGTGGCCAACGGTCGCGTCTATGTGGCGAGCTACGGCCAGCTGTCGATCTTTGGACTGCGATCGTTGCGCAGACCACCCGGACGCATCGTTGGGCAGCCCAAAATATTGGTGGCAGCCGTTCCGAGGTTGCCGAAGCCATCCGGTGCACAGTACTGGGGCGTCATCAAAAGCGTCGACGGCGACCATGTCAGCATCACGTTGCGCGAAGGACGACTGCTCGAAGTGGATATGAGCAGCGCTGCGAAAGATGGTACGACGCTCGTCCCGATTGTCGGTCACCCCGTTGCCGTCAGCGGTACGTTGAGCGAGAAAGGCGTACTGAAGGCGCGCACGATGCAGCGAGTTAAGGGGCCTTCCACATGGGGGCCGGATAGCGCGAAGTAGAGCCTTCGACGTTGGGCTAACTTCTCAGGATCCATCGCGAGTACTTTCCGTCTATATTGAGCGCCCATGAAACGCCTCTTTCTTTGGGCGCTCGCCTTGGTGGTGCTGGCCGGCATTGCCGCCGCGGTGTATTGGCGGCCCGACCGCGCTCTGCGAACGGCATCGGGCCTGACCGCGCACAATCTGTGTTCCGCAAGCTTTATCGCCAAACTTGATCCGCAAGCCACCGCCGACGAACTCGTCAAACCCATGTTGCCGGGGTTCGTGGGTCCTCTGCTGCGTTTTCACGTGGACCAGGACCTGCACACTGTCGAGGCCAGCGTGGCGGGCCTCGAGCCGATGCGCGCAGCGTTCACGTCGGGTTACGGCTGCCGGTTGATAATCGATCCACTGTATAAGGGGCCTGTGGCGGCGATCCCGCGCGCCGCGTCACCCGCCGATTCGCTTGCCCCGTCAAAACAAGTCACGACCCAAGATCCCGACATCAACGCAGCGCTCGAGCGCGAATTCGCCGAGCAACCGTCGCAACGCCCTCGCTACGTCAAGGCCATTGTCATCGTCAAGGACGGCCATGTCGTTGCGGAGCGCTATGCGCCAGGCTTCGGCATCGAAACACCCCTCTTAAGCTACTCGGTGGCCAAGTCGTTCACGAATGCGCTGCTGGGGATTCTGGTGCGTCAAGGCCGTTTGCGAATAGAGCAGCCTGTGGGCGCGCCTGAATGGAGACAACCGGCGGATCCACGTGCCGAGCTCCTGGTCGATGATCTGTTACGCATGGAGAGCGGTATCGATGCCCCAGAGACCGGTTCCGGTTTCGACCCCGTCTCGCAAATGCTCTACGGCAAGGACGACATGGCAGCCTTTGCCGCCGGCTTCCCCTTGAAGGAGTCTCCGCGGACCCGATGGGAGTACACGTCGGTCGACACGATCATCCTCGACCGGCTGCTCGGCACCACCGTGGGCGGCGGCGCACCCGGCATGCGCGCTTTCGCCGATCAAGAGCTGTTCGCACCGCTGCATATGGACCATGTCACCATGGAATTTGACGGCGCCGGAACCTTGGTCGGCTCGGCTCACGTTTATGCACCCGCACGCGATTACGCACGACTGGGTCAGTTGTTTCTCGCCGATGGCGTCGGCCCCGACGGACAGCGCATACTGCCCGAAGGGTGGGTCGAGTATTCTCGCCGCTCGACCTTGGGTTCTCCTTACGGCGCGGGATTTTGGACCAACGACGGACCCAGCGCGCCGGCCGCAAGGCGCGTCGCCCGCGGTTTTCCCAAGGATGGATTCTTCGCGAGCGGCAATCGAGGGCAACGCATCTATATCATCCCGAGTGAGCATCTGATCGTCGCCCGCTTCGGCTATTCGCCCGAACCGGATTTTGGGATCCTCGAGGATCTGCAGCTCATCAAGGCAGCGATAACTGCCTTGCGGCCTCATTGACAGATATCCAGGTAGCAGCCTTGCAGGCGTTGAAAGAGAGAGGTGAGATCCTATGGACGAAGAAACACTAAATTTGAGCATCCGCAAATTCCTCAAGGCGGTCGGCATCAATTCACAGCGCGCGATTGAGCAGGCGGTAGCCAAGGCCGTTGCGGCGCACACCATTTCGGGCACCGAATCCTTTCCCGCGAAAATGACGCTCGAGATCGCCGGACTCAAGGTGAAGGTGGAATTCAACGGCGACATCGCCCTTCAATAGGACCGATCGGCGGCGCCGCTGCAAGCAACGAGTCGCTCGTCAATCGGCTAGCGGCGAGGGGCGAACTTGAAAGTGGACCACCAACGGCTTGGTGCCCTTGCCCCCTTCCTTGTGCCAGGGCGTTCGGTCGCCACTCGTTATCCAGAGACCGCGGCCCTTCCAGCCCGCCGCGGCGTCATCGATACGCCCCTCGAGACCCTTGGCATAAAAACCCAGCGGATAGGGAATGCGCAGCGTTACGAATTGTCCATTCACCAGTGCGTGCACGCCGTCAAATAAATTGCCGGTGGCAATCGGCACGTTTGCACCGAGTCCCAAGGTGTCGTGTTGATCCACCCAGGTGTAATAGCTCGATTCGACGCTCATTTGCGGCACGTTCACAAAACCCGGCCCCGGTAACCGATGGAAACTCCAACCTTCCGGGCAATGATCGCCCGTCGCGTTCGGCCCATTGAGCGGAGCCTTGCACTTGCGCCGATCGAACTCCCCCAGATGCCCGCTCGCCAAGGAAACCCACACCACGCCGTTGCGATCGATGTCGCCGCCGCGCACGCCGAATCCGGGCGCAGGCACATTGTAGATTTCGCTCAAGCGGGTACGCGGGTCGAATCGAACCACGGCGCCCGGATAACGGAATGCGACCGTGCCCCAGACACTGCCATCGGCAGGATTGGGCATGACCGCGTAAAAGCCGACCGCCAACCGGCGGTCGCGCGTCGGGTCCAAAGGCTGGTCCGGTTCCGTCCATGAATCCAGTTTGCCGTTACCGTTGATGTCGAGCACAAAGGGAGCCCACCCTTGAGAAGCGGCCGCATCGCCGGTCAGATCGAATTTCTTGGTGTCGAGCCAGCCTACGACCTCATGACCACCACTGGTCCAGAGGGTGTTGTTCGCATCTTGCGCGAATTGCAGATGGTGAGTGCTGAAGCAGGTATCGACGAATGTGTATTTGCCGCTCCCCGGCTCATACAGCGCAATTTGGCGCTCCGAGGCGTCAAGGGGAAAATTCTTGGCGGACGGAAGGTTCGAACCTCTTTTGCAAAACGGCGGATTGTTGGCGGCACGAATTCGCGCGGTGTACCACACGCGCCCCTGTTGATCGAGCATCGGATTGTGCGCGACCGCGCGGCTATCCCAGATTCGCTCATCACCCCAGTACGGCGATGGCGCCAGTACCGCATCGTCGTGGGTCGTCGGTGTAGCGGCGTCACGCACGCTCGCCTTGAACGTGCTGGCGACGTTATGCTCAGGATCGAGCACCGGAAAATCATCCGTGCTCAGTTCCGGGGCGCCGTAGAGCTTGCCATGGCCGTTCACCGTCGGATTGCGCCGATCGGTTCCCGACAGGTCGTGCAAATAGGCCTTGCCATCCGACCAATCACGCACGGTGGCGACGATGTTGCGCTCGATGCCGCTCGGACGGGTAGGCGGCACCGCTGGCAATTCGCCGGCGGCGATGCGATCAGTCCAATCCGCCAGATAGTGAATAGGGATGCCTGCCAGCGCGCCTTGCACGATATTAATCATCTGCACGCCGGCCTGCCCGGACTGCAGGCGTCGCAACCAAGCCTCCTGCGATGACTTGAACGTGCCCAAAGACTTCGGAATGGTCCGTGTCGCTAAATTGCCCAGCTGATGACAGCCGACGCAACCCATATTCTTCATCCACATCAAGTAGCCATTGCGGCCGCCCGGCAGCTTTGCGACCTGCGCATCCTCGGGAATCTTCATCATCGCGTACCAATATGCGGCCGGATAAGTCTTGGCCGCGGTCGCCGCATCCGAAGCGATGGTGGTTGCAATGTCGAGACGGTGTCCCAGGCTGGCATCGGCTCCAGGCGAATCGATGAGGCCATAGCCGCGCACCCAGACGCGGTACTTCGCTTGGGGCAATTCTGGAATGAGGTAGCGGCCGGCCGCGTCGGTCACGACGATTTTGGCGAAGCGTGTTGGAAAGTCGCGTGTCTCGGCAATGACCCAGACGCCGGCTTCCGGGCCGTGCGCGCTGGTAACCGTGCCGCCGATCTCTGTTGCCGCGATCCGCGGTTCGCTACCGGCTGCCTGCGAGGCGGCGATACGACACAGCAGCAATGCTGCCACACCCAAGCGCCGCAAGATCCCTGCACGCCGCGGCGATGAATTCATGGACTGCGGATTGCAATCACGATTGCGCAAACACAACATCGGCCGCGCCTTCCAAGGATGTATTTGAAACCGTTATCGTTTCAACTCTTGCACCTCCGTGTGCGGCATTTCTTTATTATAGCTCCGACCCACGACCGGAGCCTAAGATGTCTGTCATGAGCGCCCTCAAGCATCGATCGAAGCGTCCAGCCCATGCTCAGCGCGTGCCCGTCGCGCACAAACCCGTGGGACGCCGGATCGTCAAGGTAGGCGCACGTCAAGTCATCACCGAGGGGATGGTCAGGCCGCTATTCCACGACCTGTTCCACCATTTCATGACCGTAAGCTGGCCGCGTCTGTTCGCCACTCTGGCCACTTTTTTCCTCGTCTTTGATCTTTTATTCGGCTTCCTCTACTACCTGGTGCCGGGATGCGTCGCCAATTTAAATCCTCCTGGTTTCGCCGGCGATTTCTTCTTCAGCGTAGAGACTCTCGCGACCGTGGGCTATGGCGAGATGCACCCGGAATCGTTCTACGGCCACTCGGTCGCGATGATCGAGATTTTCGTCGGTCTCATGTCATTGGCACTCATTACCGGCCTCATGTTCGCCCGATTTTCCCGTCCTCAGGCGCGTTTCCTATTTACCAAAAATGCCGTGGTGCGCCCGATTGCAGGTAAGTCAACATTGATGTTTCGCGCTGCGAATGAGCGCCAGAATGTGGTTCAAGACGCCTCGGCGCGCTTACGCATGTTGCGTGATGAGGTAACCGAGGAGGGTTATCACATTCGCCGAATCCTCGATTTGCCGCTGCTGCGCTCCGAACACCCCATGTTCGCGCTGGGCTGGACCCTTATGCACGTCATCGATAATGCAAGCCCCTTGCGCGCCGCGACCGCGGAATCGCTATCGAACTCGAGAGCCGTGTTTATCCTGAGCCTGAGCGGCACCGACGAGAACACCGGCCAGACTTTGATGGCGCGGGGCGAATATTCCAGCGCTGATATACGTTGGAACTCAACCTTCCACGACATCCTCGAAGAAGCGCCGGATGGAACAGTACATGTTGATTACAGCAGGTTCCACGATACTGAGCCGCTTCAAGATCTTGACACTCCTCCGGAGGTTTGATTTTGGCCTCCATGCCCCAGGTTGCGATTGCGCTGCTGATGCTAGGCGTCGGCGCATCCGCAGCGACAAGCGCGCCTCGCAGCCTATCTCGAGCCGACTTGTGCGTCACGGAAGGGACGATCGATGAGCTTGCGTCACATCGGCTCAGCGTCGATTCCCCCAAGATGCGTGCGTATGTGAATGCCACGCCGGTTCAAGCCATCGCGGCGCGATTCGTCTACCTAGGCGCCACGTCGCATGACGTTCCCTTGGGCTCGGGCACGATGCGGCGCCAGTTCGGCTTGAAACTCCGCGCCCAAGATGCGTGCAATCTCATCTACGCCATGTGGCGAATTGAGCCGGAATCAAAACTCGTCGTTTCTATCAAGGAAAATCCCGGACAACATCTCAGTGCCGAATGCGGCAATCGTGGCTACCGCAACCTCAAGCCACAGCGATCGGCGCCCGCACCCAAGTTGCGACCCGGAGAGGCGCATACGCTGCGAGCTGAAATGACGCCGACCGCGATGAACATCTACATCGATGAGACGCTCGTCTGGCAAGGTCCCTTGAGCGCTGACGCCTTGGAATGGGATGAACGTGTCGGGATTCGATCGGACAATGCCCGCGTGCAGTTCGATCTAACCGCGCCTATCGTAGACAGACCGAGTAGCGAGAATTGCAGAGCGGAGCCTGCCGACGCGGAGTAATCCAAGCGGAGCTTAATATCTCTGAGGGTCGGCGGTGTCCCAAAGACTTAAATGCGTCCGGCTCAGAACACACCCAGCCATGCGAACAAAATCAGATATTCAACGACGTCGCTAAAGTTATGCCCGATGATCGGCGCGACCACGCTCTTGGATTTTTCCAGCCAATAGGCATAGAGAACTCCCAACGCAAAGGCGTAGAACTGCTGGCCCAGAGCTTGCGGCCAGTGGCGCGAATCGAAACTATTGGCATGCAACAGCGCAAAGATCAGCGCGACGATGACGCCGGCCCAATTCATATTGAAACGGCCGATATGCAGCTTGCCCGGCATGGTCGCCGCCAGATAGGTGACCAATAGCGCGCGAAAAGGGATCTCCTCGGTGGGTCCGACATAGACACCTTCGAAAAAGATCCAACCCCAGATGTTTCCGGGCGTGAGCGGAAAACCGGGATCGGGCTTGGTATGCGCAATCAGTTGCGGCGCGTAATCCACAATCGTCATCAACACGCCGAAAAACGTGCCCCACAGGATGGCGGGCCAGATATAGCGCTTGCCGCGCGGCCAGTGCAGGCCGTAGTCGGCCGGTACCAGCCGGAATTTGAGGATGGCGATGACGATCAGCGCCACCAGAAGCTGGAGTCCATGCTGCATATACAGCCATGGCAGCAACGGCCCTTGCGGCGAGGGTGTATGGAAGATCTTGCTGCAATAAGCCGCGCCAAAGGCGGCGATGATGGGCACGGCAAACCCGAGTGCGGCCGTGACGAGAACAGGGACCAGCTTGAAGCGGAAGCGTGGCTCGATTGGGGCTTCAGTGGACATCATGGCTGGAATTGGGGCGTCATAGCCGCAATTGGACTGGCTGCAGCCTGGGAAGTCTTGAATGGACTTGCCGATGCGTATGGCTGCGGCGAGGGTCGGGGTTTGGATCCCGAGCGCCAGCGCGGCGATTACTCGGTGCTCAACCTGTATCCCTGTTAGCCTCCAGAGCAGCCATCTGGCTAAAGAGGCCTGCCGCACATGCACAACAATCCGGATTCAAGCACCGCGTTTGAAGCGGAAGTCGTCGGCCGTTTCGGCATTCTGCCGAATTTCTTCCGCTCCGCGCGCGCGGCGCCGGAACTGCTCGAGCAGCTCTGGGGATTTGCCAAGGCCGGTTACCTTGACAACCCGATGCCCGCGATTTTCAAGGAACGGCTGTTTGTCTGGCTGTCCCGGTTCTGTCCGATGCGCTACTGCATCGTGCGCCACGTCGGGTTTCTGCTGGGCAATGAACACGGCCGCGCGGCCGGAGACGCTAACGCCGATGCACAAGCCATTGAGGAGGTGATCGCGCTGCTGCGCCGACCCTCCCCATGGAACCGCGATATGGAAGTGCTGTATGCGCGTCTGGAAGCGGAGCCCACCGCCCTCAAACCCTGGCCTGCCCCCGGCAGTGATATCGAGGATGCGATTTTTTCTTGTGCGGCAATCATGTTTGTCGAACCCGCGCGAAGCGACGCCGCCCGGCGCGCACTGGTGCGCACGCTGGGCCTGCGCAATTACGAGTTCTTCAGCGGATGCCTCGCCTTTATTCGCACCGCACACTACTGGACCATGCTTCATCCGGAGATCGAATCCGAAGGGGACATGCTCGAACTCATGCGGGGTCATGAGGAGCTTGCAGGGCTCTTGTTGGAGGACCCCGAAGCGCATCGCTCCGAAATGAGCGAGCGGACGTTTCTAGAGCTTACGCATCTGCGCGAACTGAATGAACGCCACGAACTGCAAAAGGCCAAGCAAGCACTGGAGGAGAAGGACCGCCAGAAGGATCAGTTCATCGCGGTGCTCGCGCATGAATTGCGAAACCCGCTTAGCGCCATCCGTACCTCCGCGTACGCGCTGCGTCGTCTGAATCTACAAGATGATCGTGCTGCGCCTCTCGTCGATCGCGTCGATCGCCAATCCACCGCCATCGCGCGCATGCTCGAGGATCTCCTGGATGCCTCGCGAATCGCCTTCGGCAAGGTATCCGTTCAACTGGAGCCATTGGATTTACGTAGTATGTTGACGGATGCGCTCGATGAGCACGAGCAGCACGCCCGTCAAGCCGGATTGCAGTTGACCGCTCAGATCCCCGCCGACACTTGCATCGTCAATGCAGACCGCGTGCGGCTTCGGCAAATCATCGACAACCTACTGTCAAACGCAGTCAAGTTCACGCCCGCCGGCGGCCGTGTGGAATTGACCCTCGGAGTCAAGAACGGGTCGGCGGTAGTTTCTTTTCGCGATACCGGAATCGGCTTCGAGAGCGCCTTCGCTCAAAAATTATTTGAACCGTTCGTGCAGCAGGAACAGGGCCGTGATCGTTCCGCGGGCGGCTTGGGACTGGGCCTCGCGATTGCCGCATTGCTGGCACGCCTGCAGCATGCCGCGCTGACAGCGTCAAGCGCCGGCGTCGGTCAAGGTGCCACCTTCACGCTGTCAATGCCGGTCGCGCAGTTTCCCGACAACAACGCGGCCGTCGAGACTTCAATCAAACAATTTTCCCCAAAGTCAGTGCTGTTAGTGGAGGACAACAAGGACCTAGCCGATGGCATCGCCGAATTGCTTAGGCTGCACGGTGTCATCGTCCGCGTCGCCTACGACGGTGCTTCTGCAATCAAGAGCGCTCTGGATACGGTGCCGGATATCATTTTATGTGACTTAGGGTTACCCGGCAGAATGGACGGATTTGCGGTAGCCCGCGCGTGCCGCGGCGAGTCCTCGCTGCGAAATGCACGCTTGGTTGCCGCCTCGGGTTACAGCTCAGCCGAAGATCACGCGAACGCGCTGAGCGCCGGTTTTGATTCCCTGATGGTCAAACCAGTCACCGAAGAATCTTTGCGCGCCCTCATTGCCTGACGGCGAACCGCCGCGTGCAATAGCACTCATTTTCTCGCGCCTAGACGCGCCAGCATCAATGAGAGGTCTTCTGGACTGATGTAGAAGTGTTCGCAGACCCGCCCCCATAACATCACCGTGGGCACGTTTCGAGCGCCGCGCTCTCGTTGTGTCTCATGCAAAACGTACAAGACGACGCGCTCCTCGCGAGTCAACCCATCGCGGACATCCGGTATCTTGTCGAGGCGTTCTCTCATCATGCTGTCATGATTGTCCGTTAGACTCGCGGCTTTTTCCATCGGGGCGATCGTGACAAGGCTAATACTCTTAGGCGCGTTGGCGGTGGCGGCGTTCGCGCTCGGGCTCGCGTTGTTCTCTCGGGACGACGGACTGCGGCGCTCGGACATATCGCCTCCCACGCGCGCTGCAGTTGAAGCCCATGAGGCGAGGGCGACGCCATCTGATAAGGCTGCGCCGCCTGCCGCCGCGGTAAATCCACCCCCCGCCATTGCAACACCCCCTGAGTCCGCGCAAAGCGAGCCGTCCTCCGCTCCCGATGTCGACGGCGCAGAGAGAGAAAACCGGGAGATGCCCGCCGCGAGGGACCGAGGCACCGAGCGCAGCGCCCGAGCGCGCTAGCGTCGATGCCCCGCGGCGGCCGCACCGGAGTGTGGGCATTAGTTCATATAAGCATCAACTGCCTGAAATATGAACTTTCTAAAATCCACCAAATTTGCGTGATGGCCTTTCACCTCAGGGGAGTTGTATGAATAACACTGGATTTTTGGCGCTTGCGCTACATGGAGTGCGCACAGCGGCGCTATCGCTGGCCGTGCTGCAGTTGTCAGTCGGTCAGGTTCTGGCTGCTGCCCCAGCGGCAGCGTCGGTGCCCGCTTTCGGCGGCCTCTGGAATTCGGGCGCAGACAAGAGCGGTTCGACCGCCACGCCGATCAAGCATGTCATCGTCATCATCGGTGAGAACCGCAGTTTCGACCACGTGTTCGCCACCTATGTACCCAAGCGCGGCCAGACGGTCCACAATCTGCTGAGCGAGGGCATCATCCAGCTGGATGCCAACAAGAACGCCATCCCGGGACCGAACTTTCACAAGGCCCAGCAGCTTTCGGCTGCGGACCTCGGCGGCCAGGACACCTTTCTGTTGAGCCCGCCGACCCAGGAATTCCCCAGCAATCAGCTGCCTGCGCCGCAGGTTGGGGGCGCGGAGTTTGTGGATGGCAATTTCACGACCAGCGCCTGCAAGACCGCGACGGGCACAGCCGCAGCCACTTGCGCCGCGAAGGCAGTGGCGCTGGCTCAGGAAACGGAAAATGGACTGCCCGACGCCACGGATGCCAATGGCCTGACCTATTACCAGTCACTGGCGGGCGGCGGTACCGGCCAGGAAAGCGCCACGCCGGACCTGCGCATCGTTAACTTCAACAAACTGCCCGCCGGTCCCTTCCAGCTGACGAATGGCACTAATTCGGCCACGCCGGGCTACAGCCTTGCATACACGGACTACACTGCCAGCCCCGTCCACCGCTTCTACCAGATGTGGCAGCAGCTGAACTGCAGCGTCGAGCACGCCACCCGCGAAAATCCTTCCGGCTGCAACGGAAAGCTGTTCGCCTGGGTCGAGAACACCATCGGCGCCGGCGACAACGGCCTGAGCCAGACGCTGTACGCGAGCGATTTCTTCGCCGCTAGCTTCAACGAATTCTTCATTTACCCGAGCGGGTTTTCAGCCACCAATCCGCCGACAGCCGCGCAATGGACTGCGCATGACTTCGCGCTGCTTGACTCGGTCCCGGCTACCACGGGCGAGGGCTCCACTGCCTTGGGCTTCTACAACGTCCAGCAGGGCGATGCGCCCTACTTGAAGAGCTTGGCAGACACCTACGCCATGAGCGACAACTTCCACCAGTCCGTCAACGGCGGCACCGGCGCCAACCACATCATGCTGGGTCACGCCGATATGCTCTGGTTCAGCGACGGCAACGGCCATCCCGCAACTCCGCCGCAAAACGTTTCAGTGACCACGAATCCCGCCGGCTTCGGCGGACCAGGATTGATCAACGAGGTCGAGAATCCGAACCCCGCCGTGGGCACCAACAATTGGTACACGCAGGACGGCTATGGATCTGACTTCAATTCCGGATTCCCACAGAGCGAATGGGATTTGACCCAAAGCAACGGGTTGCCCATCATTTTCGGCGGCGGCTCCTACAGCGACTGCTCCGATCCCAGCCAGGCGGGCGTGGGACCGATCCGCGAGTATCTGCACAAGCTGCACATCGATCCGCGCTGCGAGCCGGGCCACTACTATCTGCTGAACAACTACAACCCGGGATGGTTCGGCAACGGCAATAACGCCTTCATAGATCAGAGTCCGTCCAACACGCCGTTCACCATTCCGCCTTCTTCCACGCCCAGCATCGGCGATGACCTCAACAATGCGAAGGTGTCCTGGAAATACTACGGCGACCAGTGGAACAACTACGTCAACGACCCGTATCAGCTGAACTATGGCACCAACGGCGCCAACGCGGATGAGTACTGCAACATCTGCAACCCGTTCCAGTACGACACGTCCATCATGTCGAACCCGGCGCAGGTCGCGGCGCATATTCAGGATTCGGTGAATCTGTATACGGATATCACCAACGGCACACTGCCCGCGGTTTCCTTCGTCAAGCCCAGCGGCTATGTGGACGGCCATCCGTCCTCCTCGAAGCTGGATCTGTTCGAGGGATTCGTGAAGAAGATCGTCGACCAGGTCGAGGCCTCGCCGATCTACACCAAGGACACCGTCATCCTCATCACCGAGGATGAAGGCGGCGGCTACTACGACTCAGGCTACGTGCAGCCGCTCGACTTCTTCGGCGACGGCACGCGCATTCCTCTGATCGTCGTGGCGAATCCGCAGTACCTGCCGCTGCGCGCCGAAGGATACATCTCGCACAAGTACGCGGACCATGTCTCGATCGTCAAGTTCATCGAGCGCAACTGGCACCTGCCGCCGATCGCGCACCGCAGCCGGGACAACTTCCCGAACCCGGTGCAGTTCGAGGGCTCTTATGCGCCGGTGAATGCCCCGGCACTGGACGACCTGTTCGACTTCTTCGACTTCCCGTCCTCGCACGGCTTCTTCTAGCCGCGCGCGGGTACTTCCTTGAAAGGGCCGCCGGCTGTGGCGGCCCTTTTTTTAGGAGATCTTTTGGAACTGCCTGCACATTAACAAATGCCCCGTCAGTTTGGCGGCGTCAGTCCGCGATGCTGTATTGAAATTCGTACGAATGCTTGCCCTTGTCGATGATGATGTGCATCGTACCGCTGAGCCCCAGCAACTCTCCCGTTCCGGAGTCCGGCACGACGACGATGTTCAAATAAGGTGCACCGCGAGTCATCGTTGCATTGTGCTGCAAGACGAACGCGCCGCTGCGCCCATTTAATTTTCCGGTGACTCGCTCGATCGCAACGTAGCCCGCGGAGCCTTTGATGTCGGTGCCTGCACTCAGCATTTCTCCCTGACTTGTCGCTGCAAGATCGCCGTGAAATTCCTTATCGATCGACATGCGCGCGAGTTTCGCGTCCGCCGAGGTGTTGTAAGCAGGAAGCGAGTTGAGCTTCACGTCAAACGTGCCTGCCGCCTTGTTCATGATCCGCTCTCTTCTATTAGGATTAACTAAACAACATTCTAGTCTTCGTCGGCCGGGCTGCAGCTCACCGCGCCGCGCGCATTCCGGAACGCGTCCGCCGCAACTCATTCTCCCACGCCTTGCCATAATCCCGGCTGCAGTTTGCCACAATTGGCAACGACACTTGGGAGTTGGAAACTTAAGTCGCTTTGAGGACGACCTGAATGAATAGAAGAGACGTATTGTGCAGCACGCTGGCGCTTCTAGCTTCACCTGCGCTCGCGCAAAGAGCCCCCTTCACCGCATTATCGGACTATGAACGTGACAGTGGCGGCCACATTGGTGTTTATGCGAAGAATCTTAAGACGGGTGCGGAAGTAAGCTGGCGCGCTCATGAGCGCTTCGTCATGTGCAGTTCATTCAAGGCATCACTTGCGGCCTGCGTCCTCGCCAGCGTCGACCGCGGCCAGGCTCGCATGGACGAGCTGATCGCTTATGGCCCGGCAGACTTGATGGAATGGGCGCCCGTTGCCAAGCAGAACGTGGAGAAAGGCGCACTGTCGGTGGCCGACATGTGCGCGGCCGCCGTCGAGCTCAGCGACAACACCTGTGCTAACGCTCTGCTGGCGCGCTTTGGCGGCCCGGCCGCCCTAACCGCGTATTGGCGATCCATCGGCGATACGGTCAGCCGCCTGGATCACAACGAACCGGAACTGAACCGCACGCCGCCCGGCGATGTGCATGACACCACCACGCCCGCCGCCACGGCCGGCAACCTGCGGAAATTGATACTCGGCAACGCATTGTCACCAGCATCCCGCGAGCGACTCACAGGCTGGATGCTGGATTGCAAAACGGGAGACAACCGGTTGCGTGCCGGCTTACCGAAAGACTGGCGGGTGGCCGACAAGACCGGCAACAACGCCAAGGACGCCTTTATCGACATCGCCGTGACTTGGTCAACGCGCGGCCAGCCGATGGTGATCTGCGCGTACACCCGGGGTGGCGCGCCGACGCCTCGCCAGGTGGACGATGTCTTTGCGCAGATCGGGCGCCATGTAGGAACGCAACTCTCTGCGGCGGTCTGAGCGGTTGCCGATCAGTTCTTCGCGCTACGATTCGCGGCCAGTTGCTGAACAACGGCGAGGGCCTGCTCCGCATTGGCGTCGCCACCAACACCGCCAATCGTCTTAACGATCTTGTTGTCGGGTGTCACGACGAAAGTGGTGCGCTCCGCCGTGGCATGACCAATTTCGATGCCGCGGGAATCCTTCATCGAAGCGATGGGCTGTCCCTTATAGGAATCCGTGATTTGGATATCGTAGGATTTCGCGATCTCGCCCTTCTCATCCGAGGCCACCGGCAGCTTACCGGCGCAATATTTGGGATCGGACGAGAAGTCGTTCAAGCGCGCAATGCTGTCGAGCGAAACGCCGATGACCGAGGCGCCTGCGGCCGCAAACTTGTCATGATTCTCCGCAAAGGTGTGCGCCTGGAGATTACAGCCACCGGTAAAGGCGGCGGGATAGAAATACACCACCACCGGTCCTTTCTTCAATGCGTCATGCAGCGAGAAAGTAAATTCCTTGCCGGCGAGCGAGGCCTGTGTTTTGAAGTCGGGTGCGGTGTCGCCTTCCTTCAATGCCGCGTAACTTGAGGTCACCCCCAGCACGAGTGACAGGATGCCCAGGGCTTGGCGTTTCATGATGAACCTCATTTTGGCGGTGGAGTAATGGACGCAGAATTCTATCACGGCACCCCGTTCCAATCAGGCGTCGGCTCTTGGCGTAGATGGCGCACAAAGAAGTCGTACTGGCGCCGCAGGCCGTAACCCACATCGCCGCTCGAGCGAAGCGCCCCGTGGCCCTCGTTGGGCACCACCAGGAGGTCAAAATCCTTTCGCGCCTTGATCAAGGCATTCACCACCTGCAGGGTCGAGGAGGGATCGACGTTCGTATCTTGTTCGCCCACGATCATCAGAAGGTGGCCCTGCAGATTTTTCGCATTGACCACGCCGGATGACTGTTCGTAGCTGGCATCGACCGGCCACCCCATCCACTGCTCGTTCCAACCGATCTTGTCCATGCGATTGTCGTAACAACCGGCATAGGCGACGGCGACTTTGTAGAATTCCGGATGGAATTCGAGCGCGCTCAGGGCATTTTGACCGCCTGCTGAACCGCCGTAGATACCGACACGGGTAATGTCGTAGTACGGATATTTCGCGGCGGCCGCCTGGTGCCAGAGGATGCGGTCGGGAAGTCCGGCGTCCCCGAGATTTTTCCAGGCGACGTCGTGAAAAGCCTTTGAGCGGTTGAGCGTTCCCATGCCGTCGACCTGCACCACGATAAAACCCATATCCGCCATGGACTGCATACCGAGGACCTTGTCCCCGCCGGAGGGCGGCCCGAACGGCCAAAATGTCTTCGGTACGAAGGAGGCATGCGGTCCGGCGTAGATATTTTCGATGACCGGGTATTTCTTGGCCGGATCGAAATTCTGCGGTCTGACGATGATGCCCCAAATGTCGGTCTTGGCGTCGCGGCCTTTGGCGACGAATACCTCGGGGGCTTTGAAGCCCGCGGCAATGAGCTTGGTGATGTCGCCCCGCTCCACTTCAGCCAACAGCGCGCCGTCGGCAGTGCGGTGCAGCTCGGCGATATTGGGCATGTCGATGCGTGAATACGTATCGACGTAGAAGTTCATGTCGGATGAGAAGGACACGTCGTGGTAGGCGCTCGCCGTCGTGAGCGGCGTCAGATGCGAGCCGTCGAAATCAATGCGGTAGTAGTGCTGGAAGTACGGGTCCTCATTCTTGCGCATGCCGCCGGCGGCGAACCAGATCTGACGTTTGTCGTCGTCCACCTTGACCACGTCGCGCACCACCCATTCGCCTCGAGTGATTTGGTTTTTCACGCGACCCGTACGACCGTCATACAGGTAGAGATGATTCCAGCCATCGCGTTCCGACATCCAGATGATCTCGCGGCCCATCCCGCCGACATCGTGCGTAAAGCGGCGCCAGGTATTGATGAAGGTCCCGGTGCGATCCATTGCCATCACGCGCACGGCCGCAGTCTCGGCATTCACTTCGAACAGGCCGTACAGCTGGTGGCCGCGCTGATCGTATTCAAACGTGACCGCACTGCTGTCCTTGCGCCAAGTCAGCGGCGACATCGTGAAAGGATTCGGGAACTGATCGAACGGCACGTGCAATTGCCTCTTGCTGTCGACGTGAAAAATCACCGGTCTATCGATATCGACCGCGTCGCCCGGCTTAGGATAGAGCTGCACCGCTAGCTTCGGTTGGACCTGATCGGGGGGCGAAGAGATCACCCGGGTCACCTCGCGCCGGAAGCCGGGCCGCACGCGATACGCGGCGAGCTTCTTCGAATCCGGCGACCAGGCGATGGATTCCGGATCGTAAAATTCGCCCTCCGAACCCTCTGAACTCAACAGGATCGCCTCGCCGCCCGAGGAGGCACGCACGGCGATATTCCAATTCTGCACAAACGCGAGCCAATGACCGTCCGGCGACTTCTTCGGAGAATTGTCGGCCGGGATTTTCAGATCGCGCACCGTGTCGAAGGCGCGAGGCTGGTGCCCGCCATGCGGCGGCAGGCGTGAACAGACATAGTCGGTCAAGGAACATTTCCAGGAAGCCTCGTCGAGCCTCGCCGTCAGTTCTCGCCCAGCATCGCTGATCTCGACACTGGCAAAGGGCTCGGTGAACGGCAAATGCAGGCCGGTGGAAACTTTCCCGCTCGCAGTGCTCAATGCCGCCGCCAACCGGTCGTGATCGAATGCCGGCTGCTTTTGCTTGGTCTCCGCGTCCATGACCACGAACTGGAAACCGCCGGGCACGGTCTTGCGATAGACGAAGCGATGGGTTCCTTCGATCCATTGCGCCGGCTCGGCGATATTCTCGGTCAGGCCCGACCACGCGCTGCGCAAGCCGATGGCGTGTTCGTAGTCATCGACGATGGGTTGGGCCAGGACCGGTTGGCCGACCAGCATCGCCGCAGTCCCAAACGCCGCAGTCCACGCTGCAATCGTCACTACCGCTGCTCGCCTGCCATGGATAACAATGCCGCCCGCGTGATTTCCTGAGCCTTCGCCGCAGACCATGAAGACATCTCCTGCACTGTATATTGATGCTGCAATTGCCGAATGACGTTGAGTCCCAACCAGTATCCCGCGCGGTTCGGCACATCCGCTTGGTAATCCTCTTTTGCTCCCATGAACCAGCGCCCAAACTTCTTGGGTCCCAGCGCATTGACAGCCATGTCATCGGCGTCCGCCAAGAAACGCCCGGCGAGCTGCGGCAATCTACTGACGGGTATCGCGCCGAGACTCCGCTGCAGGAGAAGCTCACCATCTGAATGACCGTGCGGCAATACAGAGCTCACGTAAGTGGCCAAGCCTTCCGCAAATAGCGGCAGAGTCAAATCCGCGCCCGGCATCGCCCCGTCGTTTTGAATTCCGGCATGCAGCGCGTGGTAGAGGTGAAAGAGCTCATGCGGAAAAATGATGCTCATATCCGCGTTCTCGAGAACCAAGGAATCAACCGCAAAAACGAGAACCGGCGTTCCATCGCTAAACACGCCGCTCTTCGCATCGAAATTGGGTGCGAGCAATAGTTGGATGCGCGGCCGTGCTGGGGCGTCGGGAAACAGCTTGCGAAATCGGGTCGCCTGAACCCGAGCAGCCGACTCCAGTTCCCGCGCCGTCGCCGAGATCTGACCGCTGATGCGAGGATATGCGGCGAAACGTTGCCGCAAGAGCTGATCCTTCGCCTCCTTCCAGCGCGGATTGTCGCGACTCTCCCACACTACCGAGGCGTAGGTATCGCGCCGAGGCTGCTCAATCAGCCTGTCCCAGGCAGCTTCTTGTTCATCGAATGGGCGATCATGTGCCGCTGCCCAGAATGCATCAAAAGATGCGCCAATCGGCGCGGTATCGGAAATGCCCGCGGCTTCGGCCAGCCCGCAAAGCGATGCCGATAACAGCATTGCGGTGAACACCAGTGAACCTCGGGTTTTCTCCAAAGGTGTAGCGTTCTTCGTCCGGTCGAGCCGTCGCATATTATCCAAGACTAGTTGCGGTGATTCGGTAGGGTAGGCAATGGCCAATATTATTTTGACCTTGTGTACATTCTACCGATTTGTGGACCAGTTGAGGAGGCTGCCATCTTTCAATCGTTTGCGCTAAAACAGTGCTTCAATTGGACGCCGGCTCCGCCGCGTGCTCTTGAGAATCTCGACCTAGAGGGAGTGGTAATGCGCACCGTGCAGGTAAATGTTCACATTGCTGCGCCGATCGAGCAGGTGTTCGACGCTGTCAGTGATCACGAACGATTCTTGCTTGCCGCCGATGGCACGAAAACAAAATTGCTGAAGGAAGGCGCTGTGGAAAGAAACGCCGTTGGCTGCGTTCGAGAGGTCACAGTCGGGAAGCGAGCTTGGTATGTCGAGGAGATTACCGCCTGGGAAAGGCCCACCTTCTTTGATTACACGATTCGCAAAGCATCAATGCCGATACTCCATGAGGGCTCTCGCTTGAGCTTTAGCGTGTCCGATGGTGGAACGGACGTGGAATGGACGTCGCGATTCAGCATCCCAATCCCAATTCTTGGCGGGCTTCTGGGCGCAATGGCAGCAAATCTCTATTCGAAGGCATTCACCGGCTTGCTCACAGCCGCGAAGGCCCGCCTCGAAAGGACTGCTGCCCTGCGTTGACCGGCGCGTTCGCTTGCGCCGTCACCGCAGGGTACATCTGCAAGGCATCCCAAACGCGCGTTTGAAGATCGGTGCCGCGAATATCGAGAGGCAACGCCAATGCCTCCTCGGGGCACTCAATCACTTTCACGACTTTTGCCACCAGTTCCGCGTCGTCGTTCTCGATGATCTCAAAGGCATTGTTCGGAAACTGATTCTGCAGATCGCTCATCAGCATTTCCGGGTCATCTCCCACCATGATCGAGCGGATCAAGTGCTCGGATACCGCAATGATGACGAAGCCCAAGGAACAGGGCGCGATGGCGAAGCCAATGGTCGCTGCCGTTCGAATCAGCGGGATGAGCACCCGACCCTTTGCGCTCTCTTCGAGCTGTAGTTTTGATGTCTGTATATGCATATCCTCTCCTCAAGTACCGCCTGCGCGGCTCAGTTCCAGTTAAATCGTTCGCCGACCATCTCTTCGCTCTTCTGCCACAGTGCTTGTGCGTGTTGCGGATCAAGGGCGTAGGCGCGCACACCGCCGCGCAGCAAGCCGGGGGTTGAGACAACCTCGGCCACGTGACAGTCTTCGCAATAGCGAGCGCCAATCGCTTCGGCATCGGCGACGCAGGCGGCCCACACCGAGGTCGCCGCGCCCTGCGGAATGCTCTTGTAGGTAAAGGCCGGTGCACCTTTGGGCTGACTGGCATTGATCTGCGCAATCAATTTATCCAACGCTTCTTTCGTCAAGTGCCGACTGAGTTCGGTCCGGATACCGCCCGGGTGCACCGCCGTCGCCCGCACTCCACGCGCTTTGTGCCGCCGATCGAATTCGACCGCGAACAGCACATTGGCGGTCTTGGAGCGACCGTAGGCAACGAACTCCTCGTAAGGCGTGTGCTCAAAGTTCGGATCATCGAGATTGACATCTGCATAGCGGTGCCCCGCGGAAGACAGATTCACCAGCCGCGAGCCGGCCTTGAGCAGCGACGCGATGCGGTTGACGAGAACAAAGTGTCCTAGGTGGTTGGTGCCGAATTGGGTCTCAAAGCCATCGACAGTTTTGCTCTTGGGGCACGCCATCACACCGGCGTTCGCGATAATCAGGTCGAAAGACTTACCCGCGGCGAGCAACCCATCGGCGCAGCGACGCACACTGTCGAGCGATGCCAGGTCGAGCTCGACCAAATCAAGGGAACCCCCGCTCGCCGCCTGAGCGCGGACCTGCTCCGTCGCTGATCGGGCTTTGGATAGATCGCGCGCGGCGCCGACCACTTGCGCGCCGTGCGCCGCCAGTGCGCGCGCAGTCTCAACCCCGAGCCCCGCTGAAACGCCGGTGACGAGCACCCGCTTTCCGGTCAAATTGACGCCTTGCAACACTTCGTCTGTTGTGGAGGTGGCTCCAAAAACATTGCTCATGGTCAGATCCTCGCTGTTTTCGCCGACGCCCCTACCGCTGCACCAGCTAAAGGTGCTCTAATTGCAAGTGGAGGGTACCTCCGCTTAATATACGGAGGCACCCTCCGTTTTGCAAGTGTTATTTGAGGAGCAGACCGATATCGTGAAAGGAAAATCCACTGCCGCGGCGCGCAAACCCCGCGCCGACAGCGCGCGGAACCGACAATTACTGATCGAGGCGGCTAAGGCGGGATTTTCGCAAGTCGGCCTGGATGTCAGCCTGGAAGAGGTCGCGCGCCGCGCGGGCGTCGGCATCGGCACGCTGTATCGGCATTTCCCGACCCGCGAGGCAGTTGTAGAAGCGGTCTATCGACGTGAAGTCGAGCACCTGGCCGAAGCCGTGCCGCAGCTGCTGCAGACCTCGCGCGCGGGCGAGGCGTTGCATCAGTGGATGCACCTGTTCGTCGATTACATTGCCACCAAACGCATCATCGCGCCGTCCCTGGCAACCGCGGTGGCCCGCACGCCCGCGCTGCGTGCAAGTTCTTCGGAACTGATCACCGGTGCGATTTCCACGCTCGTGAAGCGCGCCATCGCGAGCGGCGATGTGCGCAAGGATATCGATCCCTCTGACTTGCTGCGTGCGATGATCGGAGTGAGTTATGGGAATCCCGACGCGGGCTGGGAAGCGAGCGCGCGCCGGCTCATCGACATTCTCATGGATGGGCTGCGGCGCAGGCAAAAGGCCTCTTTGGCTTAACTGCTGATGCTCACTGCGTTCAGCAGCCCGATGGCGACTGAGAACGTCGCGACCATAATCGCCGAGCACACATGTCCTTCTTCGATACGCTTCGCCTGACTGCGAAGCGCCAGCAGTACTCCCAGCTGCACGACACAGGTGATCGCGGCCCAGACGATCATCTCAATGAGCGAGTGGGTATAAAAGATCGCAGCCACCATCGGAATGGTGAAACCAATAACGGCACCGGCAAAGGTGATCGCCACCGCGATATTGTCATGAGCGATGAGCGCGAATTCTTTGTACGGAGTTGCTCGTGCGTATATATAGACAAACAGCAACAGCAGCACGACGGAAGTACCGAGATATTCGACAAAGGCGGCAATGGCGTTAATCATAAAAACCCCTAATTGATGAAATAGTGGGGAACGAAGCTACTGCTATTGGAAGTGATCGGCGATGAGTCCTCGCGTATGCACATACCTGCGCTTTGACCGTCGATCACCCACGCGCCGACCACCGGATAGTGCCCGTCGAAGGCGGGCGGGATTCGCAGAGCTTGGTAAATGAACCTTTGCTCCCCGTAGGGTCCATCGGCTTTGTCCAGGCATGCATTATTCGAATACAGCTCGATGTTGGCGCCCTCCCGCGAGTAGAGCGGCTTTTTGGCGTAGGAGCTCAAGCGCCCCGGCTCGAAGTAAGCGGGCAGCAAATTCGGATGTTCGGGATAAAGTTCCCAGAGGATGGGCAGCAGCCCCTTACAAGAAAGTCCGGCCTTCCATAGTGGTTCGATGAACTGCGTGCCGCTCGCCGCAATATGCACACCAAAGTCTTCCGCCATCAGCCATTCCCAGGGATAGAGCTTGAATAAATTCTCGATCGCGCCGCCTTGAAAATCGACAAAAGTGCCGCGCGCCACGTCCCAGCCGATATCCTCGATATTGATGTGCGCGGCTTTGCGGCCGGCCTGGGCCACCGTGTCGATGAGATAGGTCGTGCAGGCCCAGTCCTCCTCATTGCCATCGAGACTTGCGAGATGGATCGGGCCGCTGCCGGGCAATTGCCGCCAGCGCGCAATCAGCCTCTCGTGAATCGAGTTGAACTGATCGGCGGATGGAAATCTCTCCTCCATCCAATACCACTGACACACCGCAGACTCGAGCAATGAGGTCGGCGTGTCGGCATTGTATTCCAGCATTTTCGGCGCGCTGTTGCCGTCATAGGACAAATCGAAGCGACCATACAAGGAGAAATCCCGGCGCTGCAAAGAAGCCGCAATGGGATCCCAGAAGGTCTGCGGAATTGCCAGATCACCCAAGCGCTCGGTGTGGATGGCATATTCCAGCGCAGCGATGCACATCTGGTGAAGTTCATTGGTGGCCGCCTCCACCGTCTCAACCTGCTTTAGGTCGAATTGATAGCAGGCATCCTCCTTCCAATAGCTGTCGCGAGCATGAAAGGAGAGTCCCTGCGCTTCAAGTTTCCGCGCAAAATCAGCGCGCGGCACAACGACCTGGCGCTGCATCAGCCGCCGCCCATGCCAAAGCCGTGCGCCGAGGAGCCAAACCCGCCCCGGGAAAACGTGCCGACACGGCTGGTGACGCCTGACTCGGAGCCGGCGCTCGAGATATGCGCATTGCTGATGACGCGCGTGGTGCCATCGGCGTTGACCGCCATCGGGCGCGCCAGATTCGGGTCCCAGTAGTAGCGAGGTCCGTAGTAATAGACAGGCTGCCCGGTCACCGCGGAGGTTGCTTGCCGACAATCGGCCGGATCTCCCCAATCACGACGGCACTCATCGTACGAAGCGTATTTTTGTTGCTTAATATCCTGGCGGATATCATCGCAGGCATACAAACCCATCGCGGAGCCCAACAAGACCAACTGGACGTAAGTTGAGCGCTTCATTTTTTTCGTTGGCCCAAACCGTGAAGCCGACAATATAAACTAATTCAACGAGTGCTAAGCCTTCCTGCGGTGGATTGCGAGCTCCCGATGAGCAGTCATGCACGCAATCCCTTGAACCCGTCCAGAAACAGCGTCACCACTCTGTCGGCCCAGGACTCGAGCTCCGCCGGCGTCATCGGCGTGCCGAATCCGATCGCGCGCCGTTGCGGCAGTGTCACCACCATGTAGATGAATTGCTGGGCGGCGAACACCTGATCTTGAGGGCTCAGTTTGATCTTGGGCAGTTCCCGCGACAGCAATCCGCCGATGAGTGCCGTTGCCTCAGCCTGACCTTCATCGTTCTCAACGGCGCGGGCGAGCTCCGGAAATCGGCTTGATTCACCGGTGACCAGTCGGTGCAGGGCAATGGCTTGGGGGGACAACGTGGCTCTTAAGATAAGTCCCGCCAGGCGGCGCAGGATTTCCGGCAAGTTCGGGCCGGCAAGCAGCGGCACACTCTCCGGCGGTCTGATTTCATCGATGATCCGATGCACGACCGCAGCAAACAGTGCGGCCTTGTCCTCGAAGCGATCATAAAACGTGCGCTTCGAGACTCCTGCGCGTGCCGCAACCGATTCGATGGATGTGGATCCGTAGCCCTCTTCTAGAAACAGCTGCGTCGCACCCTGAAGAATTTGCTCCCGCAGCTTGAGTGCATCCGCACGCAGCGGACGTCCACCCTTTTTGACTAGCTTGATCTGCCTGGCAGGATCTTTTCTACCGGCGCGGATACGAGTTGCCACCCGAACGATAATACCCGCGTCCCGGGTAACCGGGGTGCGCACCGTAATACGGGCGCGGTCCATATGCGACGCGAGGCGCCGCGTAGTATCCAGGATACGGTGCGTAGTAAGGTCGCGGAGCGGCGTAAGCGACCGGAGGTGCATAGCCGTAGGCGGGACCCGAGTACCCGGATGACGGATACGGCGCCGCGGACTCACTCACGCCCGCGACAACGCTTGACGCAACCACCAGCGGCAACGTGGCCAGCGTCACGGCCGCGCCCAAGAGTCCATGCCCCAGTCCAAATGCGTGAAACGGCCGAAAGCCATGACCACCGGCCATTGCAGGCGCCGTGGGCAAGACCGCGATCGCCGCCGCGGCGGCAAAACCTAAGATTGCTTGTCTGACTCTGATCATGGCTCGCTCCTTCATCCGAGGGCTGTCGATGGCCTCAACGGTACTCTCTATATTAATGCAACGCAACCGTACCGTTCCTTTCTGTCCGAATACCCGCTCCTGCGGGTTGTTTGCGCGAGCCAGCACCGTTAGGCTTCATCCCCCCAGACGAATTCCAGGTTGAGTGCTTATGGGAACGACAATCTCTTATCTTCGCCCCGACGGGAAAAAAGTAGACGGCTATCTGGCTGAACCCAAAGGCGCCGCCGCCGCTCCCGGCATGGTGGTCATCCAGGAATGGTGGGGTGTCAATGATCAGATCCGGGGCGTCGCCGAGCGATTGGCCACGGCGGGCTACCGTGCTCTCGTGCCGGACCTGTACCGCGGCAAGTCCACGGTCGAGGCGGAGGAAGCGCACCACCTGATGAGCGGTTTAAATTTCGCCGATGCAGCTTCCCAAGATATCCGCGGCGCGGTGCAATTCCTGAAAAAGAACAGCGGCAAGGTCGGCGTGACCGGCTTTTGCATGGGAGGCGCGCTGACGTTGCTGGCGCTCAGCATGACGCCGGAGATCGACGCGGGTGTGGTCTGGTACGGCTGTCCGCCACTTGAGTACATCGACGCCAGCAAAATCAAGGCGCCTGTGCTGGGGCATTGGGCCACGCAGGACGAATTCTTCAAGATCGTTTCCATTGATGCGCTCGAGGAGAAGCTTCGCGCTGCGAATGTGAATTATGACTTCCATCGTTATCTTGCGCACCATGCGTTTGCCAACGAGACGGCTGTCGGGCCGCACCGCATTCCGCAGACCCAGTACGATGCGGTCTGGTCTCAACAGGCCTGGGACCGGACTTTCAGATTCCTAGGCCGTTGGTTGCAGTGATGCGATCAAGACGAAACTAGCTTCTCGTTGTTTCAATTGCGCGTTACGCGGCCGGTCCAGCCTGCGAGATGCCTCGGGCGAATCGCCACGTACCATCCGAGCAGCGCCGCAGCACCAGCATCACCCGCTGGCGATTGACCATCTCGTCGCTGCCCGTGCGCGACCGCAGCCGCTGAACGTCCCATCCCCGGTCAATTGCCAGATCTGCGGCGATTAACCGTTCGACGCACTCAAAAGTCGAGGTGATCTCATAGGCGGCGAAGGCCGACTTAAGGCGCGGTCTGAGCGCCTCAGCATCCAGCTCAGGGGCGCCCGGCGCCCACAGCACGTAGTCCGGGGTCATCAACTCTATGACGGCATCGACGTCCTGGCGCCGAAAAGCCTCGCTCCATGCGGCATAAAGATCGTCGATACCCGGCTCTGAATTCTTGCGCATCGTTTCCACACTTTATCGACCAGCTCCGCATTGGCAAGTCCGCGAGAGCAGTGCATGATGCGCGTCGCAGCATCGAGGAGACAGCACGTGGACGTTCATCCGGTTCATCACGCGCCGCGGACCTGGCGAGACTTCTTCGTTCATCTGGTGACGATCACGATCGGCCTCTTTATCGCGCTGACGCTGCAAGCCGCTGTCGAATCCCTTCACCACCGCCATCTCGTCAGCGAAGCTCGGGAGAATTTGCGGCGCGAGATCCAAATCAATCGCGAACACTATGCGGAAAATGTGCAAACTCTGGAGAAGAGTCGCCGTCAATTGGCACACAACATTGACCTGCTACGAGACTTGCGCAGCGGCAAGCCGATTGAAAAAAGCGGTCTGGTCTGGAATTGGGACTGGGATGGCTTCATCGACGCCTCATGGAAGACCGCCCGGGAGACCGGCGCGGTGTCGTACATGAGTTTTGATCTTATCAATGCTTATGACGATATCTACTCGCAGCAGGACTACGTCAACGCACAGGCGCTGGTTATCCTCGATGAGGAACCGAAATCAGCGGCATTCCTACAAGTTGCCAAAGACCCCTCCGCTTTAAGTCCCGGCGACATTCAGTCAATGTTAATCAGCCTCGCGGAAAGCGATATCAAAGTCGCCACATTGCAGAATCTCATGAAGCCTCTCGATGAGAAGTATACGAAAGCGATGAAGAATTTGTGACGCATGCGGCATCCATTTTCCCGGATCCGAATCGCGACGGAGAGCCCGATAACCCGGTCAAAGGCCGACACCGCGATGCTAAGATGCCGCTTCATTTCTTGAGAGACACCCATGCTTCTCTACGTCGATTCCAATTTTGCCAGCCCCTACGCCTTGGTCGCATTCGTCAGCCTGCATGAGAAAGGCCTGACGTTTGACGTCAAGCCTCTCGAAATATTCGCCAATGCCCAGCGGGAAGCCGGTTTCGCCTCGACATCGATCACGAGTCGCATCCCGACGCTGGTGAATGACGATTTCGCTTTGTCAGAATCCTCGGCGATTTGCGAATACATCGACGAAACCTTTGCGGGCACGCGCCTTTATCCGACCGACCTGCGCGACCGGGCGCGAGCGCGCCAAGTGCAGGCGTGGGTGCGCAGCGATCTCATGCCGATTCGAGAAGAGCGGCCGACATTCGTCGTGTTCTGCGGTGCCAAGAGACCCGCCCTCTCCCCGCAAGGGATCGCAGCGACAAATAAGTTATTTGCCGCCGCGCTGCAATTGCTCGAGGGCCGCACTGAAAACCTATTCGGCGCTTGGTCAATTGCCGACGTGGATCTCGCGATGATGCTGCAGCGCCTGGTGGCGCACGGCGATCCGGTACCTCAGCGACTCGCCGACTACGCCAGGCGCCAATGGCGTAGGCCCTCCGTACAGCAATGGATCAACCACAGCCGCCCTCCCCTGACTGAGTATTGATCAGTTCGCCGCCTCTTTCTTGATCACTCCCGCGATCACGGCCCTCGAGAACGTGTACGCCGCCCCCCACCTACTCGCCCGCGGCCCCGCGACATTCAGCGTTTCAATATTGTGGTCCGCAATGAACTTCAAAACCGCCGCCGCAGCAGCATTCGGATCCGGAGTCTCGCGCGCGCTTATGAGAACGCAGGGCCGGTTCAAGAGCTCACATAGATCGCGCGTAAGGCGAGTGCCATCGCTCAGATTGCCATCATAAAGAATCGCAGTGCCGTCGCTATCCACCACATTCAATCGCGTCCGCTGCCGGTAGTTGCCGTGCGGCAACGGCGTCAGCGGGTAGCGATCGGATATGACGCCGTCCTCCGCCATCCGATCTCCCGGCACCCACCCACCGCAGGGAAAATCCGCGTCGATGGCCGCATCGAGTGCGCCACGATCCACACCTGTCTGCCCGCCGGAGACGATTCTCTTCAATCTCAAGGACAAGTTGTCAGTGTTCATTCCGTAACTCATGTCCATATGAAATTCCTGCCCGGTTGAGTGGGCCGCAACGGCGCTCGGTGCTTTGGCTGTCATCGATCTATTTTTAAGTCATTGGCGGCGAATACCCAAACTGTCGCGACGCTGAGACATCAGGCGCTGACGCGACCGGCCTGCTATTGCGCAGCGATCCTGCTCTTGGAATCCCGCCACACTTGTTACTCACTGGCGGTGCGAAGCCTGCACTAGACTTTGCACATGGCCACACAGCGCCTCGGGTGTGAGGAATTCGGAATTCATAGGAGGAACATATGTGCCCGGCATGCATTGCAACCACGACAATATTGGTCGCGGGAACCGGCTCCGCCGGAGGATTTCTGGCGGTGTGCATCAGCCAATTCAGAAAATTCTTCCGAATAGAATCGTCTCGGTCTGCAGCAAAGGAGATTTGACATGGCAATAAGCATAGAGAGAGACAAGCAACATGAGGCAGTGCGGGTCGCCATGAACACGCCGCCGATCGTGCCGCAGCAGGAGTGGGAAGCTGCACACCAGCAGCTCCTGGTGAAGGAGAAGGCCGTGATGCGCGCCCGCGACGCGCTGGCCGCCGAGCGCCGGCGGATGCCGTGGTTGGCCGTGGACCAGAAGTACCAGTTCGACGGACCGAAGGGCAAG
>Ga0265760_10000066_pt1 | contig 28570 bp, 19 predicted proteins | sample NZIome_2_FD_200831 | JGI IMG/M metagenome (GOLD analysis project Ga0265760, IMG submission 200831) | Metatranscriptome of rhizosphere microbial communities from Maridalen valley, Oslo, Norway - NZI1 (Metagenome Metatranscriptome) | ecosystem: Host-associated > Plants > Roots > Rhizosphere >...
GAGAGCGAACAAGTGGCTCTCCTGAGCTACCAGACCTGGCAAAGCCGCTTCCATGGAGATCCCCAAATTCTCGGACGGAAGATTCTTCTTGACCGCAAGCCGTACGAGATTATCGGCGTCATGCCGCGCGAATTCGAATTTCCTCTGGTGCCCGGGCAGTTGAACCGCAGCGAGCTCTGGGTACCTGTGAGCTTTACCCAGGCAGAACTGGTGCAGGGCGCGGGAAACTGGGGCTACTACATGGTCGGGCGGCTGAAGCCCGGCGTGACTCCGGCACAGGCGCAGCAGGACGCGGCCGACGCAGCGCGGGAGATTATGCGCAACTTCCCGCCTGCGCTCTCCAGCCGTCGCATTCATCCCGCGGTGCAGCCGCTCGAGGAGACCACGGTAGCGCAGGCTCGGCCGCTGGTCGGCACGCTCTTCCTGGCTGTGACCGTGGTTCTGTTTATTGCCTGCGCCAATCTTGCCGGGCTGTTGCTGGTTCGCGTTATCCGTCGCCGCCGCGAAATCTCCGTACGCCTCGCGCTGGGCGCCAGCGGAGCGGCCATTCTGCGCCAATCCCTGGTCGAAGCGCTGGTGCTCAGCATCTCCGGCGGATTGCTCGGACTGGCGCTGGCGTGGGTTGCCCTCCGCGTCGGGGTCAGCTTCCTCCCGGAAACTCTGCCCCGGGTCAGCTCCATCAACCTTAACTGGCAGGTCGTAGCCTTCGCACTCGGGTTGGCTGTGCTGACAGGGCTGCTCTGCGGTCTGCTTCCCGCATTCGCCGCCGCGCGCACCGGAGTGAACGAAGCGCTGAAAGAAGGCGGACGTACCGGCTCCGCTGGGGGCGGTCATGGGCGGTTGCGCTCGTCCCTGGTGGTTGCGGAGCTGGCGGTCGCGCTGGTGCTGCTTATGGCCTCGGGCTTGCTGCTGCGCAGCTTCGAGAAGATGCGCTCCCTCGGCCTCGGGTTCCACACCGATCACACGCTGACTGCCGCCTATAACCTGCCGCGACAGCAATACTCCACCCAGTCCGCCATCGACGGGTTCAACTTAACCATGCGCAACCGCCTGGAGCAGTTGCCGGGCGTGCAAGCGGTCGGTGTCACCAGCATGCTGCCCGCGGCTGGGGTGGAGTTCTCGGGCACATTCACGCCCGAGGGCTACGTTCCTCCGAAGGGAGCCGGTTTGAATCTGGCATGGATACCGCAGGTGATGGGCGATTACTTCCAGGCGCAGGGCATTCCGATGATCCGCGGCCGTGACTTCACTTCGGCCGACCGAGAGGGCGCTCCGCTGGTCGTCATCGTCAACCGCACGCTGGCCGAGCACTACTGGCCGGGTCAGGACCCCATCGGTAAGCGCCTGCACCGCGGCCCGAAGGAAGCCGACTTGCCCTGGCTGACGGTGGTGGGAGAAATTGGCGACGTCAAAGAACTTGCGGCCGACGTGCCCACGGAAGAACAGTTCTACATCCCGGCCAGCCAGGCGAAAGCCGATGCAGGATCGTTCGCGCCTCCCGGCATGCTGACTGGCCGGGGCGGTTCGATCGTGGTGCGCGGCAAACTGCCCCCCGAGCAGATGGCGAACTCCCTCCTCGCGATCGTCCACTCCCTCGACCCGCAACTCCCCCTGACCCAGGTCGAATCGATGGATCGAGTGGTCTCCGAAGGCCAGGCGCCGCGCCGCTTCAGCACGGCGCTGATCTCCGCGTTCGCCGGTGCGGCCATTCTGCTGGCGCTGCTCGGTATCTACAGCGTCATCGCCTTTTCGACCGCGTTGCGCACCCAGGAGATGGCCATCCGCCTGGCGCTCGGTTCGCAGCGCTCGAGCATCCTGCGGATGATTCTCGTCTCCGGCGTCAAACTCGGTTTGGCCGGTTGCGCCATCGGCGCCATCGCTGCTGCTTTTGCCACTCGCCTGCTGCGCTCGCTCCTCTTTCAGGTCGATACGCTGGACCCCACCGTGCTTGGTCTTGCCATCGTAGCCATTCTCCTGCTCGCGGTTGCGGCCTCCGTCATTCCCGCCCGCCGCGCTGCTTCGGTAGAACCGATGGAAGCGTTGCGAACGGAGTAGCCCCACTCCGCTGGGCTTTGCGAGTCAGTCGCACTCTGACGAGCCGATCTTCCCGGTTCCGCGAGTAGAGAGGCAAAGACGGGTCAGTCCGGAAGCACGTCGGCGAAAACAAACCCATCGCGTTCCACCACTTCTCCGGTCCGCACTGCGATGGGGCTAGAAAACACCGGCGCGTCGTACACGAATGTGTGAAATTCCCCGTTCTCCCCGCAGGGATCGATTCCGGCAGGCAGGGTCTCGAGCCAACGCGAATCGTAGTCCTGGCCCACAAAGGACTTCGCGAGCTTCCCCGGGTCCACGCACGTAATCTTCGCTTTCACGCCGGCAGCGATCATTTCGCGAGACAGTTCTTGCGTGGGGATTTGCCAGACTGGAAAGAGCGGTGCGAGCCCACTCCCCTGCAATTGGCGAACCCGGTAATCGCGAACATCCTGCAGAAAAAGGTCGCCGAAGGCGACCGCCGTAATCCCCTCAGCCGTTGCCCGTTGGCAGGCAGCGCGCATTCGATCTTCGTATTCCAGGTTGGAGCAGGGCCAGGGCAGTTCCACCGCCCAGAGCGGAATCCCGGCGCGCTCGGCCTGCATTTCCACCAACGCGCGCCGCACCGCATGCATCGCCACGCGATTCGCCTGTGAGTTAAAGGTGGTGAGCAGCGCGGCGATCTGGATGTTCGGCTGTTGCCGGAGAAGATGCAGCGTCCACGTACTGTCCTTGCCGCTGCTCCACGATAGGATAACTTTTGTCACGCTGGCCACACGGGCGATTGTAAGGCCTTGCGACACCCACCGTAAGAATTCCTGAAGCATTTCGCAGGAAGCAGCATGGCGAAGGAACGAGGCCGCATACCGGCGTTCTGCGAAACCATTAGAACCTAGTGGCAGGTTCCGCTGCCTGAGTCGGTGAACGTTCTGCCAGCCTCCGGGACAAATTCCCAGTCGTAGCTCGTGGCCCGGAGAGTGAGCTTGAGAACTCCGAACGTATCCGCCTGCCGCAGTTCGCTGTTGGGTTTGGGAGTCGACAACTTGCGGTGTGAGTTCTTGCCCCCGGTGCCGACGACAAATTCCCGTATGCCCCGCGGAGAGTCCGCCTTTCCCTCTGGGTCCTGCGGAGCGAATCGCTCGTAGTGGTGATCATGACCGTTGATTACAACGTCAGCGTCGGCAGAATAGAGCGCGTCCCACAGGGGCTTGATTTCCGGATCGTTGCCGTGCGCAGCTCCCGAACTGAACAAAGGCTTGTGCCAATAGGCCAACGTACATTTTGCGGGATGCGCTTTGAGGTCCTGCCGCAGCCACTGTTCCTGGGCCGAGCCGGCTTCGCATCCCCCGACTGCGTCACACTCGCTGTTCAGGACAATGACATGCCAGGCAGCCAGGTCGTAACTGTAATAGCCCTTTTTCGGATCGCCCGCAGCGGCTCCAAAGTAGCGCACGTAGCCGGACGCACCGTCGCTATGGTACTCGTGGTTTCCCGGGGCCGGGCGAGTGCGATCTTTGAAGCGTCCCCAGGTCGGCCCGTAACAGTTTGCGAACTGTTCGTCAGAACCATCGGGATAGGCCAAATCCCCGGCAGCGAACACCGTGCCGGGAATGTGATCGAGCAATTTGGCAGTGGCTTCCGCGCCTTTCAGGTCGTCGCAACTTGCGATGTCCCCCGCCCCCACGAGCACCGCCACCGATGCACTCGGCGTCGCGTTTGCCTTGGCAGAAACTGATGTGGTGCCCGAAGGGCTTTGGCCAAAGACAGATGTCGTCATCAGCAGCAGCCACAGTAGTACGACGGCGGAGAGTTTCATGGGTCCTCGATTGAAGCAGCCGAGATATTGAAGCAGCCAAGATGTGGAGCAGCCAAGATATGGAGGCAGCCAAACCCTACTCTATTTTCCAACGACCAGCACTTCGAACTGACCTGACTCTGCTGTAGACAGAAAAAGCTGATGGGTTTTCGGGTCCAACGCCAGGGTCTTCGCGTGGGGCAAAGTTTTCACGGTCTCAATCACGGAATATTTGTCGGCACCATCCTCATGAATCACGCTGACAGTACCTTCGCCGTTCGAGTTAAAGATGAGCTTGGTTTCGGGATCAAATGCCGTAGCGTCCACATGATCGCCGATAGGCAACGTGGTGATGATTTGCCCAGTGTCGGCGTTCATCACGGCCATTACTTTGCTGCGGCAGCCGAGGAACAAGCGGTGGTTGGTCCGGTCAATGGCCATGCTGCTGGGGGAAGCGCACGGCGCCGTCGGCCAACGTTGTTCCACGGTGAGTTTGTTGGCGTCAATCTTCAACACCAGGTTTTCGTCTTCCAGGTTGTTGTAGACAAAACCCTGGCCGTCTGCCGCAGCAAACTCAGGACCACCTTTGAGGTCAACGGTGCCGGCGACCTTGCCCGTGGCCGCGTCGATGGCCGTGGCGCTGTCGCCGCCGCCGTTGAAGGCGAAGACCCGCTTTGTGGCGGGGTCGTAGATGATAGCGTCGGGCTTTTTGCCCGTGGGCACGTCCGAAATCGGCTTCAGCGTTTTCAGATCGAAGATGGTAACCGTCGACGATTGGCCGTTGCTCACAAATCCGCGGCCGAACTCTGCCGCGATGGCGATTCCATGCACACCCATGGTGTGGGGGACGTTGCCGACCACAGTCCCCGAATCCACGTCGAGCACTTCCACCTGCGTGCCATGCGACACATATAAACGGCGTCCGCCTTCGTCGACCGTGAGATAGTCAAAACTGCCCTGGCCAGAGATAGGAATTTTCTTGGTGATGGAATATCCATCCGCGGGGGGCGCGGGCGCGGCCAGCACGGTTAAGCTCGAAATCGCAGCGCCTAGAATCAGCGAGATCAGATTCGCGGCAGTTCGGAGTTTCCGGGTCATGAGTGCATCCTTTCGGCGAGCGAGGTTAACTCTACGCGTGGAATCTGAAGGTACCCTGAATTCTTCGTAAAGTTGCGGTCAAAAACTCACCGATCGTTTCATCCGAACCGCATTGCTTCAACGGGAGGCCTCGCCCGCGCAAAGAACTCTGCTCTTCGGGCTGAGGTGCGAGTTCCGCGCGGCGTGATCCGCTCCGCCCTAGAACTTGAACCGAACCATGAACTGAAGCTGCCGCGGCAACCCGGTACCAGTGTTCGGGGAAGCGGCATTGTCGTTGTTGATGTTGAAATTCACAAACGTGCTGATTATGCCGAAGTCGCTCTTAGGCGAGAGCGTACCCACCTGCCCAGGGCCGGCAGGGGGATTGTAGAAAAGGGTCAGATCCCCTGGATCCGCCAGTTGGGTGTGGTTGAAGATGTTGAACGCCTGTACCGCGAACTCCATCGCCACGCGTTCGGTGAGCTTCGTTTCCTTCGTCAGTGCGAAATCAATCTGCCAGCTGTTCACCGCACGAAACAGCCCATTCGGCGCATCCCCATATCGGGTGAAGTTTCCGTTTGCGTCGGTTGGCGGAGGTGCAAACGCAGCCGCGTTGATCATCGGCGTGCCCGGCGACGCGGGCGTCAGCGGAGTCGGGTGCGAGAGGAGTAGCGGCACACCGGGGATCAGGTCCGGCCGCTGGGTGGTCTGATCGTTGCCATCCGGAAGCAGGTACGTGGGGGCAGAGCCCAAGAACGGCCCGAACTGAATAGGGTTACTCGACAGATCCATCGAAACCGTCAATGGGTGCCCGGTGTGCCAGAGACCGACACTGCTCATCTCCCACCCTCCCACGATCTTGCCCACAATCCCGGAACTGTTGAGAAACGATTTCCCGGGGCCAAAGGGAAGTTCATAGACCAGATTGGCGGCGATATTGTTGCGGACGTCGAAAATGCTTGGACCTTTATCGCATGGGAGGCAGTTCACATTCTCCGGTCCATTGGATTCCCCGCCGCCAACCGAACCGTCGTTGATAGAGTGAGACCACGTGTAACGTACTTGGAACTCCAGCCCCTTGCTGAAGCGGCGCTCGATCGATAGCCCAAGAGCGTTGTACGTACTGGAGCCGATGTCACTCTTGTAGTCGGTGGAAGCGAAAGGGTTACCCCCGGGGTAGTACGGGTCAAGCGTGCGGACGCAATCGCTGCCAGCGGCGTTTAAAGTGACTGGCTCGGTGCAGAGGTTGACTGCGCCGCGCGAGAACAACCGCACGCCACGGCTGCCCAGATATTGAGCCGAGGCCGTGAAGTTGGACGGCAGTTCGTGCTCGACTGTAAATCCCCAGGTTTCCGAGTACAGGTCACGGCGGCCTTCCCGCTGCAGCGCGCGGAATTGGTTTCCAACCTTCGTCGGGCTTGTTCCCGCGGGAATATTGGAGAGGTCGGGGGTCGTTTGCTCGTACGCCGGCTCTAGGGGGAGGTTCCCGGCATTGACCCCGCCGACTGGGGGAAGCACGGTCACGCGAAACGTGTCGCTTTCCAGTCCGGCGTTGAGATCGTCGTTCTGCGCCGCACCATGATAGATGCCGAACCCGGCGCGGAATACGGTCTTTCCGTGTAGCGCACTTGGCGCCCACGCCAGGGAGACCCTGGGATCGAAGTTTCTGTAATTCGGGTTGTACAGCGCCGGGTTCTTGGGGCACGGCGGAGTATTGATCGGGCCGGGACTCGGCGCTACGTTGATTGAGCCTGATCCCAGGCAGACGCCGTGGAACGCATTCAGATCGAAGACGGTGGTCCGGTTAGTTGCCTCATGAGCAACTCCGTAGTAGTCCCAACGCAACCCGGCCGTCAATGTGAGGGTCGGAGTAACCTTCCATTCATCCTGGAAATACGGCATGATGAAGTTGCGCCGCAGCCCATGGCAGCACCACGGAGCAATGAAATGGATTCCGCCGGTGAGATTGGCGTCTACCACGTCCTGGTCGCTGTTGAAGCTAAGAACATTGTCGGCTGTCTGCCCCTGATTGAGCCGCACTCGCCGGTACTCTATCCCCATTTTGAATGCGTGCCGCCCGCGAACCCAAGTCAAGTTGTCGACCACCCCGAAGGTCGAGCCGATTTCGATATCGGCCGTGTTGTCGTTCAGGCCCACAAAATTGGGCGTGCCCACCGCATACGTGAGTATGCTCGACTGGGGATTGTGAAATGGCGAGCGATTAATGTAGCCCTTGGTTTCGTTGAAGACGTTGGGCGTAAATGTGTGCTGCAGAGCCACCAGATAGTTGGCCGGGTGATTGATGACCTGGACCTTGTCGCCGGGGAGGGCGCCGCCATTGGGTCCGTCTACGAGGCTGATGTCGCGCTGCGCACGCCCGTAGAGCAGGGTCTTCTCGCTGAACTGGTGATCAATCCGCACCAGCCACGTATCCTCGTGCACGGTCGTCGGCGTCGGAGCTGTGAGAGTGTCGGCGTCAGCATTGTAGTTCGGGTTGGTAGTCGGATCTCCCTGCCCAAGATACGTAAACGCCGAATCGGGGTAGGTAAAGCGCGCCGAGCAGCCATTGATCGAACCCACCGAAGCTCGCCAGGGGTAGGCCTGCATGATTTCGCACATCTGCGGAGACTGGCTCAACACCGCTTGCTGAAAGGGAACTGTGAGAGGCGTACCCATCGTTGGATCGGTTGGGCTCGTCGGATTGCCGCAGCAAACCCCGGACGGCACTGTAAATTGACTCGTGATCGACTGCAACTGGCGAAGCCCTTCGTAGCTGATGAAAAAGAAGGTCTTGTTCTTAATGATCGGCCCGCCGAAGGTCAACCCGTACTGTCCCAGGCGAAATGGGGGGATGGCAGGATTGCCGTTGATGTCATAGTCGTTGAAATTGCGGGCATCAAAGATCGAGTTCCTAAAATAGCCGAAAACTGTCCCGTGGTAGGCATTCGTGCCGTGCTTGGTTTCGACGTCGATCTGTCCCCCTGCTTGCGTTCCATATTCCGCATCGTACAAGGCGCTGTTGACCCGATATTCTTCGATGGCATCCTGGGAAATCTGCAGCCGAGTTTGCGACTTCTGCGCCTGCTCTTGAATACCACCGGCGTCGACACCATCAATGGAGAAGTTGTTGTCGTCGCGGGCGCGGCCGGCGAAGCGGATGGTGCGCTGGTCGCCGCCGCCATCGTCCTGGGCGAACGGTGCGAGAAGCGTAAAGCTGGACCAATCGCGTCCATTGTTGGGGAGATTCGCGATCTGTTCGGTATTGATGACGGTGGAGGCCTCGGCGGAGGTGCGATCCGAGGGCGCGTTGGTAGCGTGGACCTCGATTTCTTCCTTGATATCACCGACGGCGAGCGCGATATCCAGCGTGTGCGTCTGACCGACATGCAGGACGACATCGTCAATAACCTTGGTCTTGAAACCGGGATCACTAGAGGTCACCTTGTAACGGCCGACCGCCAATCCAGGAAAGCGGTAATAACCCTTGGAGTTCGCGGGCTGCTCCTCGCTGATTCCCGTATCCACGGCCAGAGCTTTTACCGTGGCTCCCGCGATCACTCGCCCCGACGGATCGGTCACCGTGCCTTCCAGCTCAGCCCGATCCACCTGCGCAATCAACGCCGGCGTTCCGAGTACAAATAGCAAAATACTGAGGATGGGAACCGCTGCGAACTGCAAACTGAGGGAGAAACTCTTGGGGGAGGGCTCAGGTTTCATGACTTCAGCTCCTTGTCAGAACCGCGACCACTGCTCTACGACGAAAACTGTCAAACCTAAACTGCCAAACGAAACTGTCCGACCGGGGGAATCTCGCAGCCGACCTGGGCAGGGCGAGTCTTATGGAGGCCGTGACCCCCATCGCACCGTTTTCAGCGGGTCGAGACGTTCAAAAATCCTAAGAGGGCCTTGTGACGCGGTGATGAAAGGGAGGTTAATATTTCTTCAGTTTGAATTTTCTTCAGGTGAGTTCAAGGTTGTTCGATTATCGTGAACCGAGGATTGTCTCCTGTTTTAGACTCAGCTTGTGCGCCGGGCCTGTCGCGCACATGATCTGGAGCTCACAAATTCCCTCATCTTGGGTTAGCGATGAAGTTGCTGATTGTTGAAGACGAGGCCCGCATGGCTGAGCTTCTCCGCAAGGGGCTCACGGAAGAGGGACACTCCGCGGTCTGCGCTTTCGACGGCGCCGAGGGGCTCGCGCTGGCCAAGGGCTTCGAGTTCGACGTGATCATTCTCGACATCATGTTGCCCAGGGTCAGCGGCTTTGAAATGGCGAAGCGGCTGCGCTCCGAGAAAATCCGCACGCCCGTTCTCATGCTCACCGCCAAGGATTCTGTCCCGGACATTGTCCGCGGCCTTGACCTCGGTGCCGACGACTACATGACCAAGCCCTTCTCTTTCGAGGAGCTCCTGGCCCGGCTGCGAGCCGTCCAGCGCCGCGCCATGGCAACCGCGGACACCAGCATGCGGGTTGCCGACCTGGTGCTGGAACCTTCCAGCCGCGAGGTTTCGCGCGGCCAAACCCGTATTTCCCTTACCCGCACCGAATACAATTTGCTGGAGCGGCTGGTTTTCCGCACCGGCAAGATAGTCGCCCGCCGCTCACTCATCGAAGCGGTATGGGGTTTCGACCGCGAGATTGAAGACAACACCCTGGATGCATTCATGCACCTGCTGCGCAACAAGATCGATTCCCCCGGCCGGGCCAAGCTCATTCATACCGTCCGCGGCGTGGGATATGTGATCCGCGAGGCCGCGCAACCATGACCCGGCTCTCCATCGGCTGGCGGCTTACCTTGTGGTATCTGGCGATCTTCGCTTTGGGCCAGTTTGCCTTCGGAGCAGGCATATGGTTGGTGTTGCGTCACCATCTTGTCGGTCTTGTGGATAAGAACTTGCAGGACCAGGCAGCGGACGTGCGCAGCTTTCTGGTGGCGCAGAAGAAAAATGCCGATGTTCCGAAGTTTCGGGAAGAAGTTACGGAGAGCTACGCCGGGGAACATGCCGGCGAATATCTCGCGATCTACACATCCGATAGCGAGCCCGTGTATGTGTCCGACTTTCTAAGAAAAAATTCCTTCGCGCCTCCGCTTTGGACTGGCAGCGGTCCGCCGTCCAGAGGTGTGTTCGAAACTCGAGTCGTCGGAGGCCGGCATCTCCGCTTCCTTCAATCGAGCACAAACACTCACGGGCTTACGTTTCTCATCGCGACGGGCGCTCCTATGAGAGAGGTGAGGGAAACCCTGAGCGCTCTACAGAACTTCCTTTTGTGGTTGGCTCCGCTGGTATTGATCATCTCAGCCATCGGAGGTCACTGGCTGAGTCACCGCGCGCTGGCCCCGGTAGACGCTCTGACCCGAACCGCCCGCAATATCACCGGCCACAATCTCAGCAACCGGCTGGAGAAATTGGACACCGGCGACGAACTGCAGCGTCTCTCCGATACTTTGAACGAAATGCTCGACCGGATCGAGAAAGTGTTCCTGCGCATCACGCAGTTTACTGCCGACGCGTCGCACGAGTTGCGCACCCCGATCTCGCTCATGCGCACCGAGGCCGAGCTGGCTTTACGCAGAGCGCGGGATTCCCATGCCTACCGGGAAGCGCTGCAGCACATTCTGAACGAAACGGAAAAAACTTCTGTATTGATCGAGGACTTACTGGCGCTGGCGCGCGCCGATTCCGGGAGTGAGTCTCTTAAGCCGCAACCGGTTGAACTGGGGGAGTTGCTGCGGGACTGCGTGCAGGGCTGGCAGCCTCTCGCTGCCCGAGCCGGCCATGAACTCGCCTTCCGTTCCGCTGATGCTGATCACGTCTGGGTTGTGGCGGATGAATCGGCGCTGCGCAGGGTTGTTGCCATCCTGCTGGATAACGCCGTGAAATATACGCCCGCTCCCGGCCACATCGATGTGACCCTTGAGGTGATCCTCGACGTGAATCAGGATGGGAACCGGGATGTGGGCCAGGATCTCCGCGAGCGGCGAGCAATTGTGAGCGTGAGCGACAGCGGAATCGGAATCTCCGCCGAAGAACAGTCAAAGATCTTCGAACGCTTTTACCGCGTCGATAAGGCGCGCGGACGCGCTTCCGGTGGAGCGGGATTGGGTTTGGCAATTGCCCGCTGGATTGTCGAGCGGCACGGCAGTTCGATCACGGTCGAGAGCGCTCCCGACAAGGGATCGAGGTTCTCTTGGCAAATGCCCACCCTCTCCCAGCCCGCACTTCCCACCCCGGAACGTGTGGTGCGAGCCTGAGGGTGGTTCGTAATGTCGGCCCGGTCAATGAGCGCGATTTAACGCCATCCGAGCTCGTCATACGGCTAAAAGCTAGCCGCCTGAAACCTGCTGATCCCGGTGGAGCCTGGCCCTGTTGAAATTCGTTGAGCCGAAGACCGGTGAAGAGTAGGATTCGCGAATCAGAAGCCCAAATTGGAAATCTCGGCTTTTTGGGAGGGCGATATGGCGATATCGGGATTGCACGAACACGCGGCGGGCTGCGCTCCCGGACCAGTGTGCTTGGTGAGGGGGTCTGGAGCGTGGCGAATTCCTGGACCCTTGGGCGGCACGATGTGCGTGCTCTCTCCTTCGAGTGCAGAAGACGGGCCGTTTCGTACAGGAGTCGTGATGGGGGAACTGATTCCCCACGCGATCCCCGATGTGGGCAGCGACGCTGCCGACGCGATAGCAACATCTGTACAAAACACCGAGGACAACTTCCATGCCTTCTTGGAGAAGACAAACACGAAAGCAAAGGCCCACGAGATTGCGCAGTCGCTCGGTGGTCAGGAAAATGTCAACGACGTCATCGAGCGCCTTGGAAAACACGCCAGCGGACACGGGAGGCTCACCGCCATCTACTCGGCGGCACAAAGGCTAAAGCTAGATCCTCGAACCATCGCGGCGTTCTTATTTACGGAAATGGACACAGAGAAGAACATGGCGATCAATAAAAAGCGGCTTCATCTGCCCAAGGAACAGGTAAGCCTCGATGCGATGGTCACCATGGATAATTTCTCTCAAGACTATAGTCATTATCGCCTGAAACCGTACTTGCCGAAGGGTTTCAAACTTTTCAGGCCGGTGGTGGACTTAAGCAAATCTCCGCTACCCGTGCGGGACCCCGGGATGAAAGAATTGGAGCCTAAAAAATATAGGCTTCAGAATGTTCGAAACATGGCAGACGCGATTGCGGCCGTGGCCGCCGAGATTTGTTTAAGAAGAAAAAACTTACTTGATGCCTTGAAGAATAACCATCACTTAAAGAAGTACAACATTAACCCGGCAGATATGACCGAAGACGAACTTGATTTCTGGACTTATGTTTTTTTCAACTCAAAGTTCCCAGTAGACCGCGTGAAGGACGAAATCGCACACAATATCAAGCATCATGTAAAAAACTTACTATCGGTGCCGTCGCGGAGTTTTCAATCGTCACACGCTATCACAGGCTCACTTGGTAATGCCCAGCGGATGTTGACAATTAAGCGCCTGCTGGTTGAGGCGGGGATGGGTTCGTGAGATCGCCCAGCGATGAGTAAGCGGAGATGGCTCGACACACGCTGGCCGTCTACCGCCTTACATTCGCCGGGAATTTGTTCCCCCTTCAGCCCCAGTGTGCTCGCTGCGGTGGTTTGCGCGTGAGCTGTTGGGACGAACAATACCACTAGCAAGATCAGAGAAGAGAAGGGTCAGCAGCCTGTCAGATGAGTCTCTCAACCACGCCGTAAAGGCTCTGTGCCATGCTATTAAGACTTTCATGACGGTGGAGGTTGTGGACACAGAGACGGACAAATAACCTGTCCGATCTTCGTTCTGTTTAACCAAAAAGTACGCCACACGCGCTGGTGGGTCAGTTCGAAAAGAGCGGTTACGCGAGATCCGCAGGGCGACTGGATGCGCCAGATTCAGTCCTTCGCCAGCCACGTCAAAGCTTCCTCACGGGTCTCAAAAACGGGAAATTCGCGGCGAGAGAAGTTACGCAGGTCCGCAGAGACCCCCGGAGGAAGGCTCTCTGCTCCCGTCCATGCGGATTTCTTGACATAGATCTTGTCAAAAACAGCGGTTTCTTTCATGACCCGAATCGCTTCCTGGTCAATGGATGCTCCCCTGAAATCGGAAAGTATCAAGACTGAACCGCGCGGGCGGGTCGTCACAAATTCGGGAACCGCTCGGAAAATCTCTTGGACCTCAGCAGCCGAACAATTTGATAGATCTAGTAGAAGAATCTGTTTACCGAGATGGGTGATAAATCGAACATGGCCAGTCAGAAATTGAACTTCACTGGTAGCGGCGTGCTGCTTGGCGCGGGACGCTTCATTAACTGTTGTGTCTGGCATCACTACCTACATGCTATGCCAACAAACGATGCTCGCGGAGACACCGTAGGTCAATGACCTGTCACTCCGAGGCAGTCTGTTGGAAAACTCGAAGCCTGCTGGCGTTCCAAGTCAAGGAAATTGAGAGTTCAGGGGCACGCTCTGCTTTTAGGTCCCAGTTGCCGCGTGATAGGCGCGTCTAATTCGCGGACATGACTTGCGTAAAGTATAGTGTAGGGCATAAGAGTCGTGAGATAGCGGCTCTTCTCATGGTTCCTTCCCAGACCCATCTTCCAACGGCACGTCCAAATATCGTGCCTTTAGTACAGTTCACCTAAGTGAACATGCGAGCAACCGCAAGTTCCTTTCCCGGCTGGCAGCTCATTTCACTGCCGTCTTCATGAACCGCCGATAGCAATCAGGACAGCCGCCAGCTAACTGACAGTTCTTGGTCTTCAGGCAAGCTTTCGGTAGCGCCTCATACATCTGTCGAACCATCAGATTGCATAACTCTTCGTATTGCTTCTTGCTGACGTTAAGCGTTGACGGCTCGTATCCGATTGTTGCAGCTCGATGCCTTCAGACCCTTCTCAAGCATACGAATGACGAACTGCTTCAGCTCAGCTTTGTTGGGGTTGGGATTGTCCAGCCACTTGAATGATTCCTGATACCACTGGATTGTTCGTGGTGAGACATTCTGCAGGTACTGCCTCTCCTTGATGAACTGCTCAAACATGTGATCCTCCATGGCAGGACTGCATTTGGAGGTAAAGTCGGGGCGTGAGCAGCCGTCTTCGGCTCCCTGAAAGGGAACGAGACGAATGGTAGCAACGACTTCCACTGAAGTTTGGTCGGGGCGCGCGGATTTGAACCGCGGACCCCCTGCGCCCAAGGCAGGTGCGCTACCAGGCTGCGCTACGCCCCGACATAACTTGCAGAATTGATTCTAAAGTACTTTCCAACGTTGCGACCACCCCAAACCATGATTTTCGGCCTCGACCGTGCCAAAACGTGCCAATTTCGCGCTCATTGCACGGTGAGCGTGCCAGAACGCGCACCTGCTTTTTCAGCAGAGGCGCCTGCTTTTTCGGCAGGCATCTCATTCGCGTGGCGGTTGAGCTTCTCCAGAGCTTCGCGCTTCATCTGCAATTTCATCTGCGAATACTTCTTGAAGACTTGCGCGTCTCTCGGTGGATGTTGATCGATGCGAAGGCAAGTTGAGGCATGGCAGAGAAGTGAACTGACGGACGTCACTGCGAAGGTGGTGATCTACGAGGCGTTCGTCGAGGGCAGACTCGAAGCTCCAAAGTACCTTGCTCGGACCGCGCATGATCTCTACTTCGAACCGAAGTACGAGGAATTTCGGCCCGGAACCATTTGGAGTCTTTCGAACGCATTCACATCGGCGCTCAAGGAACTGGAGCCGATCCCACAATTCAAGGCTACCGCAAAGCTAGGGGCGCGCTTCTCACAATCGTTCTAGCAGGCGGGGTGGTATCAGACGGCCGCCCCTTTCTTGACTAGCGAGCGTGGCGCGGAAACCGCGCTTTTCCGACTGACTTCCCAGAAACGAACGATCAGCAACGAAGGCCGCCTTCGGCACTCCAGAGCCATTTTATTCCTGAGAAGGGTGCGACAGAGGAGGTGCTGGCTGCAGCGCGCCGCATCTCGAACGGCGAGACGAATGCGACCGCACCGTTGTCAACCAGCCCCGCAGCCACCCATCCCTGCCTCCAATACGCAGTGACGCTCGCCGGTCGAGGATCTTAGCGGCCGAGAACTCGAAGTATTCCGGCCGATCGGAGAGGGCCACGGAACCCGGCAAATTGCAGAACGACTTGAACAGCTTCACCTAAGCGCCAAGACTATCGAGGCCTTCCAGTCCCACATTAAGAATGACGATGTCGCTTCGCAGCTCTCGCGAACTCATACAGCAGGCCGTTCAATGGTCCAGGTAGGAGAAAAGGGTCATGGAGCGGATCTGCAGGGGACGGACTTAGCTTTGCAACCCCATCCCCCAAACACATTGCTACGTCAATCTGCACAGTGACCGCAGGAATTGCCCTTTCGTTTTACTGCCAAAGGCGGAAGGTCGTTGGCAGGATTTCTGTCGAAAAACCCGTTAGGTTTCAGCAGAAAGCCGATGTAGCTTGCGGGCATGACGGGATAATCTTCCTGGCGAGGAATGTGAGTGTGACCGAACGTATACCAGAACACGACGTCTTCATTCGAAATCGAGCGATCGCGTTCGGTCCACCTCTCTAAGCCATCGCCACCGGAGCTCTGATTTGGGTAGTCGCCAGCGGCAAATTTCTCCTCCCCGGCAAAGGGTGTGACCCACACGTGATGATTTACGAAAGCAGCGCGCTTCCGCCACCAAGCTTCTCGCGAAGCAAGCGGCAGCGAGTTGTCCCCCGGGAAGAATTTGTAGCCAATGGGCTCTCCTAACTTATTCCGGGAACTAGGATTGATCACCTTCCAGGTTCGCATGGTACTGGGATTCAGATTTGCGCGGGCCTGTTTTTCGGTTTTGAGCTCGGTTATCTGCGCCCGGAATGCATTCGAAAAGGGGTTATCGGGGCCGGGATCGTCGGCGACGACATCGATTTGCTGCACCGTGTTGCGGGTTCCGTCAAGGCTGAAGTCGAGCCGTACATTGAAAAAGTGTTGGTGATTGGGCGCGTACAACAATGGCGCGATCATCGTACCGAACGGAGAGTTCTTCCCTTTCCGGACCGCTCCCAAGGACAGAATCCCGGTGAGTTTGATTTGAAACTCGATGTTGCCATCCTGATAGAAGTACCAGAAGAATCCGTACTCGTAGTTTTCGACAGTGGAAATTGAGGAAACGACTAGACGTCTCGATCGTCGCACCTCTGGCGCATTCGGCAATCTGCGATCCGTATGTTTCCACAGCACCCCATAGTCTTCTTCATGAATGCATATTGCATTTGGGATCGTTAGCGCACGTCCCCGACTATCATGAAGGTGCGCGTCAAGATACGCGATGTCGCCTAGACAATCGCAACCCAGGCGCAGACTATTGGCGCACATTCCCATTCCGTACTCACCCACATCGAACGCATTCTTCCGAGCCTGAGTAGGAGACGGGTCACCATAAGGCACAACCATCTCGGTGAGCGAAGCGCGAAACAGGATGGGCCTCGACTTGCCACCATCGAGATAGCGAATATCGTGAAGCGTCAGCCCTTCACGGCCATTGAACCCAACAACAAGGCTCCAGTTCTGCCACGAAAGACAATTGCCCTCCAGTTCGAAGCTGGGGCCTTCAACTTGTACGATTGTCAGCGGTTTGATCCCTTGCCGTTTGTGGAGCACCCGCTCGTCTGAATAGTTGCCTTCGTTTGGCGGCAAAGGGAAGATGCCATAGTCCTCAACCCGCAGAACTTCCATCCTATTCAGATCAACAACCGGGCGAATTCCCTCAATCGGACGGGCGTAGCCGTTGTCTCCCGGATCTGTGCGCAGAAAACAGAGTGGCCGAGCCAGCCTTCGCTCGCTGTCCTCCTTGGAACCGTAGTTCCCGGCGCTCCAAATATCCACCATTACGAGCGATGGATCGACCTCTCCGCAATGCTTGCGTAAGGCGGCAATGAACTCCGGAGAGCGTAACACCGCCTGCTCACACTCCACCTGCTCGTCGATGGACATGGTCGGCTGAGCCCCCTCCCGGGCTTCGGCCACCGATGTGCATTTGTTGGACGAAAGGTTGAGTCTCACCTGAAAAGCACGATTGCGGGTGTTGTCGAAGCACACGGCCAGCGCTTCTCGATCTATGGCATCGGTGGACGAGTCGTCCAAAATCCGCTCCTTCTTGGGCTCCTCCAGAACTATGCTTATGACGCGGGTAGAAGAGTTGAATTGCGTCAGGGTCTTTAGAAGAGCAACGGCCTGGGCCACCTCCTCGCCGCCTAGAGGCTCAAGCGCGTGAATTGTTCGGCGACCCTGACTGCGTTCACCGGCAAGCGTTTCTTGGTGCATTCGGTTCTCCTGCTCAACGGGAAAAACTAGCACATGGTTTCACCACTAAAACATTCAAACTTTCAATCCGATCGAAAGTAATTCTCGCTAACTACCCTTAATTCTTAGGGATTGAAGAATCGCGATTTCTTCACTGCGGCCAACCACTTCGCTTGCCTTCGCGTCTTCCAGGGTAATTCGTTGTTTCTTGCGGTACGCCAGGTTTGCCATGTGAAGAGCGATCGCAGACTTATATCCAATCTCCACCGGGGCGTTCGGAACCTTCCGCGAGCGCACGCACTCAATCCAGTTGGCCATCTGATCCTGGTCGTGCGTTTTTGGAACCAGAGTTGTCCCGTCGGGTCGGTTCACTTTTTCCGGATAATAGTGAAGCCACTCCCGGTCCTCGCCGCTCGTCATGTCAGATTCGGCCCAGCCGTGATCGATGGTTCCGTCGCTGCCCAGGAAGTGTTCGCCGAGGCCGTAGTAGCGGTTGCTGAAGGTGGACTGCCACGTGACGACGATGTCGCCAGTAAAATCCAGCGTCACCGCGATCGTATCGGGGACTTCGCGGCCGTCTTTCTCGGAAAAGACTCCTCCCGACGTGTAAGCTGCAGAGGGCGTCGGGAGGTCAAGGGCCCTCATGATCCACGCAATCTGGTGCACCATGTTCTCGCTCACGTTGCCACCCGAAAACTCCCAGAACAGTCGCCAATTGATCAACTGGTAAGGGTCGAATGGGCGGTCGGGCGGCCGTTGAGGAATGCGCTCCAATTCACATTTTGCGCCGTGCAATCGGCCGGAATGGGACGCACCCACTGGCCCTTGCCATGGGGAGTACTGCGGCACATCCAGGCTTGCACCTGCGTGACTTTTCCGACGAAGCCGTCTTGAATCCACTTTCTGGCGTCGGCCAGCGATCCCGAACTCTGCCACTGCAACCCGATCTGAATAATACGGCCGGAGGAGTTTGCTGCAATGAGGCATTGGTCCGCTTCTGAAATCGACCACGTCATCGTCTTCTCAGCGTAGAGATCCTTGCCGGCGGCGAGTGTGTCGAGAAAATGGCGGGCGTGAATATGGAGTGGGCTGGCCACGATCACGGCATCGAGTTCTTTCATGTCGAGCAAACGCCAATGATCGTCGAAACTTTGAATGTTTGGGATGATGTTCTTGGCCTCATCGCGGCGACGGCTATAAATGTCGGCGACGGCGATCACTTCAACACTAGGAACATGCAACACATCGTCAAGTAAATCCTGACCGCGATCGCCCAGGCCGATCATCCCGACCCTGACGCGATCGTTTGCGCCTAGAATCTTCGTGTAGGGAAAGGCCGCCGCGACTGCCGTGCTCCGCGCGGCCCGTTTGAGAAAATTGCGCCTGGTGTCGTCTGTCATAAGTTGTTATCCCGTGAAGAGAAATCAACCAGGGAGCAGACGCAATGATTTAGGATCTTGCCCAAACCCTGTCTCCTCTGCAGCAGTTTGTGACGCACATATTTAGCCCACGGCTATAGCGCATCAGCCTCCTGCAATAACTTCTTCATTCCCGCCCAGCTTTGCCGCGAGGACTTCTCCGGCGTACCGCCGCCGTCCCAGTGTGTTTCCAGGCTCACTGCAAAACGGTAGCCGTCACGCTTCAGTGCCCGAAATTGGTTCATCCAATCTACAATTCCTGTTCCCATTGCGGCCCAGTCGTAATCCTTGCCCCGCTTCACTGCGTCTTTGCAATGACAGTGCCCGATGCGTTCTTTGGGCAGCAGACTGTAGCCCTCGGGATAGGGAATTTCCCCCCAGGATGCCGCGTTGCCCGGATCCCAGTTCAACATGAGGAATGGCGACTTCACCGCCTCCAGGACCTTGGCAGCCTCGGCGCCCGTGGCGGTGTTCAGCCCGGCATCGTTCTCGAGCAGCAGAATGATTCCTTTCTGCCCGGCTTTTGTAGCGGCGTCGAGCAGTCTCTCGTTGATGGCCGCGCGGTAAGGAGCCGGATCGGCAAGCCGCCAAAAGTCGAAGCAACGCACGCGGTCTGTCCCAAACGCTTTCGCCACGTCGATCGCGCGTTCCAACACTTCATCCTGCTGATCGAAAGTGAAACCGGCGTGAAAATCTTCGGCCTCGCTGAACTTCGATCGCGGTGCACCCTTCCAGTCGCACTTGAAAAGCGGGCTGGCAATGTCGGTAACCCGCAACTCATACTTGCGCAAGATGCGTTGCGCCTGGGCGATTTCCCGCGCATCCAGATTGACGATGTTCTTGTTCCACATCCCGCGCAACTCGATCCACTCCATGCCGAATTCTCGCGCGGCCACTTCGCAGGCGCGGCCGAAGTCTTGCGAGATTTCGTCATTGATCACCGAAACGCGAAATGGCGAACGCAACTTGCCGGATTTCGCCTGGCTTTGCACCCCAGCCCATGAGCTCGCGGGAAACGACGCAGCCATCGCCGCGCCTACGAATGCCAGACACCTGGCCAGAGCGTCGCGGCGGCCGAAACTCGGTTGTCCTTCGGTTGCTCTTAATTTTGGAATGTCGTTTGTCATTGGAGCAGGGACTCTTCAATCTGAATTCTGGAAGCCGCGATCCCGTTGCGCGCTCGATATCAGCTTTGTTAGAACGTGATCCGCAATGCAAACTGCAGGACTCGTGGCATGTGGGCGCCAGTCGGATACAGGAAGTTTTGCGTGCCTACGCTGTTGTTCACACCGTTCCATTGAGTGTGGTTGAAGACATTGAAACCTTCCGCCCGAAACTGCATCTGGATTTTTTCCGTGGGCTTGAAAACTTTGTAAACGGACATATCGAAGTTAGTGCGACGAGGGTTATTTAGGCTGTTCCGGCCAGAATCGCCGAAAGTCAAGCCTTGCGGCTGCTGATAAGCGAGACAGTTGAACAGCGGATGGGCCTTGGTACCGGGGACGCTACAGCTCGGGTCCGGACGGGCGTGAGGGTCACCAACGCGGTCGGCATACGAGCCATTAAAGGTAATCCCGTCAGCGACCCCGGCGTTATCGCCGTAGATGCCATCCACCACGGAAAAAGGATCGCCACTCTGGTGTGTCATGATGCCGGCAAACTGCCATCCGCCGAGGAAAGTGTGGGCAAGTCCTTTGCCGGCGAAGTAGGGCTCTTCGTAAACCCAGGCTACGGTCAGAATGTGGCGTTGATCGAAGTTGGAACTGGCATAGTTGCTGTGGATGTCATAGGAATTTACGAAGTTCCCATCCAAATTGTCAGACGAGTCATCCAGCGAGTGACTGTAAGTGTAGGCTACGTCGAGAGTAAGTGGACCGTCGGTCTTGCGCAGCGAAAATTGCAGGGCGTTATAGTTGGAGTCAGCTTCTGGCTCAACACGCTGGAGTGAGTCCAAGCTGTAAAACGGCCGAAACGGATTCGGATCATTTCCGCAGGCGACGTCGAGGTTGATGGCGGGCTGCCCGGTAATATTTTGGCCGTTCACCTTGAAGGTGGGTCTAAGGGGGCCACCTCCTTCAGTATTGCAGATGTCGGAGGTGATCGCTTGCCCGGGCAGAAATGGATTTTGTGACGCTGATATCACGTGTAAAGAATTTTGTTCGTGCGTCGAAGTAAGATGCGTTCCTTTAGCTCCGACGTAGGCGATCGTCGCCACCGCGTGTTGGATGAGATCGCGCTGCCAGTCCAGATGCCACTGCTGAACATAGGGCCATTGCTCGCTGTCCGGAATTGAGACGGTCGATAGGGGGAACAGTAACCCTTGCCCACCCACGTTGTTGTAACCATTGATGTTGAATTGGGTTGGCGTCTGCACCAGGGGAGGCGAGCCCTCGAGACTCTCCGCGTTAGCCTCCTGGCCATTGGTGTGCTCGAAGAAAATTCCGTAGCCGCCGCGGATAGCCATTTTTCCATCTCCGAGTGGGTCCCACGAAAAACCCAGGCGGGGCGCGGGATTAAACAGATGTCCTTTCAAGCAACCTCGCGGTACTGACCCAACGCCGCACTGCACTATGCCATCGAACGCGGTTGTCGAAGGCGTGAGAATGAGCGCTCCCTCTTGCCCGGTTACATTGCCCGTCACGTCAATCTGAGGAGCCAGGGCACGGTTATAAGCTAGTGGATCCCAGTTAAATACTTGATGGTTTTTTTCCCAGAAAGTGCCGAATAGGCTGATGCGCAGGCCCAGATTCAAGGTTAGATTCTTGGAGATGTGATAGTCGTCCTGAAAGTAGGGCTCAAACATCTTGTAGTTGGTGTGATATTTCGGCTGCGCATTCGCCTGCTGGAAGTTCGCTATATTCCCCAAGAGCATGTCCGCGAAGGCATTCCCGGTGGAGACAGGTGCCGTGCTGTCGAAGGTCAGATCGCCGCCCTGGTCGGAAAACGAGAATTCGTTCTTTTCCGCGTTGACGAAGTAGCCGCCGAACTCCAGTTTGTGCTTGCCCAGACTTTTGGTGACATTATCACGATATGTGAAGGTCGGGTTCGAATTCGACCAGGGAAGAGAGTAGGGGCCTTCGCAGAATCCGCCACCGTAGTCCCCTGATGTACTCAGGCAGATATCGGGCAGCTTGCCGTTACTATTGGGAAATAACCCGGGCATGGTGAAATTGCTGCCTCGCATCCAAACCGACCCGTTATTGTTCGTTATCGTTAGATGATCGGTGGTATAGCTTGCGGCAAATTCGTTGAGCAACGTCGGGGAAATCGTGCCCACGATTCTCGCCACCATCTCCACACCTGGACCGACGAAATGCGATCGGATGGTCGGGAAGTTGGTGCTTTCGAAGCTTTCGGTGCCGCTGCTAAAGTTCCAGGAATCGTGAATGAGGCGGAAAGTGGCGCGTAATTTGGGATTGAAATCGTGATCGATCCGCACCAGGTTTTCGAGCCACTGCGTCGGCTGACCTACCGCCTCGGCGAACGTGGCCTGTCCGCTATTCACGGTGTTGGGTTCCGGAATCATGGGCAGCAGGATCTGCGCATTGGGATCAATGAACGGAATTGTGTTGTTGGGAAACGGGTTCCCGGTATTTGGATCCACGGGGCAGTCGGTTGGATTGGGATTTATTGGCGCACACTGGTCACTGAAGTTTCCCTGGCGGTTCGCCATCGACGGAACGTAATTGACGAAGTTATAAGGAACCACCTCGCGGCGCCAGTTCTGCAACCAGAAAAAGAAGGTATGGTTCTTCCAAATCGGGCCTCCAACGCTGTAGCCGAAATCGTGTTTGTGGTAACCGGCGACGGGTGTCCCGGGCAGGTCGAAATAGTTGTGGGCATTGAATGCCTCGTTCCGCAAGAACTCCCACACTGAGCCGTGAAATGCGTTCGTGCCCGATTTGGTTTCCACCTCGACCGTGCCCGAACCGTTGCGGCCGTATTGCGCTCCGTAGTTTGACGTCAACACCTGAACTTCGCCGATGGCCTCGACACTGGGATAGACGTTCAGCGAAAAGTTGCTGCCGTTATCCATCATGTCGCCGCCGTCTACTTCCCAGTTGTTGTATTCCGTGCGGCCACCGTTGATGCTGTAATTGACGTTGGCCGCCGCACCGACCGCGCCCTCATCCTGCCCGGTCTGATTGCTCACACCTGGCACGAGCGTTATCAACTGCGTGAAATTGCGTCCATTCAATTGCAGTTGCAGCGCCTCTTTTCCGGTAATCGTACCGCCGAGTTCGCTGGATTCAGTATTGACCTGGGCCAAGCCTTCGCCGTGAACGGTTACTTCTTCCTGGATGTTGCCCACCTGCATTGCGACATCGATTCGGGCATTCTGTGCCACGCGAAGGATGACCCCCTTCGCTTGATATCCCTTGAATCCGGGAACCATAACTGTGATGTTGTACTGGCCCGGAGCCAGGGCTGCGGCAACGTATTCCCCGGCGGAGTTGCTCTTTACCGCGCGGACGGTCCCAGTGGCGGTGTTCTTGATGCTGACATCAGCGTTGGGAAGAACGGCTCCAGACATGTCTCGAACGGTACCCGTAAGCGTTGCCGTATCCTGAGCCAACGCGACACTAGGGAGCAGCAAAAGTCCCAACAGAAGCCAGCGAAGCGGCAAAATCTTTTTCTCCATGTTCTCTCCCGTCGCTCTCGAAGCATGGCGTTGCAACTGCGAGCACCTGCTTGTCCTGTGGATCAGCTTTTGATGCTGGACTAAAGCCGAATAGGGACGCCTGTTACGGGACAGGTAGCCGTCCGCGGCGCTGATTTCAACATTTGACGATATTTGGTGCATAATTCCGGTCGCCTGAATCGCACATGGCGCCAGCTTGGATGGGCGGTGGTCCGAGCATCGCGTTTAAGTCAATACGTCTGGCTCTCGTACGCGCCCATGTCGCAGCCGGTGGTTTCCCCCCCCGCAGGACGTGGCTTGCCGCGCTGATCGGTCGTCAGAAGGTTCCCTGCGAAGTCACGGCAGCCACCGGGGCTGCCCGCATCAAGCGCCGGGCTGCCTTTCCCGAGCGCCATGGTTTGCGTGGGACCTCCGTTACTATGGAGCCCGCCGAGCTTGGGACTCTGCCCATTGAGATCCCCTGAACCGCTGAAGTTGCACGTGCTGTCGCTGCTCAAGTTGTAGCCATCGGACGTGATCGTGCCGGCACAGTTCCCGCCGTACCCACTGTTCGCCACGATACTGTTTTGGATAAGAACCGAGCCTCCTGCGTTGCTGAGGGTCCCACCACCACCCCCACTCGTCGCGGGGTTTATGCCAAACGTCGAATTGCTGATCTGGACCGTTCCCCCGCCGCTGTAGATCGCTCCGCCGCTCGTCGTGGCGCTGTTCAGGCTGAAGGTACTGTTTGTAACGGAGAGGGTCCCCGCATAGTTATAAATCGCGCCACCGTAGCCCCCGTTGTTCCCCTGCGACGAATTGGTGTTGAACGTGGTGCCGGTGATCGTCATTGTCCCGCCGTTGCAGATGGCGCCGCCGGAGGTGAAATTATTATTCGCGTAGTTGCTGTAGAAGGTCGAGTTCGTGATTGTCATCGTGCTGCGGTTGTCGATGGCGCCGCAGCTCGCGCTGTGCCCGAAGAAATAGGGGCTGTTCCCACTTAAGTTGCTATTGCTGATGGTCGCCGTCCCCGTATTCAGGATGGCGCCGCCGGAGAGCGCCGTGTTCGTGTAAAAATTGCTTTTGCTGACAGTCAGCGTGCCTGCATTGTCGACACCTCCACCGCCCGAATAGCCGACACCGTTTTTGATGGTGAGATTTGACAGCGTAAGACTGATGCCGGCGCCGAGCGTGACGACATTGAGGCTGTTTGTGCCGTCGATGATGGTGGTCGCCGCCTTGGCGCCGTTTAGTGTCAGGTTAAACGGGATGCTTAGATTTTCCTGGTAGGTGGCCGCGGCGATCTGAATGGTATCGCCGGACGCCGCAAGCGAGATCGCATGTCCGATGGTGGCGCAGGCCACGGCTTTCGTCTTGCAGGTATTGCCGTCGTCGCCGTTGACCCCATTGACATACCAGGTGCCAGCGAGCGCTGGGGACGACAGCATGATCAGTGCGAGAATCGGGACGACGCGGCAATTCAGCATGGCAACTTCTCCGGGAAGGATCTGCTTGCGAAAATCGCCCACGATCTTACCCAACATTTCCTGGGTTCGCAACGAAAAGGCGCGCGATTCTTGGCTTCTCTGCCCTTCTGAGTAATAGAATTCTCGCAAGCGACCCCACTCGGCGAACGAGCCTCGGATGGCTTGCTGAATTTTGCAACACCGCTCAGGGGTTTCGGCTCCGTCGTTGGCGTAACAGCTCGATTTCTCTCAGCGTCCCGTAAAAAGGCGAACAGACGGCGCAAGCTTGTGCTACGGCCTGATGTCAACAGTTGACTTCCGAATAGCCCGTGATCCGCCGATAGCCCGAGGCGGGCTCCAGACGAAGCATCTGCCACCGTTGTGTATTAGCGGGTCTGGTGAATCGTTCTCGTTGGAGGCGCTACTCATAGCGCAAAGCCACCATGGGGTCGACCAGGGAAGCCCTTCGTGCCGGCAAGTAGCCTGCGATCGCCGCGACCATCAGCAATATAGCGGTTGCGCCGACGAGCGTGACCAGGTCTGTCGGCCTGAGTCCGAACAGCATGTTGGAGACTAGTCGATCACCGGCCAACGTGACGGGTACGCCGATGACCACTCCGACCGAGACGAGTATCAGAGTCTCGCCCAGCACCATCCAGAGCATATTGGGGCGCCCCGCCCCCAGCGCCATGCGGATGCCGATTTCACTTGTTCGTCTGGTAACGACATAGGACATTACGCCATAGATACCGATGCAGGAGAGAAAAACGGCGAGCAGTCCGAAGAAGGCAGAGAGTTGGGCGACGAGTCGTTGGTTCGTGATGGAGCGTGCCACCTGCGCGTCCAGCGTAGTTACGTGCGTGATGGGCAGGTTGCGGTCAATCGAGTGGATGGTCTGTTGGACGGCAGCCGCGACAGGAGCGAAGCTGCCCGAGTAGCGGACTTCGAAGTCACCGAAGCCCCATGGATGCTGCGTGTACGGGATGTAATCAAGATTCACTGGCTCTTCCGCAAGATCATCAAACTTGACGTCTCTCGCTACCCCGATGACGGTGACATAGTTTTCGGGTTTGTCATAGCCCAGGCCATAGCGACGCCCAATCGGGTTGCCAATCGGAAACAGTGTCTTAGCTGTATGCTCGCTGATAATTGCGACACGTTGTGAGGTGCTCGTGTCAGATGGTGAGAATTTACGACCCACGAGCAGGGGGATTTGCATTGTGTCGAAATAGCCAGTACCGACAACATTGTGCATGACATTGACGTCTTCATTGGTCTCCATCCCGGGCACGACGATGTTTGAGTTCCAACTCCCTTCGTGGAAGGTAAATGCCGAGAAGCTGGCGGCCTTCACGTTTGGCAGTACCTTGACCCGCTCTTCAATCTGCTGATTGAGTGCGACTTCTCGGGGCTCGCCAGGCTGGTAGCCTGCAGAGCTCGAGTCGATGTCGAGGCGTAAGACGTCCTCCTTGTTGAAACCCGTGTCGACATTGTTGAGATTGACCAGACTGCGAAGAAAGAGCCCGGCTCCTACCATGAGGACGAGCGAGAGTGCGACCTGTGAAATGACGAGCGCATTGGCGAGCGGATTCTTTCCGCTGCTGCCTTGGGGACCGCGGCCAGCCTTCAATGTGTCCGTCAGTTGCAGCCGCGTAGCGCGAAAGGCGGGGAGGGTGCCAAAGAGCAACGCGGTAGCGATGGTCACTGCCAGCGTGAACAGCAGTAACCGCGTATCAATGGAGACATCAAGAGGTATCGTTCGAGTCCGCCTGAGACCATGCGTAAGAGAAGGTGATTGGCGATTGACGCCAATGCGACGCCGAGCACGCCGCCTGCGAGAGCAAGAAGCAGACTTTCAGTGATGAGCTGACGGATAAGGCGTGAACGCCGGGCTCCGAGCGCCTGGCGGACAGCCAGTTCCCGAGCGCGCGCCGTCGACCGGGCAAGCAGCAGATTGGCGATGTTGGCGCAGGCGATGAGCAGGACAAGGGCTACGACGCCCATCAGAATCTGGAGTGGTTCTGAAAATTGGCGGCGAAGCGAGGAAAGGCCCGTCGCCATTGGCGTCAACGGGACTTTCGTCTTGTCCAGTTTTTGCAGATTTTCCTGACTGAGCTTGGCGTCGGGAAAGCCGAGCAGGATTTGCCGGAAGAGCAGATTTACATTGGAGGTGGCCTCGTCGATTGAGACTCCGGGCTTGAGACGTCCCATGATCAAGAGCGATTCCGAGAAGTTGTCCTTATATCCGCCGAAGTTTGGAGGGACCTCTTTGACCATGGAGAGCGGAACCCACATGTCCGGGGCTTCGCCGACCTTGGTACCGAAGAATTCAGGCGGGGCAACGCCGATGATGTTGTAGGTCGTGGCACCAAGTTTGAGCTTGCGGTTCAGGACCTCCGGATCCCCGCACGTTGGTCCAGTCACAGGCAAGAATCTCGGATCGCGATGCTACTACTTCTGAGAGTTGGGAGTTTCCGGCGCCGCCAAGAGGCGAAGTCGTCCTTTGATTCCCGCTTCGATAGATGAGGCAATCTGATCAGGAAAGTTCTTTGGCAACTTTGACACAACAGAGTCAACCGCGGCGGTTCCTTCGGCTAGCAGTTCGTGGACAACGGATTCAACCGCCTCTCGCCCCACCCCAGCTTGATCTGCCGTCTGAAAAAAGTAACGTGGCGCAATCTGCCTGATCTGGTAGTGCGGTTTTGTACCGAATGCCATAGCCAGCCGAAACTGTTTCCACAAAATCTGCTTTGAATCGACGCTAGGCTGAGCTGAGATGACATCGTAGAGTGGTGTCATGCGAAAACGTCCACCTGGAGAGAGGAAGATGCTGAAGTTTTTCGCATGTCCGTCGGTAGCTCCCAGGAGCCAGAAGGCGATGTTCGCTTTCAGAAATGAGCGCTGATCCGAGAGTGGTTCATCACTGCCCCGCAGCATCTTGAGGATGTCGGTTATGCCTGGACCGCCATCGCTCTCGTATTTCAGGGTCGGCGGCACCGAGAGTGCTTGGCAGGAATCCTCTTGCGGCAGACGCAGCAGTCTTTGATCGCCAGTCCACAGTCGGTCGAAACGCTCAACAATCAGGACACGTCTATCTCCGAAGGTTTCCATTTCTGCGCTTGCAGCCGGTAGACCCAAAGCATCGAGGATCTTGAGGCAGAGATATTCGTTCTCCACACTTGAGGTGAGGTCCACTCCGTTGGGGAGCTTTCCGATCGTTGGCTTGAAGATGTGCGTCGTCGCAGTTGTGCCGCGGGGTTTGCACCATCTGCCGTTCCAACGCAGAAGAGCGGTCTTCTCTTGAGCGCCGGCGATAGATATTCGGAAGCTCTCATCTTCCGTAATTCCGAGGGGCGCGGTTGCTAGATTGTGAAGAATGGCGGCGATTTCGCGTTCACTGACGGGCACGGCATCGATCACGCCTGCAGGAGTGGGTTCGGAATCCTCAGGAAGGAACTGTAGCGCACCCACACAGTCATGACCGATCGCGCTCAACAGGCTATAAGCGTCGGTTCCTTCGGCGTGCGCGCGCGCCGCGATCTGACGCCGCAGAGTATCCTTGTCCGGCAATAAATTCTCGAAAACGGCCAGCACGGGAGCGCCCAGGTATGCCTGTTCGCGTAGAGGCAAGGAGAGTGATGCGGGCAGGGCCGAGTCCCACTCCAGCCATGACCGGTCGTATTGAAAGGATATTGCCCCCGAAGTCTCGCGTCGAAGTAGCCCGACAAGACGACTGTTGAGAAAGACCCTTAGACGGTCGTGCGAGGTTCGGCGGGGCATTAGAAGAGTTTCTCAATGTCTTGGGATGAGCCCTTGGTGCGCGGCCGAACCACCAATTCCAGGTCAAGCGCGGCAAGCGCACGC